>R05__coassemble_172_pt1 | contig 36780 bp, 30 predicted proteins | sample R05__metabat2_low_PE_015 | metagenome-assembled genome bin R05 | reverse complement strand
AAAAGGACAAAGGACAATTGACAATTTAGGCTAATGCACGAATGCTCTAATGCACTATACTGCTCCGCAAAAACTATTCAAATAAGCGGTTGACTTAAATAAAATTTATGTTATTATTTAACCATAATTAATTAGGAGGTGCTCATAATGAGCGTTGCGTCAATTACCGAACTGGTTGTGAAAGTTTTGCTTTACGCTGTGGACTCCATAGGTCTCTACAAGCTGTATACAAAGCTGAATGAAAAGGGCTGGATTGCCTTTATCCCCTTCTACAATGAAATCGTGATGTTCAAAAACGTTTACAATGTGAAGGCCTTCTGGATCTACACAATATGCGACCTTCTTTGCGCAATTGCGCTGGGCTTTGAAGGCACTGTTGCTGCAATTATTGCAATTGCTCTCGCTGTTGTGGTTGTTGTTTACCAGGTTAAATATGCAAAGAACTTTGCAGCAGCCTTCGGCCAGGGCAAGGGCTTTGCAGTGCTCACCTTCCTTGCTCCCGCAGCGGTCTACCTTTACTGCGGCTTCAGCAACAAGGTTGCATACATCGGCAACAAGAGCGAAGCAGCTGCTGAAAAAGAGCTGTAAAAAATTTCCGCAATTGAAAACACCGGGTCTCAAAGCAATGAGATCCGGCGTTTTTTATGGTGACGGGCTGGGCTGTTATTTTTTGTGCTTCATTTTTCTGAATGCTTCCGGGAAAAGGCGGGAGGCAAGGAATGAAAGCCTTGCGGCAAAGAGATTGAGAGTTACATTGCCGGTTTTCATGAGGGCGCAAAGCGCCGTCATGGGCAGGCTGCCCTTTGCGCCGCTGCAGCGGCTGAGAACCCTTTTGCTGCGGACTATGCTTTTCACATATTCTCTCTTTTCCTTGGGGGAAAGGGAACAGGAGGGAGAAAAGAGGTTTGCCATGCAGGAGAATATGCTTTTTGCAAACATGTAGCGGAAGGCGCCGTCGTCTTCAACGCCGAATTTCCGGCACAGCTCCTCCATTCTCTCGTCTATGAGAACGCAAATGTCTGCCTTGTTTTTCAGAAAGGAGGAGATGAGGCTCCCTTCGCCCCGCATGATATAGCGGTAGCCTATGAAGGACAGAATCGAAAATCTGCGGGAATGGTTGAGATAGTCAAAAACAAAAAATCTGTCTTCCCCCCAGCGATAGTCTGGAAAGCGAATGCTTTCCATGAAAATTACTTCCGAGCGGAACAGCTTGCCCCAGACCTGGTTAAGCAGATTTGCCTTATACAGCCTTCCAAGAAGGGGACCGATAGAATCCGAATCAAGGCGCTGGTCGGGCTCAAAATAGTCGTGCAGGGAGCCGTCAGGGCTCACAATGGAGAAGCCGCAGGCAACGAAATCCGCCTCGGATTCCTCGGCCTCTTTCACGAGAGCAGTTACCATGCCGGGGTTGAGCAGATCGTCTGCATCGCAGAACATGATGTATTTTGAGCTGCCGTCTAAAGAGTCGAGAGCAAGGTTCCTTGCGCAGGCGGGCCCGCCGTTTTCGCATTGGAGAAGCCTGAGCCTTCCGTCTTCCCGGGAGATTCGGGAAATTATCTCTGCGGTTGAGTCTTTTGACCCGTCGTCCGCCACAACGAGCTCAATATTTCCGTAGTCCTGGGAGAGGATGCTTCTTATTGTGCTCTCAATGTAGGCCTCGGCATTGTAGGCCGGAATTATGAATGAAACTTTTGGTTTTTTGTCTTCAGTAAACATATGAACTAATTATAACATTTGATGATTTTTATGGCAATACACAATATGTTGTGGTATAATATAAAAAACTAAAATTACTTGAGGAGAAACAGCATGAAATGTCCATATTGCGGTTATGAAGAGAGCAAGGTTATAGATTCCCGCCCGGCAGACGAGGGCGCTTCCATAAGGCGCAGGAGAGAATGCTTGGCCTGCAACAGGCGCTTCACCACCTATGAAAACATTGAGCACATGCCCATTGTTGTTATTAAGAGAGACGGAAGCCGCCAAAGCTTCGACAGGATAAAGCTTATTAACGGAATGGTGAGAGCCTGCGAAAAGCGGCCGGTAAAGCTTTCTCAGCTTGAAGACATTGCAGACGACATTGAAATGGAGCTTCAGAGCAAGATCGAAAAAGAAACCAACACGGTTGAAATTGGCGAGATGGTCATGGAAAGGATAAAAGACCTTGACGAGGTTGCCTACGTGCGCTTTGCCTCGGTCTACAGAAGCTTTAAAGACCTTAACACCTTCATGGAGGAGCTTTCAAAGCTGCTTGAAAACGCCCCCTCAAAAACGGAGAAGTAATCTGAGTGAGCTCCATTATACGGGAAAAAACTGACATTAAGCTTCTTATTCTCTATGTGCTTTCAAAGCTGCCTGCTCCCATTGAAGAGGGCGAGCTTTTTGAAATCTGCCGCTGCGACGAAGGCGCCGGCTGGTTTGACTGGAGCGCCTGCCTGGGAGAGCTGGTTTCCTCCGGGAATGCCGCTGAAGAGGACTGGGAATATTTCATAACCGAAAAGGGCAGGAAAAATGCCGAAACCCTCACGGAAAGTCTCCCCCGCTCCGTCAGGCGGGCAGCTGATGAGGCAATTGCTCCTCAGATTGCCAGGCTTCAGAAGAAAAATCTTATAAAGGCAGAGGTTCTCAAGGCAGGGGAGGAGACGAGAATCAGGCTCTCCCTTTCAGACGGTCTGAGCGACATTATGAAGCTTGAGCTTCTCTGCCCGGAGGGAGAATATGCCGGGCGCATAAGAAGAAATTTCAAAAAAGACCCCCAAAAATACTATAACAAAATACTTGATTTAATGCTGGACTTAAAATGAAAACATACATACCTCAGGGCTACAGCCCCATTCTCTCAGTTTATGAAACACAAAAGGCCATAAGCCTTCTTCACCGGCTCTTTGAAGACAATCTGGGAGCCGAGCTTAATCTTTTCAGGGTCTCTGCCCCCCTCTTTGTGGCAGAGAACTCCGGCCTGAACGACAATCTCAACGGCTATGAAAGGCCCGTCTCCTTCGACATTCTCCATGCAGACAAGCAGGCAGAGGTGGTTCACTCCCTTGCAAAGTGGAAGAGGGTTGCTCTCAAGCGCTACGGCTTCTTCCCCGGCAGCGGAATATATACAGACATGAACGCCATCCGCCGTGATGAAGACGAGCTGGACAATCTGCACAGCGTATATGTTGACCAGTGGGACTGGGAAAAGGTTATTCTGCCGGAAAACCGCAATACAGACTTTCTTAAATCCACGGTTATGAGCATTGTTAAGGCTCTGTGCAACACGCAGAAAACACTGCAGTCAATCTATCCCAGACTCAGGGCAGTGCCCGAGCTGGAAAGGCAGGTCTCCTTCATAGACTCAGCGGAGCTTGAGGCCATGTATCCGGATTTAACACCAAAACAGAGGGAAAACAAATATGTTTCGGAGCACCGCACAGCCTTCATCATAGGCATTGGCAAAACCCTTCCCTCCGGAAAAAAGCACGACGGCCGCGCTCCCGACTATGATGACTGGGAACTGAACGGAGACCTTCTCTTCTGGCACGAAACCCTGGGCTGCGCCATGGAGCTTTCCTCAATGGGTATAAGGGTTGACAGGGAAGCCCTTGCAAGGCAGCTGGAGCTCTCCGGCTGCACAGACAGAGCCGAGCTTCCCTACCACAAGGCCCTGCTTGAAGGAGAGCTTCCTTTGACAATTGGCGGGGGAATAGGCCAGAGCAGAACAACCATGCTCCTTCTGGGAAATGCCCACATAGGAGAGGTGCAGGCCTCTGTTTGGGACAGTGAAACAGAGAGAATCTGCGCTGAAGCGGGAATAATTCTTCTTTAAGAAAGACAAGGAGATTAATATAATGACAAAAAGAGCACTTGTGATTGAAGACGATGCAAACATTGCTGAGCTTCTCAGGCTGTATCTCGGAAAAGACGGCTTCGATGTTATGATAAGCTCAGACGGAGCCAGAGCCGAAGCAAGCTTTGATCTGTTTGCGCCTGACGTTGTCCTGCTGGACATTATGCTTCCCGGAAGAAACGGCTGGGATATCTGCAGTGCCATACGCGCCAAATCCTCCGTCCCCATTATCATGCTGACGGCGAAGGGAGAAACGGCAGACAAAATTTCGGGCCTTGAGCTTGGGGCAGACGATTATGTGACAAAGCCCTTCGAGGTGAAGGAGCTGATTGCCAGAGTTCATGCGGTTATGCGCCGCACGGATGCGGATGCGCCGGTTGAAAAAAAGCTGGTGTTTGACAAGCTGGTTATTAATCTTGATTCCTATGAGCTCATTGTGAACGGCGTTAAGGTTGACACACCCCCGAAGGAGATGGAGCTTCTCTATCATCTGGCATCCTCACCTAACCGGGTTTTCACCAGAAATCAGCTGCTTGATGAGGTTTGGGGCTTTGACTATTTCGGAGACTCAAGAACAGTTGACGTTCACATTAAGAGGCTGCGTGAAAAGCTTGAGGGCGTTTCGGAGGAATGGAGCGTTAAAACCGTTTGGGGCGTGGGATATAAATTTGAGCTTGCGGAATAACTCCCGATGAAAAGCATCTACCTTAGAAATTTTCTTGTTATTGCTGCAACCATATTCATAGGTCTTCTTCTGATTGTTGTTTCGCTGCTGGGAATAGGCAAGAGTTACATTTGCGAGGAATACCGCCTGAACATGGAAAACAGCGCAGAGGAGCTCGCCCGCAGCGCCTATGCCATATCCGAAAGCTCATCCTTGAGCAACTGGAATCTCTCAATGAGTCTCACGGCCGTTGCCGAGGCCACCGGGAACAGCATCCTGATTACAGACCGGAACGGAGTTGTGGCCTGCTGCTCCGACGAGGAGCTGATATGCGCCCACATTGGCAGGGCAGTTTCCCGGGAAGTTATGGAGGAGCTGAAGACAGGCTCCTCATTGGGCAAGGAGACCGATTTGGGAGGCTTAAGAGAGCAGCCCATGCTCACTGTGGCAAAGCCCGTTAAGAATTCCTTTGGGGAGATAAAGGGATATGTTTTTGTCTCGGTTCTCATTTCTGATGTTCTGAGCACCTGGCGGCCCTTTGTTTGGATTGTGGCGGTTATATTCTCTGCAATATTTCTCTGCCTGCTCATATTCTCCTTCTGGTATTCAAAAAACATGTCCCGCCCCCTTGACGAAATTGCCGCGGCTTCAAGAATGTTTGCAAGGGGCGATTTCTCCGTGAGAGTTGAGCAGAGGAGTGACCCGACAGATGAGATGGGCGCCCTGATTGACTCCTTCAACAAAATGGCAGACTCCCTGGAGAGCGCAGAAAACAGGAGAACCGAATTCATTTCCAACATTTCCCACGAGCTGCGCACCCCCATGACCACAATCTCCGGCTTTGCAGACGGCATACTTGACGGAACCATTCCTCCCGAGGAGGAGAAAAAATATCTCATCTCCATTAGAGACGAGACCAGGCGCCTTGCAAGGCTGGTGCGCAGCATGCTGGATGCTTCAAGAATGCAGTCAATGTCTTCAGACCCGGGGAGAAGAAGCGATTTTGACTTGAGCGAGCTTATTCTGCAGATACTTCTCAGCTTTGAGACCAGGGCAACGGAGAAGAAGCTGGATGTTGACCCTGAGCTGCCTGACGGGCATATTATGGTTCACGCCGATAAAGACGCCATTACCCAGGTTATATATAATCTGCTTGACAATGCGGTGAAGTTTTCAAAGCAGGGGGGCTGCATAACTCTCAAGCTTTACACCGAAAGCGGCAAGGCATACACCTGCATAAAAGACGAGGGTGAGACGATTCCCACGGAGGACCTCCCCTTCATATTCGACCGCTTTCACAAATCGGACAGGTCCCGTTCTCTCGACAAGGACGGGGTTGGTCTGGGCTTATATCTTGTTAAAACAATAATAAACGGTCATGATGAGGATATTGCCGTTAAAAGCGAAAACGGAGCAACGGAATTCGTCTTTACGCTGCCTCTCATGGAAAAGGAAAAATAATGAACTGGTATGAACCTAACAAAACAAAAAAGAAAAAGCCCTGGAGAGCTGCAGGCATAATAATACTTGCAGTTGTTCTCCTGGGAGCGGCGGCATTTGCTTTTTTCCCAACCAACTTTTCCTTCAGCTTTGTTAAATCAGACGGGAACGGAAACATTCAGGTGTATTCCAATCAGCCTGACAGCGAAGCAGACCTTCCCGAGGATTTCAGAGACTTTTTTGAAACCTACTACACCTCAACAGACTCTGATTCCACAGAGATAACAATCCCGAAGGCGGAAAATCTCACTCCCTTTTCGGCAGAGCTTGTGAGCGGGAGCGGAGAGGAGCTCACTCTCCAGGAGCTGTATGAAAAATGCTCTCTGTACACGGTTTCTGTTTCGGCCTTTTTTGAAGATAAAAGCGGCTATGCCTGGGGCTCGGGGGTTATAATAGGGGAGGACGGATATGTCATCACCAACACCCATGTTATAGATGAAAGCTACAGCGCAACGATCCAGCTGATAGACGGGAGAGAATATGAGGCCCGTCTTGTTGGGGCAGACTCAATAAGTGACCTTGCCCTTCTCAAAATCGAGCCGGAGGAAAAGCTGCCTGCTGCAGAGCTGGCGGATCTGAGCAGCCTGAGAGTGGGAGATGCCTGCGCAGCAATAGGAAGCCCGTTGGGAGACGAGTTCAGAAACACCCTCACCAACGGAATTGTTTCGGCAATTGAGAGAGACCTGTCCTATAACAGCCATTCCATGACTCTCATACAAACAAACACGGCCCTTAACGAGGGCAACTCCGGGGGAGCCCTGTTTGACATGCAGGGAAGAGTTATAGGCATAACCAACATGAAGATGAGCTCAATGTATTCAAGCATAGAGGGAATCGGCTTTGCAATTCCTTCAACAACGGTTCAGCAGGTTGTTAACAGCTTCATGGAAAACGGAGTTGTGCTGGGAAGACCCTATGTGGGCATAACAGTGGGCTCAATACCGACAAATGTCAGCGAATATTACGGCTTGCCTGAGGGACTTTATGTTTCTGAGGTTAAGGAGCTTTCAGATGCTTATGCGGCAGGAATCAGAGTCGGAGACGTTATAACCGCCCTCAACGGCAGCCCTGTTACTTCCACCTCGGAAGTTAACACCGTGAAAGACAGCCTGTCTGTTGGAGACAGCATGACCTTCACGGTGTATAGAGAGGGCGAATATTTTGATGTTGAGGTGACCCTGATGGACTCCTCGCTCTTTGATTAGCTCAGCCTGCGCTCCTGAATTTTAACATAGCGCATCAGCGCCTCAAGAGCAGAGGCATAATCCGGCTCGGCATAGGGGGCAATCTCCTCAAAGGGGAGATGAGACCTGTTTGTTTCAAAAACAGCGCTTATGCCCAAGCTGCTAAGATCTTCTCCGGAGGTTTCATCGGTGCCCACAATGAGATAGAGGGGGACGCCCTTTTCCATTGTTCGCCTTGAGACGCCGGAGATTACCTTTCCGCTGAAGCTTTGACTGTCAAGCCGGCCCTCTCCGGAAATCACCATGTCGGCCCCTTCAAGCTGCTTTTCAAAACCGGTGAGAGCAAGGATTGCATCTATGCCGGGGCATATTGTCCCTCCTAAGAAGGCAATCACTCCCGCAGCCATTCCGCCGGCAGCTCCTGCGCCCTTCACATTTGCCATGTCATAGCCTGTTGAGCTGCGGATTACATTGTTGAGATTAACAAGGCCCTCATCCAACAGGCGGACCATTTCTTCATCGGCTCCCTTCTGGGGGCCGAAAACATATGCCGCTCCCTGAGGACCGAAAAGGGGATTTTCAACGTCGCACATAACCGTTATGCCCACCCCTTTGAGCTTTTCCCGGGCCTTTGAAAAGTCTGCCCGGGCAATGTCTTTAAGGGTTGCGCCGCAGGGAATGAAGCTTGTGCCTGCGGCGTTAAAAAATTCAACACCGAGAGCTGCAACGCAGCCGCAGCCCCCGTCATTGGTGGCGCTGCCTCCGAGGCCGAGAAATATGTGCTTTGCGCCCATGGAAAGGGCATGAGAAATCAGCTCCCCAACGCCGAAGGTGGTGGTGAGGGCGGGATTCTTTCTGCTGCCCACCAGAGGAAGCCCTGCGCAGGAGGCCATTTCTATTATGGCAGAGCCGCCGTAGAGAGCATAGCTTGCCTCAACGTCCTCAGTGTAGGGCCCGCTTACTGTTACGGTTACCGGCCTTGCGCCCAGGGCGGAAATCAGGCAGTCAACCGTCCCTTCACCCCCGTCTGCCATGGGAATTGTTATCAGCTGGGCTTCGGGGAAAAAGGGCGGGATTACCCGCTGCGCTATTTCGCATATCTGAGAGCTTGAAAGGGTGCCTTTAAAGGAATCTGAAACCACTATGCACTTTTTCATGCTATTCCCCCGTTGAACCGAAGCCGCCGGAGCCACGGAGAGTTTCGGGGAGCCGGGCTTCTTCAGAAAATTCAGCCTCCATGAAGGGCATAATCACCAGCTGGGCAATGCGCTCCCCGTCTTTTATTGTTCTTTCTTCGGAGGAGTCGTTGTGAAGGGCAACGATGTATTCCCCCCTATAGTCACTGTCGCATACGCCAACGCAGTTGGCGGGCCTGAGTCCCTGCTTGAGCGCAAGACCGCTGCGGGCAAAAACCGCGCCGAACCAGCCCTCCGGAAGGGCGAGGGATATGCCGGTGCCTATTTTCTCGGTCTGCCCGGGAAGAAGGGTTACGGGGGAATCGAGGCAGGCATAAAGGTCATATCCGGCGGAATGCTCACTTCCCCTTGAGGGGACCCGGGCATTCTCTCTCAGCTTTTTAAAAGGAATTTTCATCAGTAGCCCAGCTCTTCGTTGATGAGCACAATCTCTGTCTCCATGCCCATCATGGGCCCCCAAAGCACGGTGAGCGCATTGCAGGCATGGTCTTTAACGCGGCAGTCATGACATACCCCGTCTATTTTGCAGGGAACCTGCATGTCGAACCGCTGAACATTTTTCACGGCGGCAACATTACGGGCTCTGTCGAGAGCGGAGGCAAAATCGGGCCTGATTTTGTTTACTCCAGCAATTATGTAAACCTTATCGTGACCGAAAAGCTGAGCTGCAACTCTGTTTCCCCGGCCGTCAATGTTGAGAATTTCGCCCTCTTCGGAGATGGCATTGGCTGAGCTGATGAAAACCTTTGCGAACATGGCGGATTTCAAGGTTTCCGTTCCGGGAACCTTCCAGTGCCAATAAACGGTGTTTTCGGCAGAGAGCCTGTCGTAAAGGCCGAGAGCCTCAACGGTTTTGCTTCCGCCTATTCCAACGGTTGTTTCCTTCACGTTTGAGGCAATATAATCAGCCGCCTCTGCCGAAGTCTCGAAATAACTGACCTGAAAATTTCTGGTTTTAAGGGATTTTATGGTTTTTTCAATGTTCATTTTCCGCTTCTCCTTAAAAATAATTATTACAGGCATATAATACAATATTTATTTTTAGTTGTAAAGCAAACTGTTGTTTGATATAATACCTCTTATGGACGAAAGAATTATAATCTACATATTTGCAGCTCTTTCGGCAGCGCTGGCCCTTGCCCTGCTGATATTTGCCCTGCTCCAGAAGCGAAGGCAGAAAAAGGCTGTTGAGAAGGCAGTGTATGAGGTTAACGACGCGAAAAACAGCACACTGCTCAGCTTTCCGCTGCCCATGGCGGCCTTCCGGCTTGACGATTCAAAAATCATCTGGGGGAACGACATGTTTTTCGCCATCGCCGGAGAGGGCGTCACCCGGCTTGATTCCAAGATTTCAGACATTTGCCCGGAATTTTCCGGGAAATGGCTTTTGGAGGGAAAAACCCAGTTTCCTTCTCTTCTGCTTGCAGGAGGCAGGAAATACAGGGTCCTTGGGAACATAATCCGCAGAAGCGCTGAGGAGGCAGAACGCAGCGAAACCTACATGGGAATCTGCTACTGGCTTGATGTCACGGAATACGACGATACGAGAATTGAATATGAGCAGTCCAGGCCCTGCGCAGCCGTTATACTGATTGACAATCTTGATGAATTAAACAAAAATCAGCCGGACAGGGTGAGGAACGAGCTGCTTGAGGCTGTCGGAGAAAAGCTTCAGGACTGGGCCCGTGAAAGAGGGGGCCTTGTCCGCCGCTATGACAGAGACAGGTTTATTGCCGTTCTTGAAAAAAGGGAGCTTGAGAAGCTCAAGGAAGAGAAATTCCCCATATTAGAAGAAATTCACAGCATTGAAAATCCAAACGGAATCCACGCAACCCTCAGCATCGGCTTCGGAGAGGATTCGGCCGGCTTCTCGGAGGCCCTTCAATATGCAGACATGGCAAATGAGCTTGCACTCACCAGAGGCGGGGACCAGGCTGTTATTAAAAACAGGCTCAGCTTTGAATTCTTCGGCGGAAGAGGAAGCGAGGTTGAAAAAAGAACCAAGGTTAAGTCAAGAGTCATGGCAGGAACTCTTTCCGAGCTTATTTCGGACTCCTCAAAGGTTCTTGTTATGGGCCACAAATATTCAGACCTTGATTCAATAGGCGCAGCCGTGGGCGTGTGCTGCCTGGCAAGAAAGCTGGGAGTTAACGCCTCAATAGTGGTTGACGAGGGCAACACTGCAGCAAAGCCCCTTATCGACAGAATGAAAAAGGAGAATGAATATAAATTTTCCTTCATCACTCCTCAGGACGGGCTGCTGCGGGCAGACGGGAGAACTCTCCTTGTTGTTGTTGATACCAACCGCCCGGAGCAGACCGAAGACGTGGATCTGCTTGAATGCTGCAAGAGAGTTGCTGTTATAGACCATCACAGAGTGGCCGCAACCTACATTCAGAATGCAGCTCTGGGCTTCATAGAGCCCTATGCATCCTCTGCCGCTGAGCTGGTTACGGAAATCCTCCAGGAGACAATGGAGAAGAACGACATTCTCAAATGCGAGGCGGAGGCTCTTCTCTCCGGCATAACTCTTGACACAAAGAACTTCACCATTAGAACCGGGGTGAGAACCTTTGACGCGGCCTCCTTCCTCCGCCAGGAGGGGGCGGACACAACGGATGTTAAGAAGCTGCAGCAGAGCGACATGAAGGATACAATTGCAAAATACTCAATCCTTCAGGCAACGGAGCTCTACCGCTGCGTTGCAATATCCGTTCCCACAACGCCTCAGGACAGGGTTGTGGCTGCAAAGGCGGCGGATGAGATGCTGAACATATCCGGGGTTGACGCTTCAATTGTTATTGCTCCCGGAATGAACGGAGGAGTTTTTGCCTCGGCAAGGTCTATAGGGGAGCTTAATGTTCAGATTATAATGGAAAAGCTTGGCGGCGGAGGAAACAGAAGCGCCGCAGCAGTGCAATTTGCGCAGATAACGCTTGAAGAGGCCGTTGAAAAGGTCTACAGGGCGATTGATGAATATTTGGGGTGATAAAAATGAAAGTAATTTTTAAGGAAGATGTTAAAGGAAAAGGCAAAAAGGGCGAAATGAAAGAGGTTTCAGACGGGTATGCCCGCAATTTCCTCATTCCCAAGGGAATGGCTTATGAGGCAACCGCAGAAAATCTCAACAGCTGGAAGCTCCAGGAAAAGGCGAAGGCCGCAAAGCTCCAGGCAGAAAGAGAGCAGGCCGCAGCCCTCAGCGAGAAGCTTAAGGGAGTTCAGCTTGTTATTAAGGCCAAGGCCGGAAGCAACGGCAAGCTCTTCGGCGCAGTGACCTCTCAGGAGATAAGCGATGCGCTGAAAAATCAGGCGGGAATAGAAATTGAAAAGAACAGAATCGTTCAGGGCGATCCCATAAAGGCCTTCGGAGCATACAAGCTCAAGGCGAAGCTGGGCTTTGAAATGTCGGGAGACATCAATCTCATTGTAACGGAGGAATAATCGTTCATGGATGAGCTGCTGGGCAGAAAAATTCCCCATTCCCAGACGGCTGAACAGGCTGTTGTGGGCTCAATGCTCATTGATGTTCGCTGCATTCCCGAGGTTATAGACAAGCTCAAGGGCGGGGAGTTCTACATAAAGATCAACAGAGACATATATGAAACCATATATGCCATGTTCTGCTATGGAGAAACAATAGACCCTGTCACCGTGCTCGACCAGATGAAAATCAGGGGAGTATACACTGAGGGCTGCGAAAATTATCTTGCAGATATCATGCGCATAACCCCCACCGCTGCAAACATTATGGAATATGCCTCCATAGTGAAGGACACTGCCCTCAGGCGCAGTCTCGGCGACGCGGCAGACAGAATCAACAGCATGGTATACAGCGGAGAGGGAGAATCGGAGACGGTTTTGGAGGCTGCGGAGCAGGAGATTTATGCTCTGCGCCAGGGCAGATCCGTTGGAGGACTTAAGCCCATCACCGATGTTATGAATTCCGTGTTCGACAATCTCTCAGCCATATCCGAGGCGGGAGGCAAAATCCCCGGAATTTCAACGGGCCTCCCCGATCTCGACAAATATATTCTCGGCCTGAACAAGTCGGATTTCATTCTGATTGCAGCAAGACCGGGCATGGGTAAAACCAGCATTGCGCTGAACATTGCTCTTTATGTGGGCATGACGCTGAGGAAAAAGGTGGCCTTTTTCTCCCTTGAAATGTCAAGAGAGCAGCTGGCAACAAGGCTTCTTTCAAAGGCGGCTATGGTGCCCTCCCAGAATCTTCTAACGGGGCAGCTCAGTGAGAGAGACTGGAAAAACATTATGGAGGCAGGGCCTCTGCTTTCACGGGCCGAAATCCTTATTGACGACAATCCTTCCCTAACGGTTTCAGACATGTCTGCCGCCTGCAGGAGAGTTCCCGATCTGGGCCTTGTTTGCATAGACTATCTTCAGCTCATGTCCTCTGCAACGGGCAACGGCTTCGGAGGGGAGAACAGGACCACCGTTGTCTCCGAAATTTCCAGAATGATGAAGGTTATGGCAAAGGAGCTTAACGTTCCGGTTATATGCCTTTCTCAGATGAACAGAACCGCTGAGACAAGGCAGGATAAGAGACCCATGCTTTCAGACCTGCGTGAATCCGGCGCAATAGAGCAGGATGCGGACGTGGTAATCGGTCTCTACAGAGACGGCTATTATAATAAAGAATGCGAAAACCCCAATCTGGCAGAGGCCATTGTGCTGAAAAACAGAAAGGGCTCAACGGGAACCGTCAATCTCAACTGGCTGGCGGAATACACCTCCTTCACCTCCTATGAGGGGAACAGGGAAGATGAATACTGAAAAAATTCTTGCGGCTGTTTCCGGAGGCGCAGATTCAATGTGCCTCCTCAATATTTTGCTTGAAAAGGGGAGCCTCGGGGCTGTTGCTCATTTTAATCACGGGCTTCGGGGCGAAGAGAGCGACAGAGACGAGGAATTCGTGAGGAGCTACTGCGCCGAGAGAGAAATAAAATTCATCTGCGGAAGGGCAGAAAGCAGGCTGAAATCCGAGGATGAGGCGAGAAGGGCAAGGTATGCCTTCCTTGAAAGAGCAGCTGACGAGGCGGGCTGCGCTCTCATTGCCACGGCTCACAACATGAACGACAATGCGGAAACAGTGCTTCTCAATCTGGTGAGAGGCGCAGGGACTAAGGGCTTATGCGGCATTCCTGAGCGCAGGGGCAGAATAATACGCCCCCTTTTAGGCATGACGAGAGCTGAGATTGAAGAATACAATCTTTCAAGGGGAATTCCCCATGTTGAAGACTCCACCAACCGGGAAAACGATTTTTCAAGGAACAAAATCAGAAATTTGGTTATTCCCGTTCTGGAAGAGATTAATCCGAAGGCGGTTGAGGCGCTTAACAGGGCTTCGGTTCTGCTGAAAAGGGACGAGGAATATTTTGAAAGAGCTCTTGAAGGAAAGAGCTATGAGGAGCTTGGAGGGGAGAAGGCCCTTGAGTCCCGCTTCATAATGAGCCGCTGCCCGAAGGCTCTCAGCTTTGAGCAGCTTGAGGCGGCCATGAAGCCGGAAACGGAACATAAAGAGCTGGACCTGCCGGGCATAAAGCTGGTGAAGGACGGGGGCAGGCTTCTGTTCGGAAGCGAAAAAAAAGAATATGAAATTAAGCTTGAGGAGATAACAGTTAACAAAGAGTTAACCAATCAACTGATAAAATGTGATTCAATAAGGGGAGAGCTCACTGTGGGGAAGTGGCTCCCGGGAGACAGAATGCGCCCCGTCGGAAGGAACTGCAGCAAGAGCCTTAAGCAGCTCTTCCTTGAGAAAAAGCTTACAATGGCCGAAAAGGAGGCCATCCCCGTTATACGGGATGAAAAGGGAATACTTCTGGTTCCCGGAATCGCAGCGGACGAGAGAGCCCGGGCGGTGAAGGGAGACAGAGCATATAAAATTACTTTAACGGAGAAACAGGGAAATGCACAGTGATGTTGAGCGGATACTGCTCACAAGAAAAGAAATTGACGACAGAATTTTTGAAATCGGAAAACAGATTTCAGAGGATTACGAGGGGAAGAAACCGATTTTCGTTGGGGTTCTGAAGGGCTGCTTCATCTTCATGGCAGACCTGATGAGAAGCGTTTCGGCTGACTGCACAATGGACTTCATGGCCGTTTCCTCCTACAGCGGTACGGTTTCAACCGGTGCGGTGAAAATTAACAAGGACCTGTCTCAGGATATTTCCGGCAGGCATGTTATTCTTGTTGAAGACATATTGGATTCCGGCGTGACCCTGAGCTATCTCAGAAACTACCTGAATGTGAGAGAGCCTGCTTCAATTAAAATTGCCACCCTGCTCGACAAGCCTTCAAGAAGGAAGGCAGACATATATCCCGATTACTCATGCTTTGAGGTTCCCGATGCTTTCGTTGTTGGCTACGGGCTTGACTATGACGAAACATATCGCAATCTGCCTTACATAGGCATTCTCAAACCCGAAGTCTACTCTTAAGGAGAAAGCAATTGAACGACAAAAGACCGAACCAGGGGCCCGGCGGCGGGCCTGACAGAAAAAGAAGCCGTGACATAGGCTTCTACCTTCTTATTGCGGTTATTTTAATCGCAATAATCTTCACCATGAATGAAGACACCGAAGCAGACCAGCTGGAGTCATATTCCTGCCTTGTTGACCTGTTTGAGGGAGAAAAGGTTCAATCCTTTGTAACCGAGGGGAACACCATCATCCTCCAGGTCAGGGGAGATGACGGAAAAACCACAGAGGAGACCTACGATCTCTACAGCTTTTCAATCTTCTATGAAGATTTCAACGAGCTCATCCTCCAGCAATACAGAGACGGCATAATCGAAAAATACGACTATACCGAGGGCTTCACCGTTCCCTGGTGGGCAAGCTTCATCCCCTATCTCATCATAATGGGCGGAGCCATGGCCCTGTGGTATGTTATGATGAACAGAGCCGGCGGAGGAGCAGGCCCCGGCGGCTTCATGAAGTTCACCAAGGCCAGAACCCGCAAGGGCGATGACGAAAAGAAGAAAAAGACCTTTGCAGACGTTGCAGGCTGCGAGGAGGAAAAGGAGGAACTCAAGGAGGTTGTTGACTTCCTGAAGGATCCCAAACGCTTCACTGAGGCGGGAGCAAGAGTCCCGAAGGGCGTGCTCCTTGTTGGCCCTCCGGGAAACGGAAAAACTCTTCTTGCCAAGGCCGTTGCAGGGGAGGCCAATGTTCAGTTCCTTTCAATCTCCGGCTCAGACTTTGTTGAGCTTTATGTTGGCGTTGGCGCAGGGAGAGTGAGAGACCTCTTTGAGCAGGCCAAGAAATGCGCGCCGTCAATCATTTTCATAGATGAAATCGACGCCGTGGGCCGCCAGAGAGGAAGCGGACTTGGGGGAGGCCACGACGAGCGTGAGCAGACGCTGAACCAGCTTCTCGTTGAGATGGACGGCTTTGGGAACAACACCGGAGTTATTGTTATTGCGGCAACCAACAGGGCAGATATTCTCGACAATGCCCTTCTCCGTCCCGGCCGCTTTGACAGGCAGATTTATGTTGGCCTGCCTGACATTAAGGGGAGAGAGGCAATTCTCAAAATTCACTCCAGAGACAAGCACCTTGCGGAAGATGTTGATCTCAATTCAATAGCCAAGGGAACGCCGGGCTTCTCCGGAGCAGATCTTGAAAATCTCATGAATGAGGCGGCCATACTTTCCGTTCGCCGGAAGGACAGATTCATTACCCAGGCAGACATTGACGAGGCAATTCTCAAGGTTCAGATGGGCCCTGAAAAGAAGAGCCGCAAAATGAGCGAAAAGGCAAGAAAGCTCACGGCTTATCATGAATCAGGCCATGCAATTGCCGGAAAATACCTTGAAAATGTTGACCCGGTGCACTACATAACCATAATCCCCAGAGGAATGGCAGGAGGCTTCACTCTTTTCCGCCCGGATGAAGACCTTGAAAACTTCAAATCAAGGGCCGAAATGTATGAGAGCATAGTCATGGCTCTGGGCGGCAGAATTGCCGAGGAGCTCTTCCTTGACGACATATCCACCGGCGCCTCGGGAGACATTCAGCAGGCCAGCGCCACAGCCAGAGACATGGTGACCAAATACGGCATGAGCGAAAAGCTGGGGCCCATATCCTTCGATTCCTCAGACCACAGCATATTCATCGGCAGAGATTTCGGAACAACCAAGAGCTACTCCGAGGAGACAGCCGGAATCATAGACGAAGAAGTCAAAGCAATTTTCGACAGGGCAGAGGAGGACTGCCGCAGAATCCTCACTGAGCACAGCGAACAGCTGAAGGAGCTGGCGGAATATCTTCTTGCGCATGAAACCATAGATGCCGAGGAATTCAATTTCTACTTTGAAAACGGCAGATTCATGTCTGACTACGAAAAGATGGCCAAGAAAAACAGGAACGACGGAACCATTGAGCGCCCTGCAAAGCACATTGCCCGCTTCGATGAGCCGGCCGAGCTTCCTGAGGAAAATCAGATTAACGAACCCTCCGGCGGCATAACAGACTAAGCTTCATAATAAAAAATCCCCTCTGCCTTTTCGGCAGGGGGGATTTTCATAAGCCTTGAATCAGAGGAGGCCGCCTATTTTAACGAAGATTGGAGCAAAGACCAGAGATACAACGGTCATGAGCTTGATGAGAATGTTGAGGGAAGGACCGGAGGTGTCTTTAAACGGGTCTCCCACGGTGTCTCCGACGACGGCTGCTTTATGGGCCTCGGACCCCTTTCCGCCGTAGTGACCTTCTTCAATATATTTCTTCGCATTGTCCCAGGCGCCGCCGGAGTTGGACATGTAGATTGCAAGGAGAACGCCGGTTACCAGGGAACCGCCCAGCAGACCGCCCAGTGCCTCGGGCCCGAGAATTATGCCCACGAGCAGGGGAACTGCAACAGCCATAACTCCGGGAAGAATCATCTCGTGAAGAGCTGCCTTTGTGGAGATGCCAACGCAGGTTGAATAGTCGGGCTTGGCTTCGCCTTCCAAAATTCCGGGAATTTCTTTGAACTGGCGGCGAACCTCTTCAATCATTTTGTAGGCCGCCTTGGAAACGGAGTCCATCGTCAGAGCGGAGAAGGTGAAGGGGAGCATGCCGCCTATGAGAAGGCCTATAACAACCTTATAGTCAAGGATGTTTATGCCGGTGGCAGTGAGACTGACTTCATCGGAATAGGAGACAAAGAGAGCCAGAGCCGTGAGGGCGGCGGAGCCTATTGCAAAGCCCTTGCCCATTGCAGCAGTTGTGTTGCCAACGGCATCAAGCTTGTCTGTTATTTCGCGGACGGAGGGGTCAAGCCCGCTCATTTCCGCAATTCCTCCGGAATTGTCTGCAATGGGGCCGTAGGCATCGACTGCAACGGTGATGCCGGTTGTAGAGAGCATGCCCACTGCTGCAAGAGCAATGCCGTAAAGGTCGTCTGTCACGGCGTAGGAAATGTAGATGCCCAGGCAGATGAGAATTATGGGAACAGCGGTTGACCGCATGCCAACGGCTATTCCGCTTATTATTGTTGTGGCGGAGCCGGTGGCTGACTGGTCTGCAATCTTTTTAACGGAGCTGTAGTCTCCGGAGGTGTAGACCTCGGTGGTGATTCCGATTACAAGGCCAACAATAATTCCCGCAATAACGGAAACCGCGTAATAGAGTCTGCCGAAGAGGATGAGGCTCAGCGCTATGGAGCCCACGGCCACGAGCCCTGCGGAAACATAGGAGCCTATCTTCAGGGCAGCGTGGGGATTGGAATCGTCCTTCCCGCGAACAAAGAAGGTTGCAATTATTGAGGCAAGAATTCCCAGGCCTGCAACCACTATCGGGTAGACAGCGCCGTTGTCGCCGCTTGCCTTGTGAACAAGACCGAGAGTTATTGCAGAGACAATTGCGCCCACATAGCTTTCAAAAAGGTCTGCCCCCATGCCGGCCACATCTCCCACGTTATCGCCCACGTTGTCTGCAATGACGGCGGGGTTTCTCGGATCGTCCTCCGGGATGCCGGCCTCAACCTTGCCGACAAGGTCTGCTCCAACGTCTGCCGCCTTGGTGTATATTCCGCCGCCAACACGGGCAAAAAGAGCAATGCTGGAGGCTCCGAGAGAGAAACCGAAGAGAATGCCTGCGTTTTTGGTTATGATGTAGATCAGGCTGCAGCCTAAAAGCCCCAGACCCACAACGCACATGCCCATGACAGAGCCCCCTGAGAAGGCAACGGAGAGGGCCTTGTTCATTCCGTGATCTCTGGCAGCGGCAGCGGTTCTCACGTTTGCCCTGGTTGCAACCTTCATTCCGAAGAAGCCTGCAAGGACAGAGAAAACGGCTCCCAACAGGAAGCACAGAGCCGTGCCCTTATTAATTAAGAAGAAGATGAGCACAAAAACGGCCAGCACGAAGAAGGCCAGAATTTTGTATTCCGAAATGAGAAATGCGTCTGCTCCTTCGGCGATGGCAGAGGCGATTTCCTGCATTCTGCTGTTTCCGGCATCCTGCTTGGAGATGTAGCGGGCTTTGTAGAAAGCGAACAAAAGCGCCGCAACAGCAAGCACAGGAGAAAGCCATAATAGTAGGTTGTTCATTGATTTTCCTCCGGGATTGTGTTTAAAAACAAATTTTCAGACGGGTTTGCACCGGTCTGTGTTGTATATTTTAACAAATAAATCAAGATTTTACAACAGTTAAAATTTTGGCTTTTGTATATTTTGCATAATTTCGTGCAAAACAACGAAATTACAGTGCTTAAATTGGCAATTGTAGACAACATAAACAATTTTAATTTCATATAATCTGCAAAGATTACAAAATAGTTAAAAAATTTCTTAAAAAAATGAAAAAATCTCTTGCAAAATTGTAACCATTATGTTACATTATCCCTGGGTCGTGTCGCGGCCCGGTTTGTGCATTGCACCAACCGCCCATTCCTCTATGGAGAAAAGGAGACCTTATTATGAAAAAATTGGTCAAAGTTCTAAGCACTGTTATGCTGATTGCAATGATGCTCAGCATGCTTAACGTTGCTGCCTTCGCTGAGGTTTTCGACTCAGACGGTCAGGCAGTCTCAGGAAACAGCGGAGATTCCGGCCTTGTTGTTTCGGCAGATCCGGAAGCTCCTTCAGCATCCTCCGGTACAGGCAGCAGCTCAGCCTCCTCCGGAGAGAGCGCAGCGGCAGCCTCAATTCCGGCTGATTCCGGCAGTGCTTATTCAATATTAACAACCAGCGCTTCCGCTCTGGAGTATTTCTCCAGCGAAGCAATGCTTGAAGAGAACCCCATGGTATACTACAATGCCAAATACATTGTTTATATCAGAGAGCATCTCGAAGAGCTGAAGGAGAGCAATCCTGAGGTTGTTGAAACGGCCTATGCTTTGTTCGGCGAGAAATATATCGACATGAAGTTTTCCGCCACAACAACAAGCGTTTCAAAGTCCGTTGCCCTGAAGGCCCAGAAGGAATCTCTTGAGAAGGTTATTTCCGCCCTTGAGGCCCTTTCCGCAGCTCCCGAAGATGCAGACGCCATTCTGGCAGTCCGCAAGGCGGCCGCTTCCTACTGCGAGTCCTTCACCGGCACCGCAAACTACGACTGCACTGCAGAAGACTGCGCCTTTGCCTCGGCTTCCGCTGCTCTTGCTGCTGCAAAGGCAGAGCTTGAGAGCCTGAAGACTGAGATTGCAAAGCTGGAAGCAGAAGCTTCTTCCTCCTCTTCAACAACGGCAGCTGCCTCTGAGGAAAGCCCTGCAGCCTCTGCAACGCCTGCTCCCGAAGCAACGCCCACTCCCAACGAGGCCCAGCTTCCCGACGCTTCCGAGCCCGCAGTTCTCACGGCTTCCCCCCTGAGCTTCTTCTCCAACATGATAAAGCTCTTTACAAAGGCCACTCCGCTCACCTTCGTTTCCGACTATGCAGGAAAAACTGCAACTCTCACCGAAACCCAGGTTATAACCGGTCTGCCCTACTGGGAGATTATTGTAACTCTTGACAATGCAGTGCTCACCGCTCCTGCAGGGCAGTATGCATTCGCAGTCGGCAGCGCAGACACCGTGCTCACAATCGAAGCCTGCACCATCAAGGGCAAGGCAATCGACTGCGGACAGGGCAATGTGACCTTAAAATATGTTAACATTATAGACGACACCGTGCCCACAAGCGCAGCTCCTGCAACAGTTTGGGTTCACGACTCCGGTAAGCTTGAGATCGGCAACTGCGAAATCTCCTCAAGCCAGAACTGCTGCGTCTACACAACCGGCGGCTCAACCGCCATCAACGGCTACAATAAGCTCAGCGCTTCTGCAACCAATGCAATCAACTGCGACGGCGGCAGCCTGAGAATTGACAATACCGGAACAACCCAGAGCATTATCTCTGCTGTCAAAGCAAGCGGCCTTAATGTTAACGGTGGCGAAGCGGTTGCAGCAGGCAACGCAAAAATCAGCGGTCTCAACGGCGTGAATGTTGAAAACGGCAAGTTCACCATGGGAGACAATGTGAGAATAGACGCAATAGGCTCCGGAGAGAGCTATGCGGCAGTTAACAATCAGGGCGGCCAGGTTTACATCACCGGCGGCGAGCTCTATGCGGAATACTGCAAGGCCATAAGCTCTGCTAACTACCAGAACACCTATGTTTCAAACGGCGAATGGGTTATTAAAACCTCCAAGCTCCCCTGCAAAGCAGGCGAAGACTACACAACCGGCATAATCACTGTCAACGGAACTGCAGTTGCCACAATGGCAGATGCCAATGCAAAGATTGCCGCAGCCTCCGCCGGAGACAGCGTGACGGTTAAGCTCCTGGGAGATGTTGAAGAAACAGCTGCTCTCACAATTTCCTCCGGCGCAGATGTTTCCGTCATAGGCAACGGCCACTCCTTCAAGGGCAACGGAATAGTTGTCAGCGCAGGCAGCGCTTCAATCTCCGGCATAACCGTTGAGGCTGCCAATGCACTGACCGTGAGCGGCGGAACGGTCTCCGTTAACGACGGCACCGTGCTCAAAGCCTCCTCTGTTGCCATAACCGCGAGCGGCTCCGCAAGCGTCTCCGTGAACGATGCGGTTCTCTACGGCGTGAACGCCTTCAATATCTCAGCGCCTGCAAAGGTCACAGTGAACTCCTGCAAGGACAACTGCCAGAACCCCATAGGAACAGCAGGCAGCGTTGAAAGCAAGGACAATCTCCTCATCTTAGGCGGCTACTATCTCTATCTCTACTCCGATAAGACCCCTGAAAACAACAATACCTATGTTGCCTACTATGTCCCCAGCGGAATTGCAGCCGTCAGCACAACTGCAGACAGCAGCGGTTACTACAAGGTCTCAATGGAATATGTTCCCACGGTTGCCCTTGTTAACGGCACCACCGGCTACGATGAAGACGGCATCCCCTATGTTGTATACGACAAGGCAAATCCCAAATACATAACCTTCAATGTTGACCCCAAGGTTCTCAGAATTGACGGCATCCCCGTTAACGGCGGAAATTCAATCAACATCTTCAATGCAACAGGCAAGGGCGGAGAAGAGGGCGACATCGTGATTGACATCGATGCCTTCCACAACAACCTTTCCTCCGGCGTTTACGACCTGCAGTTCACCTTTGCCAACGGCTATGTGCTCACTCAGAAGCTCCATCTCTATGTTCTCCCCGAAACCACGAAGCTGGTTGCAAGGGAAAACAAGAAGGATGCTTCCCCGGATTCCGTCAAGGCTTCCGACATTGCAACTGCAATCACTGAATATGTTGTTGGCAACAAGGAATATATCTATGCCGAAACCTCCGAGCTGCCCACCAGAATAGGCGTTTCAGACGATCCCAACGGAAATGAAATCAACTGGTTCGGCTACTACAACAAGGCGGTTGACGGACTTAAGGTCCTCCAGAAGTCAGACAGCAAGGATTACTTCATCCTGGTTGACTACGCCTTCCTCGATCAGCTCTCTGCAGGCCAGGACTATGTCTTCCTCGACTTTGAAGGAGCCGTTAAGAGACTCAATCTCAAGATTATAAACAACAATGTTTCCATCAGCCCCACCAGCCTTGACTTCTGGGAAGGCGACAGCTCAGCAGTCTTCACTGTGAAGCCCGACTTTAAGGATGTTTACATTGACGGAGTCCTTGTTCCCACCCAGTTCGTCTCCTACAATACAGACACCAACAAGCTCACAATAAACAAGGAATACCTCTGCCAGCTTGAAGACGGTGACCATCTCATGGAGGTTGAAACAAGCAAGGGTTGGCTCAGTGCCTCAATCAACACCGGCGTTGCTCTTCGCCCCATAGATGTTGACTACCATGTTTACGGCGGCGCAAAGGCTCTGGCCTTCCAGGGCTCGGATGTGATCGATCCGGATCTGGGCGTATACATCGGAAAGAACAGCCCCGTGAAGATTGATTCCTCCCTCCTCTACTTCTATGACAACAACACCAAGTTCACTCTCAGCCCCTCCTACCTTAACAGACTCTCTCTCGGAACCTACTACATCTCAGCCTATGTCTGGAACGGCGAGGACTATGAATACACCTCCACAACCTTCAGAATAGTCTCAGCCTCCTCCGCAGCCTACAATCCCAGCACCGGAGACAGCTTTAATGCCAAGCTCTGGATTGGTCTGGCAGTTGCTGCTTTGGCAGTCATAATAGTCTGCGTGTTCGCGCTCCCGGTTCTCAAAAAGAAAAAGGCAGTTGAGGAACCTGAGGAAGACACAAGCAAAAAAGAATAATACCTGAAGCATAATGCGGAACGAAATTTCGTTCCGCATTTTTAAAATTAGGGCTTTAATTAGAAACCGATATGTGGTAAAATGCCAAGAAAGAAAGCATAAGGAGCAGTTTGATGAACAGAAATCAGCAGGGAATGGAAATAGATGTGATGCGTCTTGCAAACGCAGTCTGGAAGAACATAATTGCCGTTATTCTTTCAGCCGTTATATTTGCCGGTTCCTTCTTTATCTACACCTATTTTTTCATAACCCCCAAATACTATGCCAGCACCCTTCTCTATGTTAACAGCAGCTCCATTTCACTGGGCAGCACGAGCTACAAAATTTCCTCAAGCGACCTGAACATTTCCAGCTACCTGGTAGACACATATGTTGAAATTCTCACCTCCCGGGAGACTCTACTTGAAATAATTGACGAGGCTGAGCTCGACTGCAGCTATCAGGCCCTGAAAAGCATGATTTCCGTCTCCGAAATTGAGGGGACGCCCATGTTCCGCGTTGGGGTGACCTGCTCAAACCCGGAGCAGGCGGAGCTTATTGCCAACACAATTGCAACTGTTCTGCCAAACAGAATCATGGATATTGTGGTGGGGACGACGGTTAAAATAGTAGACCATGCAATAGTTCCCTCCGGCCGTTCTTCCCCCAGCTACACTCAGAATCTTGAAAAGGGCGCCCTTGTGGGAGCGGTTCTGGCAATTGCGGTTATAGTGGGCCTTGAGCTGCTTCGCAGCCTGAACGACGACATGATCCATTCCGCAGACGACATGAAGAAGCTCTATCCGGAAATCCCAGTCCTTGCCGTCATTCCTGACATGCGAAAGTCCTCCGGAAAGGAAGGCTACTATTCAAGCTACGGCTACTACACCCCAGCCACTGAAAAAGAAAAAGAAAAGAAAAGGCCTGTTGCTTAATGCAGCAGGTCTTTTTCAGGCTTAAGCTGTTCCGTCTGAATTTTCCTTGAATTTTTCCATGCAGAAGTTCTGCCAGTCTCTTCGGTTTATGTTTGTTTTGAAGTCTTCAACCGCATCCTCCCAGTCTGAAAGGGAGAAGCCCCAGCGCTCCCTGTCTCTCTTTGCTTCGGGAAGGAGAAGGTTATAGTAGTAATCAATGCGTTCAAGGATTTTTTCGTTTGAAAGGGCAGAGTCATAAAGCTCTTCATAGCGGTTTGTGAGAGCGGAGGTGAATTCCGGGCTCTGCCGCAGCAGGGAGAAAAATTCAATTGCCATTTCATTGGGGAAGCATTCGTAGTAATAATTTCCGAAAAGCAGATTCCAGGCATTGCCGGGGAAGAGCATGGCATGGTCAAGGTCGAAAAGGGCATACTGCCATTTTCCGTCTCCCGCCCGGAAGATTTTTATGTTTGAAAACAGGTCTGAATTGGAGCTGACTCCCTGCATTATGCACCAGTCGATATAGGAATCAATGTCGAAGCGGCTGCAGAGGAGGGCATAGTTTTCAGGGTCTGAAAGGTCGTTTTCGCAGGCAAAGTCATAAACCTCTTCGCAGAAGGCGCAGCCCTCTTCATAGAAGGATTCGCAGCATTCAACCTCGCTTTTTTTAGCTCCGGTGCGGTTGGCATAGCCGGCTTTGTTAATGTCGTCCTTAATGCAGTAGATGCCCCAGTATTCTCCGTTTAGATAGAGAATGCAGAAGCGGCTGTTCTGAGTGTAGAGACTGCTGCCCATGCCAAGGCAGAGATCCTCCCAGACCTCAGCGTCGAACATGAGATTTTCCGAGTCCTGGCCGGCATGAATGTTTATTGAAGAATAGCTTTCTTCACCCTTGCCGAAAAGATCCTGAACAAGCTCTCCCTGCCCATAGGAATCCCTGAAGTGGGCATCGAAGCTGATTTTCTTCACAAGGCCGGTTGAAAGGCTTGCCTGCCCTGCAAGAGTTATGCCGCAGTTGAGAGAAAATTCCTGCTCTTCTCCGCTGTAAAGTGAGATTGAGCCCGGATTTTCCAGCTTGACCATTGGAACATCCATTGCGGCAAGCTTCATGTCGTTAAGGCGGCTTTCATCAAGGCAGAGGGAGAGAACCGGGAGGGTGAAGCCCTCGTTTATGAAATAATTAAGGTTGAGAGGATAGCTTTTCACGCCGTCTTCTTCAATGCAGACCGCCCGAACAGCGCAGCTTTCCGTGATTTCAACGGGACCGGTGTATAAAATGTCGTCCTCCGAGGGGAGGGTTCCGTCGGTTGTGTAGTAGATTTTGCCGGGAGCCTCCAGCTCCATAATAACGGAGTCAACCCCTTCAAATATGCCGTCCCGCTGCAAAGAAACGGGGGTTTGGGAGAGAATGTGCTTTCCCTCCGGGTTCGGGGCGGCGGGAGTTGGGGTTTCGAAATAGCAGAGCTTTGTTTCCCCGGCCATTCTGCCGACTGTGCACCAATAGGGGAAGGCGGAATATTCAAAGGAGTCGAGAATGCTTTCCCCGTCGGTGAGATAGAGGGTTTCTCCGGCGGAGTCAAGGCCGAAGGAGGGGAAAATCCGTTTGTATTCCCCGGGGCCTATGCTGCCCTCAAGGGGGAATTTGGCAAGCTCGCTCTTTTTGTCTGTTAAATAGCAGCCTTCAAGGGAAAGCTCTTCTGTTCCCGAGTTGAAGAGCTCAACCCAGTCTTCCTCGGCTTCGTTTTCGTTGTGGTTTATTCCATAGTCCGAGGCCTTGACTTCGCTGATGCGAAGGGGGTTTTCGGCGGCATTTGCCTTTGTTACAAGGACAAATGCGGAGAAAATTGTTAATAAAAAACAAATTATTTTTTTCATAGTAAAGTATTATATCAAATAAATTGTTATTTCTCAATTATTATGTTATAATACTTTCACAATGGCAAAAGAAAAAGGGAAAAAGGAAATAGCGGTCAACCGTAAGGCATACCATGAATACTTCATCCTTGAGCGCTTTGAAGCAGGCATAGAGCTTTTCGGCACGGAGGTAAAGTCAATCTGCGCAGGGCAGGTGAATCTGAAGGAGTCATACTGCACAATAAAAAACGGAGAGCTTTTTGCCCGGGGGATGCACATAAGCCCCTATGAACAGGGAAACATCTTCAATAGAGACCCAATGCGCCCCAAAAGGCTGCTCATGCACAAAAGAGAGATCAACAAGCTCAATGCCCGCGTTATGCAGGACGGAGTTGCCCTCATCCCCTTGTCCCTATATCTAAAAGACAATCGCGTTAAGCTTGAGCTTGGCCTCTGCAAGGGCAAAAAGCTTCACGACAAGCGCGATTCCGAGGCAGAGCGCCAGTCCAAACGCGACATTGAAAGACAATTGAAAGAAAGGTATTAATCATGGCAAATCCCATAGTAACATTCGAAATGGAAGACGGTTCTGTTTTCAAGGCAGAGCTCTATCCGGAGATTGCTCCCAACACAGTTAACAACTTCATAGCTCTTGCGAACTCCGGCTTTTATAACGGCCTGATTTTCCACAGAGTCATAAAGGGCTTCATGCTCCAGGGAGGAGATCCCTCCGGCAACGGAACAGGCGGCCCGGGCTACTGCATAAAGGGCGAATTCACTGCCAACGGCTTTAAAAATGATTTGAAGCACGAAAAGGGAGTTCTCTCAATGGCAAGAACAATGGCTCCCAACTCCGCCGGCAGCCAGTTTTTCGTTATGCACGAGGATGCCCCCCATCTTGACGGGCAGTATGCCTCCTTCGGGAAGGTTACGGAAGGTCTGGATGTTGTTGACCGGATTGCCTCAGTGAGAACCGACTATAACGACAGACCCAGGCAGACCCAGCGCATGAAAACAGTCAGCGTTGAGACCTTTGGGGTTGAATATCCGCAGCCTGTAAAATGCTGAAAAAAGCAGTCGGCAAAACCGGCTGCAGATTATATGGGGGTGTCCTGGTTTCGACGGGGGAGTTGAAGCGGGAACAGCGTGTGGATGGGCTCAGCATCCTTAAAATGAGCAAAACTTATAAATTAAAGAACAACGAAGAAACTGTTCTTCTCGCTGCTTGATTAGCGAGCGTTCTCCCCGGAAGGACCACGGTCCGGGGCAGGGCGTCGATTAGTGGTGAACATGAGTGCGCAAAGCTTTGAGTGCACCATGCATAATGAAGCTACCGAGCTTTTGAGAGTGTTCTTTCTCGCCTGAGCAAGGGAATGTAAACAAAGAACTGCACACGGAGAAGTCCCCGGGGAAATTCTTTCGGAAATGGGTTCAATTCCCATCACCTCCACCAATCAGCCAACGGCGGAAGCCGTTGGCTGAAACTATATTCGTTCCTTCGGAACGAGTTAAATTCTGCTTCGCAGAGTTATATTGCTTCGCAGCGATATTCACGCTTCGCGTGAGTTAAGGAACGAATTTAATATCGTTTGCACGAAGTGCAAATATCGCTCGCCGCAGGCGAATATCACTTGCGCACAGCACAAATATCACCTAATTAATTTTATTTCATATTGCGGAGCAATATTTCATGTTTTCCGTTTTCAGGTTGCGCTTTTTAACGATTGCTCAAAAGGGGAGCGCATTTTTTCGGCCGTTTTCAAGAGATAAATTGGGCTTACTTTGTACCCACAAAATAAACCCATTGGAGGTTGACCGGATTGACAAACTATATGGTAATTGATATGATGAAAATATAAGCAGAAGTGGACTGAAAAAGCTTTCTCGTCTATATCGGCATAGGAGGGCTATGAAATGAAAAAGATAATTGCAATGGCGCTTTGCCTTGCGCTTGTGCTGTCATTGGTCGGCTGCGGCAAAACAATCGAAACCTCAGGTACCCAAAATACTGAACAGTTTGTCTTTACTCGTGAAAATTTTCCTCGTTTGAATGGCTCAACGGCTATGGTTCCTTTGGGGCAGGCAATTGCCAGCGTTCTGTTGGGTGAAACGCGGGAGGAAGTTTCCGACCTCACCAATTTTTCCCGCACCACGCAATCCTACCGTGAGCTGATGAACGGCCAAGCCGATTTGCTCATTTCAGGCGCGCCGCCTGAAAGCATCTATGAAGAGAAGGATGAACTTGGCTTTGAGTGGGAGATATCAACCTTTGCAGTTGACGGCCTTGTGTTTATCGTCAATGAGGGCAATCCTGTCGATTGCCTTACCACTGAGCAGATTCAGAAAATCTACACCGGCGAGATTACCAACTGGAAGGAAGTCGGCGGCAACGATGTGGAAATCATTCCGTTCCAGCGCAACGAGGAAGCCGGAAGCCAGACAGCAATGAAAAAGTTGGTTATGGGCGACATACCTTTGATGGAAGCGCCGGCAGAATATGTCAGCGGCGCCATGGGAGACCTTGTGGAAGTCGTTGCTTCCTATAACGACTCCGCTGCCGCTATCGGCTATACCGTTTATTACTATGCGCATGATATGAAGATGGCAGACGGCCTGAAAATCATTGCAGTAGACGGTGTGCAGCCCAATGCCGATACTATTCGCAGCCGTGAATACCCGTTCATCAACGATTCCTATGTGGTTATTGCAGCGGGACTCGGTGATGATGCGCCCGCCAAAATTCTATACAACTGGATTATGAGCGAAGAAGGGCAGAAACTCGTTGCACACGAAGGATATGTGAGCGTTTTGGATGTTGGTGATGCGCAATGAAAAAACGATTGACATTGTTGATCGTATTTTTCCTGCTGGCACTTGCCGGCTGCGGAGTTCAGACGGAGCCGGAGCTTGAGCAGAAAACAGTATCTCCTGTCTATACCGACTGGTCAAAGCTCACGCCCTACGAACCGTTTCAGCAGATTTATACATATCATGCCGGATATCGCGCAGACGGCATTCTTGAAGCACGTGATGACTACGGCGCATTGCTGCCGTATATAGGAAAATACTCCACAATGGAGCAATATGTGACCGATACCTTACCCTTTTACGGCTTGGTGACCGACAAGGGTGAACTGGTAAGCGACTCCACATATGCGCGAATTATTTTCTATGAGGATTTTCTTGTGCTCTACCATGGGGATGCCTACGCAGGAGGCACTTTTTCGTGCACATTAGCTGCTCCGGACGGGAGTTGGGTACATGAACTTTCAGACGGCTATTATGTCGGTAATGGATGCGGCCTGCTCCTCACATCAACCGGCGACGGATCGCTTGACCTTTGGAATAAAGACGGGGATGTTGTGATGCACTTTGATGGCGCTCTGTTCTCATCAAAGCTCGGCGAAGATTTCTCTTGGGGCAATGAAGGCGGGCCATTTGTTGACTGGGTTGACGATAAAGTGGGATATGTAGTTTCCCGCAATGTGAACGGAGAGTATGCGGAGCAGGGCATACGTTTGTATCTCGATTTCAGTAACGGTATCGTGACGGATACACCGCCGGAGGGATATCCGGCAGTGATCGACTATTCAGCGCTTAATGATAACATCCCTGAGATGCCGGAGGTGGTCGGCTGCAGTTATCTGGAACCTGTCACTGATTTTGTCAGCGGAGAGACATACTTTTATGGATATGTCAGAAACAGTGTAAGCGAAACAAGCATATGCACTCTCTTTGATTGCAATGGCAATCCGCTGGTTGAAAACATTGACCTTGCTCCCTTCGGGGCAACGCCTATAGTCCGCTCCGGACTGTGCGCCGCTGTGGAAAACGGGTGCTTCTGCTTCCGGTCTGTTGCGAATAACGAATTGGTGTTTAGTTATGCCATGCAAACGAATTCGGATTGACGTGAAAGGATAAGAAGATTTCAGCATAACCCTTCAAGGGAAATAACGAGGACGGCAAGTAGGTTACAGGCAGAGAAGAGCTCCAAGCTCCAAGCTGCCTTCCCCTTGCAGCTTCAGTTTTGACTGCCCCCCTAACCTAAATTCGGCAGGTCTGGGATGATGTGCTCTGAATACGAATAAAGCAATGAGGCATCGAATACACGTTGAATGTATCCGATGCCTCACTATTTTGGGGCTTTTTAACAGCCCATTTTATGCTGTCTGGGAGCTTATTTCACCCTGCTTAAAATTTCTATTGTGGTTTCAACAGAGCTGCGGAGGGTTTCAATGTCTTCCTCAGTGAGGCAGGATGTTAATTTCCTTGAAATTTCCGCTTTGAGCTGCTCTGCAAGCTGCTGCATATATTCCTCGCCGGCGGCGGTGAATTTTATGTGAACATGGGTGCGGTTGCCGGAATCCTCATAGCGTTCAAGCAAACCGTGGTCGCAAAGGGAAGCAACTGTTCTTGTTGCCTGCTCCTTTGAAGAAGAAATGTATTGGGCAACCTCGCTCATTGTCATGCTTCCTTTGTAGCGGAGCACGAGGAAAATAAAAATCTGCGATTTGGTGAGCCCATATTTTTTGTGAACATCAGCAGTCTGAATTATCCTGCTGAGTATGGGCAGAAGCCGGAGCAGCGGCTGCTCATCACTCTGGTTTTCCATTAAATCATCTCCTGTTTTTTGTTTTAACTGTTATACACCCTATTTCATGCAAAGTCAATAGTTGACAATTATCAACAATTTGAGTATAATACATAAATCAATAGTTGATAATTATCAATAAGGAGTATTGAGCAATGGCAGGAGAAATTACCGCTCTGGATCTTGGAATTGTGGCAATTTACCTTGTGGGCATGGTTTTAGTGGGAGTGTTCTTCGTTAATAAGGTGAAGAACTCAGAAGACTACTACACTGCAGGCCGTTCCTTTGGCCCCCTTGTGCTCATGGCAACCGTTTGCGCAACGATAATTGGCGGAGGCGGGCTCATGGGAAGAGCGGGGGTGGCCTATTCAAGCGGCTTCAAAGCCATACTCACGGCCCTTCCCTATCTTCTTGGGATGTTCATCTTTTCCGGCTTCTGCGGAAAGATTTCAGACATCGGCTTTAAATACAACATATCCTCAATCCCGGAGCTGTTTGAACGCAGATTCGGCAAGGGGGCCAAGCTTATACTTGCTTCCCTCATTGCCTTTGCAATGATAGGAACGGTTGCCTCCCAGGTAACCGCAACGGCAACAATAATAAGCCTGCTCGGGGGAGAAATTGGAATTTCCTATGAGCTTGGGGCTTTCATTGCCTGTCTTGTGTTCATAATCTACACGGCAACCTCAGGGCTTTTCGGCGTTGTATACACGGATGTGCTCCAGTTTTACATGCTGCTGCTCTTTGTATACATACTCGTTCCCTCTGCAACCCTTCTCAAAATCGGCGGCTTTGCGAATTTCACTGCCAATCTTTCACCTGACCTGTTCAAGCCCTATATAAACGGAGATATTCTTGGAGATATTGTTACATATCTGGTTTTCACAATGGGCGGGGCTGAGATGTGGCAAAGAGCCTTCGCCGCAAAGGACAGGAAGAGTGCTAAAAGGGGAATGTTCCTCGGAACTGCGGTTTATGGGGCAACAATAATTCTTGTCTGGTTCATGGGCGCAGCTGCCCACCAGATTATTGGAGACGATGTGCTCTCCCGCTTTGGCAGCACCGATGCTGTTGTTCCGCTGCTGGCAATAAAGGTGCTTCCGGCAGGGCTTACCGGCCTTGCCCTTGCAGGCCTGCTGTCTGTAATAATGTCAACGGCAGACAGCTACCTTCTCGTTTCCGTGCAGACCTGTGTTCACGACATTGTTAAAACCCTAAAACCCGATCTCACAGAAAAGAAAGAGCTGCTGCTCTCAAGAATTTTCTCGGTTGTGCTTCCCCTTGGCGCGCTGGTAATTGCGCTGTATATTAAAAATGCATATAATGTTCTCATGTTTGCCTGGAGCTTCTATGCCGCCTCAGCCGGCATTCCTGCATTTGCTGCTCTTCTCTGGAAAAAGGCGACGAAGGCAGGGGTGATTTCCGGAATGGTTTCGGGCTTTGTTGTTTGCGTGGGCTGGAAGCTTTGCGGCAGCCCCCTCGGGCTTGGACCGACAGTCCCCGGAGCAATTGCCTGCCTGATTGCAACTGTTTGCGTAAGTCTTGCAACCTATAAATTTAGCCCCTCGGAGCTGCTGACAGTCTGAAGACCAAAGCCCATTTGAACCTTAGGCTCATTTACACTATCTGGCCTCAATTTGAACCCACAAGTTGAAGTTGCATGAAAAACCACAAAATATTAAGCTAACCTCAGAGCAATTTTCAGGGACGGCTTCCTCAACCTGAACAGACAACAGACTTCAGTTGACAGAAAACGCTTCCGATGCAATTATAATGTATTCACCGGATATCTGGTGCAAACAGAAGATATATGTGTATATCAAATAACCGGCTCTTGACGACAGTCGTCACGGGCCGGTCGGTTTTATATATGAATGAACTCATAGAAGTTTAATGTAAATCACTGCCGGTATTTCAAGCAGGCATCTTCAAGTAATGAAAAATCATTGCATCTTTTAGCATGACTTACCGAACAGCTGTAGGGCTATTGGTATTTAAAGGTTATCTATAATCTGTGCGATGGTGACATGTCTGCTTGGCAGGCTGTTGATAAAGTCCATGAGTGAATCAAGTGTTTCCGGCTTCAGCTCACCAATGACTTTATAAGAGGTCTTGCTTTTGCTGAAATAATAAAACTGTTCGGCTTTGATAAATCCCTCTTTGCCATGACCGCCTTTTATGTCTTCAGCATCAGCGGAGATGGGAAAATTACCGGGGAACTTCAGCTTGCGCTTCTTCTGCTCTTCATCTTTAAAAGAGGACATTAACAGAGCAATAAAATCATATGAGAGGCTGCATACTTCTCCGTTTTGGTCTTCGATGACAACGAACGAATGTCTGCCTACACGATTGCCCTGAGAATTAAGCGAATCAATGACAACGATGTCTCCAATTTTTATTTCATCCATAGTTATAGACTTACCTTTCTCACACCTTCAAGGATATCGTCTGCCCAATCAAACGGTTCCTCGTCATCCAACGCCTCTTCGGATGACATCGGCTGGGCTGCAAAGATAAGATTATTGAAATTGACGCGTTTTGAAGCATTAACCATTACGACTCTGCCATCAATGTTTTCCAGAATAACCTTGTCTCCCTTGTCGAGCTCCAGGAGCTTCCGGATTGCGATGGGTATCGTTATTTGACCTTTAGATGTGACAGTTGCAATTTCCATCTGGCGACTCAACTCCTTACATTCCTTACTTTCTGCGAATATAATAGCATTTGTTGCAAGCAAAATCAAGATATCCTTGCCCGATTTCTTTGAATTGATTTTTAACGGAATAGTCGTAAAAAGCCAAAGTTATATTTTGCTTTTGCAGAATTCTTTGGGTTTACAGTGGACTAACGGGCGGTTTCGTGCTAAAATAACAAATTAAGAAGTTTTGACACAGAGGGCTTTCGCTGAGCATTTTTAAGAAACGGAGGAACTGAAATGAACTGGAAGCTGGGTGCTATACCTCTTTCTTCAGATATCCTTACAAAAGCAAACATAGGGCTTTGGGCCTTTGAGCTTGACGAGGGGAAAGAGCCCAGAATGTATGTTAATGAGGCCATGCTGGGGTTAATAGGGCTGGAGCAGCAGATTTCCCCAGAGGAAACCTATCACGCCTGGTTTGATCATATTGACGAAGGATCATATGATCTGGTTGCAAAATCTGTTGAAAAGATGACAGCGGGGGAGCATGCGGAGGTGCAGTATCCCTGGCATCATCCCAATGGAGAAACCTGGATTGTACGCTGCGGCGGAGTGCGTAATTTCGATTACACTGCCGGGGTTCGCATTGAGGGGACACATCAGAATGTGACTGATGTTATCCATTTCCAGGAGGACAAGCTGAAGGAAAACAGAATTCTTATTAATTATTTCCTCCAGTCCTTTTCTTCGGCTTATTCCGTTAACCTGGCTGAGGATTCCTTCGAGATTCTGCACATGGCAAATGATTTTTCCGAAGTGTTCACCATGGGCGGCAACAGAGATGACATGAAGCGGTTTATTGCCGAGCATGTTCACCCGGACGACAGAGAGATGATCCTTCAGATCATAGACAAGGAATATGTTGCCGAGCGCCTCAGGAAGGAAGACAATTTCACATTTACCCTCAGAGAAATATACGGCGGCCAGGAACGCACCATGAGGGGCGTTATCGTGAGAGGTATTGACGAATATCATGTTGCCGTGGGCTTTATGGATATTACCGAAACTCTCAGAAAGGAAAAGGAACAGCGGGAAAAGCTGGCGGAGGCTGCCAGGAACAACAGATTCATTGACGCCATGGTGCAGCATTATGCAACGGTCTATGTTGTTGACATGGCTAAGGACAGCTATAGAGTTATTAAGGCCAAGGACGACATACACAACAGGTATGCCGGCAGCAATTACAGCTCTGCCATGAAGAAATACATACTCGGCGATGTGTTAGATGAAGACAGAGAGTTGATGCTAACCGAAACAGACTATGACAGAATCCGCAGCAGAGTCTCCAAGGAAGCAACATACATTGTTAGATACAGGGCTTATGTAGGCGGCGAAGCGCTCTGGCACGAGATGTCGGTTATATTAACCGGGCAGCCGGATGTTGTTATAATGGGCATGAAGGCCAGAGACACGGAAATCCTTATGGATAAAGCCAGAGACTCTCTTTTCAACAACTACCTCGGAATATATATTGTTGAGCTGAACAGCAACAACATGAAAATTCTGAAGGGTACCGGAGGCTTTGAAAAGTATGAGGGCAAGGTGGTTCCCTGGAGGGAGACCATGCGCACCTTCTCCGAGAGCCTTAAGGGGGAGGACAGGGCGTTTTTCCGGGATGTCTACGGCAATCCGGAGGCCACCCGAGCCATCCTTCGAAAAGAAAACGACATGGAATATTTCTACCGCTCGCCGAATTACGGCGGGGGCCATGTGTGGATGAAGAGCGAGGTTCACACCATATTGCACAACGCAAACGGAGAGCCTGAGCTTGCAATGGTGGGAATTTCCTCGGTGGACTCACAGCAGCGGGAAAAAATGCATATGAACGAGCTGATTGCCGAGCAGAAGGTGCAGCTGGAGGAGCAGCAGGAGCAGCTTGCCCATGCCCTTTCCATGGCTGAGAGCGCAAACCGGGCAAAAACCACCTTCCTTAACAACATGTCTCACGACATAAGAACTCCTATGAACGCAATTATAGGCTATACCGGGCTTGCCGCAAGCCATATTGACAATAAGCAGCAGGTGCAGGCATATCTTTCAAAAATTGCTCAGTCTTCAGATCATCTGCTTTCACTGATTAATGATGTTTTGGACATGAGCCGCATTGAGTCAGGAAAGATGAATCTGTGCGAGAAGGAGGAGAATCTTCCCGAGATTATTCACACCCTCAGAGACATTGTTCAGGCGGATATGAAGGCAAAGCAGCATGATTTCTTCATTGACACTGTGAATGTGAACGATGATAACATCATCTGCGACAAGCTGCGGCTGAATCAGGTGCTGCTGAACATTCTCTCCAATTCCATTAAATACACCTCCACCGGCGGAACCATCGCCATGCGCATCACTGAAAAAACAGTGAAGCCCAACGGCTATGCCGTCTATGAATTCCGCATTAAGGACAACGGCATGGGCATGGAACCGGAATTTGTTGAAACCATTTTCGAACCCTTCACGAGGGTGAAATCCTCAACTGTTTCGGGCATTCAGGGCACCGGTCTTGGCATGGCAATAACCAAAAACATTGTTGACATGATGGGTGGAAGCATTGAAATCAGCAGTGAGCCGGGCAAAGGGACCGAAACGGTTGTCACCTTTGATTTCAAGCTGCAGGAGAGCCACAAGGAAGCAATTGCCATCCCTGAGCTGCAGGGATTCAGAGGTTTGGTTGTTGACGATGACGCAAACACCTGCCTTTCCGTTTCAGACATGCTGAAGGACATAGGCATGCGCTATGAGTGGTGCACCAGCGGGAAGGAGGCAGTCATCAGAGCAGAGGCTGCTTACCGCACGGGAGACTCCTTTAGGGTTTACATAATTGACTGGCTCATGCCGGACATGAACGGGATTGAAACCGTGAGGCGCATACGCAGGGTTATAGGGGATGACGCACCCATTATTATTCTCACGGCCTATGACTGGTCTGACATTGCGGAAGAAGCGCGGCAGGCAGGGGTTACCGAATTTGTAAACAAGCCTCTGTTCCCCTCCGATCTTCACAGAGTTCTCAGCAGGCTGCTGGGCAGAGAGGAGGAGACCGGGGAGAGCTCTGCTGCCGAATTTGATTTTACAGGCAGGAAAATTCTTCTCGTTGAAGACAATGCGCTTAACCTGGAGATTGCAGAAGAAATTCTTGCAGATGCCGGCTTCATAGTTGACACCGCAGATGACGGAACCGTTGCTGTTGAAAAAATTAAGAACGCTCAGCCCGGGGATTATGACCTCGTTTTAATGGACATTCAGATGCCGGTTATGGACGGATATGAGGCAACAAGGCAGATTCGTGAGCTGGGAACCGAGGCTTCCAACGTTCCCATAATTGCAATGACTGCCAATGCCTTTGAGGAAGACAGGCAGGCTGCCTTTGCAGCCGGCATGAACGAGCATATTGCCAAGCCGATAGATCTTGAAAAGCTGAAGAAAACACTGGTGAGTTTTCTTGCGAATTAGCAGCGAAAAAAGCTACAAGCTGCAAGCTGCAAGCTGCAAGGAGAGGGCGGAGCGCAGCGGAGCTGCTAAAAGAATAAAGAATATAGAATAAATAATAAATAATAAAAATGGAATTTTCGCAGAGCGAAAACTATTTAAATAAGCTTCGCCTTCTAATACAGACTCTGTCTACTCCAGACTGCAGCCTCCTAACCATTCGCCTAAATTAACAAATTGTTGTT
>R05__coassemble_157_pt1 | contig 37482 bp, 33 predicted proteins | sample R05__metabat2_low_PE_015 | metagenome-assembled genome bin R05 | reverse complement strand
GCTGCCGGAAGAGCTGAAGCAAACCGCAGCTAGCCAAAACCCATTAGCGAAATCGGAACAGAGGATGAAATCCGCTTCACAACCGTCATTTCCGAGTTTGACAGAGTGCTGGGGGGCGGGGCGGTTGAGGGCTCACTGGTTCTTGTTGGGGGAGCGCCGGGAATCGGAAAGTCAACCATCCTTCTTCAGATGTGCGGCCTTATCAGCGGGCGGAAAATTCTTTATGTTTCAGGGGAAGAGTCCGAAAGGCAGATCAAGCTGAGAGCGGAGAGAATTTCAGTTAATCATCCGGGGCTTTATGTGCTTTCGGAAACAGACATAAGCTCGGTTCTTCGCTCGGTTGAGGAGCTTTCGCCTGACATTCTGATTGTTGACTCAATTCAGACCGTTTCCGATTATAACAGCGACTCTGCACCGGGCAGCGTTTCCCAGGTGAGAGAATGCACAATGAGGATTATGAGAGCCGCAAAGGAACGGAGCATGACAGCCTTCATTGTTGGCCATGTGAACAAGGAGGGGAGCATTGCAGGGCCGAAGGTCCTTGAGCATATGGTTGACTGCGTCCTCTATTTTGAAGGAGACAATAACACCAGCTTCCGCATGCTCAGAGCCGTGAAAAACCGCTTTGGCTCCACAAACGAAATAGGCGTTTTCGAGATGAACGACAGGGGCCTTGAATGCGTTGAGAACCCCTCTGAAATGCTTCTTTCCGGAAGACCCGATAATGCCCCGGGAACCTGCGTAACCTGCGTTATGGAGGGCTCCAGGCCCATTTTGGCAGAGGTTCAGGCCCTTGTTAGCCCCTCCGGAGGCTACAATCCCTCAAGACGGTCCAACGGAATTGACTATAACAGAACAGCCATGCTTCTTGCCGTTCTTGAAAAGAGGGGAGGGCTGGGAGTTAACGGCTGCGATTCCTATGTTAACGTTATTGGCGGCCTTCAGCTTGATGAGGTTGCGGCAGATCTGGCAACGGTTCTTGCGCTGGCCTCCTCCTATCTTGACAGACCCATTGGGAAAAACACCGCAGCAATCGGAGAGGTGGGCCTTTCGGGAGAAATCAGAGCCGTCAGCTCAATTAACAAGAGGCTAAGCGAAATCGGAAGGCTGGGCTTTGAGCGCTGCTTTGTTCCTTCTCACATTAAGGGCGGGATTGACGAAATCCCCGGGCTTGAAATCATACCGGTTAAAAACGTTTATGAAGCAGTCAGGAAAATTGATAAGCAGTGAAAAATACAGGCCCTTCCTTGAAGGGCTTGATTATGTTTTCTTTCTGCCGGAAAACCCCTTCTGCGACACAAGGCTTTCAGGCCATGCAGACCTCATGCTGTTTTCAGACGGAGAAGGGAGGCTCTTCGGAGCAAACTTTCTGAAAAGTTATGAAATTCCTCTTGAAATTGAATATTTGAACGCTAATCCGGGAGAAAAATACCCGGAAGACGCAAAATTTAACGGGCTCTGCTTTGGAAAAACCGTAATTGTGAACAAATTAACAATAGCAGGGGAGATACTTGACCGGCTTGAAAAAGGGGAGAGGCGGATTGTTAACGTTAAGCAGGGCTATGCCCGCTGCTGCGCCCTTCCTGTTGACGAAAACAGCCTCATAACCTCCGACGAAGGAATTTACAGAGCCTGCCTGATTGCAGGATTGCAGGTTCTCAAAATAAGTCCCGGCTATTTTGAGCTGCCCGGCTTTGATTACGGCTTTGTCGGAGGCAGCGGCTTTTTGAAAGAGAAAAAAACCCTCTGCTTCACAGGCTCAATTGAGACCCACCCGGATTACGGGGCCATCAGAGCTTTTCTGGAGGAGAGGGAAATTAAAATTGAATATCTGACTAAGAGGAGAGCCTTTGACATCGGCGCGGTTTACTGCTGATCCTCCCGTTTTTTTCTGCCTATCGGATTTGCCATTGCGGCTTCTCTGAGCGCAGAATTGTCTATATGAGTGTAGATCTGGGTGGTTGAAAGATTGGAATGGCCCAGAACCTCCTGAAGGGCTCTTGTGTCAACTCCGTTTTTCAGCATCATTGTGGCTGCGCTGTGCCGCAGCTTGTGGGGAGAATAACGGGAAGGGTCAAGGCCGGCTTCAAGAAGCTTTTTTTCAACCAGCTTTTCAACCCCTCTGACGCCTATTCTTGAATTTTCCCTGTTTAAAAAGAGGGCCTGCTCAGAGCCGGCGGCGATGTGCCCGTTATCTCTGACGGAGAGATAATCCTCAAGGGCCTGGCGGCAGCCTTCGCCGAAATAAACGATTCTTTCTTTGTTGCCCTTGCCAAGAACTCTCACATGGTCTTCATATACGTCGGTCACATTAAGGCCCACCAGCTCGCTGACGCGAAGACCGCAGGAGAGAAAGAGCATGATTATTGCATAGTCTCTATACATGAATTTGCCCTTGCAGGCGGCAAGGAGCCTTTCGCACTCAGCTTCTTCAAGATATCTGGGGAGAGAGGCTTTTCTTTTTGGCATGTCCAGCTCGTTTGTGATATTTTTGTCAAGCAAGTGACGCTTGCTTGTGAGATAATTGAAAAAGGATTTCACGCTGGAGGTTCTGCGGCATCTTGAGGAGGCTGAGAGAGAGGAGCCTTTTTCCGGGGAAAAGCTCTGATATCTGTATAGCTCTTCGATTTTGGTCTGCTCAATAAAATCAATGTCAACATCCGTTATGTCAATTTCATTAAAGGGAGTTGTTGAAGGGACGATGTGCCTGCGGATTTTGAGATAGCGGAAAAGGATTTTCAAATCCGTGTAGTAAGCCATGACGGTTTTATCGCTGTGGCCCTTGACGGTTGAGTGATATTCAAGGAACTCCATCAAAATGTCAGGCGCATCGCTGATTTGATCAATTGTCATCCGATTGAACCTTTCTTCTTAAAAAAGGAATATTTAAGTTCGTTAAATCTATATTATGCGAACCAAATAGTCTTGCTCCCCTTATTCTGTTGGCATTTAAAATGCAGACGCAGCAAACCGCGAAATCGGTTATAAGAGCGCTCAGAGGCGTGCAGAAGCCCAAAATCGAAAGGCAGATTAAAAGAACCTTCACGCCGAAGGCGAAAAAACCGTTTCTGAGGCAAAGCTCATTCACTCTCCTGCTGAGATACGGAATTTTGCAGATTGAAGAAAGACTGTCAGGCAGGATGCAGCCGTCATAGTCTGCAGCAGAATAATCAACTAATAAGTTGATGTCTCCGGAGAGCTTTTCTGCATTCTCCCTGTTAAAGATGCTTAATATAAGCTTTTTCCTGTGGCTCGGGACGGCAGGTTTTTCTTCAAAAAGCTCGCAGCTTATGCCGAAGGGCTCCATTGAGCGCTGAATTTCTTTTATATCCGCCGGATTTTCATTTGAAAAGACGAAGCTTCCGGCAACAGCCCTTCCGATGCAGAGATAATATGTCTCCCCTCTCAGGGTCTGCTCCCCGTCTTCAATTTCAACCTTAAATTTTTCCGCAAGCTCAGGGTTTGCAAACATAACCCTTGTTCCGTTTACTGAGGCTATTATTCCGTAACCCGGAATGTCTTTAAAATCCCGGATTAGGTCTTCCTGATAATAAAGGTAGGTTGATTCAACAAGGGCTCTTGCAAAGCTCTGCTGAGACTGATAGCAGAGATGAAAGGCAAAATTAATGAGAGTGTCGTTATCTAAACGGTTGGATTTGAAGCTCAGGAGCTGCCGGCTTCCCTCTTCGAAAACGGAAGGGTCTATAACAACATCGGTGCAGTCTGCAAGGGCTTCAAGAGAGGAGGCTTTGTTGAAAATTATTCCGTTTGAGGCGCTGTGGCAGAGCCCTGCTCCGGCAACGGCCCGGAAGGAGGCAGTCATGCTGAAGGGGGTGCAGAGGATTATCATTGAAAGGGCTCTGTGAATTGAGGCCTTGAAGCTGAGACTCTTCAGGGCCGGGCCGAAAAATATGAAGGCAAGAGCAAGGCAGATTCCAAGAAGAAAAACCGGGAAAACGCTTGACTCAAGCTCGCTTTCAACGGCAAGATATTCACTGTCTTCCTCCCGGAAAATTTCCCGGAGATTTGCCTTAATGTCTTCGCTGTGGCCCCCCACTCTGATTATGGCAGCGCTTCTCACCATGTCCGTAAGCCTTTCTGTGAGCAGCAGCTCGGCGCGGAAAATCACGACAAGAAGCAGAGCTTCCCAGCCGTAGCCTATGAGAAGGCAGACAAGAGCGCATAAAAGCACAATCAGCGAAGGAGAAAGAAAATCCCTCTCCTTCACTGAAAGAACAGCCTGATAAATTATGGATTTTTTATATAAGCTCTTAAGCCTTTCCATCGCAGCCGAGAACATCAACTATCTTGTGGCGAACCATTGCCTTGATAGCTTCTCTGCCCGGTCCGAGATATTCTCTCGGGTCAAACTTTTCGGGGTGCTCTGCAAAGAATTCTCTGATTGAAGAGGTCATTGCAAGGCGCAGGTCTGAGTCGATATTGATTTTGCAGACTGCCATTGAGGCTGCCTGGCGGAGCTGATCCTCGGGAACGCCTATTGCCCCGGGCATATTTCCGCCGTATTTATTGATTTTCTCAACAAAGTCCTGAGGAACGGAGGAGGCGCCGTGGAGCACTATGGGGAAGCCGGGAAGGCGGCGCTCAACTTCTTCAAGTATGTCGAACCGGAGCTGGGGCTTTGTGCCGGGCTTGAATTTGTAGGCCCCGTGGGAGGTCCCTATGGCGATTGCCAAAGAGTCGCAGCCGGACTTTTCAACGAATTCCTGAACATCGTCTGGGTGAGTGTAGGAAGAGTCCTCGGCCTTTACCTTCACCTCGTCTTCAACGCCGGCGAGAGTTCCAAGCTCAGCCTCAACCACAACTCCCCTCTCATGGGCATATTCAACAACTTTTCTTGTGATCTCAATGTTTTCCGCAAGAGGCTTGGAGGATGCGTCTATCATGACGGAGGTGAAGCCACCGTCTATGCAGCTTTTGCAGGTTTCGAAGGAATCCCCGTGGTCAAGATGGAGGCAGATGGGCAGGTCGGTCTCTATTAAAGCGGCCTCAACCAGCTTTACAAGGTAGGTGTGGTTGGCGTATTTCCTTGCGCCCTTGCTTACCTGAAGGATCAGAGGGGCATTGACTTCCTTTGCTGCTTCTGTTATCCCCTGGACGATTTCCATGTTGTTAACATTGAAGGCTCCTATGGCGTAGCCGCCGGCATAGGCCTTTTCAAACATCTCTTTTGTTGTTACGAGGGCCATAAAATTCTCCTTTTTAATAATTTTTGTTGAAAACTGATATTTACAAATTACGAAGGATATTATATTCTTATTTACATATATAATCAATAATTAAAAAGCAACAAAATTTATTATTTTTATTACTTTCCGGAGGTTTAAAAATGGGCGAAATTCTTAAAGGCGCATGCATATTCGGTCAGTCCGGCGGCCCCACGGCCGTTATCAACGCCAGCGCATACGGAGTCATCAGAACGGCTTTGGATAACGAGGCCATAACAAGGGTTTACGGCGCATCACACGGCATTAAGGGCGTTCTCAATGACGAGCTTTTCATTATGGACGAGGAAGACCCTGAGGAGCTTAAGCTCCTTCTCAACACTCCCTCTTCAGAGCTGGGCTCCTGCAGATATAAAATTGCAGACCCTGAGGTTGACGACACTGATTATAAGCGCATTTTGGAAATTTTCAAAAAATACAACGTGAGATATTTCTTCTATAACGGCGGAAACGACTCTATGGATACCTGCAATAAGGTTTCCAAATATATGCAGTCGGTGGGTTATGAATGCCGCGTTATGGGCGTTCCCAAAACAATAGACAATGACCTTTTCGGGACAGACCACTGCCCCGGCTATGCCTCTGCTGCAAAATATATTGCAACCTCCTGCATGGAGGTTAATAAAGACAGCCGGGTTTACGACACAGGCATGGTAACCGTGGTTGAAATTATGGGCAGGCACGCAGGCTGGCTCACTGCCGCAGCTGCTCTTGCAAGCGAATTCGGCTCAGGGCCGGATCTTATCTATCTCCCGGAGACCGATTTTAATATGGACAAATTCCTTGCCGACGTTCAGCGGGTCTATAACAAAAACAAGAAATGCCTTGTTGCGGTTTCCGAGGGCATTCATTATGCAGACGGGCGCTTTGTTTCCGAGGCAAAAACCTCCGCAACAGACGGCTTTGGCCATGCTCAGCTGGGCGGGCTTGCGGTTATGCTGGCAGATGAGGTTAAGAAGCATCTTGAGGTTAAGGTCAGAGGCATTGAGCTGAGCCTTCTTCAGCGCTGCGGAGCCCATCTCGCCTCTCTGACAGACATTAACGAGGCCTTCAACGCAGGAAGGGTTGCGGTTGAGTCAGCCGTTGCCGGAGAGACAGACAAAATGGTTGCTTTTGTTCGCTCAGAAGACGAAAAGGGAGCCTACCGCTGCGATTATGAGCTTCTCCCCCTCTCCTCCGTTGCAAACTTTGAAAAGAAGGTTCCCCTTGCCTGGATCAACAGCACTCAGAACGGCCTTACCCACGATTTCATTGACTATGCTCTCCCCCTCATTCAGGGCGAGCCGGAGCTTCCCCTTGAAAATTCCCTTCCCCGCTATGCAAAGCTGAAGAAAGTTCTCGCAAAATAATCTGTTCTGTGCTATAATAAATCAATTTATTAACAAAATAAATAACCACACAACAAGAAAGGAACAGCCTATGGTAACCAACAAGGAAAATCTATTCAAGCTTGGCAAAAAAATGACTGACCGTGCGCTCCAGATGCTGGGCATTAAGCCCATTACGGAGGAGGACCCGGAATATTGGGGCCTCTGCAACGTTCTGGACGACGACATGGTTGAGATCGGCCTTGCCATGCCCTCAAAGCGCGTTCCCGTAACTCTCGACGAAATGGTTGAGAAAACCGGGAAAGACAGAGATTGGCTGGAAGCCAAAATGCAGGAAATGAGCAACCTGGGAATCATTGAATATAACTGGGAGAATGAAACCCGCACAAAGCAGTATGTTCTCCCCCGCTTCGTTCCCGGCGCAGCCGAATTCCTTAACATGAGAATGGATACAATCGAAAAGTATCCTGAGGTCACCGAATTCTTCAACAACATGGCCCGCCTGCCCCTTGAGGCCGTTACTCCTATGGTGCCTCCCGGAGGAGCAGGAATCGGCATGCATGTTATCCCTGTTGAGAAGGCAATTCCTGCAGAGTCAAAGTCTGTTGACGTGGAGCATCTTTCCCACTGGCTCAAGAAGTATGACAGATTTTCAATCGGCGTTTGCTCCTGCAGAAGAGTTGAAAGCTTCAACGGCAGAGGCTCCGGAGACCTTGATGAGCATTGGTGCATAGCCGTTGGCGACTGCGCCCAGTATTGCGATGAAACCGGCAAAAACGGAATTGAAAACGCTTCCTACGAGCAGGTTATGGACGTTCTCCGCAGAGCAGAGGAAGAGGGCTATGTCCACCAGATAACAAATATCGACGGGGAAGACAAGATTTTTGCCATCTGCAACTGCGCAATCGGCGTTTGCTACGGTCTGAGAACCTCTCAGCTGTTCAACACACCCAACATGTCCAGAAGCGCATACATCGCCCATGTTGACAAGGAAAAGTGCGTTGCCTGCGGAAAGTGCGTTGAGGTTTGCCCGGCAGGCGCTGCAAAGCTGGGCCAGAAGCTCTGCACAAAGAACGGCCCTGTTGTTTATCCCAAGCACAAGCTGCCTGACGACAATAAGTGGGGCCCCCAGGAGTGGGACGAGAACTATAAAGACAATAACCAGATCAACTGCTACGAAACCGGCACCTCCCCCTGCAAAACTGCCTGCCCGGCTCATATTGCAATCCAGGGCTACATCAAAATGGCAGCAGAGGGCCGTTATCTTGACGCTCTCAAGCTCATTAAGCTTGATAACCCCTTCCCTGCCGTTTGCGGATACATCTGCAACCGCCGCTGCGAGGATGCCTGCACAAGAGGCACTGTTGACAATCCCGTTGCAATAGACGAAATCAAGAGATTCATTGCCGAGCAGGAGCTTAAGGCAGAGAACCGCTTCATCCCCGAGCGCAGAACCAAGAGACTTTCCCAGGAAGACTATGAAGAGAAGATGGCAATTATAGGCGCCGGCCCTGCTGGCCTTTCCGCAGCCTTCTATCTCAGGAACATGGGCTATCCCGTGACCGTATTTGAGAAGGAGAAGAAGCTGGGCGGCATGCTCACTCTGGGCATCCCCTCCTACCGTCTGCCTGAAGACATTATCAACGCCGAAATCGATGTTCTCAACCTCATGGGCGTTGAATTCAAAACCGGCGTTGAAATCGGCAAGGACATGAGCCTTCAGGATCTCCGCGACGCAGGCTACAAGGCAATCTTCCTTGCAATAGGCGCTCAGAAGTCTGCAGCCCTTAACATTCCCGGCGAAGAGCTTGCGGGAGTTATTGGCGGAGTTGACTTTATGAAGAAGGTCAACCTGGGCGAAAAGGTTGAAATCGGAAAGAAGATTGTTGTTGTTGGCGGCGGAAACGTTGCAATGGACGTTGCAAGAACGGCAATTCGTCTTGTCGATGACGTTACCGTTGTTTACCGCAGAAAAGAGAGCGATATGCCGGCTGACAAGGCTGAGGTTGCCGAGGCAAAGGCAGAGGGCGTTAAGTTCCTGTTTGAGTATAGGCCTGAAGAGGTTGTCGGCAAGGGCAAGGTTGAAGGCCTTAAGTGCGCCAACGGCGAAACCGTCCCCTGCGACACCATCATTTCCGCAATCGGCCAGAAGGTTGACATGGGCGGAATTGACGCTGCAGACCTTAAGTTCACCGAGAAGGGAACCGTTGTTGCAGACGGCTTTACTCTCCAGTCTGATGTTAAAGATGTTTTCGTTGGCGGCGATGCTCTCACCGGCCCGAAGTTTGCAATTGACGCAATTGCAGCAGGCCACGAGGCAGCAATCTCCATGCACCGCTTTGTACATCCCGGCCAGAGCCTCACTCTCGCCCGCAACAGAAGAGACTTCATTGAGCTTGACAAGGATAATCTTGTTATCTCCCCTGCCTCCTTCGACAATACCTCTCGCCAGGTCAACGAAAGAGACGAGGCAAAGTTCAAGTCCTTCGAGCCTGATAAGAAGACCTTCACCGAAGAGCAGGTTAAGAAGGAAGCCTCCCGCTGCCTGGGCTGCGGCGCAACCGAGGTTGACGAGAACAAGTGCATAGGCTGCGGACTCTGCACCACCAGATGCGAATTCGACGCTATCCACCTTTCAAGAGACCTTCCCGAAGCCTCCACCATGTATAAGATTGAAGACAAGATGAAGGCCATAATCCCCTACCTGGCAAAGCGCGAGGTTAAGATTATTAAAAAGAATCTTTCCGGTAAATAATAATGCACGAGCTTGGAACCGTTGTATACATAATCGATACCGTTGAAAAAATCTGCCGGGAGCAGGAGCTTACAAAGGTTGAGTCAATAACTCTTGAGATCGGCGAGGTCAGCGCAATAATCCCTGAATACATTAAAGATTTTTTCGACTGGTCAAAGAAGAAAAGCGAATTTCTGCAGGACACGGAGCTTAAGGTTGAAACCCTGAAGGCAATCACCTATTGCCAGGACTGCAAGCAGACCTATTCAACCGTTGAATTCGGGAAAACCTGCCCCCACTGCGGAAGCGGCAACACCTTCCTTGTAACCGGCAATGAATACAACATTAAAGAAATAACAGCAATGTAAAAAACCTCCCTGCAGCGAAGCTGCAGGGAGGCTTGCTATAATAAAATCTCAGGCGGCAAGGCTGAGGGCAATAAGGAGCTGACCTATGTAATAAAGGGTGAGATTGGTTATTCTCAGCTTAAATTTCGTCTCCGAACCGAAGGTATTGAGGATTAGAACAACATCGCTGACGAAGAAGGAAATTGCCCCTGCAAGAAACACAGCGGAGGAAAGGCAGGGCTGAGCCACAAGAACGCCCACTGCCACGCAGTTCATGATCACGATTGCGCCTATATAGAAAACACCGAAAATTTTAAAGGCCGGCTTTGCAGTGATTTTTGAAAATATCCAACGGATAACAAAAAAGGTCAGAACTGCGCCTGCCGCAAGGCACAGCCAGAGAGAGCTGCATTTGGGGATGAGGGCGCAGAGATAGAGAATGTGGCCTGAAAGGAAAACAAGAATTCCAACAAGGAAAATCTTCTGACCGTTCTTTTTGAAAACGAATCTCAGATTAAGAAGCACATCTGCAATGAGTCCCAAAAGGAGACCGATTTTAACCAGGTTTGCAAACTGAGCATCTGCGCAGCTGCCGGCGCATATGAAGCCCAGAATAACAAAGCAGAGGGAGGCAAGCCCCTTCAGAGCAACTGCGCTGACATAATTTTCCTTATGCTCCTGAACAATAAAAACCCCCATAATTCCAAGACAAAGAACGCATAAAACCAATTTCATAATAATCTCCTTTTAGATAATAAGCTTTTTTCAGAACAAAATATTCAGAGCTATAATTTACAGCTCTATTCCCCTGTTTTTGAGGAATTCGTCGCCATAGCCGTAGTTTTCAACAACGAAGTCAAGATCCTTGTCTCCCCTGCCCGAGAGGCAAACGAGAACGGATTCAGGCTTCTTTTCTTTTGCGGTGCGGATTGCATAGGCAAGGGCATGGGAGCTTTCAATTGCGGGGATAATGCCCTCAAGGCGGGAGAGCATGAACAGGGCCTCAATTGCCTCATTATCGTCTGCGGTGACATAGTTCACTCTCTTCATGTCGTGGAGCATGGCATGCTCAGGGCCAACGGCAGGATAATCAAGGCCGCTGGCATTGGAATATACGGGTGCGGGATTTCCGTCAGGGTCTGCAAGCATAATGCTGTTGAAACCGTGCATAATGCCGACAGAGCCGAAATTCACGGAAGCTGCATTATTGCCGTATTCAGGGCCTCTGCCCAGGGGCTCAACGCCGTAAATTTCAACAGGGTCCGCAAGGAAGGGAACAAACATTCCGATTGAATTTGAGCCGCCGCCTACGCAGGCAACAACCTTATCGGGCAGGTGCCCTGTCTGCTCAATGAACTGGGCTCTGGCCTCATCCCCCACAACCTGCTGAAAGTCTCTCACCATGAGGGGGAAGGGATGGGGACCGGCAGCTGTGCCAATGCAGTATATTGCATTTTTATATTCCTTTGAATAAGCCATAAAAGCGGCATCAACTGCCTCCTTAAGGGTTTTAAGGCCGAAGGAGACCGGGATAACATTGGCGCCCAGCATTTTCATTCTTGTTACATTGGGAGCCTGCTTGGCAATGTCAACCTCGCCCATGTAAATGTCGCACTCAAGGCCGAAATATGCAGCGGCGGTTGCAAGGGCAACTCCGTGCTGCCCGGCTCCGGTTTCGGCAATCAGCTTGGTTTTGCCCATATATTTTGCAAGGAGACCTTCTCCCATGCAGTGGTTAAGCTTGTGGGCTCCGGTGTGGTTCAGGTCCTCCCGTTTGAGATATATCTGGGTTCTGCCCAGATAGTTTGAAAGGCGCTGGCAGTGATAAACCGGGGTGGGGCGGCCCTGAAAATCCCGGCGGATTCTTCTAAGCTCGGCAATAAACTGGGCGGATTGGGCAATTGTATTATAGCCCTCGGCATATTCCTGAAAAGCCTTAATAAGCTCGGGGTCCTTAAGGTAGTTCCCTCCGTAGGGGCCGAAATATCCGTCAACCGTGGGGTATTCCTTAAGATAATTATCAAAATCTCTGTATTTGTTCATAGCTTTTTCCTTTATTAAAATTTAAATTTTTGCTTATTCGGTTCTCAGGGCTTCAACAGGGTCCTTCTTGGCAGCCATGCCTGAGGGGATGAGCCCTGCAATGAAGGTGAGCACAACGGAAATGATCACCAGGAAGATTCCCCCTGCAAGGGGAAGGCTTGAGGTGAGGAATTGGATTCCCGTCAGGTCCCTGACTATAATTGAAATCGGGATATTCAGAAGGACGGTGAGTCCAACCCCTATAAGCCCCGCCATAAGGCCAACAATGAAGGTTTCCGCATTGAAAACCCGGCTCACATCCCGCTTTGAAGCGCCTATTGCTCGGAGTATGCCTATCTCCTTTGTGCGCTCCAAAACGCTTATATAGGTTATTATTCCAATCATAATTGAGGAAACAACGAGAGAAATCGAAACAAAGGCAATGAGCACATAGCTTATTACATTGAGAATTGTTGAAACAGAACTCATGAGCACGGCTACAATGTCTGTATATTCAATTTCGTCATCCTCCGAAACGGAATTGTTATAGCGCTCAATACAGTCTGCAATGGCGTCTTTATCTTCAAAGGTGCAGGCATAGATATTTATTTTGCTGGGCTTGTTCAAATCCACATACCCCAGGGAGAGAAGAACTTCTTCATAGCTGCTGGTTGAATAGACAGGGGGCATTGCATGGTTATATATCCAGAGATAATCCTCGTCGTCAAGGGCGAGAAGGCTGAAATCCTCGCAAAGCTCGGCATCACTGAGCTTTTCAAACTGTGCCCTCATCTCAATGGCGTATTGCTCTTCAATTGTCTGGGCCATCATCTGCTCAACATATTCAAAGAGTGTGTCGTCGTCCATGTCCTTCAGGAAGGAGGAATATTCGGGATAGTAATCAAGGATCATGTCTTCAATGTCTGCCCGGGTTGTGCCTTCCATCTGCTCGTCTATCATGTCCTGAACATAGGAGTCTTCAGGGACGGTCATGAACTCAATGTAGACATCAGCAAGCTCCTCTTCCGTTGCGTTTTCAATATAATCCCTGGCAGCCTCCTGCTTCTTGGAGTTCGTGAGAGTTTCGTCACCCTCCAGGAAGGGCAGACCGCTGAGAACATCGGTTTTCGGGTCTTCAAGCTGCTTTTTAACAAGCTCCCTCTCCGCTGCCTCATTAACCACATATTCAACAAGGGCATGGGTGTAGCCTATTTCTCCGGCGCTCATGCTCGCAGAAACTGCGTCTTCATTCTGGCGGATTATTCCAACAATTTTAATGGGCAGGCCCTTTGCAAAGAGATTTTTCAGGACAAGGTCTTCGTTTTCAACCTGAACATATTCTCCCTCCTCCTCGCTCCACTCAAACTGGTCTGAAGGGTAGATATAGCGGGCATCAACGCTGCAGATCTCCTCGTATGACCAGGACTCAATGTCTGTCCGGAGGTTTTCCAGATTGAGGAAGGCATTCATGTCTTCGGAAAGGGTGCTGTTGGATTTGAGACCGAGAGCATAGAGAACAAGGTCTGAAACCTCGTTGTTTGAGTCAACAACAAGAATTACCTCATCATAATTTTCTGGCCAGTGACCGTAGAGCAGGTCATACTGCTGCTTAATAAGGGGATTGATAAGCTCGTCGCCCTCCCCTGCAAGCATCTCCTGCCAGGCATCGGCAATGGAATAGTAGGAGCCAAAGGTTGAGAAATAGGAGCTGTAATCTCCCCCGAAGGTGAGATTCATTGCGTTTTGAATAATCTCGGTTATGTCGGTTTTAACAATGTTATCGTCTATGTCACGGGTGTAGAGATTCATCACCAGGTCATAGCTGTATTGCACGGAGGAGGCATATTGGGCAATTTCACTTTCAGGGTCGTCAAGATAGGCTTTGAAGGCCTCAAGATTGTTTGTCTGCACATCAGCCGCCTGAAGAGTGTTGATCAGCTCATAGAGGATGGTGTTGGAATACACTCTGTCCTTCTCGTGGGCATTTTCCTCCTGAGAGGCCTGCATGCCCATCATGGAGGTCATCATGGAGGTCATGTCAACGGATTCAGACTCAATAGTTATGGGATAGCTGGAGAGGGTATCGCCCTGGACCTTGTCGATGTAATTCTGAATGCCGTTTGAAAGAGACATTATGAGGGCAATGCCTATAATGCCTATTGAGCCGGCAAAGGCAGTCAAAATCGTTCTTGCCTTCTTTGTGAGCAGATTGTTGACGGAAAGGGAAAGAGCCGTGAGGAAGCTCATGGAGGGGCGCTTCCCGATTTTGTTTGTGTCGCTCTTTTCTTCCTTCTCGGAGTCGTAGGGGAGGGAATCGTCTGTTATGAGGCCGTCTTTAAGGCGGATTATTCTTGAGGCATATTCGTCTGCCAGCTCCGGATTGTGGGTGACCATGATAATAAGCTTGTCCTTGGAAATTTCCTTGAGAATCTCCATAATCTGAACGGAGGTCTCAGAGTCAAGGGCGCCGGTGGGCTCATCGGCAAGGATAATGTCCGGATTGTTCACAAGGGCTCTGGCTATTGCAACTCTCTGCATCTGCCCGCCTGACATCTGATTTGGCCTTTTATTCAGCTGGTCTCCAAGGCCAACGGCTTCAAGAGCCTCCGTTGCTCTCCTTTTCCTCTCCGCAGGAGCAACACCTGAGAGAGTCAGCGCCAGCTCCACATTTGCAAGCACGCTCTGATGGGGAATGAGATTATAGGTCTGGAAAACAAAACCAATGGAATGGTTACGGTAGGTATCCCAGTCGGCATCGGTGTAGTCCTTGGTTGACTTCCCGTTTATAATCAGATCTCCGGAGCTGTAGTGGTCCAGGCCGCCTATTATATTAAGAAGAGTCGTTTTGCCGCAGCCGGACTGACCGAGTATTGCAACGAACTCGTTTTCTCTGAATTCAAGGTTCACTCCCTTAAGGGCATGAACGAGGCTGTCTCCCGCAGGATAATCTTTTTTAATTTCTGTTAATTTTAACACTTTACAATCTTCCTTCTCTCTGTTAAAATATTCGGGCAATCAGATAAGCCCCTGTACCTCACCAGGATAGAGGGTTCGCCTCCTAAGCGAAACGTAGCACGTTCGAGTCGTGTCAGGGGTGCCAGATCAGCCTTTAACGGCTGATCTTTTTATTGCCTCAACAGTCTCATCTGAAATAACATGCTCAATTCTGCAGGCATCCTCCTGAGCAATCCGGGGATCAACCCCCCAGCTTATGAGCAGCTTTGTTAAAAGCCTGTGTCTTTCATATATGGTTTCGGCAATTTTCCGCCCCTCGGGAAGGAGCAAAATATTACCGCTGTCTTCAACATTAATAAGTCCGTCTTCCCTAAGAAGCTTCAGAGCCCTTGAAACCGAGGGCTTTGAAAAGCCCAGCTTCTCGCTCACATCAATCGCTCTGACCCTTTCCCTTTCCTGAGAAAGAATCAGAATTGTTTCAAGATACATTTCACCAGATTCCTGAATCGCCAAGCTTAATCACTCCCCTGTTAATCATTTCAAGAAAGGCTCCCGCATTAAGATTTTCCGGGAGACCGGCGCTTCTCAGAAGCGCTTTTCTTTTTTCTCCGCTGCCGCTGCGACCCGCAAGGCCCAGGGCATATAAATCGCTCATTTTGAACTCTTTTGAAACAGCTGCCCTTTCTTCCGAAAGCGCTCCGGCAGCTGCAAGAGCTTTAATTATAGTTTCGCTGTCCATGCCCTCAACTCCCAGAAGCCCCTCCTTTGAAGGAGCGGCTTTTCGCTTCTCCTTTCCGGGAATGGGGGGAATGTAGGCATTGATAATTTTTTCCGAGGGCGCAAAGCCCTTTATGCAGTTTCTTATCATCATTCCGGCGGAATCCGAATCTGTCAGAATGACAATTCCCCTCTCCTCCGCCAGCTTTTTTATAAAGCTTCTTTTCTCCGGATTATTAAAGATGTTAAACCCCCGGCATTCAATAACAAGGGCATCAACTGCCGCCTTCACCCTTTCCCTGTCATAGCGGCCTTCAACTATTATTGCTTTTTCAACTGAGGGTTTTTGCAAGCTGTTCCTCCGCAATAAGGCGCACAACGCAGTCCTTTAGAATCTCATCCTCGGAAATGCCTGAGCTTTTCGCTCTGAATTCTGAGAGGGCAATGAGCTGAACTGCATTTTTAATTGAGGCCTTGCTGTATTTTTTTGAAGAGCCGATTGTGAGCTTTGCCCTGTATTCCGAGTTTGTTCCCAAAAGGCCCATTATTTCCTTTGTTCCGAGGCCTGCATCAAGGGCGCATTTAACTGCCCAAAGCTGACGGAACAGATAGCCAAGAGAGGCAAGAACCGCAAAGGAAGAGGTGTTTTTGTCTGCAAGCAGCTCGGAAAGATAGCTTATTGCCTGATTGAACCTTCTTTCTGAAATGAAATTCACAAGCTCAAAGGCATCGGCCTCAGGCAGATGATGGGCAACGGCATTAACCTCTTCAACATCAACAAGCTCCTTGCCCGTGAAGGAGGCAAGCTTTTCAATTTCGGGAATGAGCCCGTTCATATACTCCCCTGAGAGGAGCACAAGCCTTTGAGCCGCCGGCCTTGTAATTCTTTTCCCCAGAGCGGAAAAGCGTTTATCAATCCATTTATACAGCTTCTCAGGGCTCTGGCTTTCAAAGCAGAGATTCCTCCCTGCAGATGAAAAGAGCTTATATGCCTTTGTTCTTTTATCAGGCTCGGAATCGGGAGGAGAGAGAAAAACAAGGGTGCAATAGTCCGGAATGTCCTTTAAAAGCTCAACCTGCTCATCCGTAAGCTTTGAAAGGTCTGCATTAAGAACCTCAACAAAGGTTCTTTCCGAAAGAAAGGGCAGGGTGTCAACTGCATTTTTAAGCTCCTGAAGCTCGGGGACGCCGTCAAAGCGGTAGTAACCGAAGCTGTCCTCTTCTCCAACGCAGCGCAGCTTCAGCTCTTTTTCGAAAAGAGCGCAGAGATAAGTCTCCCGGCCGTGAATCAGATAGAGAGAGACTGGGCCCCCTTCCTTGAGCTGCTTTATTTCTGAAGAATAATCTGAAGACTGTTCCTTTTCTTTTGCCATTTAATTAATCCTTATTTCAACCGTTCCGTTCAGGTCTGTGCGGTAAAGAGCGCAGTTAATCGCTTTAATGCGATTTAATGTCTCCTGTGTAGGGTGCCCGTAGGTATTCTCCCCTGTGCTGATTATAACCGCATCCGGCTCGATGCTTTGGAGAAACTCCCGGCAGCTTGATTTCTTTGAGCCGTGGTGCCCTGCGATTAAAAACTCAATCCCGGAGCTGTCATATTTTTCAATGAATTCAAGCTCTGTTGAAGAGCCTGAGTCTCCTGTTATGAGCAGGTCATATTCGCCAATGCTTATTCTTGTGATGAGGCAGGCCTCGTTAACCTCATTTCCCTGTTCGGGAGCATAGAGCAGGCAGTGAATATTGCCAATTTGGGCATAGGAGTCTTTTTCAACAAAGCTGAGGATAATGCCCTTGCTCGCCGAGAGCTGCCTGATGTCTTCAAGGTAATATTGATTGTTGTCTCCGTATTCAGGGAGAACAATTTCTTTAACATCAACATATTCAAGCAGGGCCTCAAGGCCGTTTATATGGTCTGTGTGCAGATGAGTGAGCACAAGCAGATCAACCTCAGCTCTGCCGCAGGAGAGCAGATAGCTGCCCGCCTCGCTTCCTGCACTATTATCTCCTCCGCAGTCAACAAGAAGGGTTTTGTCGCCGCTCATAACGCTTATGCATTGCCCCTGGCCAACGTCAATCACGCTGAAAACTCCTTCATAGCCCTCATAGCTCTCCTTAACGCAGAGCAGCAGAGCGCAAAGGCTGACGCAGGACAAAGCAAGAGGAAGAGCAAGCCTTCCTTTTGGGGAAAGAGCTGAGAAACGGGCAATTATAACAAGGGCATAAACCAACGCAACCCAGGCAAGAGCATAGGTCCCCTTTGTGTAAAGGGCGGCAAAGGGAATTCTTGAAATCAGCTCTGCCGCTGCAAATATATATTTTGCAACGAGAGCAACAGGAACAGCGATTATCCTCCCCAAAATCGGAGACAGCATATAGGAAAAAACGCTTATATATCCGCCGCAGAAGCAAAGGGAAACCGCAAAAAGCACAAGTACGTTAGTAATCGGGCTTAAAATCTGGATGCAGCCGAAATGCCAGGCAGTCAGAGGAACTGTGAAGACCATGCAGGCAAGGCTTGAGGAAATTATCCCCCCAATATACTGGAGAAATCTGTTTTTAAAATTAAAAGCTTCATAAAGCCTGCCGGAAAAAAGCATCATTCCAAGCATTGCGCCGAAGCTGAGCTGAAAGCCCACATCCAAAATGGCATCAGGCCAGATCAGCTCAATAATGATAAAGGCAGCAAGCAGAGCGCGCAGACTGCTGCTCTCCCTCTTTAAAACCGGGGCAAGAAGGAAAATCGTCTGCATAAGGGCAGCCCTCACTGCGGAATAGGGCATGCCTGCCAAAGCCGCAAAGGCCCAGATAAAGCCGATGCAGAAAAGGCTGCTTTTCCGGGTTTTTCCAAACACCAGCTGAACAAAGCCTGCTGCAAAGGCAACATGCATTCCGGAAACGGCCACAACATGCATTATTCCGGCCCTTGACATGGCGGTGTAGAGAGCGGTGTTGTTATAGAACTCACTTTTCTCCCCCAGCATGAGGGCTGCCATAAAGACCTCCTCAGAGCCGGAATAAAGCAGGGAAATTATTTGAAGAACAAGCTCCTTCAGATTATTTTCTCTCCCAGCTTTTTGCCGCCTAAAAGATGGAAGTGAAGATGTTTAACGGTCTGTCCCCCGTCTTCACCGCAGTTATTAATGATTCTGTAGCCGTTGGCAAGGCCTTCGGCTGCGGCAATTTGGGGAATTGCTTCAAATATTTTTGCAACAAGCTGAGAATTTTCGGAATTGACTGCGTCTGCGCAGCATATATGCTCCTTCGGAACAATTATAATGTGAACAGGCGCCTGGGGATTAATGTCTCTGAATGCAAAAACATTTTCATCCTCATAAACCTTCGTTGAGGGAATATCCCCCTTGATTATTGAACAGAACAGGCAGTCCATCAGAGTATCTCCTTTATATTTTCAATATTTATTTCTCCTGTAACCTTTCCGCTGGCGGACTCACTCTTTCCTCCGCCCTTGCCCAGCTTTCTGATTATTGCAACGGCATCGGCTCCGCTTTCCTTTCCGCAAACCACCTGGCAGGAATCTCCGGAGCGGAGAATTGCAACAACCCGGCTGTCCTTATCGCGAAGAGCATCGCCCAGAGCCCGGAGAGCGTTCATGTCTCCCTCAAGCTTTGCAAGAACAACATGCTTTCCCCCAACCTCAAGGGCATTTGCAAGGTAGCTGTCTGCATTGCCGCTGCTCTGCTTTGCCTTGAGATTTTCAATGTCCTTTTTCAGCTCTCTGATTTTCTCCTTAAGCTCGGCAATTTCTCCGTTAAGCGCGGCTTTATCCTCCTTCAAGGAGAGAATTGCTGCATAACCGGTGACGGCTTCAATTCTCCTCACGCCGGAGGCAACGGAGCTTTCGGAAACAATCCTGAAGGAGCCGGCCTCAGCGGTGCTGCAAAGGTGGGTGCCGCCGCAGAATTCCATTGAAAAGTCTCCCATTGAAACAACTCTGACGGAATCTCCGTATTTTTCCCCGAATAGAGCGGTTGCGCCGGTTTTTCTTGCCTCCTCAAGGCTCATAACAGCTGTTCTGATTTCACTGCCTGAGAGAATATAGCTGTTAACAAGCTCCTCAACCTGCTGCAGCTGCTCAGCCGTCACTGCCTTATTGTTGGTGAAGTCAAAGCGGAGATAATCGGGCTCAACGAGGGAGCCTGCCTGGTGAACCTGGCTGCCAAGGACTGCCCGGAGGGCTGCCTGGAGCATGTGGGTTGAACTGTGGGCCCTGGAAAGGGCTGCTCTGCGGGAAGCATCAAGCTGAACCTTAACGGTATCTCCCGTTTTAAGGCAGCCGCCGCTGAGCTTTCCGTAATGCATGAATTTTCCGCCCTTGTTTTTCTTAACATCGGAAACCTCAAAGCAAGCAGCTCCGGCGGAAATAACGCCCCGGTCTCCTGTCTGGCCGCCCTGCTCTGCATAGAGGACCGAGCGGTTAAGGACTATAATGCCCTCCTGCCCCTCTTCAAGCTGAGCTGCAGCCTTGCCCTCAAAGAGTATGGCGGCAATTTCTGCGCTGCATTCGGAGCTGTCATAGCCTAAAAATTCCGTCTCCGGAACCTCCTTGCCGAATTCCTCTCCTGCCCAGCCCAGGTCTCCAAGAGCCTTTCTTGCATCTCTGGCCCTTGTTCTCTGCTCCTCCATGAGAGCCTTAAAGCCCTCTTCGTCAACCGTGAGCCCAACATCCTCGCACATTTCCTTTGTTAAATCAAGGGGGAATCCGAAGGTATCATAAAGGAGGAAGGCATCGCTGCCGGAGAATATTCTGCCCTCAGTCTTTTCCTTCTTCTCGTTGAAAACGGAAAGGCCCTTGTCAAGAGTTCTGTTGAAGTTCTCCTCCTCGGTTTTGATCACGGAGATGATGTAATCCTCCTTCTCCCGAAGCTCAGGATACTGGCACTCGTTTTCGTGAACCACAGTATCAACAACCTGATAGAGGAAGGGCTTGCTCACATTGAGAAGCTTTCCGTGCCTTGCTGCCCTTCTGAGAAGGCGGCGGAGAACATAGCCTCTGCCCTCGTTTGAGGGGAGAATGCCGTCTGAAATCATGAAAACAGAGGAACGGATGTGGTCTGTTATAACACGGAGAGAAACATCAACCTTTCCGCTCTGGCCGTAGGAGGCGCCGGTAAGCTCGGTTACTCTGTTGGTGATGTTCATCACGGTGTCAACATCGAAGAGGGAGTTCACTCCCTGGCAGGCAACGGCAAGCCTTTCAAGACCCATGCCGGTGTCAATGTTTTTCTGAACAAGCTCGGTGTAGTTATTGTGGCCGTCGTTATCAAACTGGGAGAAAACGTTGTTCCAAACCTCCATATACCTGTCGCACTCGCAGCCGACTGTGCAGTCAGGCTTGCCGCAGCCGAACTGCTCTCCCCTGTCGTAATAAATCTCGCTGCAGGGTCCGCAGGGGCCTGCTCCGTGCTCCCAGAAATTGTCTTCCTTGCCGAATTTGAAAATCCTCTCCGGCGCAATGCCAATCTCATCTCTCCAGATTGCAAAAGCCTCATCATCGTCAACATAAACGGAGGGATAGAGCCTTTCCGGGTCAAGACCCACCCACTGGGGGCTTGTGAGAAATTCCCAGGACCAGGCAATTGCCTCATGCTTGAAGTAGTCCCCAAAGGAGAAGTTTCCGAGCATCTCAAAATAGGTTCCGTGGCGGGAGGTGTGGCCGATGTTCTCAATGTCTCCGGTGCGTATGCATTTCTGGCAGGTGCAGACTCTCTTCCTGGGAGGCTCCTGCTCCCCCTTGAAATAGGGCTTCATGGGGGCCATGCCCGAGTTGATAATCAGAAGAGAATTGTCATTCTGGGGAATGAGGGAGAAGCTGGGCAGCCGAAGATGGTCCTTCGTCTCGAAGAATGAAAGGAACATTTCTCTCAGTTCGTTAAGTCCGTATTTTTTGTTCATTATTTTGTCCTCCTGAGTATTGAATACTTCGGTGCTAAGCAGGGAAGCTTCATTTTAAATTTCATCATTGCGTGGCTTGTTGCTTCAATTTCCTCCCCTGCTTCGTCGAAAACAGCAGTGGGAACAAAATCAACAGGCCCATTAAGGGGAGCGAGGAGCTGCAGGGGCTCCCCGGCAGTAAATTTGTTGCGCTGAGTCAGAAGAGCATTGCCCTCTTCGTCGCATTCCTCAACAATGGCAACAATCTCAGCGTTTTGAAAATAGCTTGAGGTTCCGTAGTGCTGGCCCGGGTCTCCGTAGTAAAAGCCGGTGCAATAAGGTCTGTGGGAGACCGTTTCCGTTTCCTCAATCCAACGTCTATCAAGGCTCTCGCCCCTCAATGCAGCGTCAATTGCATGGCGGTAGGCATTGGTAACAACGGCGGTGTAATATGCGCTTTTCATTCTGCCTTCAATCTTAAGGCTTGAAACGCCTGCCTCCAGCAGCTCCGGCACATGCTCAATCATGCACATGTCGTGAGAATTGAGAATAAAGGTCCCCTTATCCTCCGTGATTTCAAAATATTCTCCGGGCCGGGTTTCCTCCATAAGATGCCAGCTCCAGCGGCAGGGCTGGGCGCACCGGCCCCGGTTTGAGTCTCTCCCGGTGAGATAGTTTGAAAGCAGGCATCTTCCCGAAAAGCTTACGCACATGGCCCCGTGAACAAAGGCCTCAAGTCTCAGCTCGGGAGGAGTGTTTTTCCTGATTTTCTTAATCTCCTCAAGGCTCAGCTCCCTTGCAAGAACAGCGGTATCCGCCCCGTTTTCAAAAAGATAATTTGCCGTTGCGCTGTTAACAACTCCAAGCTGGGTTGAAATGTGCTTTTTAAGGCGGGGGGCATATTTTTTTGCATATTCAAGAACGCCCAAATCCGCAATTATTAGCGCATCAACGCCGGCCTCCTGCAGAAAAGCAAGATAATCCGGCAGCAGCTCCAGCTCATCCTCTCTGGGAAGAGTGTTGCAGGTCACATAGAGCTTTTTTCCAAGTCCGTGAATGAATTCAACGGCTTTAACAAGGGCTTCATCGCTGAAGCTTGCAGCGCTTGCTCTCATGCCGAAGGCTCTGCCCGCAAGATAAACGGCATCAGCTCCGTAGAGGGCTGCCATTGTGAGCTTTTCAGAATCACCTGCGGGAGAGAGAAGTTCAACATCATTCATTTGGGTGGGTCTCCTGGTAATAAAGAAATTCGCTCTGGTCCATGAAGAAGTTCAGCTTGCCTGAGTCAATGTCTGCATAGAAATAATAGTAATAGCTTGAAGCCGGGTTCAGAGCCGCATAAATTGACTGCATGCCGGGATTGCATATGGGGGTTGGCGGGAGACCTCTGTAAAGCCTTGTGTTATAGGGGCTGTCCTCCGAGAGCATCTCGGCAGTGGGCTCTCCCTCATGGTCCTGGTGGACATAGAGAATGGTTGTGTCAAAGCCAAGAGTCATCTGGGCGGCAAAGCGGTTGTAAATAACCGAGGCAACATAGGGCCTGTCCTCGTCAAGCTTGGCTTCCTTTTCAATGAGAGAGGCAATGTTAACAATGTCTCTCACGGAATAGCCCATTTTTTCCGCCTGAGCAATAAGGTCAACATTAAAGCGCTGATAGAAGGTTGAAAGCAGTTTGTTGATTGCGGAGGCCGGGTCCATGTCAACATAGAACTCATAGGTATCGGGCCAGAGAAAGCCCTCGAGGCGGCTTGCTCCAAGCTCATCCATGCCCTCAAGGAAATCATATTTGAAGGTGGCAGTGGCGGCCGCCTCCATCAGATCATCATAGGAGGCAACTCCGTTTTCCTCAAATCGGAGGAATATATCCTCCATAGTAAAGCCCTCGGGAATCGTGACAGTAACCGTCTTCAAAACGGCGCTCCCTGCCCGCATGTGCTGAACAAGGGCCCTGTAATCATAGGAGGACTTCAGCTCATAATCCCCCGGCTCCAGCTTGGTCTCTGCGCTGCTTATTCTGCAGTAGAATTTAAACAGCCATTCGTAATTGATGAACCCCTCCTTGCGGAGAAGGTCGGCAACATAATCAATGTCTGCAACGCGGCCCTTCTCCTTGTCTGAAGAGAAGGCTGACTCCGGCAGATTTATCTCCGCAGTGAAATCGGAATTGTTAAGAGCCAGCATATCCGAAGCCGTCATCCAGAGAAAAACTGCCAGTCCAAAAGCAAGGCAGAAAAACAGCAAAAAGCTGAGAATTCCACCCAGGCAGCCTGTTTTCTGAACGGCTGTTCTAACGGTATTCTGTTTTTTCTTTTTTTTGTCAGCCATTAAGATATGATTTTATAATTGAATAAATCTCCCTGTTTTTTTCCTCGAGGCTCCGCTCCTTCCCCTCAGGGTCTGCAAAGGGGACTCTGTGCCAGCCGTAAAAATCGCAGGCTCTGTCTGCTGTCCGGAGGCAGCGGGAGAGATATTCCTCGTCCTTTTCGTGTATGTCTGCGGCGGAAATGCCTCTTGCTTCCCTTGCCGCTCTTCTTTTTTTTGCAATTTCAAGGCTCACATCAAGATAGATAACAAGATCGGGCCTGGGCAGCTTCATTTTCTCATATTCCAGATCCTCAAGCCAGGCAAAATAGTCGTTAAGCTTTGAGTCTTCAAGCTTGCAGCCCTGGTGAACCGCGTTTGAGGTTGTGTATCTGTCTGAAAAAATCAGTCCGCCGGAATTATAGAGCCCTCCCCAGTCCTCCTTGAAGGAGGCAAAGCGGTCAACCGCAAAAAAGGTTGAGGCGGTGTATGCGTTAACATCATCGGGCCGGGAGCCGAAGTCTCCGTTGAGATAGCTTTTTATCAGAGCGCTGGAGCTTTTTTCATAGCGGGGAAAAACAATGTGACTGTAGGCAATCCCCTCATTTTCCAGCTTTTCGCATATTCTTTTATACTGGGTGGATTTTCCGGAGCCGTCAATCCCCTCAAGAACAATTAGCTTACCCTTCATATCTGCGAAAACACATCTCCTATATTAGCGTGAATAATAAGATTGGCATAGCCGTCATAGGGGGTTGCGCTGCGGTTAACAAGCACAAGCTTGCTGCCCCTGTAATAATCAATAAGGCCCGCCGCCGGATAGACATTAAGGCTGGTTCCGCCCACAATGAGAATGTCTGCAGCTCTGATGTATTCAATTGCTCTATACATAATTCCGTTGTCAAGGGGCTCTTCATAAAGGACAATATCAGGCCTGACAACTCCCCCGCAGTGGCTGCAGCGTGGAACGCCCTGGCAGGAATTCATGTAGGAGGCGTCTGCGCTTTTTCTGCATTTTGAGCAGTAGGCTCTCAGAATGCTGCCGTGAAGCTCAAGAACATTTTTGCTTCCGGCCGACTGATGGAGCCCGTCTATATTCTGGGTTATAACTGCCTTCAGCTTTCCCTCTGCTTCAAGGGAAGCAAGCCGCCTGTGTGCCCTGTTGGGCTCAACCCCCTCAATGCAGAGCTTTGCATGGTGAAAGCGGTAATATTCCTCAGGGTCGGCTTCAAAGAAGCTGTGGCTGAGAATTCTCTCCGGGGGATATTTCCACTCCTGATTATAAAGCCCGTCAACGGAGCGGAAGTCAGGAATGCCGCTCTCCGTTGAAACCCCTGCGCCTCCGAAGAAAACAATGTTATTGCTTTGCCCAACCCATTCCTTCAGGGTCTTAACATTTTCATCCATCAACAATTTCCTCATAGAGCTTCATAACGCTCTCCATTGTAAGCTCGTTTTCACGGCGGACAACGAATCTATAGGTCTCGTCAAGGCTGTGGGAGGTGAGATTGAGGAGCCAGCTTCTTGCGCTCTTTATAGCTCCCAAAGCCAGCTGAGCTGACTCAACTGCATAATGCCTGCTCTCCTCAGGCAGGGCGTTCTTAACCTCAACAAGAAGCTCCAGCATCTGGTGAAGCATGTTGATAACCTCTTCGTTAATTGCGCAGGCAGGGTGCATGGCAGCCTCCGCATTGTCTTCATTGCCCTCTGCAAGCTCTTTAAGATAGCCTTTCCTTGCCTTCGGGTCGTCATCAATCATGTGGACGAAATATGCCCGGAGAATTTCCCCGTTTCTGATGAGCCATAGGGTTCTCTCGCTGTCCTGCTGGGGAAGAAGAGAAACCGCCTTCTGGAAAAGAGCTGCCGAAAGGGCTGCTGCGCAGGCATTAAGGCTGCCTGTGTCAAGCTTGCCGTCTTCTGCGGTGAATTCCTTTGTTAACTCATTGGCAGACATTTTTGAATAGATTTTAACATTCACGTTTATTGCCATAATTTCACTCCCTGTTAAATGAGCTGAGCATCAGCCCCTGGTTTTTGTTAAGCGCCCAGTTAATTGTCCATTCCGAGGTGAAGAGGAGAAGATTCTGCCCTCTGTAATCCTGAACCCATTTAGTATCGCTGGTGAGATTAAGAGAAGGTATGTCAATTTCCTCGTTGTCTATCCAGCGAATGCACTCATAGGGCAGGTCTCTGCGCCTGATCTCAACGCCGTATTCGGTTTTGAGCCTGTATTCCAAAACCTCAAACTGCAGAACGCCCACAACTCCAACTATAACCTCTTCAAAGCCGGTGTAGGGTTCGTGGAAAATCTGGATTGCGCCCTCCTGGGCAATCTGCTCAATTCCCTTTTCAAACTGCTTGCGCTTCATTGTGTCAATTCTCTCAACGGCGGCAAAATGCTCAGGGGCGAAGGTGGGTATTCCTTCAAATTTCACATTCATGCCCTTTGCGCATATTGTGTCTCCAATGGAGAAAATTCCCGGGTCAAAAACTCCTATTATGTCCCCCGCATAGGCCTCGTTTATAATTGCCCTGTCTGAGGCCATGAGCTGCTGGGGCTGAGCCAGGCGGAGCGTCTTCCCCTGCTGAACATGGTAATACTCAGTATCCCTTTCAAATTTGCCGGAGCAGATTCTCATGAAGGCAATTCTGTCTCTGTGGGCCTTGTTCATGTTGGCCTGAATCTTAAAGACAAAGGCGGAAAATTCAGGGCGGAACGGGTCAATCTCCACACCCTCGGATTTTCTTGGCAGAGGCGAGCTTGTGAGCTTAAGGAAGGAATTGAGAAACTCCTCAACTCCGAAATTATTCAGCGCCGAGCCGAAGAAAACCGGGCTCAGATCACCGCAGCTTATGCTGCCAAGGTCAAACTCATAGCCTGCCCCGTCAAGCAGCTCAATGTCGTCCTGAAGGGAGGAGCGAAGGCGCTGACCTATGAACTCGTCAAGCTCTTCAAGGTTTTCCGCAGGGATTTCCGTTGCTTCAATTCTGTTTGCGCCCCTGTGCTGCTCGCTGAAGGCCAGAACCAGCTTTCTTTCCCTGTTATAAACGCCTTTAAAATCTCTGCCCGAGCCTATGGGCCAGTTCATGGGGTAGGTTGCAATCCCGAATTCGCTTTCAAGCTGCTCGATAAGCTCATAGGGGGAGCGGGCGTCTCTGTCTAACTTGTTGATGAAGGTGAAGATGGGGATGTGCCTCATGGCGCAAACCTTGAAAAGCTTCCTGGTCTGGGGCTCAATTCCCTTTGCAGCGTCAATAACCATGACTGCGCTGTCAGCCGCCATTAAGGTTCTGTAGGTATCTTCAGAGAAGTCCTGGTGACCAGGAGTGTCAAGTATGTTAATGCAGCAGCCGGCGTATTCAAACTGGAGCACCGAAGAGGTTATTGAAATTCCTCTCTGCTTCTCCAGCTCCATCCAGTCTGAAACTGCGTGCTTCGCAGTGGCCTTGCCCTTAACGCTTCCGGCTGTCTGAATTGCGCCTCCATAGAGAAGGAGCTTCTCAGTAAGCGTGGTCTTTCCCGCGTCAGGGTGGGAAATGATTGCAAAGGTTCTTCTTTTGCCGATTTCTTCCTTCAGTGATGCCATAAAACTCTCCGTAATTTAAACATAAAAATACAGCTTGTTATTTTACCACAAACTGTATTTTTATTCTATATAATTTTTATTAAATTTTAATCATTTAAGCCTTACAAAGGTAACGCCGGCGTCAATGAAATTGTCCACAGTGTAGCCGTTGAAATAATTGTTCAGATAATCGTTGTCATGGCCGGTGCAGTTAATGAAGCCAACCGTTATTCCGTCATAATCAACGGGGACCCGGAAGAAAATGTTGAAGTCAATGTAGGAATTCTGGGAGCCGCCCTCAAAATAGCCGGAATCCTCAAGATAGATGCAGTCGTCATAAACCTGGCCGTTATAGCTTATGCTGAAGGTTTTCTTATAGAAGTCATTAAAGGTGGTGCTGTCAAGGTCTATTGATTCTCCGGTGTAATAGTCAACCGAGGGGACAAACCAGGTGAAGCCGTGGTAATACATCTTGTTGTAATTTGAGGCGTTCAGCTTTGCTCTCCCGTGGAAGCCAATCCATTCATAGCCCTCCTCCCGGTCGAACATGTTGTAGGAGGCCTCATAATGGTCTGCGTCAAGGCCTGCCGGGTTCTTAAAGCCCTCAACGTCTTTCCCGTTAACCTGGGGAACAAGCCAGTTCGTTGAAACCTCCATGCTCACCGTGTTGTTAAGGCTGTCATACATGCGGGTTGTGTAGGGGAAGCTGCCTCCTGCGCAGGAGGAAAGCTCAATTGTGTATGTGTCTAATCCCTTCTCCTTGAAAAAGGGGGAAAGCTGCTCTCCTCTCGTTTCTCCGCAGCGGATGCAGGTTTCGGGAGCGGTGTAGCTTGCTTCAGCAAAATCATGCCCCAGAGCCTCGCCTATTGTTTCCCCGCAGTAAATGCAGGTTTCCGGCTCTTCACAGGTGGCTTCGGCATAGACATGATCTCCGGTTTTCCCCGTCTTCTTGCCGCAGATTTCACAGACGGCGGGAGAAATGCAGTTTGCTTCGGAATAAACATGTTCATGCTTTTCTGCGCAGGCGGAAAAGCTCAGGCAGAAAACAATGCAGAAAAGAATTGCAATTGTCCTTTTCATAACGGTTCTCCTTTTCCTTTATAGTCTATTTTAAGCAATTATACCAAAAGAAAAGCTGGAAGGCAACGATTAATTAGTAAACTGCCGGGAGCCGGAGCTTCCTTAATTCCGGGGCAGCAGGCTTATTTCGCACTCCTCCTCCGGGAAACGCACATTGCCGAAGGCCAGCTCGTTCCAACCCCGGATGCCTGTCCGGGAGCGGATTTCAAACCTGAAGGCTCTGGTGATGTGGTCATAGCTCTTCATCCTTCCGGAGTCAGTCATTTTAACAAAGCCAACGCTTGCATAGTAGACTCCGTCGGAAAGCAGCTCCAGCGGCATGGAAAATTTAACCCTGTAATCCCCGGGAGCCGGAAGGTCAAGGGGCTTCGTCCAGCAGGTGCCAATGCCCTGATCCGTGTCTGACCGGAGTGTGAACCGGAGCTGAATGCCCCATAAGGGCTCTTTTGCAGAGACTTTGAATTCCATATCCAGCTTTTCCTTGCAGTCATAAATCGGAACTGCCTTGCCTGTCAGCGTAAGCCGGGTCATGGTCAGCTCTTCCTCCCCGTTCGTCTTTTCCCGTGGCTTGGCTGCCAAGTCCATATTCACTTCGTTTTCAACGCTTGCCCGGCTGAGATAAAGGTGAATTGCCTCCTCAACGGCTCCGTCAAAAATTATTTCACCCTCCTCAAGAACAATGCACCGTGAGCACAGCTTGCGTATGGTATTCATGTTGTGGCTCACATAGAGAACGGTTCGTCCTTCCTCGCCTGCGGCCCTGCGCATCCCCTCCAGACATTTTTCCTGGAAGGCAGCATCCCCCACGGCGAGGATTTCGTCCATAATCATAATCTCGCTGTTGAGATGAACCGCAACTGAAAAGGCCAGCTTCAGAAACATTCCGGAGGAATAGCGCTTTACCGGAGTATCTATAAACTCCCGCACTTCCGAAAAGTCTATAATTTGCTCAAGCTTGCCGTCAATTTCCTTTTTTGTCATGCCCAGGATTGCGCCGCTCATATAGATGTTTTCCCGGCCGGTCATTTCCCGGTTGAAGCCCGTTCCAACTTCAAGCATGGAGCTGACTCTTCCGTAAAGGTCAATGGTGCCCTCAGTGGGAGCGGTGATACGGCTGAGCAGCTTTAAAAGCGTGCTTTTCCCGGCGCCGTTGCTCCCGATAATGCCGAGAGCTTCCCCCTTATAAACCGTTAAATCAATGCCGTTGAGGGCAAGGAACCTTTCCCCCACCTGGCGCTTTTTCTGGCCAACAATGCTGTTTGGGTCCTCTTTTCCCCGGAAGCGGGCCCAGCGGCTCTGCAAATCCTCCTGAAGGGTTGTGCCCCCAATCTGACCGAGCCTATACTGCTTTTTCAGGCCCGTAACCTTTATCATCACTTTGTTTTCCATGTCCGTACCTCACACCGTGTCAATAAAGGTCCGTTCAACCCGGTTGAAAAGCAAAATGCCTGCAAGAACAATCACAATGGTGATTCCCCAGGAGAGCAGCGAATAAAGGGGGCTGACGGTTCCAACCCCTAAGAGGGCATAGCGGAGCTGTTCCATCGGTTGGGTGACGGGGTTGAGCAGAACCAGCTTTTTAATTGTCCCCTCAGGAATCTGAGACAATGGGTAGATAACCGGGGTGGCATACATCCAGAGCCTCACCCCAAAGCTTATCAGAACCGTTAAATCCCTGTATTTTGTTGTCATGGCGGAGGCAATGATTCCGCAGCCCATGCCGAGAAGGCCAAGCTGAAGAACAGCCGGAATAATAAGCGGGAGGGCAGCTATCTTCGGCGTTACCGCTCCTGTTATGCAGTAATAAACAAGAAATCCGCTGACAAGGAGCAGCTGTATGCCCAGCTTTATTGTGTTGCTCAGCACATCGGAAAGGGGAACAACAAGCCTGGGGAAATATACCTTCCCGAAAAGATGGGCATGACCCACGAAGGTGGACTGATTGTCTGTGAGGCAGGAGGAAAAATATCCCCAGAAGGCATTGCCCACCAGATAGAACAAAAGCTTCGGCACCCCCTCTGTGGAAAGGCCTGCTATTGTGCCGAATACCACGGTATAGATAATGCTGCTCAGCAGCGGGTTAAGAAACAGCCACAGAGGGCCCAAAATCGTTTGCTTATAGGAAACGGCAAAGGACTGCTTAGTGAAAAGAAAAATCAGATCCTTATACTGCTTCACCTCATCAAGCTTCAGATCGAACCGGCTCTTTTGGGGCGAAATATGAACATGATAAGCTTTGTCTTCCATCGGGTTCTCCTGAAAGAATTAAGCCGATACCTTCAAAACCTAAGTATCGGCTGCAGTTAAAATTTCTGAGCATTTTTAATGCATTATACTTCCGTCACGGCATTTTTTCAAGGAAATATGACCCTGAAAATAACATTTAATCCCTGACTTCACATCAATTTTCAATAATTCTTGCCATAAAACCAAATAGGTGGTAAAATAGCTTCCATGAATAATTTAATTTACACTTTTATAGTTGCTTTTGCAGTCTATCTTCTTGTGAAGATTCTCACAGCGCCCCTGAAGCTCATCTTCAAGCTTCTGATTAACGCGGCGGTTGGTCTTGTCATGCTCTTTGTTTTCAACCTTATCGGTTCCCTCTTCAATTTCAGCATTGAAACAAGCTTTGTCAACTGTCTCGTCTGCGGCCTTCTGGGCATTCCCGGGGTAATTCTCCTCATAGTCATCAAAATTCTGTTTTAATCCGGAGATAAAATATGCATCAGGCAAAAACCGGCAGCTTCAAAAAATTTATTAAGCGCCTTTTAATTTTCCTTCTCGTAACCCTGCTTCTCCTCCTGATTGCCCTCTACGGGGTCATCAGGGTCTTTGAAACCGGCCCCTCGGAGACTGCCCGCAATCTCTTCGTCAGATCCATGAACGAAACCAGCGCCCTAAAGTTCGTTCCCCGCATCTGCCTGAGCGAAGAAGAGGTCAGCGCCATTCTCTCAAACAACGGAGCGGGAGAAATTTCCGAAATGGACGTGACCCTTCTCTCTTCAAACCAGGAAGACCTTTTCGAAGAGGAAGACATTTGGGCCACTCAAGACGAAGACGGAGACGGAATCATTTTGGAAGAGGTCCACGGCAGCACCTATTCCGGCTATATGATGATTATAAAAGACCCTATGCGTCTTAAGCTGGCTATTGACGTTGAGCACTATGGCTACAAGGGCCATACCGTTGAAGAATTCTGCCAGATGTTCAATGCCGTTGCCTGCATAAACGGAGGCGGCTTTGAAGACACCAACGGTCAGGGAGACGGCTCAATTCCCGATTCAACCGTTGTATACGAAGGGGAATTTCTCAACAACAGCGGAACTAAATACGGCTTTGTTGGCATAGATGACCAGGGCAATCTCCATGTAGACTGCCAGACCTCAACTGCCATAAAGGAAGCCAACATCCAATACGGCTGCGCCTACGGGCCCATTCTTGTTCAGAACGGCGAAATCGTTGAGGGCCTGAGAGAAGACTATTCCGGTCTCAACCCAAGAACCGCAATTGGCCAGAGAGCAGACAAGAGCATTCTCCTCCTTGTAATAGACGGGCGGCATGTTGTTTCCCTCGGCGCCCAATACTCAGACCTTGCCCATGTAATGCTTGAATACGGGGCAGTGAATGCCGGAAATATGGACGGGGGCTCCTCCTCCCTGATGTATTACAACGGCGAATATGTTAACAATAAGGCGGCTGTAATAGGCGTCAGAAACGTGCCCACCGCCTGGATAATAACGGAGTGAGGGCGGAGAGATGAAGGGAAAAACCGTTCGCAAAAAGAACAAATTTTTAATATTCCTGCTCATCTGGGCAGCTGTCTTGCTTCTTGCCTCCGTCGCCCTTTGGTCAGTCCTCTCCTCCTTCCTGAATGCCTATGAGAACTCCCAGCCCGGCAGCGCAGTGAAGGAATATATTGCAGAAATAAGCTCAGAGCAGGTTGAAAGCCTTGCCTCCCCACTCCTCTCAGAGCTTTCCCCCCTTCAGAGCAGCGATTCTGTTGTTCAGGAGCTGCTTGAAAGAATTCAGTCCTCCGTCCCTGTGAAATACAGCCGGGAGTCAAACGACGAGCAGACTGTTTACTACCTCCGCAGCAACGGAGAATACATTGAAAAGCTTGTTTTTGTCCCCGGCGGCGAGAGCTACGGCTTCGGAAAATCCGCCTGGAAGCTCTCCTCCGAAGAATTCCTTCTCAAATCTCTTGGGGCTGCAACGGAAATAAAGGTCCCTTCAGACTATTCCGTCTATCTTGACGGGGAAAAGCTTGATTCCTCCTACATAAGCGAGGAAAACATTGAATATGAGCTTTTTGAGGGCTTTTATGAAGCGGGCTATTCCCTTCCCTATCTATGCTCCTATTCAACGGGCCTCCTGAGCGGCAGCCATGAGCTGAGCGTTAAGGATTCAAAGGGAAACCTGGTCCCGGAGGATTGCCTCACCGAGGCCTGCTATTTGGATAATTGCACCCAAGCCGAAAAAGAGGGAATAACCGCCTTTGTCAACGAATATATTCCCGCCTATGTTCAGTTCACCTCAAACTCAAACCGCAGCACAGACCTGAACTATTACTATGTGATTCAATATGTGCTCTCCGGCTCCGTCCTTGAAGACCGGCTGAGAGACGCGAAAAAGAGCAACGGCTTCAACATGTCCAACGGAGACGAGGTCACCTCAATAGACTGCCTTGAATTCTATAATTTAGACGGGAAGAATTACATTGTAAACATTGAATTCTGCTATGAAACAACCGGCCTTCACAAAGAGATAACCAGCAATGTTAACCGCCTCAAGCTCATGCTTCGCCTCTCCTCCACGGGAGCCTACCAGGCGGAATACATGGTCCAATATTAAAAGCTCTCCCTCAGGAGAGCTTTTTTAAATACTCCGAAATCTCTTCAAGATGCATCCCTAAGGATGCTTTAACAAGAACATTGTCCCCCTTTTGAACAATTCCCGGCAGAGCCTCAAGAAGCTCTCCTTTTGTTTCAAAATGAAGGTCTGAAATATATTTCCCGAAGCTGCCAACCCCAACAACAAGCTCCGCGCCGCTTTTTTTCGCAAATTCCCCCAGCTCCCTGTGCTGCCGGACGGAGCTGTCTCCAAGCTCAAGGATGTTCCCAAGAATGAGAACATGCCTTCCCGGCAGGTCCATAACGGAGCTTATTGAAAACCTGCAGGAGTCCAGATTGGAATTGTAGCAGTCGTCAACAAGGGTGAGATAGGGAGTTTTAACAATGGCTCCCCTTCTGCCGGCAACCTCATAGGTCTTAATTCCCTCAATAATTTCCTCCGGAGAAAGGCCGAAGCAGAGCCCTGCGCAATAGCCCATGAGAGCGGTATAGACCAGGTGCCTGCCATAGGCATTGAGCTTAACCGGAAAAGTCCTCCCCTCATGGCAGATGTCGAAAGAAAGCCTTCCCTCTTCATCCGCCGAAATGTTAAGGGCTCTCACGTCCGCATTCTCACCCAGGCCGTAAACAAGCTTTTTATGAGGGCACTGAAGCTTTGAAAGATATTCATCGTCCCCGTTAACAATCAATGTGCCGTTTTCAGGCATATATTTAATAATCTCTGTTTTTTCCCGGAAAACGCCTTCAAGGTCTCCCAGAAATTCAAGATGGGCGTGGCCTATGTTGGTGAAAACCATAACATCAGGGTGAGTCATCTCCCCCCTGTGTTTCATCTCTCCCGGAATAGAGATTCCCAGCTCCAGAACCGCCAGCTCCGTTCCCTCTTCCATGTGGGAAATTGTAATCGGCAGCCCAACATTGCTGTTAAGATTTTTTTCCGTTTTAAAAACCCGGAATTTTTGGCCCAAAACCGCAGCAATCATTTCCTTTGCCGTCGTTTTCCCCGCAGAGCCCGTAACTCCCAGAACCGGAATGTTAAATGACTCCAAAAAGAAGGCAATAAGCTTTTCAACGGCGTTCTGAACATTGTCAACAATTATAAGGTTCCCCTCTGCCCCCTCTGGAGCATACTCTGCCAGAGCGCAGAGAGCTCCTTTTTCAAAGGCGGAGGAAATGTAATCGTGGCCGTCCTGCTTTTCTCCCCTGTAGGCAAGGAAGAGATCTCCCTCCCTTGCCTCCCGGCTGTCTGTTATAATTCTTTTGATTTCGGAATCTGCCCCTGAGAAGGCAATAAGCCTTCCAGAGCAGATTTCCGCTGCTTTTTCAACGGAAATGCCGAACATTTAAAACCATTACTCCTCTTCAGGTCTCTTTGTGCCGCATTCAGTGCAGAAATTACCGCTGCATTTCTTCCCGCAGTTAGGGCAGAACCACTGTTTTCCGCTTCCCTGCGCCGCTGCCATTGAATAAAGGTCGTTTGCATTAAGGCCTCCGGCGTTCTGAGCCATGTTCATGCCGTAAAAGCCCTGGGCTGCTCCGGCGGAGTTCTTTGCCGCGTCCTGCATTGCCTGGGCCTGGGCCCCTGCCAGATTTGCAGCTGCCATTGCAGGGTCCTTAAAGGCTGCATTCTTCTGCAGCTCTTTAATCATCTTTTCGTCATCGGCATTGGCGGTCACGCTGGAGATGCCGCAGGAAACAACCTCAATTCCCCTCAGCTCAGACCATTTTGCGCTGAGAACCTGATTAAGGGCATCGGCCAGCTCCATTGCGTGGGCAGGGAGTGCGCTGTATCTGATTCCCTGCTCGGAAATTTTTGCAAAGGCCGGCTGCAGAGCCGTCATAATTTCAGACTTGAGCTGAGATTCAATTTCTTCTCTTGTATATTCTCCCTTAAAATTCCCGCAGACGTTTTTGTAGAAGAGCATGGGGTTGGTAATCTTATAGCTGTATTCCCCAAAGCAGCGAATGCCAATGTCAATGTCTAAATTGCAGTTTGCGTCAACAACCCTGAAGGGAACCGGATTGGGAGTCCCGAATTTGTTGCCCACAATCTCCTTAATGTTGAAGAAATAAACCCTCTGGTCAGTGGGGGCCTGGCCGCCGAAGGTGAAGCGTTTCTTCATGTTCTCAAAGATTTTATAAACATTTTCCCCCAGATTTCCAATGAAAATCGAAGGCTCTGAGGACATGTCATAAATGTATTCCCCGGGCTCTGCGCAAATGTCAACAATCTGGCCCTGGTCAACAATCATCATGCACTGCCCGTCGGCCACGGCGATTACGGAGCCGTTGGAAATAATATTGTCGTCCCCGAAGTTTGCAGACCTGCCGTTTGTCCTTTTCTTGCCTCTGACGGCCAGAACATCGCTGCCGAGAGCTTCGCAGTAAAAATATTCCTTCCACTGGTCTGAAATAACGCTTGTTGCGCTTGAGAGAGCAGAAAGTATTAAACCCATAATAAAATCCCCTTTCAGATTTTAAAAATATATTCTGCATATATTATAAAATATTTGCTTAAAAAGTGCAATCGTAATATAATAAACTTATGGCTACCAATAACAACACAATTGAATACAAATGCCCCAACTGCGGCGGCAAGGTTGAGTTTAACAGCTCCCTTCAGCAAATGCAATGCCCCTATTGCGACTCGGTGTTTACAATAGACGAAATCGAAAATGTTCAGGAGGATGCTTCTCAAAGCCAATACAGCGGCGAAAACTGGAGCGCCGGCGAAGGAGACTTCGGGCTCTACCGCTGCAGCTCCTGCAGCGCAGAAATAGTTGCAGACGCAACCACCGCTGCAACCAACTGTCCCTACTGCGGCAATCCCGTCATCCTGACAGACAGACTTTCCGGCACCCTCAAGCCGGACATTATCATTCCCTTCAAGCTTGACAAGGCTGCGGCAAAAAAGGCCCTCGGGGAGCACCTGAAGGGAAAGCGGCTCCTCCCAAAGGTTTTTAAAGACCAGAACCATCTTGACGAAATCAAGGGGGTATACATCCCCTTCTGGCTTTTCGATGCATCGGCCGATGCCAGAGGGACCTACAAGGCCACCCGGCTGAATCACTGGAGCGACGCTGTCTATCAATACACCGAAACGAAATCCTTCAATGTCACAAGGTCCGGAACAAGCGAATTCAGAAATGTCCCGGTTGATGCCCTGGAAAATCTTGACAATGAGCTGACCGAGTCCCTCGAAACCTTCGACTGCTCCGAAGCCGTTGAATTCAGCCCTGCCTATCTCTCAGGCTACTTTGCCGACTGCTGCGATGTTTCCGCCGAGGATTGCTTAAGCCGTGCAAAGCATAGAATGAGCCGCAGCGCGCTCTCCGAGCTTCGGCAGACCGTCAGCGGCTACAGCTCCGTTGAAACCCTGAATTCCGGCGTCAATTTCCGCAATCTCAGCGAGAAATATGCAATGTTCCCCGTCTGGATCCTCAACACCAGCTGGAACGGAAGCAAATATCTTTTCGCAATGAACGGGCAGACAGGGAAATTCGTTGGCAACCTGCCTGAAGACAAAAAGCTCTCCCTGCTCTATCGCCTGCTTTACGGCCTGGGAATAGGCGCTCTGCTCTATTTCCTGGGGCAGTTCATGGGCTTTTAAAGGAGACCGACATGAAAAAATTAACTTCTTTTTTATTAACTCTTCTCCTTTTCTCCGCTCTCCTCTCCCCTCTTTCCTTTGCAGAGGGCGCATATGTTTTCGACTCTGCCGGAATTCTCAGCTCCTCGGAGCTTCAGCAGCTTAATCAGCGGGCGCAGAAGGTTTCCGAAAGCACGGGAACGGATGTTATAATCTGGTTCTGTGAAAGCTTCGAGGGCCTTGACCCCGGTGAATATTGCGACAGGGTCTGGCAGAATAACGGCTTTTCAGAGGACTGCTGCATGTTTGCCATTGCTTTTTCCGAAAGAGCATATTATTACTATGCCTGCGGAGAGGGCAGCGTCATAACAACAGACTATGGCTCCCAATATATAGACGAGCAGATTCTTCCCTCCCTCCAGAACGGGAACTATGAAAAGGCCGCCTCCCTTTTCATAACCTACACTGCCGAATTCATAACCCACTATAATCAGACCGGCTCCGCCTACGATGTGAACGACAAGCCCAACACCCTGAAAATGCTTCTCCTGAGGATCTTCGGAACCACGGGCATAGGTCTTCTTCTTGCAGGCATCCCCCTGAGTGCCCAGAAAAAGAAGCTGAAAACCGTCAATGCCCAAGCCTCAGCCAACAACTATGAGCGCTCTCCCCTCAGGCTCACATCCCAGCGGGATATGCTGATAAATTCCCATGTAACAAAGATTCCGATCCCCAGGCAGTCTCCCTCCTCCGGCAGAGGCGGCTTCTCCGGCGGCGGAACCACAATGCATCACTCCTCCTCCGGCCATTCCTACTCCGGCCACGGGGGCCACTTTTAAAAACCCAGCACCCTCC
>R05__coassemble_129_pt1 | contig 42136 bp, 38 predicted proteins | sample R05__metabat2_low_PE_015 | metagenome-assembled genome bin R05 | reverse complement strand
AAGCTACAAGCTGCAAGCTGCAAGGAGACGAGGGTTACGGGGAAGAGCTGCAAGCAAGCCCAACCTCCAACCTCCAACCCCCAACCTCCACCACAACTCTCCAAGCTCCAACTCCCACTCCCTACCCTGAGGGGACCAGAATAATCTATCTCACCTTTGACGACGGCCCCTCTGAGCATACAGATGCTCTGCTGAATACTCTTTCAGAAAATAATGTTAAGGCCACCTTCTTTGTCACGGGGGATGCCCCCGATTACTACGACTGCATTGGAAGAGAATTTGCAGAGGGGCACAGTGTGGGGATTCACTGCATGCACCACAAGGACTACAAAATGTATAACACCTACGACGGGTACTGGGAGGATTTCAACGCAATAGATGAGCTGATTTTTTCTCAGACAGGGGAGCACACAGATATAATGCGCTTTCCCGGAGGAAGCTCAAACTGGCGCTCAGACCAGAACAGCGGCATGATGACCTACCTTGCATATAAGGTTCAGGATAAGGGATACACCTATTTCGACTGGGATGCATCAAGCGGTGATACAGAGAGAAATCTCACGGCTGAGGCGGCATTTGAAGAAATGAAGCGGCAGGTTGAAAACTGCAGGGAATATGCCATCCTTCTTAACCACGACACAATGGAAACCACCGTTGAGGCAATGGAGCAGTTCATCCCCTGGGCGCTGGAAAACGGCTTTGCCTTTGAACCTTTGACGCCCGACTGCCCAACCGCACATCACATGATTCACAACTGAAAGGAATAAAGCCATGATACTTGCGCTTGATGTTGGAAATACCCACATTGTAATAGGAGCAATTGAAGAGGGAGAAATCAGAAGCACTGCGAGAATAAGAACCGAGCCGGATGCAACAACTGCCGAATACGCAATCAAGCTCAGAGATTTGCTTGACTACATGAAGCTGGATGCTCCCGGTCTGGAGGGAGCGATAATCTCTTCGGTTGTGCCTCAGCTGGTGCATGCCCTTTCAAAGGCTGTGCGTGATGTGTGCGGCTGCGAGCCTTTGGTTGTTGGCATGGACACGAATACAGGCCTTGAAATTGCCATAGACGAGCAGGTTGCAGGAGATCTGATCGTGGGCGGGGTGGCAGTTAAGGAATACTACGGTTTTCCCGCTGTTATCATGGACCTGGGCACTGCCACAACGATTACGACCCTTAACAGAAACGGGCAGTTTGCCGGCGGAGCAATTCTCCCGGGCGTGCAGCTGGGGCTTAAAGCCCTGGCTGAAAACACTGCCCTTCTGCCGGAAATCGCAATTTCCGCTCCGAAGACCTGTATATGCGAAAAAACAGCAGACTGCATGCGCTCGGGTGCGGTTTTCGGCACGGCTGCAATGCTGGACGGAATGATTGAAAGAATGCAGGCTGAGCTTGGAGGCGAGTGCGTGCTTGTTGCAACGGGAGGGCTGGCAAGATCGATCGTGAGTCATTGCAGGCATGAAATAAACTGCGACAGCGAGCTTCTTTTGAAGGGACTCTGGAAAATATACAGCAGAAACAGGTGAAAAAGGCCGATGGTTGAAAGAATTATTGAGGTTGAAAGGCTGGAGGACATCATAAGCGTCTTCGGTTCTTTTGACAGAAATTTGCGTATAATTGAGAGCGAGACCGGCGTTAAGGTTTTAGACAGGGAAAACAAAATTCACATCTGCGGTGAGGAGGAAAGCGCTCAGACAGCCGAAAAGGCCATCAGCGGACTTTTGGCTCTTGCTGCAAAGGGAGAGAGCATAACAGACCAGAACGTCCGCTACATTATTGAGCTTGTTAAAAAAGGCAGGGAGGATAAAATTATCTCCCTTGCCGGAGATGTTATCTGCATAACGGCAAAGGGCAAGCCGGTAAAGCCCAAGACTCTGGGGCAGAAGGCCTATTGCGAAGCAATTGCAAAAAACACCATAACTCTGGGAATAGGTCCTGCGGGAACGGGGAAAAGCTATCTGGCTGTTGCCGCTGCCGTTGCCGCCTTCAGGGCGGAAGAGGTGAACAGAATTATTCTCACCCGCCCTGCAGTTGAAGCAGGGGAGAGGCTGGGCTTCCTGCCGGGAGATCTTCAGAGCAAGGTTGATCCCTATTTAAGGCCCCTTTACGACGCTCTCTTCGAGATGCTGGGGCCCGACACCTATCAGAAATATCTTGAGAGGGGGAACATTGAGGTTGCGCCCCTTGCATATATGAGAGGCAGAACTCTTGACGACAGCTTCATAATTCTTGACGAGGCCCAGAACACCTCAAGAGAACAGATGAAGATGTTTCTCACCCGCCTGGGCTTCGGTTCAAAAATGGTTATCACCGGAGACATCACCCAGACCGACCTTCCTGAAGACAAAACCAGCGGTTTGAAAATCGCCATGAAGGTTCTGAAGGACATTGAGGACGTTGAAATCTGCACCCTGACAGGCTCAGACGTTGTGCGCCACAGACTGGTTCAGAAAATTGTTGAGGCCTATGACGCAATGGAGGGAAAAACAAATGAACGAAATCTACATAACAAGAGATAAACCGGGCCTGGGGCACAGAAATGCCGCAGCCCACATTAAAAGGGCGGCGAACATGGCTCTTGAGGCTGAGGGGATGGACAACTGCATAATAAGCGTTATGTTAACCGATGACGAGGGGATTCACGCTCTTAACCTTCAATGGCGGGGAGTTGATTCACCGACAGATGTTCTCTCCTTCCCCATGGGCGATGAAGACCCTGAGAGCGGAAAGCTCATGCTGGGAGACATGATGATTAATCTCTCCCGCTGCGAAAGGCAGGGAGAGGAGCTGGGTCACGGCTTTGAGCGGGAGATTATGTATCTCACGGTGCACTCCGCGCTCCATCTTCTGGGCTATGACCATGAGGATGAGGGGGAGCAGAAGGCCCAAATGCGTGCAAGAGAGAAATTTATTATGGGGGATGAATGAAATGACTAAATCAGCAATCGTAACAATATGCGGAAGACCGAATGTGGGCAAATCCACGCTAACAAATGCTCTCGTGGGAGAGAAAATTGCCATTGTTTCCGCCAAACCCCAGACAACGAGAAACAGAATCACCGGCATTGTAAACAAAGGGGAGACCCAGTTTGTTCTTCTTGATACGCCGGGATACATCAAGCCCAGAAATGCTCTTGGAGATTACATGGTTGAGGTTGTGCGCAGAAGCGTGACCGAGGTTGACTGCATCGTTTTCATGGCAGAGCCGGCAGATGAGCCGGGACCGGGAGAAAAGGCTCTGATTGAGCGCTTTGAGGGCTCGGGAGTGCCGGTTATTCTTGCTCTGAACAAAATTGATACTGTGGAGAAGGAAGCTCTTCTGCCTGTTATTGCTGCATATTCTCAGCTATATCCCTTTGAAACAGTGGTTCCTGTTTCTGCCAAAACCGGAGACGGACTGGATATTCTTCTTGAGGAAATGGAAAAGTATGCCTCTGAGGGGCCCCATTACTTCCCGGAGGACATGATTACCGACCAGCCTGAGAGGCAGATATGCGCTGAATTCATCAGAGAAAAAATCCTGAGGAACCTTGAAAAGGAAATTCCCCACGGAACAGCCGTTGAGATTAGCCGCTTTTCCGAGCGGGAGGACGGCGTTGCGGAAATTGAAGCCACCATATACTGCGAAAAGGCCTCCCACAAGGGAATAATAATAGGCAAAAAGGGAGAAATGCTGAAGAAAATTGGCATGGAGGCCCGGGAAGACATGGAAGCCCTGCTGGGCGAAAAGGTTTTCCTGCAGACCTGGATAAAGGTTAAGGAAAACTGGAGAGACAGCGAAATACAGGTGAAAAACTTCGGCTTCAGAGATGACTGATGGAAAACGGCTTCTTTAAAAGCGAATGCCTTGTTCTCCGGGAGGTGAGATATAAGGAGGCCGACAGGATACTTACTCTCTACTCAAAGGACTTCGGAAAAATCACTGCCAAGGCCCGTGGCGCGCTCAGGAAAACCAGCAAAACCGCAGCCGCCACCCAGCAGCTTTGCTACAGCGAGATGACTCTCTTTTCCAACAGGGATATGATAAGCGTTAATGAAGCTAACGTTATTGAACCCTTCGACGCTTTGAAGGGAGACATTTCCGCTCTTGCTCTCGGCTGCTATTTTGCCGAATGCATTGAAGCCCTTGCCCAGGAGGGAGAGACAGAGCCTGCAATCCTTCAGCTGGGGCTTAACAGTCTCTATGCGCTGAGCCGGGGGCTGAAAAGCCAAAGCATGATTAAAGCTGCCTTTGAGCTCAGGCTCATGTGCATCACGGGCTTTGCTCCGGAGCTTTCAGGCTGCGCAGTCTGCGGAAAGGAAAAGCCGGAAGAGCCCGTTCTTGGGCTTGAGAGCGGGAGAATTTGCTGCAGGACCTGCAGAAGCTTTTCAATAGGAATTACCGACTATCTGGATGATGCCGCCCTTGAGGCCATGAGACACATCTCCGCCGCTCCTGCTAAGAGCTTTATACCGGGAGAACTGCCGGAGGACAGCCTTAAAAAGCTTGAAGCTGCCTGCGAGGACTATCTTTCAAAGCAGGCGGAAAGAAAATTCGGTTCATTGGAATATTGGAAAAATGTCAGATAATTTTTTTGAAAAATCATTAAACACAATTGAGCTGCCTGCAGTGCTCGGAATGCTCTCCGCAGAGGCGGTCTGTCAGGGGGCAAAGGAGGCGGCTCTTTCTCTGCAGCCCGCTGCAGATCTGAAAGAGGTTGAGCGCAGAAAAAACGAGACGGAAGCAGCCTTCAGCATGATGGTGCTCAAGGGGAGCCCCTCCTTTTCCGGGGTTAAGGACCTGCGGGCCAGCCTTGAAAGGGCTGAGCTGGGAGGCTGCCTTAACACAAGGGAGCTGCTGGAGATAGCCTCGGTGCTGAGGAGCGCAAGGCTTGCAAGGGCTTACCCCGGAGACGACCCTGATAAAAAGACCTGCATAGACTATCTTTTCTCCTCTCTTAAGGCAAACAGACAGCTTGAGGAGAAAATCAGCGCATCCATAGTCTCGGAGGATGAAATTGCAGACGCAGCTTCGCCGGAGCTTGCCGACATAAGAAGAAAAATGAGAGCCTCTGCAGCAAGGGCAAGAGAGGTTCTCCAGAAGCTCATTTCCGGAGGAGGCTCAAAATATCTTCAGGAGCAGATTATAACCAGCAGGGCAGGGCGCTTTGTTGTGCCTGTGAAGGCGGAATATAAGAACAGTATTCCGGGCCTTGTTCACGATGTTTCAGCCTCAGGGGCAACTCTCTTTGTTGAACCTATGGGGGCAGTGAAGGCAAACAATGAGCTGAGAGAGTTTGAAGCAAAGGAAAAGGCGGAAATTGAAAGAATACTCTTTGAACTAAGCGCCGAGTGCGCAGGGCAGAGAAACGATATCGAGGCTGATTACAGCACTCTCCTCCGGCTTGATCTGATATTTGCAAAGGCGAAGCTGGCCTTTAAACAGGATGCTGTGAAGGCTGAGAGCCTTGAAAGAGGCATAAGCCTGAAAAAAGCGAGGCATCCGCTCCTGAAAAAAGAGAACTGCGTTCCCATTGACATTGAGCTTGGAGGCGAGTTTGACACTCTGATTATCACCGGCCCCAATACCGGCGGAAAAACCGTTTCCCTGAAAACCGCCGGGCTGCTTGCCGCAATGAATCAGTGCGGTCTGTTCATTCCTGCTTCCCAGGGCAGCGCCCTTGGAATTTTCGAGGGAATTTTTGCCGACATAGGAGATGAGCAGAGCATTGAGCAGAGTCTCTCAACCTTCTCCTCCCACATGAAGAACATTGTGAAAATTCTGGAGGAATGCAATTCCGGATCATTGGTGCTCTTTGATGAGCTGGGAGCGGGAACTGACCCTGCAGAGGGAGCTGCGCTTGCCCAGGCAATAATTGACGAGGTGAGAAAAAGGGGGGCAATGGTTCTTGCAACAACCCACTACACCGAGCTTAAGGTTTATGCCACAAACGAGCCGAAGGTCCAGAATGCCTCCTGTGAGTTCAGCCTTGAAACGCTCCGCCCAACCTACAGGCTTCTCATAGGAATCCCCGGTAAGTCCAACGCCTTTGCAATTTCGGAAAGGCTTGGCCTGGGAAGAGACATAATTGAAAATGCAAAGGAAAGCATCGGGGCATCAAATGCCAGCCTTGAAGCCACAATAGAAAAGCTTGAGCACAGCAGACTTCTCCTTGAGCAGCAAAGGCAGGAGGAGCAGAGGCTGCTTTCGGATGCTCTTGAGAAAAACAGAAAGGCCTCTCTTTTGAAGGCGGAGCTTGAGGTTCGTCTTGAGAAGGCGGAGCTGAAGGCCAGGCGGGAGGCTGAGGATATACTAACCGACGCAAGGCAGAGAGCCGAACAGGTATTCTCCGAGCTTGATGAGATGAGATCTGCCGCCAACGAGCAGCAGGAGACCGCAGAGATAAACGAAGCGAGAAACGCCCTGCGAAGGAAAATCAACGAGGGTATTGAAAAAACCGAGAGAAGGGAGAGACCAAGGGAAAACAGAGTCTCTTCAAGGAAGGTTCGCCCGGGTGATGTTGTTGAGATTAAGAGCCTTGGCATGAAGGCGGAGGTTGTTTCCGTCTCTCCGGATGGCATGCTCAGCCTTAAGGCGGGAATAATGAATGTCAGCGCCGCAGAGAAGGATGTTTACCTTCTTGAGGGGGAAAAGATAGCCGAAAGGAAGAATTACCGCCAAAGCACTGAGCTGAGAGCTCAGACGACAAAGCCGGAGCTTGACCTGCGCGGGATGGACAGCATCGAGGCTGTTGCCGCAGCGGAGAGCTTCATTGACGGGGCAGTGCTTGCAAGGCTGAATACCGTTACCATCATCCACGGAAAGGGAACGGGTGCGCTGCGCAAGGCAATTCACCAGATGCTGAAGAAAAACAGGGCCGTAAAGTCATTCCGGCTGGGAAATTTCGGAGAAGGGGAGAGCGGAGTTACAATTGTTGAAATTAAATGAGAAATTATGTTGACTTTTAGAGCTTAGTTTGCTATACTGCGCCTGTACGTTGAAACTTTCGGAAGCGGAAGCAACCGGAAGCGGAGCACACTCTGGAGAATCCCGCAAACAAAGCGGGTACCGAAGGGGCAAGGCCGTAAAAGGGCTGAATCTCTCAGGTGGAAGGACAGAGCAAGGGCTATTCGCAAAAGAATATAACTTGCATTAACTTCCTGTTCAGAGCCTCTTAACGCAGGCTCTGATTTTCATTTTCAGAAAGGAAGAAAACCATGGAACAGGCACTTCTCAAAATCGCATCAACAATCAACAGCTACCTCTCAGACTACATCTTAATTTTCCTTCTGGTTGGAATAGGTCTATTCTATTCCATAAAAACAAAATTTGTTCAGGTGAGATATTTCAAAGAAGGAATGCACCGCTTCTTCTCCAGCATCAATCTCTCCGGCAAGAAAGACAAAAATAAAATGAGCTCCTTCCAGGCTCTGGCAACCGCTATTGCGGCTCAGGTCGGAACGGGCAACATAGTGGGCGCCTCGGGAGCCATTCTCACAGGCGGCCCCGGAGCAATCTTCTGGATGTGGATCATAGCCTTCTTCGGCATGGCAACGATTTATGCCGAAGCAACTCTGGCAATAACAACAAGAAAGGTAGACAAAGACGGCAGCATCCACGGCGGCCCTGTTTACTACATTAACGAGGCCTTTAAAAACGGCTTTGGCAAATTCCTTGCAGGCTTCTTCGCCGTTGCAATAACCATTGCATTGGGCTTCTTCGGCTGCATGGTGCAGTCAAACTCCATAGGCTCAACAATGGAGAGCGCCTTCGGCATCCCGGCCTGGGTTATTGGTATTATCCTTGTTATAATCTGCGCAGTCATCTTCCTTGGCGGCGTGCAGCGTCTGGCCTCTGCAACGGAGAAAATTGTTCCCTTCATGGCCTGTATCTTCCTGCTTGGCGGCTTGGCAGTATTAATTGCAAGAATTAAATATATTCCCCAGACCTTCGGGCTCATCTTCAAATATGCCTTCCAGCCCCAGGCAATAATAGGCGGTGCCTTCGGCCATGCAATTAAAACGGCTGTCAGCCAGGGCGCAAAGAGAGGCCTTTTCTCCAACGAAGCCGGTATGGGCTCAACTCCCCATGCCCACGCTCTTGCAGATGTTGAAAAGCCCCACGACCAGGGCGTGGTTGCAATGATAGGTGTTTTTGTTGACACCTTCGTTGTTCTCACCCTTAATGCTCTCGTTATTATCAACACTCTCTACTGCGGAGACGGAATTCTTTCCTCCGGTGTCATCCCCGAGAGCATAGGCAAAGCGAATTTGGCGCAGACGGCATTCGGAGTGGTAATGGGCGAGAGCCTGGGCGCAAAGTTCGTTGCAGTGTGCCTCTTCTTCTTTGCGTTCTCAACCGTTCTGAGCTGGAATCTCTTCGGCAAAATCAATGCGGAATATCTCTTCGGCAAAAAGAATCCTAAGCTTTGCAGAATTATATACACCTGCATTGCCCTGGTCTTCATTTTCCTGGGTACCCTTGCCTCCAACGATTTGGTTTGGGAGCTGACAGACCTTTTCAACAACATCATGGTCATTCCCAACGTTATTGCCCTGTTTGCGCTCAGCGCAATCGTTGTCAAGGGGCTTCCGCAGAGTAAAGATAAATAAATCCGGAGCTCTCAGGCAGACAACAGATGTTTAATCTGACGAAATGCACAATTTAGTGTTGCATTTTTTGTAAAAGTTTGCTAAATTAAAGAGGCTATATAAATTAGATTTAGGGGTAACGGTTATGATAAGCAAGGAAGTAATAATCAATAATCCCGTCGGTCTCCACGCAAGGCCGGCCACCTTCTTCATTCAGAAGGCCAACGAGTTCAAATCAAGCATCTGGGTTGAAAAGGAAGATCGCCGCGTCAATGCAAAGAGCCTTCTCGGTGTTCTGTCTCTCGGCATAGTAAAGGGCACTGCCATCACTCTGATTGCCGACGGCGCAGATGAAGAAGCTGCAATCAGCACTCTCGTTCAGCTTGCAGAATCAAATTTCGAAGAGTAAAAACGGCAGAAATACAGGCGTGCATTTTTGCACGCCCGTTTTTTATGTATGAAAAATTCAAACAGAGCAATCATAGAAATGATTATATGCGCAGGCCTCTGGAGCATTGCCGGCATATTCATGAAGAAGCTCCCCTGGAACGGCTTTGCAATGGCCTCTCTGAGGAGCGGAATAGCAGGCATCACCATTGGAGCATATATATTAATAAAAAAATACAGAATAATTTTCAATAAAAAGACCATGCTCATGGCCTTTTTCGGCGGCATGACCTATCTGTGCTTTGCTGTGGCCAACAAGCTCACAACAGCTGCCAATGCAATTGTACTTCAGTTCACATCGCCTGTTTTTGTGCTGCTCTATTCGGCAGCCTTCTTCGGAAAGAAAATAAAAAAATTTGATGTGATAACTGTTGCGGTTACCCTCTGCGGCATAGCCCTTTGCTTTTTGGACGGACTGAAATCCGGCCATACAGCAGGGAATTTCGTTGCTGTTGCTGCAGGCATGGTTATGGCGGCAATGTTTGTTTCGGCCGGAGAGCTTCAGGATGAAGAACGCTTTTCCGGGGCATTTCTTGCCCAGATGTTCACCTTTCTTGCAGGTCTCCCCTGGGTTTTCATCACGAAGCCGGAGCTTACAGCCGTAACCTTCACCAACATCATGATTCTGGGAGTTCTGCAGCTGGGAATTTCCTACATTCTTTATACCAGAGCTGCGAAATACTGCACGCCCCTGGCCTGCTGTCTGCTGGGAGTTATTGAGCCGCTGCTCAATCCCATCTGGGTGATGATTTTTGACGGGGAAACACCGGGTCCCGCTGCTCTTGCGGGAGGAGCAATTGTTATTATAACCGTCACTCTCTGGTGCGCCCTGGGCGGGGAGAAAACCAAGAATGAATCCCCGGCTTAACAACCTCCGGGAAAAAGCAAACAATCTCCCCCTTCTGCCGGGTGTATATCTTATGCTGGATGAGGGCGGGAGAATCATATATGTTGGCAAGGCAAAAAAGCTCAAAAACAGGGTGAGCAGCTATTTCACCGGCGCTCACAACGCAAAGGTTGAAGCCATGATTGAAAAAATTGCCGACTTCAACACAATTCAGGTTAAGAGCGAGTTTGAGGCGCTCATGCTTGAAAACGCCCTCATAAAAAAACATCAGCCTCACTACAACATCCTTTTAAAGGATGACAAGGGCTATCCCTTTATCGTGATCAACATGAAGGAGGAATGGCCCAGATTTGAGATTTCGGCAAAGAAAAAGGGAAAATACTTCGGGCCCTACGGGGGAAGAGCGGTTTCCAAAGAAATTATTCAGGCCCTGTGCGCCTCGCTTGCTCTGCCTGACTGCAGTCTCAGCTTTCCTCAGAAGCGGCCATGCCTTAATTATCAGCTGAAGCTCTGCGAGGGTTGGTGCGTAAAAGGGAACAGGGAGGAGTATTTTTCAAGACTTGAGCAGGCCTTCATGCTCCTTGAAGGCAGAGGAGAAGAGCTTATTGAGCAGCTCAGAGAGAAAATGCTTTCCGCCTCAGACAGCCTTCAGTTTGAGCTTGCTGCCCAATACAGAGACAGAATAAAAAGCATTGAAAGCCTGGGAAACCGGCAGAGAGTGAGCTCAGGCTGGGCAGAGAGAAATCTTGAAGAGCAGAAAAGCCGGGATAATGCCGCTCTTGAAAAAAGCAGGAGGAGCACCCTGTCACGCCTGGGCAGGATGCTTGGAATCGGTGAAGAGCTGAGCATTATTGAAGCCTTTGACGTTTCCAACCTTAAAGACAGCGGAATTGTTGCCGCAATGACCTGCTTCAGAGACGGAAAGCCCTGGAAAAAGGGCTATAAAAAATTCCGGATAAAAGACATGCCTGTTCAGAATGATTATGCTTCAATGGAGCAGGCAGTATACAGGCGCCTCAAAAGATATGCAGACGGAGATGAAAGCTTTGCGCCTCTGCCGGAGCTTATGCTTATAGACGGGGGAGAGGAGCATGCAAAAGCCGCGCTGAGGGCTGCTGCAGAGCTGGGACTCGGTCTTCCGATCTTCGGAATGGTTAAGGATTCCCGCCACAGAACAAGGGCTCTTATTAGCCCGGAGGGAGAGGAAATTTCAATTTCTGCCTCTCCGGACATATTCAGTCTCATAGGCAGAATCCAGGAGGAGACCCATCGCTTTGCAATTGAATATCAGCGCTCGCTGAGATATGAGAACTGCGGCTCTGAGCTTGACGGGATTCCCGGAGTGGGTCCGGCGAGAAAAGCGGCTCTTCTCAATGAATTCAAAACCGTTAAGGCGGTTAAAAATGCCTCTCTTGAGGAGCTTATGAGGGCTGTGCCCAGGAATACGGCGGAGGCAGTGAGGAAATATTATGAGAGTAGTGACAGGGAAGGCCAGAGGACGCAGGCTGAAGACTCCTGAGGGAGAGGCTGTCAGGCCCACGACAGACAGCGTTAAGGAGGCTCTTTTCAACATAATTCAGGGGGATATAGAGGGCAGGCGGGTGCTTGACCTTTTTGCAGGCAGCGGCCAGCTTGGGATTGAAGCCCTGAGCCGGGGCGCAGCGGAGACGGTTTTTGTTGACAGCAGCAGAGATTCCGTGAAGCTTGTTAAGGAAAATCTCAGGCTCTGCGGCTTTGAAGCCAATGTGATTCAGAGCGATGCTCTTAAATATCTTGAGAGCTGCGGCCGGTTCGACATTATCTTTGTTGACCCTCCCTACGACTCGGAGCTCTATGAAAGGGTGCTTGAAGCAGTTGCCCGGCTTGACCTTCTTCGCAGCGGCGGGGTAATCATGGTTGAGGCAAGGAAGGAGAGGGCTCTCCCGGATATGCAGGAGCCTTATGTGAAGAAAAAAGAATATAACTACGGCAAGGTGAAGCTTGCCGTATATGAAAGGCGGGCGGAATAATGAGCACTGCGATCTACCCCGGAAGCTTTGACCCAATAACGCTGGGTCACCTCAACATAATTGAAAGAGCTGCGAAGATATTCGATGAGCTTGTTGTGACGGTTATGTTCAATGCGGCCAAAAAAACCCCCATGTTCACCCTTGAGGAAAAGCTTGAGATGGTGAAAAAGTCGGTTGCGGGCTTTGAAAATGTTAGAGTTGAGAGCAGCGACGGACTTCTTGCCGAATATGCAAAACAATTCCCTGGCGCTGTTATAATCAAGGGGCTGAGAGCCGCCTCAGACTTTGAATATGAATTCATCATGGACCAGGTGAACAAAAACATGAATCCGGAGCTTGAAACCATGTTTTTAACTGCTGACCATGAATACACCTTCCTTTCGTCTTCGATTGTGAGGGAGCTGGCATCATACGGGGCGGAGCTTAAAGGCTATGTGCCCGATGTAATAATTGAAGATATTCGTGCCAAAATCGCTGAAGGAGGAAAATAAAAATGGAAAACAGCAATGACATAATGGAGCTGCTTGATCTTCTCTACGGAATGATTAATGAGGCCTGGGGCGTGCCCATAGGCAATGATAAGTGCGTCATAGAAAGAGAAAAGGCCATAGACATTATTAACGACATTAAGGCAAATCTTCCTGCCTCCATTGCTGAATCGAAGCGCCTTGTAATGGCCAGAGACGAGTTTATAGGCAACGCCAAGCGTGAGGCAGAGGCTCTTCGCCGCAATGCTGAAGAGCAGTCTGAGCGTATGATAAGCCAGCAGGAGGTTCTCAGAATTGCTTCCCAGAGAAGCGCAGACATGATCAAAGCAGCGGAGGATAAGAGCAGCGAGCTTATGAGAGCTGCTGCGGAATATATAGACCGGCTCATGAAAACAGCAGAGGAGGGTCTGAACACCGCACTCAAAACCGTTCATTCCACTCAGAGCGCCTTCCGCGCAGGCAACCCTCTCAATAACAGCCGCCCGTCAGCAGCGAAAAAGGAACAAGAGGAAACAGCTGCGGAAAATATTTCCGACCTTGAATAATTTTTTTCACACCTTGCGCCACAAGAAATTGTGGCGCTTTTTTAATGTGTTTCAAGCTCTTGTGTTTTCAATAAATAGTTTTCATTTTTTCGGCATTTTTAACATAAAAATACAAAAAATGACAAAAAAAATACCTTGATTTTTATTATGTCAACTATTAATATTTAAGCATCCGGTGGGAGAATGTGGAGCAAAATGGAGCGTTTTGGAAGATGACGGGTGAATACAGACACAATTTAGACAGTAAGGGAAGAATTTTCGTTCCCGCAAAGCTCAGAGAAGAGCTGGGGGACGTTTTCTACATAACGGTTTCAATGGACAGATGCCTCTGCGCCTACAGCGCAGCAGACTGGGAGCAGCTTTCCGCAAGAGTGAAGGAAATGCCCTATGTTAAGCAGAGGAAGATGCGCCCGCTTTTTGCAAGGGCAGCAAAGCTTGAGCTTGACATTCAGGGCAGAGCTCTCATTCCCCAGAATCTAAGGGAATATGCAGGCTTCACAAAGAATGTAACTGTTATAGGCTGCAATAATCATGCCGAGCTTTGGGACACTGATCTGTGGGACAGCACCCTTTCTGAGGAGCTCAGCCCGGAGAATCTTGCAGCGGTTATGGAGGAGCTTGAGTTTTGACTTCTTTCAACAGTCACAGTCCTGTTTTGCTTAAGGAATGCATTGAAGGCCTTGAAATCAAGCCTGACGGGATATATGTTGACGGAACCTTCGGAAGAGGCGGTCATTCCTTTGAGATTGCTTCCCGCCTTGAAGGAGGCAGGCTCATCTGCATAGACAGGGACGAAACTGCCCTTGAATATGGCAGGGAGCGCTTTGCCCCCTTCGGAGAAGCCGTCACCTTTGTGCATTCAGACTTCAGAGACACCGCCTCAGTTCTTGACGGGCTGGGAATTTCCGGAGTTGACGGAATGCTCTTCGATCTTGGGGTTTCCTCCCCTCAGCTTGATGATGCCTCCCGGGGCTTTTCCTACATGAACGATGCACCTCTCGACATGAGGATGGACAGATCCTGCGGCTTGACGGCCTATGATATAATAAACACATATGACGAGAGCTCCCTTGCAAAGATGTTTTTTGAATTCGGTGAAGAACGATATTCAAGGCGCATTGCCGAAGGAATTGTGAAAGAGAGGCAGAAAAAGCCCCTTTCAACAACTCTTGAGCTCTCAGAAGTCATCAGGGCATACATGCCTGCCAAAGCTCTGCGTGAAAAGCAGCATCCGGCAAAGCGCTGCTTTCAGGCAATAAGAATTGCGGTTAACGATGAGCTGGGGGCCGTTGCCTCAATGATGGACTCAGCCCCGGACAGGCTGAAGACAGGGGGAAGGCTCTGCGTCATCAGCTTCCATTCCCTGGAAGACAGAATAGTAAAAAACAAAATAGGCTCAAGAGAGCGCGGCTGCACCTGCCCCAGAGAGGCGCCCATATGCACCTGCGGCTTTGTTCAGAGCCTTAAAAGCGTCACAAGAAAACCGATTGTCCCCTCTCAGGAGGAGACGGAGGAAAATCCCAGAGCCAGAAGCGCGAAGCTTAGAGTGGCGGAAAGAGTCTGAAATATGAAGCTTGGCGAAATCTGCAGAAATTTAGAAGTAATATCCTTTAAGGCTGACCCGGAAACAGAAATCTCAACCATATGCTATGATTCAAGAAAGGCTGTTCCGGGCTGTCTTTTTGTTGCCATAAAGGGTACCGGAACCGACGGAAACCTCTTTGTTCCCGCCGCCGCTGAAAAGGGCTGCGCAGCGGTTCTTTGTTCAAGCAAGCCGGAAATTGAGGTTCCCTATGTTCTTGTTGAAGACTGCAGGAGGGCCATGGCCCTTGCCTCCTGCGCTTTTTTCGATTATCCGGCGGATAAAATGAAAATCATTGGAGTGACAGGAACCTCCGGCAAAACAACCGTTACCCGGCTTATAAAGCAGGTTATGGAAAGCACGGGGCGAATGAAGCTGGGCCTTATAGGAACAAACGGAAACCTGATCGGCTCAAGAGAGCTTCACACCGAGTTTACAACGCCGGAAAGCTTTGAGCTTCAGGGCCTGTTTAAAAGCATGGCTGAGGAGGGCTGCAGCGCTGCTGTTATGGAGGTTTCGTCCCACTCCCTCTTCATGGAGAGAGTGGCGGGGATAGGCTTTTCAACTGCAGCCTTCACAAACCTTTCTCAGGACCATTTGGATCTCCACGGAACAATGGAGGCCTATGCTGCAGAAAAGAAAAAGCTCTTTTCAATGTGCGAAAAATGCTGCATAAACGCAGACGACCCAATGGGAGAATACATGGCGGAAGGGGCTGCCTGCCCGGTTCTCAGATTCTCTGCAAAGGATTCTGACGCCGACCTTTATGCAAAGGACATAAGCCTTGCAGCCGGCGGAGTTGAATTCACTGCGGTTTATGGCGGACAGAGCGAGAGAGTGAGTCTTGCAATACCGGGAGCCTTCTCGGTTTCAAATGCGCTGACGGTTGTTGCAGTCTGCCTTTCGGAGGGGCTTAGTCTGAAAGAATGCGCAGAGGGACTGAGCAGCGCGGAGCCCGTGAAGGGCAGGCTTGAAAGAATTAATACGGGGGAGGACTTCTCCGTTATAATAGATTATTCCCACAAGCCAGATGCTCTTGAAAAGGTTCTTAAAACTCTCAGGCCCGTTACTGCCGGCAAGCTCATATGTCTTTTCGGCTGCGGCGGAGACAGAGACCGTGCAAAAAGACCGATAATGGGCAGAATAGCTCTTGAAAACTCTGACATGGTCATCGTAACCTCAGACAATCCAAGAACCGAGGAGCCCCGTGCAATTATTGAAGAAATTCTTGCCGGAATGAAGGGCGACAGTTTCTTGGTTGTTGAAGACAGAATACAGGCAATACACACGGCTATTGACATAGCCCGCCCCGGTGATGTAATATTACTTGCCGGAAAGGGCCACGAGGATTATCAGATCATCGGGCATACCAAAATCCATATGGATGAACGGGAGATCGTTTCATCTGCTCTTGAGGAAAGAAAACATGACTATTAAGCTTATAACGGCCTTTGTGCTTTCACTGCTTTTTGCAACCGCCTTCGGCAGATTCTACATACCCTGGCTCCGCTCCCAGCACGCAGGTCAGAAGATTAAAGAAATAGGCCCCCGCTGGCACATGAACAAAAGCGGAACGCCCACCTGCGGGGGAGTTATGTTTATTCTGGCTTTGCTGCTTGCGCTGCTCACGGTGGGCTTTGAGAGCATGCTCCACGGTAACTATATCCACATTTTCGTTTTTCTCTTTGCTCTTATCTTCGGGCTTATAGGCTTCCTTGACGACTGGGAGAAAATCAGAAAAAGGCAGAATCTGGGGCTTGATGCAAAAACCAAGTTTGCCCTGCAGCTGGCAGCTGCTCTGATCTTTGTGGTCCTTATGAAGCGCTTTGGATATATAGGAAACAGCCTTTATGTTCCCTTCATAAATGCCGAAATTAACATGCCCTTCTGGCTCTATGCTTTTCTCAGCGCCTTCATAATTGTGGGCACTGTGAACGCCGTGAACATAACCGACGGGATAGACGGTCTTGCAGCCGGCAGCACCATTCCGGTTCTTCTTTTCTTCGTGGCTCTGAGTTGCCTTGTCGGGGAAGCCTATCTTGAAATCGGCATTTTTGCCGCAGGGCTCATGGGCGGTCTGTTCGGCTTCCTTGTCTACAATTTCAATCCTGCAAAGGTTTTCATGGGAGACACAGGCTCTCTCTTTTTGGGAGGAGCAATTGCAGCCCTTGCCTTTGCCTGCGACATGCCCCTGATTCTGCTCACCCTGGGAATTGTTTTTGTTATAGAAACCCTTTCAGACATTATCCAGGTGGGTTATTTCAAGCTCAGCGGAGGGAAGAGAGTTTTCAGAATGGCCCCCTTCCATCACCATCTTGAAATGGGCGGCTGGACAGGCCACAAGTGGAAGGAAAGAGAAGTTTTTGCTTTGTTCACTTCTGTGTCCTTTGTTTTTGCTATAATATCCTTCGTCGGAATATATGCAAGATACAGGTGATCATTTAATGAAATTTATATTTACCTGCGGCGGAACAGCAGGGCACATAAACCCTGCATTGGCCGTCGCTCAATATTTAAAAGACAATATCCCTTCCAGCGAGTTTCTCTTCATAGGCGCAAAGGGAAACATGGAGATGGACCTGATCCCCAGAGAGGGCTATGAGATTAAAGGGCTCACAATCACGAATATCAGCCGCGAGCTGAGCCTCAGAGGGTTTGCCCACAATGCCGAGACGCTCAAAAATGTTGCGGTTTCCTGCCGTGAGGCAAAAAAAATAATAAGTGATTTCGCCCCTGATGCTGTGGCGGGCACCGGGGGATATGTATGTTACCCGGTTCTTAAGGCAGCCGCCTCCCTGGGAATTCCCGCTCTTATCCACGAAAGCAATGCAGGCCCCGGGCTCACAACAAGGATGCTCTCCGGCTGCGTAGACAGAATCCTTCTCGGCGTGCCCGGCTGCGAATCTGAATATGCAGACCCTTCCAAGCTCATTGTGACAGGAACTCCCGCAAGGGCGGATTTTTCCATGCATACAAAAGAAAATGCCAGAGCTGAGATGGGTATCACGGGCAGTGAGCCCCTTGTGCTTTCCGTGTGGGGTTCTCTGGGCTCAGGCTACATGAACGAAACAATGCTCAAAATGATACCGTTGCTCCGGGAAGGCAGCGGATTCCGCCTCATTCATGTGACGGGGAAGAAATATTATGAGTCCTTCATTTCCCGCCTGAAGGACAGCTGCCCGGATTATGCAGAGCACGGCGTTGAGATTTTCCCTTATATATACGATATTTCAAGGGTTATGTCTGCCGCTGAGCTCGTTATATGCCGGGCGGGCGCATCCACCCTCTCTGAGCTTTGCTGCATGGGGAAGCCCTCAATTCTGGTTCCCTCTCCCAATGTTACTGGGAACCACCAAATGAAAAATGCCTCTGTTCTGAAAAATCGGGGGGCTGCAGAGCTGCTTGAAGAGGGAAGCTTCAATGAGCTTTCCCTGCTGGGGAAAATAAAGGAGCTTCTCACCGAGGAAAATCTTCTTTCCGAAATGAGCGCCGCTGCCAGAACTCTGGCAGGAGATGACGCTGCCGAGAAGATTGCAGGAATTATTCTTGAGCTTGCAGGGGGCCGTTCATGAGTTCAATTAAAAAAAATCTTGAAGGACCGATTATATTTCTCATATTGATTGTTGCTGTAATCTTTGTTATGAGCATAACCTTCAGGGTTTCAGACATAAGCGTTAACGGCAACTCCCACTACACAGATGAGGAAATTATCAATGCCATAGACATTGAAGAAGGAGACAATCTCTTCTTTTTCGACAGGTTTGCCGCTGTCAGCAGAGTTTTTGCAAAGCTGCCCTATGTTGAAGAGGTGAGCGTGACGAGAAACCTTCCCAACAGGGTGATAATAGATGTGACCGAAAGCAGCGCCATTGCCTACCTGCCCCTGGGCTCGGAGCTCTGGACTATAGACCGCAACGGAAAGGTTCTGGGAAAGGCCGCTGAGGGGGAGGAGGAGAGCCTTGTTAAAATTACGGGCTTCGAACCGGGCACCCTCTATGTTAATGAGCCGGTTACCTCTGCCGACGGAGAGCAGAGACCGGTTGAATATTTAATTGCCATATTGGAGCAGATTTATGCAAGAGGCTTGTTGGGCACGGTTACGGAAATAGAGCTTTCAAATGTGAATTCCGCAGAGCTTGAATATGCCGGGCTCTACACCGTGAAGCTGGGCGACCCTTATGCAACTGAGCATAAATTTGCCATGCTTCAGTCCTGCGTATCTCAGCTTCTTGAGGGAGACGTGGGCGTTATAGATGTTTCAGACGGCACTACCTGCCATTTCATCCCATATTAATTACAAAAAAATTACAATTTATTAAAAAATGTATTGACCTTTTAACGCTTTTGTAATATTATAAGAACACAAGCGACTAATCTCAGGAGGCATTGCAATGGATTTTAAAGCAGAAACCGGTCCGGAAAATGTTGTCACAATAAAAGTGATAGGCGTTGGCGGAGCCGGAAACAATGTTATAAACAGAATGGTCAAGTCCGGAACAAAGGGTGTTGAATACATAGCAGTCAACACAGACAAGCAGGCTCTGGCCGTTTCGGGAGCTTCAAACAGAATTCAGATAGGCGAGAAAACAACCAAGGGTCAGGGAGCGGGCTCCAACCCGGAGGTTGGAAAGAGGGCCGCTGAAGAGAGCAAAAGCGTAATTCAGAGAGCCGTTGAAAACACCGACATGGTGTTCATAACCGCAGGCCTTGGGGGAGGAACGGGTACCGGCGCCGGTCCTGTTGTGGCTCAGGCGGCAAAGGAAGCAGGCGTGCTGACAATTGGCGTTGTAACAAAGCCCTTCAAGTTTGAGGGGAAGCGGCGCATGGATCAGGCAAACCTTGGTCTTCAGGAGATGTTGGCAAATGTTGACTCTCTTCTCATAATCCCCAACGACAGGCTTAAATTTGCCACTGACCAGAAAATTACTCTTGCTAATGCCTTCGAAATTGCAGACGATGTGCTCATGCAGGCTGTTTCAAGCATTGCAGACCTCATCAAAAACACCGGCTTCATCAATCTTGACTTTGCAGATGTTTCCTGCATAATGAAAAACGCCGGCTTTGCCCACATGGGCAACGGCAGAGCCGAGGGAAAGAACAAGGCCGAAGAGGCTGCCAAAATGGCGGTTGCAAGCCCCCTTATGGAAACCTCAATAAACGGCGCAAGGGGCGTTCTCATTAACATCTGCGGCAGCGACGACATGACCCTTGAAGATGTTGAGGCTGCAGCAGGACTGGTCCAGGAGGCTGCCCACCCGGACGCTAACATAATCTTCGGCGCCAGCTTCGACTCCTCCCTGAAGGACGAAATCAGAGTTACCGTCATAGCCACCGGCTTCGAAGAGAATCCTAATGTCTCGGAATACAAGTTTTCCGCCCCTCAGGCGAAACAGAAAATCTCCTCAAATCCTTCCGTTTCCATGCCGATTTTCTCTGCAGTTCCCGAGGATTCAGAGCCTGTTGTTCCCATAATCCCGGTTCTCAACAAGGATAGAGAAGAGAAGAACGAAGCTGTTCCGGCTCCGGTAAAAAAGGAAGAGGAAGTAATAAAGCCTGCAGCAAAAGAGGAAAAGGCTCCTGAGGCCCCTGCGGCAGCAAAGAGCGCTCCTCAGGAAGACCCCTTCGATTCCATTTTTAAAATTTTCAACACCAAATAAAAAAACTCCCTGCGGGGAGTTTTTAAATAGCCTATGAAAAGATTTTTTAAAAAATTCATATTTTTATATACCGACACAAGAATTCCCATGTCTGCCGCCGGCTTATCCTATTATATCACCATGACATTTTTCCCGATTGTAATCTGCCTATACACCATGCTGGGAAATAATTATGACAGCGCAATGAGAGTTGTGGCGCTGGTGAGAAATGTCATTCCTGATTCAACGGTTGAATATCTTGTGAAATTTCTTGATTATGTGAGCGAGAACTATAATGTCATCATGATGGCGCTGGCTCTCTCGGTAATTTTAATAACCGCGTCGGCAGCTTTTCGCTCAATTGAGAACACAATAGGGAAAATGCAGGGAGGAAGGCGCTTTGAAGGCTACATTTTCTTTGTAACCAGCATAGTTCTTGCTCTGATATTCCTGCTTGTTCTGTATGTTGGAATAATATTTATGTTTCTCAGCGAAGGAGTGATAGATTATGTAAACCAAAAACTTCCCTTCGTTGACATCAGCAGCTCCTGGAGTTATCTTCGCTTCATAATACTCTTTGGTCTTGCGCTAATAATCATCATTCTGATTTTCGAGCTGTGCAAGCGGAAGGAGGACCGCTACAGCACCTTTTGGGGTGCCTTCACGGCAACTCTCGGGCTCGACGGTTTGAGCTATCTTTTCTCCCGCATCATCAATCAGTCCATAAAATATCCTGTTGTATACAGCTCCCTTTCAAGCATCATTCTGCTTATGTTCTGGCTTTATTGCTCATGTCAGGCAATTTTAATCGGAGCAACCATGAATGTTGCTCTCAGAGACTGCAGGCAGGAGCGTCAGAACGGCCAGGTAGGAAGCCAGTGAAGAAATTTTGCAGCAAACTCTGTGCTGACAGCTAAACCGCTCAGCGCCGGATAAAACAGAATAAACAGCACTCCGGAAAGCGCCGTGAAGCCGTATACAAAGGCTTTGGGCGCTTTTTTCATGAGAGCAAACACATAGGCAACTGCTGCAACAAGAAAAACGGATGAAGCAAAATAATGATATTCAAAGGTGAGCCTTGTTATGAAAACCCAGGGGAGCAGCTGTGCCAGATATCCAATAAAAATGAATAGTGCGGTTCTGCATTTTTTAAATGCTGCCATGTAGGCAACAATAAACATTGCAACAAGTCCGCCCCAGCAGAGCATGGGGTTGAGCCAGGCGCCGAAGCTTGAACGGCTGCCGTCGCTGTAATACTGGAGGTAATAGAGAATGGGCCGTATGTTCAGCACCCACTGATACCATTTTGAGGAATACGGATGCTCCGCAACAAGCTTTGAGTGATAGGAGAACATGAATTCCTGGTTTTCGAGCACAAGGCGGAGATATTCCTTGGAAAAAACCGGGGTAATCCCCTCGGCAAGGCCATAGGGAATGTAGGCCAGGTAATAAATGAGGGCGGGAACAAAAACGAAGCACAGAAGACAGAAAAGGCAGTTTTTTAAAAAGCTGAAAAAGCCCTCTTTTCTGAGCTTTATCCTGTGAATTCCCCAGATAAGAGCAAGCCCGGCTCCGGCATAAAGGCAGGTCCACTTGCAGGCGGCTCCGATTCCGAAGAAAAGCCCCGAAAGCCCAAGGTTTTTCAGCCCCTCCCCGCTTATGTAGAGATACATAAAAAGATACATAAGCAGGATAAAAAGGACTGCAAAGCTGTCTATCGTTGCAATCCTGGTCTGAACAAAGCGCATGAAGTCAAAGGCGAAAACCAGAGTTCCGCAGGCAGCGACTCTGCTGTCCTTAAACATTTTCTTTAAAAGAACATACATGACCGGCAGCATAACAACGCCTGCAAGGGTTCCGGAAAAGCGCCAGCCGAAGGGGGTCATGCCGAAGAGGCTTATGCCCAGAGCAATAATCAGCTTTCCGAGGGGCGGGTGGGAAATTTCATAGGGCCAGACTCCGTTGAGATGCTCCCAGGCTGTCCTGGCATGGTAAATTTCGTCGAAATAGGTGGAGTTATAGAAGCTGTATTCCTCGGGGCAGCAGTCCTGCTCGTCAAAAAGGGCGGCGCAGGAGGAGCTGCAGGACAGAGGGTTTCCTTCGGAATCGAAGAAGACAAGCTCTCCGATTCTCGCCTCACCTCCGGTGCTTACCCGGGCAAATTTTGCTCCGGAAATGCCCTCGCAGTAGAGTCTGTGCCATTTGAGAACCTCAGCATAGTTCTGGTCAAACTCCAGGACGGTGAAAAAATTCTCTCCGTCGCGGCTGAGCTCAAGCTTCACGGTTCCGGGGGTGGGACCGGAATAGAGCATCAGAGAGGCAGGCTCATCGCCCTCCTGAAATTCAATGACAGCGCAGCTTTCATTGAGCATAACAAAGCTTTGAGGGGCTGTTTTTGAGCCCAGTCCCCAAAAGTCCACCGCTCCGAAAACAAGGGTTATCAGAGCCATAATGAGAAAATCCTTTTTTGTTATGCAGCCCCTTGAGGGGGAGAGAGGAATAATCTCTGCCTTGTCTAACTCCGGCAGCCCCATAAAGAACAGACAGAGGAGAGCTCCGGTTATAATCGGAAAAAGGTAATCCTTCATATGCTGCGCAAAATGTTATGGAGCTCCTTCACATCGGCAAGAACGAAATCCGGTTTTCTTTCCGCCTCGGAAAGTATTTTTTCATCAGTCTCTCCCGACATAACAAGAACCGAAACACTTCCCGCATTCTGGGCAACGGCAATGTCGGTATAAAGCCGGTCGCCCACGGCGCATATCCTGCTGTTTTCAATTCCGCTCATCCGGGAGATAACATCAATCATGTTTCTGTTGGGCTTGCCTATAAATTCCGGCTTAACCCCTGAGGAGGCGGTCAGCAGGGAGCAGATGCTGCCGCAGTCGGGAAGAACCTCGCCCTTAGGCATCGGGCAGACCCAGTCCGGATTGGCGGCAATGAATTTTGCGCCTCTGCGAATGTAGCGGCAGGCCAGATTCAGCTTTTCATAAACAAGCTCCGTGTCGAATCCCTGAACAACAACATCAGCCTCCTCTGCTTCGGAATGGCCGTTTTCATCGTTAATAAGATTAATTCCGTAGCTGAGAAGCTCCCGGTAGAAGGCCTTTGTGCCCGCCAGATAAACCCTTGCGCCGGGATAGCGCTGATTCAGATACATTCCCGTTGCCATCCCTGAGGTGAAAACATTCTCTCTTTCACAGGGGAAACCAAGCCTTCTGAGCCTTGAAATATAGTCTTCACCGGCTCTGGAGGAATTGTTTGTCAGGTAAATATATTTCTTGCCAAGGGAGGGAAGCTCCTCCATAAGCTCAACTGCGCCGTTAAAAACCTCATCTCCCAGATAGAGAGTCCCGTCCATGTCAAAAAGGAAAAGCTCGCAGTTTTTAAGTAAATCGTAATTCATTTTATCCTCCAAAAAATATTTTCATGAAATAATAAACAGCCTGTCGATCCTCTCCCTCAGAGCGGGACAGGAGGAAAGAGCAGGGTCTCTTTCCAACAGGAGACCGGCTTCAAGCTGCGCCTCCTTGAGAACATTAACATCCGCTCCCAAATCCGCAATGCGCATTTCAGGCAGCCCGTGCTGGCGGCTGCCGAAGAAATCTCCCGGGCCTCTGAGCCGCAGATCCTCCTCGGAAATTTTAAAGCCGTCGTTCGTTGAGCACATAATCTTCATTCGGGCTTTAACGTCCTCTCCGCAGCTGTCTGTCACAAGAACACAGAAGCTTTTGACAGCGCCCCTTCCAACTCGGCCTCTTAGCTGGTGCAGCTGAGAAAGACCGAAGCGCTCCGCATTCCTCACTATTATAAGGCTTGCCTCAGGCACGTCAACCCCAACCTCAATAACAGTTGTTGAAACAAGAACCTGAGTTTCGCCTCTCACAAAGGCTGCCATAGCCTCCTCCTTTTCCTTGGGCTTCATTCTTCCGTGAACGCAGCCTATGCTCAGAGAGGGCAGAGCAGCGGCAAGCTCTTCTCTGTGTTCTTCGGCAGATTTAAGCAGGGAAGGAGCTTCCTCCTCCTCTTCAACCTTCGGGCAAACAACAAAAACTCTGTGCCCTTCCTCAGCCTGTTTTTTTATGAAGGCATTAAGCCTTGAATCATAGGAGGAATCAACGCAGAAGGTGTCAACCCTTTGGCGCCCGGGGGGCATCTCATCTAAAATTGAAAGATCAAGATCACCGTAGATAATCAGAGCAAGGGTTCTGGGTATGGGCGTTGCCGACATAACCAGAACATGGGGCGCCTGCCCCTTTGAGGCAAGAACTGCTCTCTGGTCAACTCCGAAGCGGTGCTGCTCGTCGGTTATGACAAGAGCGAGGCGGGGCAGCTGCACATCCTCCGAGAGCAGGGCATGGGTTCCAATGATTAAACCGATTTCACCGGCGGCAAGGGAATTTTTCACGGCTTTTTTCTCAGCTGCCTTCATTGAGCCGGTGAGCGCGGCAACCTCTATGCCTGCGTTCTGAAGGAAGGCTTTCATTGTTTCAAGGTGCTGCATTGCAAGAATTTCCGTGGGGGCCATGAGGGCGCAGGTATATCCGCTTTTTACGGCGGCAAAACAGAGAGCTGCCGCAACAAGGGTTTTCCCGGAACCCACATCCCCCTGCAGCAGCCTGTTCATAACTCTGCCTGACTCCATGTCTGCAAGAGCTTCCTTAACTGCCCGCCGCTGAGCTCCTGTGGGGCTGAAGGGAAGGGAGGAGAAGAATTCTTCAATATCTACGAAAGAAAGTCTGATGCCGGTCTCCTGAGCGCATCTGCCCTTCATCCTGCCCAAAGCGCAGGAGAGAACAAACAGCTCCTGAAAAACAAGCTTTCGTTTAGCCTTTCTTAGAGCTTCAAAGCTTTGGGGAAAATGAATGTTGTGAAGGGCAAACGAGGCGCTGCAGAGCCTTTTCTTTGAAATTATGTCCTCAGGCAAAAGCTCCTCCGAAGCGCCGCCGTAGGCGGAAAGAGCAAGCTCCATAGAGCTTATGATTGTTTTCTGGTTTATTCCCTTTGTGAGAGGGTATACGGGCATTATCCTGCCGGTAAGTTTCCCGGCGGCGGAGGACTTCTCAAAAAGAGGGTTAACAAGGCTTACCCTGCTGCCATTAACCTCTGCCCTGCCGTAGAAATTATATTCCTCCCCCTTAATGAGCAGGTTTTTAACATAGGGTTGGTTAAAAAAGGTTATGTCTGCAATGCCGGATTCATCTGCAATTTTCAGCTTCACAAGCTCCATTCCCCGCCTCACTCTGACAAGCCGTGGCTCAGAAGCAGCAACTGCGCTGATGCAGGCAGTTTCCCCGTCACTGAGAAGGGCAAGGGGCTTAAATGAGCTCCTGTCTTCATAACGCCGGGGATAAAAAGAAAGAAGGTCATAGACGGAGGAAATCCCCAGCCTTTCAAAAGCCAGGGCTTTCTTTTCGCCTATGCCTTTAAGATTTTTTATGCTTATGTCCTGGAGGTTCATTCAACAAAGGTGAGGGTATAGTTTGAGTTCTTCAGATCGAAGCGCTCAAGCAGCCCGCTGGTGCAGGTTATTTCATGGTTTTCGTTAATAATAATCATGTCGAAGCCGCCGTAGGTTCTCCAGTAGTCAAGGGCAGCTTTTCTGCCCAAAACGAACATGGCTGTTGAAAGGCAGTCTGCCAGAGTTCCGTCTTCACAGACAATGGTAACCGAAACAAGGCCGTTGGTGGTGGGGTAGCCGGTTTTGGGGCTAATCAGGTGGTGATAGGTTGTTCCGCCTGAAACAAAGTAACGCTGATAGCTTCCGCTTGTAACAACTGCAGTTTCTCCCACTGAAATGGTTGCAATATATCCGCTTTCATTATAAGGGTCCTGAACGGCAATTTTCCAATCACTCCCGTCGGGCTTCTGGCCCAGGGTCTGCACGTTGCCGCCAAGAGAGATAACCGCGCTCTCAACGCCTGCGCTTCTCATTGCATCAATGGCATATTTGCTGGCGCAGCCCTTCGCGCAGGAGGCAAAGCTCAGGCTGCCGTAATAAGGGATGGAAACAGAATAGGTTCCGGAGGTGGGGAAACGGTTTATTGTTATCTGGTCCATGCAGAGCTTTGAAAGATCGTTTGCAATTTCGTTTGCAGAGGGAACATAGTGCTGATCGTTTGTGAAGCCCCAGCGTTCAACAAGGGGATAAATGGTGATGTCGTAGGAGCCGTCTGTTCTCTCATAGAGGAGCATGGCGTCCTCCAGCATTTCGTGAATCTGCCCTGAGATTGCCACGCTGTCTCCGTTGGCGTGATTGATGGCATAGACCGTGCTTGTTTCCAGATCAGGGTCAACAGCAGCCTCTAAGGCCACAATGACCGACCTTGCGTTTGCAAGCCCCTTTTCCGCATTTTTCCCGTAGGCCGTGAGAGTCATCATGGTGTTCATTGCGAAAAGCTGCTCGCTTGCAGATTTTGCCTCTCCGCAGGCGGCAAGGGAAAGAGCAATACTTATTGTTAAAATGAATAAAATTAATTTCTTCATGTTTCTCCATAAAAAAATACGCCCGACGGGATTCGAACCCACGACCTTCAGAGTCGGAGTCTGACACTCTATCCAGCTGAGCTACGGGCGCATGTGAGTCTATTATAATAAAAAGCGGTTCCATTTTCAAGAAGAATGTGTTAAAATTTAGCCCATGAAAAGAATTTTTTTATTGATATGCGCAATGGGGCTTCTTCTTTCCCTTTGCAGCTGCGGCAAAAGCGAGCCTGCGCTCACTGCTGCCTATGAGCTCACGGCCGCCTTTGTAGACGAATCCGCTGTGCAGGGAGTCTCCGGGGGGATAAATTTCTTCGAAGGCGGAGAGGCGGAGCTTGTTTTCGGCGGCAGAAGCAGCAGCGCAGAATGCTCCTTCAGCGGAGACAGCTTTGTGATAAAAATAAATGAGCTTGAAGGAGAGGGGAGCATATCGGAAGAGGGAACAGTGATAAGCTTTCCGTCAATTGCCCTGAGGCTTGAATTTCTCAGGACTCAGCAGGAGATTTCCCCTGAAAACGATGGGGCAGAGCTGAAGGAGCTGTCAGGCAGAATATATTTCTCCTCCTGCGAAGGCGAATGGGAGGATTATGACGGCCGCTCAATGGCCCTTTCCGGGCAGCTCTCAGTCAGGGAAGAGGGAGAAGAAACCCTTTCTCTGTTCAGCAAATATTATTCCGAATCCCTCCCCATGATACAGCTGGCGCTCCTGGAAACCGAGAATGGGCTTGAATCCCTCGGGGGCTATGTGATGGCCTACGAATCCCCGGAATATGCAGTCAGGCTTGAGGAGAGCGAGGGGCTCAAAAGCAATGTGAACAATACACAGTTCCTTAACCCCGAGGAATATATATGGTACACTCCGTCCCCTGAAGCTGCAGCCCCTGATGAGCTCTGCCGTGTGCTCACGGTAACAGGTTCCTGCCGAAACTCCTCCGGCGGCTTTGAATACAAAATTATCCTTGAGATTGAGCAATAAAAAAACTCCCTTTCGGGAGTTTTTTTATTTGTGTTTGGCTTATGCTATGTCTGCGTACATGAAGTACCAGTAGCCGTAGGCGGAGTGCCACATGCCGGTGATGCTGGAATCCTGGAGGTAGAAGTCGGTGTAGTAAGCAACGGGAACGCAGCCCATTGTTTCCATCATAATGTCTTCAGCCTGGTGGAGAGCAGCGGAACGCTCTGCCTTGTCGGTTGTGGAACGGGAGAGTTCAATAGCGGCGTCAAAGTCGGGGTTATTGTACTTTCCGTCATTGTTTCCGTTGGAGGAGTAGAGAAGCTCGATCATGTTGGAAGGATCGCTGTAGTCGCCGACCCAGCCGTTACGTGCAGACTCATAGTCGCCAGCGCGGCGCAGAGGAGTGAAGGAAGCCCATTCAACGATGTCAACAGTAACATCAACGCCCAGCTGCTTCCAGGCTTCCTGCAGATATTCTGCAACAACCTTGTGGTAGCCGGAATCATTGGTGGAGTAGGTGAAGCTGACGTCGGGATTCTCGGGATCGCAGTTGTAGCCGGCAGCCTTCATAAGCTCCTTGGCCTCTGCAAGGTTTGCCTCGTAATCTTCGGAAATGTAGGTCTCGCCGCCGTTGGCATTTGCCATGAAGTCGCCGCCTGCAGGATCAGACCAGCCCGGTCCCATGAAGTTGTATGCGGGCTTGTAGGTTCCCTGCATGAGGGTGTTGGCAACGTAATCGCGGTCGATTGCAAGGCTGAGAGCTCTGCGGACGTCTGCGTTGTTGAAGGGCTCAACATTGCAGTTGAGGTTGAGATAGTAGGTTCCGATGATTGCATCGATGTGGAATTCATCGTCGCTCATGAGGGAAGGAATCTCTTCGGTGGGAACGTCCTTAATGAAGAGAGCTTCACCGGTCTGGTATGCGCTGTAGGATGCGTTGGAATCCTCTATAAGGAGCCACTTGATTCCGTCAAGCTTGATTGCGTCAAGATTCCAGTAGTTCTCGTTGACTTCGGTGAGAATGTAGCTGCCGGGAACCCATTCTGTGATTTTGAAGGGGCCGTTGGTAACAAAGGTCTCGGGGTCAACTGCCCATGCGTCGCCGTTGGCTTCAACGGTTGCAGGATTAACAGGGGAGAGGGTTGCAAATGCTGCAAGGCTCTCAAAATAGGGGCATGCAGATTCAAGCTCAACAACGAAGGTCTGAGCATCAGGAGCGGAAACGCCAAGCTCAGAAGGATCGGCTTCGCCGTTGAAGACCTTGTCAAAATTAACAACGGGCCAAAGGACCGTGTCTGCATAGGGGGCTGCGGTCTCAGGATTTGCAACGCGCTGCCAGCTGTAAACAAAGTCGGAAGCGGTGAGATCGGTGCCGTCAGACCACTTCAGACCGTCGCGGAGATGGAAGGTCCAGGTGAGTCCGTCTTCGGAGCATTCCCAGCTCTCTGCGCAGCCCGGAGCGATTTCGCCGTCTTCATCAACGGTGAGAAGGCACTCGAAGATGTGCAGAATAACGTTTGCGCCGTCAACAGCGCTGTTGATTGCGGGGTCAAGGGTTTCCGGGTCAGGTCCAACCTGAACCGGGAGGATCTTCTTTTCTGCTGCAACGGCAGTTGCATCAGAAGCTGCTGCTGTGGTGGCGGTTGCTGCAGAGCTGCCGCAGGCGCACAGAGCGAAGACCATCACAAGTGCGAGGGCAAGTGCGAGGACTTTTTTCATTGTGTTTCTCCTTCAAATAATATTAAAACCCGTTATTCTTCAATTTAAAAGCACAGCGGGCTTTATGCGGATTAAATGCTCAGTTGAGCTTTTCAAGATGGTGGCAGGCGCACCAGTGACCTTCGCCCACCTTTTTGAATTCAGGCTCCTCCTCTTCGCAGAGCTTGTCTGCATAGGGGCAGCGGGTGCGGAAATGGCAGCCTGAAGGGGGATTGACAGGGCTTGGAATATCTCCCTGGAGAACAATTCTCTTGGTGCTGCGGCTTGTTTTCGGGTCTGCAATGGGAATTGCGGAAACAAGACTTCTTGTGTATGGATGGCAGTTATGGAAGGCAATCTCATAGCTGTCTGCCAGTTCAACGATTTTTCCAAGATACATAACGCCTATGCGGTTTGAAATGTGTTTAACAACTGAAAGGTCGTGAGCAATAAACAGATAGGTCAGGCCGAAGTCCTTCTGAAGGTCTTCCAGCATATTTATGACCTGGGCCTGAATGGAAACATCAAGAGCGGAAATGGGCTCGTCGCAAACAATGAATTCGGGGTCAACGGCAAGGGCTCTTGCAATGCCTACCCTCTGCCTCTGTCCGCCTGAGAATTCGTGGGGATAGCGGTTTGCATGCTCGGAATTAAGACCAACCCTCTGCAGCATGCTTATAATCTTTTCACGGCGTTCGTTTTTGTTGGCTGCAAGCTTGTGAATGTCGATTGCTTCTCCGACGATATCGCCAACGGTCATTCTCGGGTCAAGGCTTGCATAGGGGTCCTGAAAAACAATCTGCATTTTTCTTCGGTAGGGGAGCATGTCAACCTTAACCTTCTCCCCGCAGACAGCCTTTCCGTCAGCGTCGGTTATTATGCTGCCGTCTTCAGCCCGGAGAGGAACATTTCCCGAGTCGAAGATGATTTTGCCGTCATATATTATTCTGCCGGAGGTGGGCTCATAGAGCCTGAGCAGCGAACGGCCCGTGGTTGTTTTCCCGCAGCCGGATTCTCCCACAAGACCAAGAGTTTCGCCCTTGCGGATGTAAAAGGAAACATCGTCAACTGCTTTAACATAGTTTTTTGAGAAAAAGCCGCTGCCGGAAACAGGAAAATACTGCTTCAGATTTTCAACTTCAAGGAGTTTTTTCGTTTCTTCCATTGTCAGTTCTCCTTTTCGGCGGCTTTTTCAAATTCTTCCTTCACATTCAGCCAGCAGGCAGAATAATGAACATCGGAAATCTCCAGGTTTTCCGGCATTTCTCTCAGGCAGATTTTCATGCACTCAGGGCATCTTGGAGCAAAGGGGCAGCCCTTAGGGGGATTGAGCATGTCAACAGGGGTGCCTTCTATTGCAATCAGCCTGTGAGACTCCTTTTCGTTGAGCTTGGGCACGCTGCGCAGCAGACCCTTTGTGTATTCATGCTTGGGGTTATAAAAAATGTCGTCCGTGGTGCCGTATTCAATCACCTTTCCGGCATACATAACCGCAATCCTGTCGCAATAGGCGGAAACAACTCCAAGATCGTGGGTTATGAGGATAACTGCCATGCCCAGCTTCTGCTTAAGCTCCATGATCAGCTCAAGAATCTGGGCCTGAATGGTAACGTCGAGAGCGGTTGTGGGCTCGTCTGCAATGAGGAGCTTGGGCTCGCAGGCAAGAGCAATGGCAATCATAACTCTCTGCCGCATGCCGCCGGAGAGCTGGTGAGGATATTGCTTAAGCCGCTTTTCCGGCTCGTTGATCCCAACAAGGCTGAGCAGCTCAACGGCTCTTTCCTTTGCCTCGCTGCGGCTCTTGTCTGTGTGAAGGAGTATTGACTCCATAATCTGATTGCCTATTGTGTAAACGGGGTTGAGAGATGTCATGGGATCCTGGAAAATCATGGAGACCTCTTTGCCCCGGATTTTTCTCAGTTCCTTCTCGGTCATTTCTTCAATGTGATGGCCGTTGAATTCAATGGTCCCTGAGAGCAGCTTTCCCGGGTCTGCCGTGATTCCCATGAGACTGTAGGAGGTTACGGATTTTCCCGAGCCGGATTCGCCCACAATTCCCAGAACCTCTCCCTCGGAAAGGTGCAGGGAAACATCGTTAAGCGCCTTAACCTCACCTGCAGGGGTGAAGAAGGAAAGATATTCGTTTTTAATTTCTACAAGATGTTCGCTCATCAGCTGCAGCTCCTCCTTACTTCTTCATCTTAGGGTCGAAGGCATCCCGCAGCCCATCTCCGAAGAGATTGAAGCTGAGAATAATTATGCTTATAAGCACAGAGGGAGCCACAAGCAGATAGGGATAGGTGTTCATTCCGTTAATCGCAGCGCTGGCAAGGCTTCCCAGACTTGGAAGGGGTGCCGCAACGCCGAGACCAAGGAAGGAAAGGTAGCTCTCTGTGAAAATGGAGGAGGGAATCTGAAGGGTTGTTGTGACAATCAGGGTTCCTATGCAGTTTGTTAAAAGGTGCTTGCGGATTATTCTGCCGTTGCCGGCCCCAAGCGCCGTTGCTGCGGTAACATATTCGCTCTCCCGCAGAACAAGAACCTGGCTTCTGACAATCCTTGCCATGCCAACCCAGTAGAGCAGAGCAAAAACAATGAAAATGCTTATTAGATTGGTGCCCACCGTTCCGATCCACTTGAAGCCCTCTTTTGCGGCAAGATTGTTAAGGGGCTCCTTGAGGGCAAAGGAGATGAGAACAATGAGAAGAACGTCGGGAATAGTATAGATAATGTCAACTATTCGCATCATAATTATATCCACCCAGCCGCCGAAGAAAGCTGCAACAGAGCCGTATATTGAGCCTATGAGAAGGATGATTACAGCTGCCACAAGGCCGACTGTGAGGGAAATCCGGCTGCCCACCATAACGCGGACTGCGTAGTCTCTTCCCAGCTTATCTGTCCCCAAGAAGTGGGGGAAAACCTTTTCTCCTGCGGCCATACGCTCCTGTTCGGAGACGGAATAGGTCATGGGACGGAGATTTTCGGCCCCCTTCTGCTGCTCCGAATAGGAATAGGGGTAGAAGGCCGGCACAATAAAGGAGAAGACCATGATGACAACTATGAAGAACAGGCTCACCATTGCAACCTTGTTTTTGAGCAGCCTGTGAATGCTGTCTTTCCAGAAGCTGACAGAGTCCCGCATTATAACGAGGCTTTCTTTTTCTTCTTCGCTTGCAGGGAGAAAATCTTCGGCATTAAGCTGGAAGGAGAGAGGAGATTTTTTCATTTTTCCAAACCTCCTTACTTCAGATTTATGCGCGGGTCAACAATCTTATAAAGAATGTCAACAATAACGTTCATAACAACCATCAGCGTTGCAAGGAAAATGGTTGTTCCCATAATCATCATATAATCTCTGTTGGTGATTGAGCTCACGAATTCTCCGCCCAAGCCGGGGATGGTGAAAACCTTTTCAACAATGAAGGAGCCGGTGAGAGTGTAGGCAAGCATGGGGCCGCAATAGGTGATGATGGGCAGAATGGCATTTCTCAGAGCATGCTTGAAAAGGCTGATGAATTCGCTCACGCCCTTTGCTCTTGCAGTGCGCATATAGTCCTGGCCCAGAACATCCAGCATGGAGGAGCGCATAAGCCTTGTGATATATGCAGTGGGATAGAATGCAAGGGCAAAAACCGGCATAACAAAGTGCTTCCAGCTGGTTAAGCCCATTGTGGGCAGAAGTCTCAGTTTAACGCCGAAAACCAGCATTGAAAGAGAACACACAACAAAGCTGGGAACCGCAATTCCGATTGTTGCAATAACGATAATTGCGCTGTCTGCAAATTTGCCCCTGTTAAGGGCGGAAATGCAGCCCAGAGGAATTCCGATAACCAGAGCGGAGAGAACGGCAAGGCCTCCTATTTTCGCAGAAACCGGGAATTTGGCCATGATAATGTCAATAACCTCGCGGCCGCGCTGCTTGAGGGAGGGACCGAAGTCTCCGTGGAGAATGTTTTTCATATAGGTGAGGTATTGCTTGAAAAGGGGCTGGTCCAGCCCGAACTTTGCCTCAAGAGCGGCCTTGGCTGCGGGGCTTATGGCCTTTTCAGCCTCATAAGGACCTCCGGGAACGGCGTTCATCAAAAAAAATGTGAGTGTTGCCACAATAAAAATCGTGAGAACTGCAAGAAGCAGCCTTTTAACAATGTATTTAGCCAATGCTGATTCCCCTTATAAGAAATTGTTAAAAATATACCATTATTATTGTTGTTATTGCAACATTAATTTAATTCGCAAAACAAAATTCGTTGATTTGCCCATTTTTCCTGAAAAAAAGTGCCGATTTATTCACGTTTGTTATGCAAAAAGCCGCCGGCAAAGCCGACGGCAAAAATCGTTGTTTTGCTTGTTTTTATCTTTTTGAGCTGCTGAGAATTCCCAGTATGATCACCGGCCCGGAGCAGATGAGCATGTAGAAAAAGAGAAGGGAGAAGGAAACAGAGGCATTTTTCAGAAACAGCAGGAAAACCAGCAGCATGCCCAGAAGGGCTGATATAACGGTTATAATCAGGTTAATCCTGACTGTTCTGTATATGCTGCGCCCTGTATCTGCCAGAGCCGTAAGGGGCCCGAGACCTTCCCGGCAGACTGCGCCTGCAATCTGGCTTGAGCCAGAGGGAGCTGCCTCGGAAATGGGAAAGCGCTCGGTGTATGGGGGAAAATCATAGCCGTCTGTGGCAACATCGAAGCAGTCCCGTATCATCTCAGGGGTAACGTTAAAATCTCTCACGGCAAAAACAGGATGCCTGTTTGAGCCCATGAGGCTCACAAGAGCTCTTCTGACCTTGGGGTCGGGAGAATATCTTATGTTGAATATGCCGTAAAGAATTCCGTTAACGGCAAGGAGAACGCAGCTGCTGCCAACAAGCTTATAGGGAACCTTAATGTTCATAAGCCGCATAAGGTCTGCATTGCCGCAGAGAATGTCCTGCCCCTCAATCATTCCTTTGAGTCCGCCTCCGGCAAGGGGCTCAAAATTGTCTACCCGGAGAAGGCCGCAGCCGTTTTCCGAAAGCAGAGCCTCAAAGGCCGGCTCAAGGGCGGAGGCCGAGTAGTGAATCATTGAGGCGGCATAGGAGATTATCTTCGAAGAATCATAGTCCGCGAATATTCTGACGTTTTCAATCTGTATCCTCTCCGGGGGGAACAGATCCCTGTCGGTCACGATCATGTCGCGGCTGTGGCCTATGTCGCTCACGCCGGACCAGCCTGCAATCGCAGCGCCCTTTTCAAAGATTCTTGCGCTGCCGGAGCAGAAGGGGAGAGAGAAGCAGAGCAGGGCAGTGAAGGGGACAGAGAGGGAAACATAGAGAGAAAGAATGAACAGAGCATCCGGCAGGCATTTTTTGATAAAAACAGTCAGCGCAGTGAGCCCGAAGCTCAAAATCAGAAGAACTGGAAAAATTTTGCAGTAAAAGCTTTCGTCGGGAGGAGCCTCCTCCATTCTTTTTAAAAAGCCGTCAAGGCTTCTGTCTGATTTCAGAAGAGTCAGAGAATGGCCGGTTATGTTCCCCTCAACAGTCACGCAATAGCGCAGTTTGCCTATTGCCGGCACTCTGAGAGCCTTTCTCATTCCCCTTGCGCTCAGAAGGGAGGCAAGAAGCGTTCCGATGAGGGAAACGGAAGAAATGAAGCAGGCGGGAACATGGGAAGAGCTGTTACCCGAAATCACGGAGACTGCATCAAAGGCCGTGAGCATGCAGGCTATGCAGGCAAGTGAGTCTGCCCCGGCCCTGCCGCGGAACATGTTGAGCACCCCGTTTGTGAAAACATCGAGACAGATTATTATAATTGTAAGCTGAGCTGCAAGGCAGCAGCTGCTGAGAACCTTCAGATTGTTGAGCATTCCGGGAACGGGAAGCCCGCAGGAAATATACAGCAGCAGAAATGCCGCCGGAAGGCTGAGCATAAACCTCGTCCGGAGAGAATGAATGTATGAGCCGTAGTATTTGGAGGCAGGCAAAAGGGGGAGCTCCTGCTCCGTTTCGGCTTCTTCCTCTTCAAAGGTTGCAGCCGTTTCGTCAGGGCTTACGCTGCCCCTTATTTTAAGAATCAGAGCCGCTATTCTTGAGCTGAGAAATTCCCCGAAGGACCTGTGGGTAAAATCATCGTCTGAAAAAGAGAGCTCGTCGAACTCCTCTTCGGATTCCCTGCTTTCTTCATTCTGATAATACTCCTGGGGCTCCTGAACGGCCGAAAAGAAGTCTTCCGGAGGAGCTTCCTCGGGAAGAGGTTCGTCCGGGTGGGTTTCGCCGTATATTGAGTTAAAAATGTCTTCAAACTCGCTCATTTGCTCCGCTGCCTCAGAATTTCATACATGGTAACAGCGGCTGCGCAGGAGGCGTTGAGAGAGCTTATTTCTCCCTTCATGGGAAGGGAAACAATGAAATCGCAGCTTTCTCTCACAAGGCGGCCCATACCGTCTCCCTCGGAGCCTATAACCAGCGCAATGGGACCGGAAAAGTCTGTTTTCCAGAGGGGGCTTTCCCCGTCTGCCGCTGTGCCGTATACCCAGAGACCCTTTTCCTTCAGCTCTCTCAGAGCCGAAGGGATGTTTGCAACCCTTGCAATGAGAGCGTGCTCCGCAGCCCCTGCCGAGGCCTTGTCAACAACGGCGGTGAGCCCGGCGCTCCTTCTTTTGGGGATTATAAGCCCGTGGGCTCCGGCGCATTCTGCGCTTCTTATTATTGCGCCCAGATTATGAGGATCTGAAATTTCGTCGCAGACAATTATGAAGGGGGGCTCCCCAAGCTCTTCCGCCTTCCCGAGAATGTCTTCCACGGAGCAGTAGTCTCTCACGGCGCAAACGGCTATAACTCCCTGGTGGGCTTTGGTGACGCTCATAAAGTCGAGCTTGCGTCTGTCGCACTCGGAGACGGCTATGCCCAAATCCCTTGCCTTTGAGGCAATGAAGCCCAGAGACTTGTCTGTCTCGCCGCGGGCGATGAACACCTTGTCTATCGGGCGGCCTGCCCTCAGAGCTTCGGTTACGGCATTTCTGCCTTCAATTATTTCGTTTTTAATTTCATTTTCGTTAATATCCATGTGTGATAGAATAACACAATATTATGTAAATTAAAAGAGTATTTTTAAAAGTGAAAAAAATCAGTGGAAAAATCAGAAGAATAATAGTATTATATAGGCATGAAAAAAAGAATTGACGCGTTCTGTCTGAAGCATCCGAATTTCGGAATTCAGAACATAATGAAATACATTGTAATAGCCAATGTAATATTCTGGCTCATAAACGCGGTGAGCCCCAATCTCCTCAATTACATGACCTTCAACCCCTACTACATTTTCAGGGGTCAGCTCTGGAGGCTTGTATCCTTCATATTCATCCCCAACAGCACCGGCTTTTTGGCGCTCATAGCATTCTACTTTTATTATTTCATAGGCAGCATCCTGGAGCAGAACTGGGGAACTGCCCGTTTCAACATCTATTTCTTCACCGGCGTTATATTAACCGTGGTTTACGGCTTCCTGCTGTATTTCCTCAGCGGCGGGTTTTATGTTGTTAATCTCAACGCAACCTACATCTACCTTTCAATGTTCTTCTCCTTTGCAGTCCTCTTTCCGGACATGCAGGTGCTGCTGTTCTTCATAATTCCCATAAAAATGAAATGGCTTGCCCTTGTTGACGGGCTGCTCTTCGTGGTCAGCATTTTCCAGACAAGCTTCCCCCTCAACCTTCTCCCCATTGTGGCTCTGCTGAATTTCTTCATCTTCTGCGGGGAAGACCTACTTTCAATTCTGGGAATTAAGAAAAAGAAGAAGGCTAAGGTCATCAATTTCAAAAAAGCAACTGCCTCCAATCTCTACAGGCACAAGTGCGCCGTCTGCGGAAGGACAGACGCCCAATATCCTGACCTGGAGTTCCGTTACTGTTCCCGCTGCGCCGGCTATCACTGCTTCTGCAGCGAGCACATCAACAATCACATTCATTTCACGGAATAATAAAAATAATAAAAATAATTATTGACAAAGCCGCCTCAATTTGCTATTATATCCGGGCTGGTGAAACGCTGGTGTAGCTCAGTCGGTAGAGCAGCTGATTTGTAATCAGCAGGTCGGGGGTTCGAGTCCGTCCACCAGCTCCATCAATTAAATATCTGGGGGAATTCCCGAGTGGCCAAAGGGGACAGACTGTAAATCTGCTGGCGATGCCTTCGGTGGTTCGAATCCACCTTCCCCCATAGAAAAAACGACTTGCTTGCAAGTCGTTTTTTCAATTATATTCGTTCCTTCAGAAAGAGTTATATTCACGCTTCGCGTGAGTTGAGGAACCGGCGGAGCAAGCGCCGCAGCTGCAAGCTACAAGCTCCAAGCTGCAAGGAGACGAGGGTACGAGAAGCTGCAAGTAGACTGCACGGAGTGCAAATATCGTTAACTTGCTTGCAAGTCGTTTTTTCTCAGCCCCTTTTCGCTTTGTCAACAAAAATTCTGAAAAAACAAATTTTCCTCTTGCAATTATCTCTCCAATTATGTAAACTGTCTTATGAAACCAGAAAGGAGCAAAACATGAGGGGGAAATTTTTTAAAATTTTATTTGCAGGCATGATACTGTTTTGCCTGACTTTGTCCGCATTTGCGGATGGTTCGGCTGTTCTGCAGTTGAACATGGATTATGAAATAGAAAAGATTGAAAAAGTTCTTTATATTTCATACATAGAAGATAGCAGTTTTTGCTGGTATAACGGCAGTGCAGCATGCACAACAGATCTCGATGATGTAACCTGCGATTATACCTCTTCAAAGACCTTCGAAGTAACCTTTGGCGATTCTTATGATCTGTCTAATATCAGCACGCTAAGTACCATAACAATCACATCTACAGATGGCAGCATACTTCTTACTAAAGATGATGTTGAATATACATCACTTACATTCGATATTTCATCAATGAATGTAACACCATCGCCAACACCAACACCAACACCTACACCGGAACCCAAGGCTAAGATAGGCGAAAAGGGTTATCAGAGTCTGTCAGAGGCAGTGAATGAAGCGGTTGACGGAAGCGAGATTATCTTGCTCAGCGATGTAAGTGAAAGCGTAGTTATAAACAAAGGTATAACTCTTGATCTCAATGGTCATACACTTACCTGCAGCGGAGAGAAGGCCTTCGATGTTCAAACAGGGGATGCGACGATAATAAAAAATGGCTCAATCGTTTGCCCCGAAGGAATCGGAATATATATCAGCGGTACCCTTTCGGTCAGCGGACTTAACATTTCAGCAAATTGCTGTATTGCTTCTCCGAACAATGCGTTAACCGTGACGGACGGTTACTACAGCGGTGAGACTATTGCAAGCGGCAGCGTATACTTTAAGGGCGGCTTCATGAACAGAGTAACCGACTGCCTCCCCGACTGCTATGTTTGCGTAAGCCGGAATGAATTGGGAGAGCAAGTAACCGATGACTATCTTTACAAGGTAATTCCCAGGTTTATCGATGAAAACGGAAATGCGCTTGAGAGCGATTTAAGTTCACTTGCATCAGGAAATGTTCCCTTTAGGCTTAACTACCAACTTGAAGCATCTGATACTGAATGCACTCTTAAAACGCAGATGAACCTTAACGGATGGCCTCTTTCGGTTAAGTATATGTATGTTTCTCAAGACGGAAAAATAATAGACAGTTGTTCAGGCGGAGCCTACGGAGGACGAGGTATTCTGTGCGTTACCGGAGAGGGCGGTGATTGCCTCAAGGTAAATAATATTATTCCCGGCAATACAGATTTTATCCCGATATACGACAGCACCTCCGGAGGCTACAGGTTCTACAGACAGTATATGGCTGTAGCCATTGAGGAGATTTCCTCAGATGAGACGGATTATATATATGTTATGCACAAGTTTCACCTGTATAATCCGGAAGGTTATGGGCTGTTAACAGGAAGCCACAAGTTAAATCTTGAAATAACAGTTACACTTTCTGCTCCGGAAAAAGAAAGCAGGCAATTCACTTATAGCGCCGGAGGAGATCTTTGTAACTACAGTAACGAAGGTGTAGGGCAGAGCGGCTGCTCATACATACGGCTGAAAAACTACGGGGGCTACAGTGGGGGAACCATTGGATACAGCGTGATTATGAGCTACGCCGGCGCCTCAACCACTTTTACCGGCACGGACAACAGCATTCTAAATGGGGAGGGTCAAAACGGAAATGAAAAAATATATAGTGCCTGAAATTGAAATCATTGCATTTAATGAAATAAATGGTATAATATGTACTTCAGGTAGCTCAGAAGACCAGTTTAACGGAACAGGCTTTATTAGTGGGTCAAATATCAATTGGTCAATTCCCGAATGATTATGAACAGTGTTAAGAGAATTTTGCTCGCTGCAGTTGCTGCAGCAGTGCTTGCGGGAAAAATAAACTGTAGACCGCAGAATGTGATAATCACTGAAAACGTTTGCCAATCTGATTATATAGTCCTGCAGACAGAAAGTGAATTTTGTTCAGCAGGAGAAATATCCGGGAATGCAGGCTGCAAATCAGCCGCAGAAGAGAACAAGTCTATTGTTCAGGCTGTGGAAAAGCAAAATGTTTATATGATTATCACACCTGAGCCGTCAGCCACTCCTTCTGCTGCGCCCTCTTCTGAATCACAGGACGGTCAAGCAATTAGTCCTCCCGCAGAGAGCTACCGTGAATATCTGCAGATGTCAGAAGCTGAAAAGGATGCTTTTGCAGCTTCCTTTGGGAGCCTGGGAGCATATTTTGAATGGCTTAACAGCGGCAAGGCTGCATACGAAGAATATCTTGATTCAACCTCTATTTCCGGAGAAATTGATGTGGAGGCACCCCAGAACATAACATAAAGGACCACCCATGACGAAGCTTAGTACAGAAAAGTTCATAAACGGTTTGCAGATGACGCGGAGCGGCATACGCTGGCGGCTGGTTATTTACGACGCAATTATTTATTCAATAATCTGCGCCTTCATGATCGGCCTGCATCCCTCTATGGAGGCGGCGGTGCCGACGGCGACGATTTTGCTGCACATTCTTCTGGGGAACGCTCTGCTGATTATTGCAAGGATAGCTTGGGGAGCCTACAGGCACATACTGCGCTATGGGGGCAACCAGGCATACATATACCTTTTGATGAGCGATGTCTGCGCCTTTCTCATTTTCGTTCCCATTGAGAGACTGACGGGCTTACCGGGAGTTCGCTTTGTGCTGACCCTTTCGATTTTCTGCATGAATCTGCTGGCCTGCATGACCATGAGAATGATTTACACAGAGCTTTACAGGGCAGCGGGCAGCGGAGATTCGGCTGCGGCGAAGCTGATCAGGATATTCGGGGGAGTTGAGTGCGGAGAGGGCTTCCGCAGCAGCGAGGAGGAGAGCGGCAGAAGAGTTAAGGCCGCGATTTACGGAGCCGGGAGACTGGGAATGTCTCTTGTGAGCGAGCTGCAGAGCAATCCCTCGGCGGGCTATGAGCCGGTTGCCTTTATTGACTCGGCCTATGTTGAGGCGGGGAGAGAGCTTTCGGGCATGCCGGTTGTGCCGGAGAGCCTTTGCACGGCGGAGCTTATGGCCTCGATGAACATTGAAACGATTATTATTGCAATAAACGGGCTTTCCGCAGAGGAGAAGAACAGAATATATAACGCTCTGAAGCCCACTCTCTGCAAGATCAGGGTTTATGACTTTCCCATGACCTCCGCGGCGGAGGGGGGAAGGAGAACTCTGAGAGATTTTGCCATTGAGGAGCTGCTGCCCAGGAAGCTGATTGAGCTGAACGACGGGGAGACGGAGGAATTTTACCGGGGCAAAACCGTTCTTGTTACAGGGGGCGGAGGAAGCATCGGCTCGGAGCTTTGCAGGCAGCTTGCCGGAATGGGGCCGAAGAAGCTTATCTGCGCTGACTTTGCGGAGAATTCCAGCTATGAGCTGCAGCAGGAGCTGAGATTTAAATTCGGAGACGAGCTTGATTTCCGGGTTGAGATTATTAACATCTGCGACGAAAAGGCTATGGACAGGCTGTTCTCGGTTTACAGGCCGGAGGTGGTCCTTCATGCGGCTGCCCACAAGCATGTTCCCCTTATGGAGCATAACTGCTGCGAGGCGGTTAAAAACAATGTTTTCGGCACTAAGCTGACGGCGGAAACAGCGGCGAGATATGGCTGCGGGAGATTCGTTCTCATCTCCTCGGACAAGGCGGTTAACCCCACAAACATTATGGGGGCAACAAAGAGGCTCTGCGAGATGATTGTTCAGACCCTGGCGACGGAGGACAGCGGCACAGGCTTCTGCGCCGTCCGCTTCGGGAACGTTATGGGCTCGGCGGGCTCCGTTATTCCCCTTTTTAAAAAGCAGATTGAAAAGGGCGGGCCTGTCACTCTGACGGACAGGAGAATAATCCGCTATTTCATGACAATTTCCGAGGCCTCCCATCTGGTTCTGGAATCGGGAGCGAAGGCAAAGAACGGAGAGCTCTTTGTTCTTGACATGGGGCAGCCGGTTAGGATTGCCGAAATGGCCGAGAACATGATCAGGCTTTCGGGACTCACCCCCTATAAAGACATTGACATTATTGAAACAGGGCTCAGGCCGGGGGAGAAGCTCTATGAGGAGCTGCTGATGAAGTCTGAAACCCTTTCGAAGACAGACAATGAGCTGATTTTCATTGAGAAGGACGAACCGCTGCCGGCGGAGCTGCTTTATGAAAGGCTGCAGTCGCTGAAAAGCGCGGCGGAGACGATGGACGATTTTGTTGCGCGGCAGACGGTTATTGCCTGCGTGCCCACGTTTAAGACGCAAGAGGAAGCGAACAGCGACGCAGTTTGGGGGGGGTAGAAAGCGGTGAGCAGTGAGGGCGGAGCGCAGCGGAGCTGCTAAAAGAATAAAGAATAT
>R05__coassemble_115_pt1 | contig 45056 bp, 38 predicted proteins | sample R05__metabat2_low_PE_015 | metagenome-assembled genome bin R05 | reverse complement strand
AGGGCATTGTGCCGGTTTCTGTATAACAGGGAAATGATCCAGGTGAAGCCGTACATTGCGATGAAGGAAACAGGAATCATGTAATATCTGCCGCCGAAGGTGAAGCCATAAAAATCGGACCAGTTCTTTGCGACAACCACCATGAAGAAATACAGCCAGGAATAAACGAAGGTGGGGATAAGGGCAAGGAGCTGTTCTCTTATTCCCAGCTTGTGCTTTCTTTCAAGCAGAACCGAGGAGACGGCTGCCAAAACAGGGTTGAGAAAGTGGAAGAAAAACATGTCTCCGGAGAAGAATCTGAAGTAGCTGTTGCCCATTGCAACCTGCATGGGAGCCAAAAACACCAGCACGGTTATGAAGGTGAGCCCTGTTGCAGCAGCCGATGTGTAATGAAAAACAACGGCCCAACGGGGAAGAAGGAAGCTTTTTTCGAAGCAGTTGTTAACTGCGAATACAAGAACAACAAAGGAAGCAATGCCGCAGTATATGTTGCTCAGGGTTGTGAAGGCCTTAAGGTAGCCCGCGCCATACATGTTCTCCCCAAGCTGGCCCTGTCCTGCGCCCTTGCAGAGTCCGTTTATGACAAGGACAAAGGTTGATGCCACCAAAAACAGATTAATAATGAGTATCGCTAAATTATATTTTTTGTTCGTGTTCATGATGTGAGCTCCTGTCAGTTCATTAGGCTGCGAATTGGGGGAGGGAGGCAAAATAGTCTTTCTTTAAAACAAAGTCGGAATAAATCATGTAGTTATTAACCTTGGCACAGATGGAATCAACATAGCCCTCAGGGATTTCCGCGCCCTCGGCAGGGGTGAATTCATGGGTTTCGCCCTCGTAATAACCCAGCTCCGTCAGCCAGGAACGGTCGTTCCAGACAACGAGCCCCTCTTCCCCGGAGAGCAGGTCATGGCCAACAAGCAGGCGGGAGTCATAGTCTATTCCGAAGAGATTGAGAAGGGTTGGAAGGAGGTCAAGGGAGCAGGAGGGCTCCGAAACGGTTATTGCTTCTTCCTCCTCAAGGCTTCCGCACCAGATAACTGCGGCATTATGGTCTCTTGCAGCGTTCCCTTCGGGGCTGTAGCCGTAGAGATATTCAAGATAGTCTGTGCTGTTTTCCCAGGCAGTGCTTTTCCGCAGACCATAGGGATAGTGGTCTGTTGTGAGAGCAATCACGGTGTCGTTCAATATGCCGTATTCCTCCAATTGGGCGAGCAGCGCTTCAAGGGCATATTCAAGCTCCTGGTTTGCCGCATAATATGCGCCTATCTGCTCAGGAACATCGAAGGACTGACCGAAGGCCATGTTTTTGCGGGACATGGAGTTGGAGGTGTAGGTATAGTTGCAGTGACCGCTTATTGTCATGTAGTAAACGCTGAAGGGCTGTTTTTCAATGTAGCGGGGAATGGTGGCATTGAACATCTCAAGGTCGCTGGCGGGCCACTGCTCTGTGACCCCGTATTCCATACCGTTTCCGAAGGCAATAAAGCTGTCATACCCGAGATTCTGATGGGTTTTGTTGCGGGAGTAGTAATAGAGGTCTCCGTTATGAAAGCCGTAGCTGGTGTAGCCAAGAAATCTCAGCTGATTTCCTATTGTGAAATTGCAGTTGTGGCCAACGGTCTGCTCGGTGGCATTATTCACAGTGGGAATGAGCCCGGTGAGGAAGGAATATTCGCCTGTTGTGGTGCTGCCGCCCCAGAAGGGCTGGTAGTAGTCTTCAAAGACAATTCCCTTGTTTGCAAGCCTGTATAAAGCAGGGGTGCGCTCCTGATCGATAAGCTCCTTTGAAAAGGACTCGGCGCAGATTAAAATGAGATTTTTGCCCTTGAAAATTCCCGTATATTCATTTTTTGCGGTTGCCTGCCGCGACTGAACATAAAGGTCAATCGTTTTGAAATCCTCGTCTCTCGAAGGGTCTGAGAGGAGGGCGTCAAAATCAATTTCCATTATATTTTGGCCATAGTCAACGGCAGAGGCTTCGGCAGGGGCTGCTGAGGCCTCCGCTTCTGCTTGCAGGCTGATTGAGCCGGCGCTTTCAGCGGCGCCCAAGGAGCTGTTGTTATAGCCGTCGAGAAAGAGGGCATTTATTAGGCCGAAGCTTCTCACTGCGCCGTCATAGGAATATTCGTTGGTCATTTTTGAACGGAGCAGCTCCGATGAGGAGCTGACTGCCAGACTTCCTGCCAGGCAGCCTGCCCCAATAAGCAGAAAAACAGCAAGGGTGCTTATGAAATGGCCTTTCGGGAAGGAGATACGCTTCCTGAAAATGAGCATGAGAATAACGGGGATATGGTAGAGAAGAATCATGGGAAGTCCGCTTGTGAAAATCACCTTCAGAGTGTCTGAAAATTCATTAACCACATTTCCGGCGGTTCCGAAGATGATTCCGGGGGACATGAAGGTGTAATAGGTGTCGTTTGAGAAATATGCAATGAGAAACCAGACGGCACCCAGCTCCGCCGCAATGAGACAGGACCAAAAGCCCCTGCAGAAGCAGCAGAGGAAAAAGGCCAGCGCAAGGCAGGCAAGCAGCGCCCCCGGAAGCCCGGGGTGGGAGATTCCCATGCCCGAGCTGACTCTCAGTGTGAGCTCATAATAAACAAGGGCTGCAGGCAGCAGCAGATAAGAAAAATATTTTTTCATAAAATGTGAAGCAGGCAGGCTCAGAATTCAAGCTCGCGTTTTTTGAACAGGAGCCATGCTGCAATGCTGCAAGCCACCGCATAAATGACTATTCCTGCAATGTGGGGAGCGCTGAAGGTTCCCAAAATCGCCCTTGAGCGGGCAGTGTCAATCAGATTTGAAAAGAGCAGGGATGAAAGCCCGAGAGGCTTGAGGGCATTTATGTCCAGAACCGTCTCAAGGAGGAGCTTCACAACGCCTGCGCACAGGGCAAGATATAGAAGCATACCTCCTGTTGTTGCCTGGACGCGGAAAACAAGTATCATTGTGAAGCCGATGCAGACGAAGGTTTTTATCCAGCCGAAAAGGAACAGCAGATATACATCTATTGCCGGGTCTCCGGCAAAGCTTATTCCGTTTATTCCTCCTGCAGCAAATATGAGAGCAATGAGCACGGCATAGTCAACAACGCAGAGAAAACCGCATTCAAACCATTTGGTCATGACAACTTTTCTGCGGCTTATTCCCGTGCCTATTGCAATCTGCATGGTTTTGGCCTTGAAATCCTCTGCAAACACATAGATGTATTCAATGAGACCGAATGCTGCGCTCACATAGGGCACAGCCTTCACCAGGACATCAACCAGCTGATAAATGGTTATGTCCTCCTTCGTTGCCGAATACATAATATAGCCCAGCAGCCCTAAAAGCAGAGCAAGAACAATATATCTTGGGATTCTGCGAAAAATTCTGTGCATATCGGCGCGAAAATATCTTCCCATCACTTAACTCCTCCCACAAGGCTGAAATAATAATCCTCAAGAGAAATGCTGTCGCTGCTTTCGCTGAAGATTTTTATGCCGTTTTGCGCAAGTATTTCCCGGGCTCTGGCGGCATCGTCAACATTAAGCCTTACATAATCAGTTGAAATTTTTAAATCCTCCTGGGTGAGCACCTTCACAATCTCTCCCTCATTAAGAATTCCGAAGCGGTTTGCTGTGTTCTGCAGCTCGCCGAGTATGTGAGAGGAGATGATAATTGTTATGCCGCATTCTTCATTGAGCTTTTTCACAAGATGCCTTATGTCTGCAATTCCCTGAGGATCAAGACCGTTGGCGGGCTCGTCCAGAATGATTATTTCCGGATTGCCTATGAGGGCGTTGGCAATTCCCAGCCTCTGCTTCATGCCCATGGAGTAACCGGAAACCTTCTTTCCTGCCGCCTCCTCCAGCCCCACGAGCTTCAGCACTCTGTCGGTTTCTCCGGCGCTGCGGATTTTTTTGAGCCTTCGGTAATATTCAAGATTTTCCCTTCCTGTCATATAGCCGAAAAAGTTCTGCCCAACGAAGAAGCCGGTTTTGCTGCGGCCCGTCTCCAAATCGTCTTCCGCAGCTCCTATGTGCACCTCTCCTGATGTGAACTCGGAAAGACCCAGAAGTATTTTGAAAATGGTTGTTTTTCCGGAGCCGTTCCTTCCGACAAGCCCGTATATGTCTCCTTTGGAGACCTCAAGATTAACATCTCTTAAAACTTCATTTTTCCCATAGCTCTTTTTAATGTGCTTCAGACTTATAACAGCGTCATCCATATTCATGTCTCCTTTCTCACCAAACAAGGATGCGGTCTTCCGGCGAAATATACATTCCGTCTCCGGGTTCTATGCCATATGTTTCAAGGAATTTATCAAACTGCTGAAGGGTTATGTTGGTTCTCAAAAAAGCCAGAGGATGGGAATCTGCCTGGGCATAAAGCTCTTCAACCTCCAGAGTGTTCACCTTTCTCCACACCTCAGCATAGGAGCGGAAGAACAGATCATAGTCGAAATCAGAATAATCCTTGGCAACAAGAAGCGCCGTTTTCATTCCGCCCATGTCAGCTATTGCCTCCCCTGCAACAGGGGCTGTGTAGGGAGTGCCATCAGGGAGGGGGGTGAGGGCGGCATACCACATTGATATGGAGAATACCCTCTTCGTGAAGGCTGACTTGTCTTCAAAGGTCATCATTTCGTTTTCACTGTCTGAAAACTGCATGAAGCCGTATCCATCGTAGTCATAGCCTGTTGAGTCGAAGCCGTGGGTGATTTCGTGTCCAAGAACAACTCCCAGCCTTCCCAGATTAACCTCATCGGGATGGTCCTCATTAAACACAAAGCCGTTTGAAACTATTCCGGCAAGTATGACGATTGCATTCCTGTTTATCATGTTATATGCATTGACTGTTGTTGTGGGCACAGTACGGAGATCCCAGCAGCTCCTGCAGTCGGGCTCATCAACGCCTTCAAAGCTGCGCCTGTTTTCAAAAACGAAGATTTCATGAACCATATCAACAAGGCTCCGGCACTCCTTAAGCTCCAGGCCCTTGTAGGAAATGAACTCGTCAGGGTAGAGAGCCATGACCTCCATTTTGTCAAGCTTGTCTGTCATTCCGGCTTTGCCCTCTTCCGAAAGCCAGTCTGCCTCTGAAATGACCGTGTGAAACCGGTCTTTAATTTTTTCTGCCATGTCTAAAATCTTTGCCTTGCATTCGGGGCTGCAGTATGAAGCAATGTAAACCATCTCCAAGGGAGCGGGCAGATAGGGGGTTATATAATCGTCTATCACAGTCTGCAGAGCTTCCTCCTCAGGGCTCAGGGCTTCACTGTCTGGAGCAACGGAGTTCCCTGTGGGGTCTTCCGTTTCTGAGCTGTCTTCTGCGGAGCTCCTTGCCAAGATGGCATATACTCTTTCCTTCGTGTCAATGTCCAGCAGGTCTGCGCAGGCATAAACAGTCTGCATGATATAATATGCCTTGATCCCCTCGAGATTTTCTTCTGTATAAAGCTTTCCCAGCCGCTCCATGTAGCCCTCCTGGGCAACAATAATGTCAGCTCCGGAGCAGCCAAGATATTCAAGTATCCTTTTAACGGGGTAGCTGCCGGAAAGAGCCTGCAGCTCGTCTTCGCTCATCACCCGGTGGTCTTCATTATATGATTCGGCGCTATACCAGTCTCCATAGCCGGTGTATTGGGCAGCAAGCTTATATTCAAAGTCATAGCCTTCCCGAAGCAGCTTCTTTATTTCTCCCTCGCTCCAGCCCAGCTTACCCAGCACCAGCTTGACAATTTCCGAGCGAATTTCCTTGTTTTTTATTCCTTCGGCATCCATCTTCCTGTAGCTTGAAGCGCTGCCCAAAGAAAGGTACGCTTCCAAAATGGGGGCGGCCTGAAGATGCTTTGTTTCGGGCATGTCCCAGCTTGCACCGGCTGTGAAGCAGATGAAGGGCTGCCCGACAATGTTCATTTTTCCTTCATCCAGAATATAGTCGTCCATCTCAGAAAGGGAGCTTATTCCGGTGATTGCCTCAATATAAGGCCTCAGCGGCTCGGCTCCTTCTGAATTTCTTTTTTCAATATCTCCTGCGGCAGCGGAAAAAATTTCAAGAAGCTCGCCGGCGTGCTCAAGCTCCTCGGCATCCATGCCAAGAGCCTCAGGGTCCTCGCATTCAGGCGCTGTGCCGCTGAGAATGTCAAGCTTTCGCCGGTCAACCGTGGTCTGGGCATTCATAAGCTCAATAACTGCGCCGGAATCATCAATTTCCTGCTCAAGAATCCAGTCTCCGTTAACAGCGGTGAAATAGTCGTCTTTCAGGTCAACCTCCATATCAGCGGTTAACACACCTTCAATTTCCGAATTGAGCCAGGCAGCGCCGAACTTTTCCCCCTGTTTAAATTTATCGAGAGCCTCTGTTACCCCGCAGCCGGAAAGCAGCAGCGTGAAGGCAAGCAGAAAGGCAAGTATGCGGGCTTTGTTTTTCATAAAATTTTCTCCCCTATCAGGACTTACAGCAATTTATCTTGGAATTTATCAGGAGGTGTTTTGCGGTTAATTATTAAGGCAGTTCAGCAAAGAAACCGCATCGTCAAGTGCATCGTTATCATAGCGCTCAACCGCGAGAATCACAAGAAGGTCACCCTCGGAGAGGCTGTTGACTGCCCTGGCAACCCGTTCGTCATCCCTGTAGCCCATGTAAGCTACGGTTGTTTCGGAGAAGTCTTTTGCGAAGAAATCCTTTATTCTTTCTCTGAAGGAATCTCCTATCAGCAGGGCCTTTCTGCCGTTGCCGGCTGAGGATGCGAAGGTTTCTATTCCGCCGTCGTCGGAAATTTCATGGGTGAAGCTTACCTCAGGGCGGTATACGGCCGAATAGTCCGTATATTCCGTTGAATAGCCGCACATGTAGGAAAGATCCCCTCCCTGCCTTGTGCCCTGGGCAATTTCAAGCTCCTCAACGGGAACACAGGGCAGGCCCACAGACTCCATAAGCTCAAAATAGCCTATGTAGGCTCCGACAGTGTTCCAATGGGTATCCTGGAGGTCATAGAGAGTGCAGATGCTCTTTGCCTCCTGCATTTGGCAAAGGGGGAAAAGATAGTTTATGTTTCTGCTCTGCATGAAATCAAGAAGCCTATCCTCACGGCGAATTTGAGAGGCTATGCTGTAGGAAGGCATAAATTCGGAATAAAGCCGTTCCTTGTTCGGCGCAATAAGAACTGCAAATTCTATTCCCTTTTCCGAGCATTTCTCCTGAAGCTCCAGGAAGACATTTGCACGGCACTCCAGCTCCTCTTCGCTCAGAAGATTGCTGCCGGTATAGTAGTCGAGAGAGTAATCCCCAAGGAAGAAAAGCCAGTCACCTCTGCCGTAGATCACCAATCCGTCCTCTGCAGGGGCGAGATAGTCATTTTCTTCGCTGCTCCAGTCAGGGCTGAAGGCTTCCGAAAGGAGGGGCAAAATTGAGTGCCTGTAGAAAGCGGCGGTTTTCTGGCTCAGCTGCTTCTGGAAGGTGATCAGGCTTATTCTGAAGGGCACATGGTCATCATACCAATATTCCACATCTGCCATATAAGTGTTTGAGAAATTTTTGGGAAAGGGAGTCAGCTCCCTTTTTTCAACGAGCACATCACTCCCGCTCTCTCCAAAAACAAGGGCAGCAATCGTGGGGACAGTTAAAAGGAGAACAAATATAAACGAAACCGCAGCAGTTAAAATTCTTTTTTTCACCATTTTCCTCCTTAAAAGGCTCCGTAGATGGAGGGGCTGTAGGACCCGGCAACAATCAGCAGCAATGACCAGGCAAAAACAGCAAAGAGGAAAAGGGCTTCCGCTGCTTTGAACCCGGTGTTTTCCTCTGCCTTTTCATATACCGGGCGCAGCCATCTCTGGGGCCAGCCGGAAAGGACAATTCCCAACAGCATGGCAAAGAGAACATCCCAGCTCAGAAACATGGCAAGAGAAAGCCCTTCAGGGGCAGTAACCCCTGTGAACAGCACTTTATAATAGCTCAACGCATAGCTCATATCCTTCGCTCTGAACATGACCCAGCTCATCATGACCGCAAAGCTTGTGTACAGCCAGTTCAGGGGCTTGACCGGGTTCTTCTTCAGCCATTTCCCGAGGAATTCCCTTTCTGAAATGCTCAAAATGCCGAAAAATACTCCCCAGCATATGAAGCTCAGGTCGGCTCCGTGCCATATTCCTGTTATCAGAAAGACAATGAACAGATTCAGCTCCGTTCTGAAGCGTCCCTTTCTGTTTCCTCCAAGAGGAATGTAGATATAATCTCTGAACCAGCCGGAAAGGGAAATATGCCACCTGCGCCAGAATTCCTGAACGGAAAGAGAGGTGTAGGGATAGTCAAAATTTTCGCTCAGGGTGAAGCCGAACATTTTGCCCACGCCCACAGCCATGTCACTGTAGCCGGAGAAATCAAAGTAGATCTGGAGGGTGTACAGCACTATTCCAAGCCAGGCCTGGCTTGTGAAAAGGCTGGAAGGGTCAGTGCTCCAGATAAGGTCTGAAACGGTGCCCACCGAGTTGGCAATTATTATCTTTTTCCCAAGACCTATGCAGAAGCGCTTTACTCCCGCAGCAAAGAGCTCAAAGCTGTGTTCTCTTTTTTTAATCTGACTGCCCAATACTTCAAAGCGCATAATCGGACCCTGGACCATTTGGGCAAAAAAGCCGATGTAAAGGGCAAATTGCAGAAAGCTTCTTTCGGCCTTTACCCGGCCTTTAAAAACATCTGCAAGATAGGAGACAGCCTGGAAAATTATGAAGGAAAGGGCAAGGGGCATGACCATTCCACGGAGGTTCATATATTTGAAAAATGCCAGAGCCGAGCAGTCTGCCGCCACTGTTAGGGCAAGCAGCCATTTCTCTCTGCGTTTTTCGATTATAAGGCCTGCAGCATAGTTGAACACTGTGAGACCGCAGAGCAGCGCGAAGGCCTTAAAGCCTCCCCAGAGGTAAAAAAGGCAGCTTAATAGAAGCAGCACCATGTTCTGGGCATTAAGCCGCTTTTCCTCTGCTCTGATCAGATTAAGGGCATAATAAAGCAGGAGAGACAAAGGCAAAAATAACCATATAAAAATTGCTGAAGCAAATTCCATAATAAACTCCCAAGGCTTGATATTGTTCAGTTTGGCGCAATGTAACCGCTCTTATCCTTTTCCATGAAGGAGGCGATTTTTCTGCAGATTTCCTCTCGCTGCTGAGCGCATTCATCTTCTTCTCCGATTCTGGTGAGGAGCTGATGACGGATGTCATAGGCCTTATATTGAAGCTCGCAGCCCTCTAAGGTCTCAGTGTCAAAATGGGGTTTGCGGACGCGTCTGCCCTTCAGAATGGCCCAGGCGCAATCCGTCCAGTAATGTGACAGCTCTTTAACTCTTGTGTCTACCGGGCAGGTGATCAGGTCGAACACAAGGTTCCTGTTGTTTTCATTAACGCCGTCTCTTATGTGGCTGTAAAGGGAGAGGGCATCGCTCATATCCTCGCGGATGTAGGTTCCTCCGGAGGGGAGGGTCCTCCATATTTTCAGCATGAGATCTATTGGATATTCCGAGTCAAGCAGCTCTCTGGGGAAAGAAATGCAGAGCATTCTTGCCTTTTTGGGCATTGCGTTCAAGCCGTTTTTAATCAGGTTGGAGGAATCCATTGTGAGAACCTCTCCCTCGTTGAACATGCCGTATCTTCCGGCTCTGCCGGCAATCTGCCTTATTTCCGCACTGTTAAGAAGCCGCTGCTCCTTCCCGTCGAATTTGCTCACCTCGGCAAAAATGATTCTTTTTATAGGCAATGAAACGCCCAGGCCTATTGCATCGGTTGCAACAACAATGTCAGTCCGGCCGGAGGTATATCTTTCAACCTCTCTCCTTCTTGCCTGGGGAGGGAGCGCTCCGTAAATCACGCTGGCCTTAAAGCCCATTTTTTCAAGCCGAGCAGCAGTTGAGAGCACATTTTTTCTGGAAAAACATATGACGGCATCGTTCTTCTGAACATTTTCAAAGCTCTCGCAGCGGCCGGCATATTTCAGGGGCACAAGCCTTTTGTGCTCAACAACAACATAAGGGTCTCCAAAGCTTTTGACGAGATTTTCAATGATGTCTCTCGCCTCGGGAGCAAGGCAGATGTGAACCTCGGCGGCATCTACCAGGCATATTGCCCTTAGCCAGGCAGCTCCCCTTGAAGGGTCGGTTATGAGCTGGGCCTCATCTATAACGGCAACCTGAAACCTCCTGGAGAAATTGCAGAGCTCAATTGTTGAGGAGACAAGGGCTGCATTTTCTGTTTCTATGCTCTCCTCCCCTGTGAGCAGAGAGCAGGGAGCTCCGGCGGCATTCATTCTGTCAAACATTTCAAGGGCAAGCAGCCTGAGAGGCCCCAGATAGGTGCCGTTGCCGCTTTCCATTAGAGACCGGAGGGCATCGTGAGTTTTTCCGCTGTTGGTGGGCCCAACATGGAGTATGAAGGCTCTTTTCAGTTTTTTTCCTCTTTCAAGGATTGAATCGGGCCCATAGGCTTCAAGAAGGGGGCGGATTTCTTCTGTTTGCTTTGCAAAAATCAGACTTTTCTGCCGGCGATCAATCTCTGCTTTCACCTCGGGAATCTGAATGGCTCTCTCAACCCGGCTCTTCCTCCAGAATTCAAGATAGTAACCGGCTTTTTTCATGTATCTGAGTTCATCGGGCTTGGGGAAATAATGACGGATTGTGTTTTTCGGCACACCGTATTGACTTTTTATCATGCCTGCAGTGAGAAGCGGATCCTCCTGGGGCTTTTTTTGTTTTTTCTTTGACATTTACTTTAAATCTATACGCATTTTTACATGCTCAATCCCGTCTTCAAGAAAGGGCTGGGAAATCTGAACAAATCCAAGCTTTTCATAGAGGCTTTTTGCATAGAGCTGGGCTTCAATGGTGATTGCCTCTGCGCCGAAGGCTTCCTTTGCGGCCCTTATTCCCTCTGAAACAATTTTTGTTCCGTTGCCGCTTCTCCTGTTTACAGAAATTACTCTTCCTATGGAAGCTTCTTCAAAAACCGTTCCGGCAGGGAGAACTCTGAGATAGGCCAGGATTTCACCGCCCTCTTCAAGCCAGAGATGGAGGGCTTCCCTGTCCTGTTCATCAATGTCCTGATAGGGGCAGCTCTGCTCAACGATGAAAACCGAACAGCGAAGCTTAAGTATTTTAAAAAGCTCATTAGTTGAGAGCTCTTCAAATTTCTTTTCAAACAATTTCATGTTCTCTCTCCTGTTTACCTTTAGCTGTATTATTCTATTTTTTCCCCTTTCTGTCAACTTATATCGGAAAATTTCAGCATTTTATTTTTAAAATATCAAAAAAACAAAAATAAAATGCTTGCATTTAACATCTTTCTTTGCTATAATCGTAAAGCTAAATTTTGTAGGAGGAGGTGCACTCAATGGCTAACATCAAATCTTCTGCCAAGAGAGACGAAAAGTCTAAGGAGCTCAGAGCAAAGAACCGCGCTGAGAAGACTGAACTTAAAACTATGATTAAAAAGTTCGAAGCAGCTGTTGCCGAAGGCAACAAAGACGCTGCTGCCGATGCCTATAAAGTTGCAGTTAAGTCCGTTGACAAGGCAGCCGGAAAGAATCTGCTGCACAAGAACAACGCAGCACACAAAAAGTCCGCTATGGCCAAAAAGCTCAACGAGCTGAACTGATTCTTTCTTTTAACAATCAAAAGGGGCGCAGATAACTGCGTCCTTTTTCTTTAAAGGGACAGAAAACATGAAAAAACTTATGCTTATTGTGAACCCGGCAGCAGGTCGCTCAGGCTACAGGCAGAATTTCGCCGAGGCCATGCATCTTTTGGGAGACGCAGGCTATTCTGTCAGTCTTTTTTTCACTGCAGGGAGCGGAGATGCCGCAGGCTTTGTTAGAGAACATGCCGAGGAATATGATCAGATTGCCTGCATAGGGGGCGACGGAACTCTCAGCGATGTTATAACAGGGATGATGCAGCTAAGCTCTCCCCCGCCGCTGGGTTATTTCCCCATGGGCACTGCAAATGACGTTGCAACCACGCTGCAGATTCCCAAGAACAACTGCCTTGCGGCTGCAAAGGCAATGCTGAAGGGCGAACCCCATCCCTTTGATGTTGGAGGCTTTGGCAGCGAGGGGTATTTTGCTTATATTGCTGCCTTCGGCGCATTCACAGAGGTGAGCTATGCAACCCCCCAGAATCAGAAAAAGGCGCTGGGACATCTTGCCTATGTTCTTCAGGGGGCTGCCTCCCTTTCAAGCATTGAAAGCTACCGCACCCGGGTTGAATTTGACGACGGGGTTATTGACGCAAAGCTTGTTTACGGCAGCATGTCAAACTCAACCTCGGTGGCAGGGATTGTGAAGCTGAGGGAAGAAATGGTGTGTCTGGGAGACGGGATTTCAGAGCTGGTGCTCGTTAAGGACCCGGGAAGCGTTGAAGGCTTTGCAGAGATTGTGAACAGCGTTCTTTCCCGCCGGTTCGACAGCGACAAGCTTATTATTCTCCACACGAAGAAGGCAAAATTCAGCTTTGACAAGGAGGTTCCGTGGACAAGGGACGGGGAAAGCGGAGGAAGCTTCAAGGAAATTGAGCTTCAGAATTTCAAGTGCCCTATTCAATTGATATTTTAAAGATTATATATTATAATAGTTGTTTGTGAATTCTAATATTTGAGGTCCTGTTATGAATAGAGAAAAAATATCTTTAATATTTTCAGATCCCTCCCGCTTCTCAGGAGAGGAAATAACCGTTTGCGGATGGGTGAGAACCCTTCGTGACATGAAAAACTTCGGCTTCATCGAGCTGAACGACGGCAGCTGCTTCAAATCGATCCAGGTTGTTTTTGAGAGGGAAACTCTTGAGAACTATGAGGAAATTGCGAAGCAGAATGTGGGCGCCGCCCTCATCTGCCGCGGAGTTCTCGTTCTCACGCCGGATGCGCCCCAGCCCTTTGAGCTGAAGGCAAGCGAGATTGCAGTTGAAGGAGCTTCAACGCCCGACTATCCCCTTCAGAAGAAACGGCACAGCGTTGAATTCCTGCGCACAATTCAGCACCTCCGCCCCCGCACGAATCTTTTTTCCGCCACCTTCCGTGTTCGCTCCGTGGCGGCCCAGGCTATTCACAATTTCTTCCAGCAGGAGGGCTTTGTGTATGTGCACACGCCCATAATCACCGGCTCGGACTGCGAGGGCGCAGGAGAAATGTTCCGCGTTACAACTCTCGATCTTAACAATCTGCCTCTTAAGGAAGACGGAACCGTTGACGACAGCAAGGATTTCTTCGGCAAGGCCACCAATCTGACCGTATCCGGGCAGCTCAACTGCGAAAACTTCGCCATGGCCTTCGGCGATGTTTATACCTTTGGGCCCACCTTCAGGGCAGAGGTCTCTTACACTCAGAGGCACGCTGCCGAATTCTGGATGATTGAACCTGAAATGGCCTTTGCAGACCTTAATGACGACATGAATCTTGCCGAGGCTATGGTTAAATATGTTATAAACGATGTGTTTGAAAAATGCCCTCAGGAGATGGAATTCTTCAACAAATTTGTTGACAAAGGGCTTATAGACAGACTCCGTAATGTTGCAGACAATGAATTCGGCCGCATAACATATACCGAGGCAGTGGACATTCTCCTTAAGGCAGACAGGAAGTTTGATTTCCCTGTTGAATGGGGAATAGACCTTCAGACCGAGCACGAAAGGTATCTCACGGAAGAGGTTTTCAAGAAGCCCATATTTGTTACGGACTATCCCAAAGAAATCAAAGCCTTTTACATGCGCCTTAACGACGACGGAAAAACCGTTGCCGCTGCAGACTGCCTTGTTCCCGGCATAGGAGAAATTATAGGCGGAAGCCAGAGAGAAGAGAGGCTTGATGTTCTTAAGGCTCGCATGGAAGAGCTGGGGCTGAACGAAAAGGATTACTGGTGGTATATGGATCTGCGGCGCTACGGCTCCTGCAGACATGCCGGCTTCGGTCTCGGCTTTGAGCGACTGGTTATGTATCTCACCGGAGTTTCAAATATCCGCGATGTTGAGCTGCATCCCCGCACAACAGGCAATGCCGACTTCTAAGAGCTCAATAAATTCAAAAGAGGAAAAAACGGCCGCGGTTATAATTATTATCGCGGTCGCTTCGGTTCTGGCCGTGATTATTTCTGCGGCTGTTCTCTTCGCCCTCAGAAACGGAGGCTTTTCCTTTGGAGACAAAGCCGTTTTTGAGGCTGCAGAGAGCTATCTTGCAGGGCTTGACGAAGAGGGCAGCTGCGCTGTTTTCACAGACGGAAGCAGGCTGTATATAAATCCGCTTCCCTCATCAGATGAGGCTCGGCTGATTTATGACGCGCTTGTTGCAGACTGGTCTGCAGAGCTTGCGGAGGTTTCCCGCTCCGGGAAAGCTGCCTCTGCTGAGGTTTCCATAAGCTGCCCGGACTTATCTTCTCTTTCCTCCTCCGTTGCCGCTGCCTTCAGTGAAAAGCTCAGCGCTCGGGTTTCCCTGGCAGAGAGCTCTTCGGAAATTTATGACAGCGACTACAGCTTTTTGCCGGCAGTGCTCCAGGAGTGCTTTGAGGAGGCCTTGGGGGAATGCCTTGCCGAGCTGGGGAGCGCTGAGCTGACGGCCTCTCTCCTGCTTGAGAAAAACGGAGGCTGGCAGATTTCAAACCCTGCTTCTCCGGTTGATTTTCTTGATGAGTATGCCTCAGCTCTTTTTGACGAGCTTTGCTCAAGGGCCGAATACATCCCCCTTTCATACTCAATTGAGGAGGCTGCTCTTGTTGCTCCTGCTCCGGACCAGGCTCTTTTCGTTTCAAGCTCTGATCCTTCGCAGATTGCCTCCCTTCTTGAAAGCGTTCTTGCCCGCTCGCTCATTGGCGAGCAGGAGCTGCTTTGGAACCCGGACATTGAGTTTATCCCTGGCAGCGAGATCAGCTGCTATCTGGATGAATCGATCCTTATGCTGCAGTGGCAGGAAAAGGAAGCGGGAATGGTTGGAACCTTTGCCGAGGTTTTCATTTCAGACGGTTCCCAGATACGCAAAAAAATTGCAGGAGACAGCTTTGGGGACATGAACTTTCAAACCTGCAGCTCCTTTGCCTCTGATGTTAATGCGGTTCTTGCCGTTGGCGGGGACTTCTATAATCACGGGAGAAACTGCGGGATAGTGGTTCAGAACCGCTGCATATACCGCTTTGATCCCGTTACCTGCGATGTGTGCTACATTGACTCCTCAGGAGACATGCTCTTCTCCTATCGCAACCAATTTACAGAGCTGTCCCAGGCCCAGAGCTTTGTTGAGGAAAATAACATTGTTTTCTCGCTCAGCTTCGGCCCCGTTCTGATTGATAACGGAACAGATGTTACCCCCTCCTCCTATGCCTGGGGAGAAATTAACGACACCTATGCCCGTTCCGCCCTTGGGATGCTTGGTGAGCGCCACTATCTCACCATGAATCTGAACTGCGGAAGCGGAGAATATTACGGCTATGCCACCCTCAGGCAGGCCGCCGATGCGATGATTAAAAGAGGCTGCGTGAAGGCCTATACTCTTGACGGCGGTCAGACCGCCACCACGGCTGTTAACGGGGTTCTTAAAAACCCTGTTCAGTTCGGCTGGGAAAAGGCCATCAGCGACATTCTTTATTTTGCAACTGCGGTGCCCAATGAATAAACATCATTCCCTGAAAAACACCATAATATGCTCTCTCTGCGCCTTCCTCACTCTCCTTGTGCTTTTTGCTTTCTCTGAAAATTACAGGGGTTCAGGGAGCGATGCTTCAGCTTCTTCACAGCTTGCGCTTTTGCTGCAGAAGCACAGCAGCAGTTCAAAGGCCTCTGCGCTGGGAGAGGCTCACATTGAAAAGGATTATTCAATTCCTGCAGATGCACTTGCAGGCCCAACACCTGACGAAGCCTGTTTCCACTGCTTTGACACAGCTGAGACCGACGCAGTTCTTGAGCTGATTGAAAAGGCCCGCTCACTTGGTCTTTTCGCGGAAGAGGAGCCCTGCTTTTGCGCTGATGCCGCTTTCACTCCCGGTTCAAAAATCTGCTGCTATCTGGATGAGTCAATTTTTGCGCTGTGCTGGAAGGAGCAGCTGGACGGAAAAACCGTTTCCCTCTGCGAAATCAAGCTGAGGGACGCCTCTCAATTCCGCCGGGCCCTGACAGGCAACAGCTATGGCTCCTCTGAAACAAAAACCGTCAGCAAAATGGCGGAGGATGCTAACGCGGTTATTGCCATGAGCGGAGACTACTATACAATTCGTGATTTCGGAATTTGCGTATATCAGGGGCAGCTGAGAAGGTTTTCGGAAACAAGCTTCCAGCACGGAACAAAGAGCTATAATATTATTGAAACCTGCTTTATATCCTCCTCCGGAGATCTCCTGTTCTTCAGGCGGGGGCAGGAAACAAGCCGCGAAGAGCTGGAAGAATTCATCAGCGACAACGGGATATCCTTCTCCCTCAGTTTTGGTCCTGTCCTGGTTGAAAACGGAGAGGTTTGCGAAATTCCGGAGAATTATCCCATAGGCGAAAGCGAAAAGCATGCCTCAAGAGCAGGCATAGGTCAGCTGGGGAAGCTCCACTATCTGCTTATGACCGTGAGCTGGGAAAGGGAGGACGGCTCACTCCGGGGCGACAGCTTTGAAGAATTTGCGCGGCACTTTGCCTCTAAGGGGGTTATTTCCGCCTATAATCTTGACGGCGGGCAGACCTCGGAGCTCTGCTTCGGCAGCAGTGTTTTCAACCATGTGGACTATGGCTCTGAGCGCTATGTGAGCGACAGTATATATTTTGCAACAGCTCTCTCCTGAGGGCTGTTGTTTTTGTGAGTTTAAACAAATTTTATGTTTCCTGAAAACAGCTCTTGCAAAGTGGGCTGAGAAGGTGTATATTTGCTCAAGTAAGTAAGGTTTTTAAGTTGGTGCGAGACACCGGCAAGATCTTTTAATACAGGGCTCTTTGCAGCCGTATTTTGTTGTGTCTTGCCGGGATAAGGTGGGGCATTTTTTTATGAGATTAAAATCACAGCTCATGGACGAAGCAGGGCTGAAAAGAGCTCTTATGCGCATATCCCATGAAATTGCGGAAAAAAATCACGGGGTTGAGGATGTTTGCCTTGTGGGCATAAAGCGCAGAGGCGAGCCGATTGCCCGGATGATTCAGGCCAACATCCAAAAAATTGAGAATGTTGATGTCCCCTGCGGGAGCATAGACATTGGATTCTACAGAGATGACCTTTCAAATCTTTCTCCGGATCCCTTTGTGAGAAGATCGGAGCTTCCCTTCTCAATTGAAGGAAAAACCGTTATCCTTGCAGACGATGTGCTCTACACCGGAAGAACCGCACGGGCCGCCATTGAAGCCGTCATCTCCTGCGGCCGCCCGGGAGCAATACAGTTTGCTGTTCTTATTGACAGGGGGCACAGGGAGCTGCCCATACGGGCAGACTATGTGGGCAAAAACGTGCCCACGAGCAAGTCTGAGATGATTGAGGTCCGCCTCCCGGAATATGACGGGGAGACGGGGGTTTATCTGATGGAACTGGGTGATTAACCCTTTACCATATATTTTCATTAATTTTATTTAGAAAGGTAAAAATGGAAATGGAAACAAAAACAGACGCAATTTATGACGCAAAGCAGTTAGGCACGCCAAAGATGCTGGTGCTGGGCCTTCAGCACATGTTCGCAATGTTCGGAGCAACTGTGCTTGTGCCCATTATCACGGGGCTGAGCGTTTCGGCAACTCTCCTCTTTGCAGGGCTTGCAACTCTCTTTATGCACCTTGTGACCGGCAAAAAGGTTCCCGTGTTCCTGGGCTCCTCCTTTGCATTCTTAGGCGGCTACGCTGCAGTTAAGGCAGCAGGCGTTGCAGCCGGCTACACAGAGAGAGTTTCTCTCACCTATGCCTCCGTGGGCATTGCATGCGCAGGTCTGCTCTATCTTGTGCTTGCTCTTATCTGCAAGGTATACGGCAGCAAAAAGGTTATGAAATTCTTCCCCCCTGTTGTTACAGGACCCATCATTATTGCAATAGGCATGAATCTTGCCCCCTCCGCAGTTAACAACTGCGAAACCAACTGGTGGATCGCTCTTCTGGCAATTGCAGTTGTTATCGTTTGCAACATCTGGGGCAAGGGCATGATTAAAATCGTTCCCATTCTTCTCGGCGTTGTGGCTTCCTATCTGGTTGCCGCAATCACAGGAAACGTGGACTTCTCAGGAGTTAAGGAAGCCGCCTGGTTCGGTCTCCCATTCCAGATGGAGGACACTGTTTTCGGTCTGTTCTCCTCCGGTAATGTGGACAGCGGACTTCTTCTTTCCGCAATAATCACAATTGTTCCCATAGCTGTTGCCACAATGATGGAGCACGTTGGAGACATTTCTGCAATAAGCGGAACGGTTGGAAAGAACTTCATTGAAGACCCGGGCCTTCACAAAACTCTCATTGGCGACGGCGTTGGAACCGCAATCGCAGCCCTCTTCGGAGCCCCCGCAAACACAACCTACGGCGAGAACACCGGCGTTCTGGCTCTCACAAAGGTTTATGACCCCAAGGTTATCCGCCTGGCAGCCTACTATGCAATTCTTCTGAGCTTCTGCCCCAAATTCGCAGCTTTGATTACTGCCATGCCTTCTGCAACAATAGGCGGCGTATCCCTCATTCTCTACGGCATGATTTCCGCAGTCGGAATCAGAAACATGGTTGAAAACCACACGGATTTCCAGAAGAGCAGAAATGTTATAATCGCTGCTCTCATCATCGGCCTTGCAATAGGCATCAACTACTCCAACGACGGAGCAATACTTCTGGGCAGCGTGAGCCTTTCCGGTCTGGCAGTTGCCTCAATAGTCGGCATTGTGCTTAATGCAGCTCTTCCCGGCGGCCGTGAGGAATATATGCCCAACGATGAAAACTCCGGTTCTCTCGGCAAATTCTGATTTGATAGAGTTTGGGTTCTCACGGAATGAACGATCCCTTTGTTGAGCTCTGCGGAATTGAATTTGACAAAATTGAAGAAGGGCACTGCGAGGGGCACTGCGTTATTGAAGAAAAGCATCTGAACCCCTGGGGCATTTCCCACGGAGGTCTCCTTTTCACCCTTCTTGATACAATTGCCGGCACCGCAGGCAGATACAGCACCGGCAATATGGACGAGCCTAAAAACCTTGTTACCTTAAGCTCCACGGTTTATTTTGTTAAGGCAGCGCTGCCGGGCTTGGTTGTTGCCAAGGCTGATGTTGTTAAGTCAGGCAAAAACATCGTTATTGTTGATGCGGCGGTATACTCCGGGGAAACTGTTCTTACCAGAGCAAGCTTTGAATTTTTCTGCGTGGGATAAAATTAACGGCGCAACAAAAAAAGAGCCATAGGGCTCTTTTTTTGTTTCAGCGCTCTTCCCGGAAATAGGCGAGGCCCAAGGAGGCAGGGGGCTGATTTTCTCTCTTGTTTCTCATTGAGGAGAGAACGAGAACAATTATTGTTACAACATAGGGGAGCATTTTGTATAGCTCTTTGATGGCCATGTTTTCACCGGTGGGAATGTATGAGTTGAGAATATAAAGCCCGCCGAACAGGATTGATGCCAATATGCTCACATTCGGCCTCCAGATGGTGAAGATGACCAAAGCGATTGCAAGCCAGCCTCTGTCTCCAAAGGCATTGTTTGACCAGATGCCGCAGGCATAATCCATGACATAGTAGAGTCCGCCGAGCCCTGCAATCATGCTTCCTATGCAGATTGCAAGATATTTATAGCGATTAACATTTATTCCGGCTGCATCGGCTGTGGCAGGGCTTTCGCCAACAGCTCTGAGCTGAAGACCCTGTCTGGTTCTTTTCAGAAACCAGGAGGCAAGGAGGGAAATTATTATTGCGGCATATGCAAGGAAGCTGTAGCTGAGAAACATCTTGCCAAACGCCCCTGTTGTCTCGGCAAGAGGGAGAGTTTTGCTGTAGGCCAGGCTTGTTTTGGGGAGAACGACTGAGGGAACATCCAAGCCCGAAATCTTCACGAGAGAGCCTCCGAAGAAATTCCCGAAGCCCACTCCGAAGGTTGTGAGCGCAAGGCCCGTAACATTCTGATTGGCCCGGAGGGTTATTGTGAGAAAAGCATAGATCAGACCCATAAGCAGCGAGCCCAAAAGGCTGCAGGCAAGGGGGATGGCAATTGTGAGAAAAGGGGTCATTTCAGCGCCGGAATATTCATAGAAAAAGGCGCCTATAACTCCGCATATTCCTCCAACATACATAACTCCGGCAGTTCCAAGATTGAGGTTGCCGGCTTTTTCTGTTATTGTTTCGCCTGTTGCGCCGCACATAAGGGGAATTCCCTGCATTACCGCTCTGGGGAAGAAGGAAACAAAGTCAAACATTTTCTTTTACCTCCCTGCTGTTTTTCCTGAAGGAGATTTTGTAGTTAATGAAAAATTCGCAGCCGATAATGAAGAATATGATTATTCCTGTGAGTATTTCTCCAAAGGCCTGGTTAAGACCGAAGGCTGTTGAGATTTCGGCAGCGCCGGAATCCATGAAAATAAGCAGGGCGCTTGTTGCCATCATGAGGAAGGGGTTAAATTTTGCCATCCAGCTCACCATTACTGCAGTGAAGCCCTGGCCGCCTGCTATGGAGGTTGAAATTGTGTGGTTTATGCCGCTCACGAGCAGGAAGCCTGCAATGCCGCAGATAAGGCCGGAAAGAAGCATGGTTCTGACAATGACTTTTCCCACATTAACACCTATGTATCGGGCAGTGCGCTCGCTTTCTCCGACAACTGCAATTTCATATCCGTGCTTGGAATATTTCATGTAAATGTGGACGAAAATCATGATTGCGAGCACAACAAGAATTATTAGCAGCTGTTTATTCACAAGGTTGGGAAGCCAACCGGCCATTGTTTTCTGGTTTACAACGCCAACATTATTTGAGCCCTTGGGATTTTCCCAGATTTTCACATAGTAGGCAACAATCTGGGTTGCCACATAGTTCATCATGAGAGTGAAGAGGGTTTCATTGGTGTTCCACTTGGCCTTGAAAAGGGCCGGGATTGCTGCCCAGAGAGCGCCGGCAGCAGCTGCGCTCACAAGCATTACCGCAAGGAGCAGAGGCTGAGAGAGCTTCTCCGGAAGGAGAATCATGCAGGCAGCAGAAGCCAGTCCCCCTGCAAGCACCTGGCCCTCTGCGCCCAGGTTCCAACAGCGCATTTTAAAGGCCGGAGTCACTGCAAGGGCAATGCAGAGAAGAACTGCAGTATTCTGGAGGAAAATCCAGAATTTCCGCTTTGAGCCGAAGGAGCCTTTAATCATTGCAGCAAAAATTGCAAGAGGGTTTTCTCCGGTTGTTGCCATTATAATGAGGGCGCAGAGAAGCAGCGACAGAATAATGGCAGAAAATTTCACAAGGATTGATCTTCCCTTGCTGACATCGGCTCTTTTTGAAATGTGAACAAGGGGTTCTCTGTTTTTATTCATTACTGTCCCCTCCAAGCTTTGTCATCATTGCGCCGACTGCGCGTTTGTTGGTTGAGGGACCGTCTACTATGCCGGAGACCTTTCCTCCGCAGAGGACAAGTATCCTGTCGCAAAGCTCGACAAGCACATCCAGATCCTCTCCAACATAGATAACGGCAGCTCCCCGTTCTTTTTCCTTTGTTATGAGGTCATAGATCATGTAGGAAGAGTTTATGTCCAGCCCTCGGGTGGCATAAGCCGTCATCAAAACAGTGGGCGCATTGGCAATCTCTCTGCCCACAAGCACCTTCTGAACATTGCCGCCCGAGAGCTTTCTAACGGGTGTTTCAATTCCGGGCGTTGCAACCTCGAGGGAATCCACAACATGATGGGCCAGCTTATCAGGAGCCTTTCTGTCTGTGAATAAGCTTCTGCCTTTTGCATAGGAGCGGAGCATCATATTGTCGCTTATGTCCATGTTGCCTACAAGACCCATACCAAGCCTGTCCTCCGGAACAAAGGAGAGGGCAACTCCCATTTCCTTGATTTTAACAGGGTCTTTTCCGATCAGTTCCTCTTCGGTCTCATCGTCTTCAATATATTTTATGCTGCCAGCTTCGATCTTCTGCAGCCCGGCCACAGCTTCAAGCAGTTCCTTCTGGCCGCAGCCGGAGATGCCGGCAATTCCAAGAATTTCCCCGCTGTTTGCAGTGAAGGAAACACCGGCAAGCTTGTTTATTCCTTCAACATCTTTTATTGTGAGATTTTCAATTATCAGTCTTGGCTTGGGTTCTACCGGCTCGGTTCTCTTTATGTTCAGCTCAACGGGACGGCCAACCATCATGTTGGTCATCTCCTGGGCATTTGTTTTTGCCGTTATCATATCACCCACGAACTGCCCCTTGCGGAGTATTGCAACGCGGTCTGAAAGGCTTTCGACCTCATGCATTTTGTGGGTTATTATTACAACTGCCTTCCCGTCGTCCCGCATGTTGCGGAGGACGGCGAAAAGCTTGTCTGTCTCCTGGGGGGTGAGGACGGCAGTGGGTTCGTCTAAAATTAAAATGTCTGCCCCGCGATAGAGCACCTTTACGATTTCCACAGTCTGCTTTTGGGAAACCGTCATGTCGTATATCTTTTGGTCAGGGTCAACCTCGAAGCCGTATTTTTCGCAGATGTCAACAATCTTTTTTCTGGCTTCGGCCTTGTCAAGCTTTCCCGGCAGACCAAGTATTATGTTTTCGGTTGCAGTGAAAACATCAACCAGCTTGAAGTGCTGGTGGATCATTCCTATTCCAAAAGAAAATGCATCCTTTGGAGAGGAGATCACAACCTCTTTATCGTCAATAAATATCTGGCCCTCATCAGGAAAATAAATCCCGGAGAGCATGTTCATAAGCGTTGTTTTGCCGCTTCCGTTTTCTCCAAGAAGCGCAAGAATTTCGCCCCTGTAAATGTCGAGCCAGCATTTATCGTTGGCAATGACAGGGCCGAAACGCTTTGTTATGTTTCGCATTTTTACTGCGGGGATTCTTTGGTCCATAGGCTGTCCTCCCGAATAAAGTCGTGCAAAGCCCCGGATGAGCCGGGGCTTTGCCGTTATTTAAAGCTTTCTGTTAATCAGCCGAGAAGGGTGATTCCGTCGATATCAATGTCGAAATAGGGGGCGCTGCGGAGTGTGGACTCTGCGAACACACCGTTGACTATTGCTTCCTGGCCGTTAAGACCCCAGGCGTCAGTGTAGGATGTGAGAGTTTCGCCGTCCTTTGTCCAGGTGGCAGTGTCGAAAATGTTGAGCTCGCCGCTGAGGATCTGCTGAGTGAGTTCATCAAGCTTTGCCTGAGTGCCTTCGGCTGCAACTGCTTCGTTAACCTCCGTGAGAACGACAGAGCCGGTTGAAAGATCTCCGCACCAGTCTGTGTCGTAGTTTTCGCCGTTCATAACAGCCTGGATTGCATAGGTGAAGTAGGGCTCCCAGTTAATGCGGGAGGAAACGATGAAGGTGTTGGGGCAGGCAGAGATTGTTGAGCCATTGTAGGAAACGTTGGGAACTCCGGCGCTTTCGCAGGCATTGGGAGCGCCCCAGGAGTCTGCATGCTGGGAGATGAGCTTGCAGCCGTTGGCGATGAGCTTATTTGCGCCTTCGTTTTCGAGGGTCTCGTCATACCAGGAGCCGGTGAAAACGACTTCCATTGTTGCAGTGGGAACTATGGAGCGAACGCCGAGGAACCAGGAGGTGTAGCCGGACTTAACCTCTGCATAGGTCATTGCGCCGACATAGCCAACCTTTGCTTCTTCAGCTGTGAATTCGCCGTTGTCTATCATTTCCTGGAGCTTCATGCCGGCTGCAACGCCTGCAAGGTAACGGCCTTCAAAGATGGTTGCGAAGGCATTGTGGAAATTGTCGAGCCCGTCGTTGAGGGCAGTGTCTCCTGTGCAGGAGGTGAACTGAACTTCAGGATATTCCTGAGCTGCCTGGAGAATGTAGGACTGGTGACCATAGCTGTCTGCAAAGACGACGCTGCAGCCGTCATCTGCCATTTCACAGGCTGCGTCGTAGGCTGCCGCTTCCTCGGGGATGCCGGTTTTTATTTCGTATTCAACGCCGCAGGCTTCGCAGGCTGCCTTGAAGGCATTGAGGAAGTTAAGGTCATAGGTGGAGTTTTCGTCGTGAAGGCAAATGAGACCTGCTTTGAAGCCGGAAGCTGCTTCTGCAGGAGCAGCTGCTTCTGCTGCAGGGGCTGCTTCGGTTGCAGTGGATGCGGCGGAGGTTGCGGAGGTTCCGCAGGCACACAGAGCAAAAACCATGACAAATGCGAGAGCGAGGGCGATGAGCTTTTTCATTTTCTTTCTCCTTTTTAAAATTCAACCGCACAGACCATGCTAAAACAGTGCAATGCGCCTATGCGGGTGTGAACCGAAAGAGAGAAATAACAAAGGCGCAGAAATATTGTTATACTGCGCCTTCGGATTTTTAACGGTTAACTCGATAGTCCGGCATGTTACGGCGCCGGGTAGAGACGCAAAACCTTATTATTTGCATATATCGAAAGCGGTATTTAATTTGCAATGATAGAATAAACTTTTTAGATGCTTTTGTCAAGAATTTCTTTGGACGATTTTTACAAATTAATATGTTTAATTTTGTGCAGACTGCACAAACTCAATGCTGTCATCAGTCATGGAGGAAATCATGGCAAGGGATTCAACTCTTATCCCCTTTTCTCTCAGCTCGTTGCCGCCGCCCTGGAAAACCTTCTCAACAGCTATGCCGCAGCCCACAACCTCTGCTCCTGCCTGATTGCAGATCTCCAAAAGACCCTTGAGGGCTGCGCCTGTTGCAAGAAAATCGTCTATCAGGAGGATTTTCTCGCCGGGATGGAGATATTCCTTTGAAACCACAACGGTGTTTGTGTTGCCGTGGGTGAAGGAAGCAACCTCGGCGCTGTATACATCCTCTGCTATATTTTTTGACCTGCTCTTTTTTGCAAAAACAATAGGACAGCCCAGAATATAGGCCGCCATTATAGCCATGGCAATTCCGGAGGCTTCAACTGTGAGTATTTTGGTTATTTCGCAGCCTGCATACAGGCGCTTAAGCTCCTGCGCCATTTCAAACATTAGCTCAGGATCGATTTGATGGTTAAGAAAATTGTCTACCTTCAGGATTCCTCCGGGCTTTATGGTTCCGTCTTTTTTGATTCTTTCTTCAAGAAGCTTCATATTTTCCTCCAAAATACCGAAAAAAGCCCGTCACCATTTACAGGACAGGCTTTGATCGGGTAATGTTAAATTACACAGCGCGCTGGACCTTGCCGCTGCGCAGGCAACGGGTGCAGACGTATACATGCTGAGGGGTTCCGTCTACAATAGCCTTGACGCGCTTCACATTGGGCTTCCAGGTACGGTTGGTGCGCCTGTGTGAGTGAGAAACCTTTATGCCGAAAGACATATCCTTCTCGCAGAACTGACACTTTGCCATGAATGAAGCACCTCCTTGCTTTTATTGCGCCACAAAGGCAGCTCGAATATAATAACAGAAGCCGGAAGGAATTGCAAGAACTTTTTTAATATTCTTGCATTGTGCGCTGCATTTAGAGGGCAAGAATGTCTTTAATCAGCTCTTCTGCGTCTTCCTCGGTTGTGGCCCAGCTGGTGCAGAAGCGAACAAGGCTGCCTTTTTCCGTTTTTCCTTCATCTTCAAAAATATATTTCTCTGAGAGCTTTTTCTTCTGTTCATCGGTTAAAACAACAAACTGCTGGTTCGTGAAGCTTTCGGGAGCAAAGGGGATTTCTTTTTTCTCAAAAGCCGCTTTTATCCTTAATGCCAGCTCATCGGCCCGCTTACCGGCAGCAAAGTATTCTCCGTTTTCAAGCATGGCAGAAAACTGCAGGCCGAGAAGCCAGCCCTTTGCAAGCACGGCTCCGTTCTGCTTCATATATGCCTTAAAGCGCCTTTTAAGGGCCGGATTGGTTATTACAAGGGCCTCTCCCATGAGGGCGCCGCACTTTGTGCCTCCGAGATAAAACGCATCTGCAAGGCGGGCAAAGTCGCAGAGGGAAACATCATTCTCAGGAGAACCCAGGCCGTATGCCATCCTTGCGCCGTCAACAAAAAGATACATGCCGTATTTTTTGCAGACAGCGCTTATTTCTTCAAGCTCTGCCAAAGAATATAAGGTTCCCTGCTCGGTGGGAAAGGAAATGTATACCAGCTTGGGCTCCGTGAGGTATTCCGCCTCTCCGGAAGCGTAATATTCATTTGCGCAGCTTTCTATCTGCGAGGCTGCAAGCTTGCCGTTTCTGTTTGGAAGGGGGAGGATTTTGTGGCTCGTGTTTTCTATAGAAGCCGCTTCATGGGAATTTATGTGGCCGCTGTCAGGAGCTATAACGCTCTGAACAGAGTTCAGGGCTGCGGCAATGAGCACAAAATTCGTTTGGGTTGCTCCCGGAAGGAAGCGCACCTCCGCCTCCGGGGAGCTGCAGAGAGCGCGTATTAAATCTGCTGCCTTTGCGCAGCATTCGTCTTCACCGTAGCCCGGAAAGCTTTCATCCGCGCTTTCCTTCAGTGCTTCAAGCACGCAGGGCATTGCGCTGCGGGAATAGTCATTGTTGAATCGTTTCATTTTCCGTTCTCCTAATTTCTCCTTTTACGGAGTCAGTTTCGTTTCGGGCCTCCGAAGAGGAGGAGCATTAAGCAATATATGGCACACTTACAACCGTCACATTTTTCCTCTCTGAAAGGGCCAGCTTAAGCTGAATGCTCGTTTGGTTATGAAGAATTGAGGCCCATTTTTCTTTGCAGACGAATTGAGGCATTACAACCGTAAGCATTTCTCCCTTGCCCAGCTCTGATGTGAGCTCATCAACATGTTTGAGGAGTATGTCATTTGTGTTTCTCAGAAGCGTAACATCATAATTGAAGTATGAATTCGGAATTTTAAGCTCAGACAGTTCTTTTTCAAGCTGAGTCTCCTTTCCGCTGCCGTCGGAGACAAAATAGAATTCAATCTCCTTTGCTCCGGTGTCGACAGCATAGTTAAGCGCCTTGATAAAGCTTTTGTTCAGGCTCTGAACCGGCATAAGCACTCTGGCATTCCCTGCAGCTCCGCTGCCCTTGTGGAGCAGCTCCGCAGGGTTTCCTGTAATTCTGAGCTGTTGCGCGACGGAATCATAATGCTTTTTGATTTTCAGCTTCATAATAACCAGAAGCGGAATAAGAACAACCACGACCCAGGCGCCTTCAAGGAAGCGGGTAACTGCAATAACAACGCACACAAGCGCGCATATGAGAGTTCCTGCAGCATTTACTGCCGCTTTTTTCTTCCAGCCTTCCCCTCTTTTCCTGTACCAGTGGACTAACATACCCGCCTGGGAAATTGTGAAGGACACAAACACCCCTGTTGCATACAAGGGCAGCAGCGCATGGGTATCGGCATTAAAGAGGAATATGAGGGCCGAGGCAAGGAAGAAAATCATGAGAACGCCGTTTGAAAAATTAAGCCTTGCGCCTCTTTGCGCAAATTGCCGGGGCATATAGCCGTCTTTTGCAACCATGGCAAGAAGCAGAGGCATGCCCGCAAAGGCCGTGTTTGCTGCCAGGGAGAGGATAATCACCGTTGCAATCTGAAAAACATAAAACATAAGACTTCCCTGCCCGAAAACCGCAGAGGCAAGGGCAGCAACAGCAGTAATCTCGTCTGTTGGAAAAACATGATAAATATCGGTTAAAGCTGCAACGCTGATAAATGTAAAGCCGACTATGCAGGCCATGAGCGTCAGCACCAGCTTTGCGTTTTTCGCAGAAGGCTCTCTGAAGGACGGCACACCGTTTGAAACCGCTTCAACACCGGTCAGCGCAGTGCAGCCTGAGGCAAATGCCCTCAGAACGAGAAAAATCGTAATATCTCCGACAGCTTCCGCAGTATAATTCGCTTCCGGCGGTTCATATCCCAAAATAACTCTCACGAAGCCGGTTATTATGAGCACTATGATTGAGATGATGAAGAAGTATGTTGGCAGCCCAAACATAACCGAGCTCTCTCTCATGCCTCTCAAATTGCCCCAGGTAAGTATGCAGACAATGAAGAAGGCCAACAAAGCCTTATAGGGCGCAAGAGCAGGAAAAGCCGAAACAACTGCCGCAGCGCCGCTGCAGCTTGAAACGGCCACCGTGAGGATGTAACCCACGGAAAGAGAGCTTGCAGCAACCAAGCCCGGAATTGTTCCCAAATTGTCAACACCTACTATATATGCACCCCCTCCCTGAGGGTAGGCATCTATAGTCTGCCTGTAGCATATAACAAGAATTGCGAGAAGAGCAATAATTGCGCACATAACCTTAACCAGCATTCCGGTTGCCGCCATTGCCATAACAGGAAGAAGAACCAGAAGTATTTCTTCTCCCGCATAGGCAACAGAGGAAATGGTATCGCTGGCATATATGGGCAATCCCCACACAACCTTGAATTTCTCCCCTTCAAGGGCAGTGTTCTCCAAAGGAGGGCCTATTATAATGTCTTTAAGTTTTCTTTTCATAAACACCTCTAAAAAAACAAAAAATGCCATGCTTAAAGCATGGCGAAAAAACGGCATAATTATTGCATAATAATACCATTACCTCACACGCTGACGAGATTAGCTGCCGGGCTCGGAGGTGACGTTCTCCTTGCGCTTGTGCGCTTTCGCCCCAAAAATCGGTTCTCCCGCTGCCGCTACTGCGGCATTAAGCAGGTTGCATACTATCACTTTCCTGCCCGCATGTCAATATGTCATTTTTTGTTCAGGCCGCCGAAGATCAGAATCATTATGGGGTATATTTCCAGCCTGCCGAGAAGCATCTCGAGAGACAGAATCAACTTAGAAAAGCCGGAAAAAACGGCATAGGATTCCGACGGCCCAACCTTTGCCATCCCGGGACCTACATTTGAAAGGCAGGCGATGGAGGCTGTGAAGCTGGTGGTGATTCCCAGCCTGTCAAAGGAAATCAGAGCTGAGGAAAGGGCCAGAACCAGCATGTAGAGCACAAAATAGGTCTGGGTGGCTTTTATTGTTTTTTCGTCAACCTTTTCCCCGTCAAGCCGGACTATATTAACGCTTCTGGGGTGAATCATCTGGCGAATGTCGTTCAGGGCGGTTTTGAAAAGGATTATAATTCTTGAAACCTTCATTCCCCCTGCAGTGCTGCCTGCGCAGCCGCCAATAATCATCAGCCCCAAAAGAACCCATTTGGCATATTCCGGCCAGCAGTTAAAGTCTACCACTGCAAAGCCCGTTGTGCTTATTACTGTTGCAACATTGAAAAATGAATATCTCAGTGCCGTTGACCATGAGCCATAAAAATCCTTAACAAAAAAAGTGATTGCGGCAATGCACAATATTACAGCTCCGGCAAACCAGTGCAGCTCCTCGTTGGCAAAAGCTTTTTTCAGCTTCCTGCAGATAATCAGAAAGTAGACATTAAAGTTCACGCTGAAAATGAGCATGAACACAGCGACCACAATTTCAATATAAAGACTGTCGAAGGCGGCTATTCCCGCATTTCTTGTTGAAAAGCCGCCGGTTCCGGCAGTGGAAAAGGCATGGAGGAGGGCCTCATAAAAGCTCATCCCACCGCACATGAGAAGGCCCGTTTCCAAAAGCGTGAGCGCAATATATATCACATATAGGATGATTGCGCTTTTCTTTGCTCTTGGCACCAGCTTCCCCGCCGTGGGACCGGGGACCTCTGCTCTCATTATGTGCATGGAGTGCTCACCGCTCATGGGAAGAACGGCCATGATGAAAACCAGAATTCCCATTCCGCCTATCCAGTGGGTAAAAATCCGCCAGAAGGCGCAGCCCCTGCTTAAAGCTTCAACATTCTTAAGCACAGTGGCTCCGGTGGTTGTGAAGCCGGAAACGGTTTCGAAAAAGGCATCAATGTAGTTAGGGATATCTCCGCTTAAAACGAAGGGGAGGGCCCCCAACAGAGACATGAGAATCCAGGCCAGGCTCACGGTCACAAAACCGTCTCTTGCAAATATCCTCCCGTTTTCAACCCTGATTTTCAAAAGCAGCAGGCCAAGAAGGGCAGAGAGGACCGCGCTGACGAGAAAATGCCAGACCGTTTCCCCAAAGCAGAGCCCCGCTGCCGCAGGCAGGAGCAGCAACCCTGACAATGCAAGAAGAACCTTTCCGAGAAGATTGGCTATCATTCTGAAGTTCATTATCTGCCCTCTACAATGTCGTCTATTTTGAAAAGCATTCCTGCCGGAGCAACAACAACCGCATAATCCCCGGGAAGGAGAGAGGTGTTGCCGTCTGGGATTATGCCGGTTTTTCCCCTGGTGACCGAGGCAAAGAGAACGCCCTTCCTGAGTTTAAGCTCCTTAAGGGGCGTATTTATGCAGCGGGCCCCCTCTTCAACATGAAATTCAATTGCCTCGGCCTTCCCCTCAGCCAGGCGGTAGAGCGCCTCCATGCTGCTGCCCTTTGAATCGCTCATAGCCCGCACATACCGGGCAATCTGCTGAGCAACAATCTGCTTCGGGGAGACCACGCAGTCAAGCCCGGAGGAGGAAAGTATGCCCGTGAAGGGCTCGTGATTCACCTTGGTTACAATCTTTTCCTTTCCAATTGAGGAGGCGAAAAGAGAGGTTACGATGTTGTTCCCGTCGTCCCCCGTGAGAGCAACGAAGGCATCAGCCTTTTTAATCCCCTCTTCATAGAGCACATTGCTCTTTGTTGCGTCTCCATATATTATGCTCGCATCGGGCAATACCTGGCAAAGAAGCTCGCATCTTTCACGGCTTCGGTCTATTATTGTGACATTCAGGGCGTTTTCCGCCAGCAGTTCGGAAAGATATACTCCGGTTCTGCCGCCGCCTATTATCATGACATTTTTAAGGGCTTTTTTATAGGCTCCCGCATTTTTGAAAAATTTGAGGAGCTCATTGGATGTGCCTGTTATGCTCAGGATGTCATCTGTTCGGAGTTCAAATTCGCCGTTGGGCGCAATTGCCTCTTTTCCCCTTTCGACCAGGCACACCAGCACCTTCGCTCCGAACTCCTTCTGAAGGTTCTTCAGCTTAAGCCCTTCAAGCCTTCCCCCGGCTCTGACTCTGTGCTCTGCAATTTCGATCCTTCCCTTGGTGAAAGCATCTACTCTTGCTGCGGCAGGATATCTTATTATCCTTGAAATTTCTCTGGCGCATTCCAGCTCCGGATTGACGATTACATCAAGGCCAAAGGCATCTCTCAGAAATTCGGTTTCGTGGAGATATTTCGGGTCTCTTATGCGGGCAATAACATGCTTTGTCCCCAACCTTCTTGCGGATATTCCGCAGATCATGTTGGTTTCATCCTGCTGTGTTGCCGCAACAAAGAGATCTGCCTCGGAGGCTCCTGCCTCTTGAAGAACTTCATAGCTTGTGGCATCGCCCTGATAGCACTTCACATCTATTTCATCGGTTAAAAATGAAATTGTCTCGCTGTCGCTGTCTATAACGCAGATGTCGTGCCCTTCGTTGTTGAGCAGCCTGATGATTTCGGAGCCTACCTTTCCCGCTCCCGCAATAACAATTTTCATTATTTCAATCCTCCGAGGATAAAATTACAAATTATTATAACATATTTCCCCGAAATGTGGTAATATATATTAAAAAAGAAAAAGGAGGGCAACATGAGCAGCATCAAATCAGAATCCCGGCTCAGCTTTCTTGAAGCCGCAGGAATAATCGTGGGCCACGGAGTGGGCGCGGGGATACTTGCAGTTCCCTATCTCGCCTCATTCAACAGCCTCACTTCAATTATCCTTATTCTGCTATTCTGCTTTCTGTTCAACATCGTTCTGCATCTTCTCATTGCAGAGCTGTCTTTAAACAATGAGGGGGCGCAGTTCGTCTCCTGCTTTGACAGGGAACTTTTTTCGGGAAAATTCAAGAAAATTTTCACCTGGCTCGCCTTTGGGCTCCTTGGGGCATCAGTCATCGTTAATGTGACCGCTTTTCTCACTGGGGCAGCTGCTGTTTTCCGTTCCTGGTTCGGTCTTCCCAACATAGTGGGCATGCTCATTTTCTATGTTATAGGCGCAGGGGTTGTTTTCATTGGCATGAAGCTCGTGGGCATATGCGAGAAATATGCTGTTATTTCAATGGTTGTCGTTGTGGCAATTCTTTTTGCTGCTGCCCTGACGGGAGACACATATTCCCTTCCGAAAACCGTTTGCGGTTTAAACTCCGCTTTGGCTCTTTTCGGCTCGGTGAGCTTTTCCCTTTCCGCCGTAATGAGCACGCCTCAGGTTGTTAAGGGGCTTGACGGAAATCCGAAAAAAATACGCGGTGCCATCATCCTCGGTCTGGCAGTTAATGCGGCTCTTATTTTCTTCGTTACCTTAACAACGCTCCTGGGCTGCGGCAGCAGCGTGACTGAAGACGGGGCCCTTGTTGACCTGGCCAAGGCTCTTGGGGGCTGGGTGAGCATTGTGGGCTACATCTTCACCCTCCTGGCTCTTGCCACCTCCTTCTGGGCAAACACTCTGAATCTGAGAGACATTATAAACGAGCAGACAAAGTGGGGCCTCCGGCTCAGCTGGCTTGCCTCCTCCGCTCCCTGCCTTGTGTTGGCGATGTTTTCACTCTTCGGCTTTGTTACACTCACCCGCTTTGCCGGGGTGATTCAGGTTGTGACAGGGCTTGGAATAATTGTTGCATATAATTTTTCCCGCAAGAGGGTTGGAGAAAGCAGACTTTTGGGTTCCTTAGGAAGTCTGCCCTGGCAGATTGCTGTTGCATGCTGCACATTGCTTGCAACGGTGGGTTCAATGGTGAGTGTGGGCTGATATGATGTTATATAACTATATTTTTTCAGGAAATTTGGGAAAGCTTCTCTCCGCACTTCCGGAGAAGAAAAACCATACCGACGAATATATTGCATGGCGGGATGGCTGGAAGGAGAAAATGCTCTCCACCCCCTGCCGAGAATTCACCCTTGAAAATCCCAAGGGCATAAAGCTCAAGGGCTTTTATTACCAGGCCGGCGATGCTCCCTCCGGCAGGATTGCCTTCATTGTTCACGGCTACCGCTCTGAGCATGCAGAGGCAGCCGGCCCCTTCCTGCAGCTTTATCATTCCAGGGGGATAGATGTTTTCGCTGTTGATCTTGCGGCTCACGGGGAGAGCGAAGGCGAGCTTATAGGCTGGACATACCCCGAAAGCGAAGACTGCCTTCTCTGGTTGGAGCTGCTGCTCATGGAATTTGGGGAGGATATTCGCATAATACTCCACGGCTTTTCCATGGGCGGCTGCATTGTTCTCTCCATGGCAGACAGGGTGCCTGAAAATGTTGCCTTCATAATAGACGACTGCGGCTTCACCTCCGCTGAAGATATGCTTCGCCCTCAGCTGGGGCCTCTCTACCCGGTTCTCAACGCTCTTAATCTGAAAAAGCAGGGCTTCTCCCTTTCATCATCAGATGCAAGGCCCCATCTTAAGGAGGCAAAATGCCCCGTGCTCTTCTGCCACGGGCTTCAGGACCCTGTTGTTCCCCCCGAAATGACGGAGGAGCTTTACCGCTGCTGCAGCTCTCCGAAGGACAGACTGTTGGTTTCAGGGGCGAAGCATGTTGAATGTCTTTGGCGCGCTTACGGGCAGTATGCCGCTGCAATTGACAGATTTGTGCAATTTTATCTTTAAAAGAATGATTATTTATGCATAATTATCCATTGACAATTTTGCATTTATAACTATAATATTACCCAACTGAACAAAGTTAGATAGAGGCGCGGTTATCATGAATACTCCCGCAAAGGCCCGGGGAGGGGCCGGGAGGAAAGGGGTCGCCGCCGAAGGGTATCGGTTTTCCCCATCCGATATGCCTGGGTTCACGGAGAACATCCGTGAGACTGTCGCAGAAATGCGGAGTGCTGTCGTGGCTTAATAGATGATTAAAGGTCGTGAACAGTATCTGCTCTGTTCACGATTTTATTATCAGGAGGTACATAAAATGTACGGAACCTTTTGGGCATTGGTGCCGCCGCTTTTTGCGATTGCCCTGGCACTCATCATTAAGGAGGCATACTCCTCTCTCTTCCTCGGCGTTCTGCTGGGCGGGCTTTTTGTTGCAAGCTTCAACCCGGTAACAACCCTTGACACCGTAATAAACGACGGGCTCATAACCGCTGTTGCTGACAACGCGGGCATCTTCATTTTCCTGGTTTTGCTGGGAATAATTGTTGCTCTGGTTAACAGAAGCGGAGCCTCCGCAGCCTTCGGCCGTTGGGCAAAGGTCCATGTGAAGTCAAAGGTGGGCGCAATGCTTTCAACATTCCTTCTCGGCGTTCTCATTTTTATTGACGACTATTTCAACTGCCTCACCGTCGGCTCCGTTATGCGCCCCGTAACCGACACTCATAAAATCAGCCGCGCAAAGCTGGCCTGGCTCATAGACGCAACAGCAGCCCCTGTCTGCATGATTGCCCCCATATCCTCCTGGGCAGCTGCGGTTTCAGGCGTTGCCAGCGATCTTGGAACAGGGATTTCCGGCATTCAGCTTTTCTGCAGCGCCATACCCTACAATTTCTATTCCCTCCTCACCTTTGTTTTCATCATTGCAATTGCTCTGATGAAGTTTGACTACGGCCCCATGAAGGTCTCCGAAATGGCAGCAGAGCTTGAAGGCAATCTTGGTGCCCTCGAAGGCTCTGCAGATGATGAAAATGCCAACCCCAAGGGAAAGGTTATGGACCTTATAATCCCCGTGGTTGTTCTCATTATCACCTGCGTAATCGGCATGATTTATGTTGGCGGCTTCTGGGAAGGCGCAAGCTTCATTGATGCCTTTGGCGACACGGATGCCTTCGTTGCCCTCCCCTGGGGCGGAATCATCACCCTTATCTTCACTGTCATCTACCTTATCTGCCGCAAGGTTGTTAACTTCAAGGAGGCCATGGAATGCGTGCCTCAGGGCTTCATAGCGATGGTTCCTCCCATACTCATTCTCACACTTGCCTGCTCACTTAAGGCAATGACCTCTGCCCTCGGCGCAGCTGACTATGTTCACGGCCTTATGGAAGGCGCAGCCGCTTCTCTCTACAGCATGCTTCCCGCTGTCATCTTCCTTGTTGCCTGTGTTCTTGCCTTTGCCAGCGGCACATCCTGGGGAACCTTCGGAATTCTCATTCCCATTGTTATGGCGATTTTCGACCCCACAAGCCCACTGCTCATAATCGGCATCTCCGCCTGCTGCGCCGGAGCCGTTTACGGCGACCATGTTTCCCCCATTTCCGACACAACCATTATGGCCTCTGCCGGAGCCCAGGTTAATCACCTTGAGCATGTTTCAACCCAGCTGCCCTATGCCTCCACCGTTGCGGCCGTCAGCTTTTTGACCTACATTTTTGCAGGCTTCGTTCAGAGCGCAGCTCTCAGCCTCATCTTCGGCGCAGTGCTGACAGTCGGCACCCTCTTTGTCATCAGAAAGCTTGAAGCAAAGAAGGCTGCATAAAACCGGCAAATAAAATTTAACTTAAAAAAGAGCCGCAAGGCTCTTTTTTATTTGAAGAAAGGGTGCTATAATCTTGCGGCTATGAAAAATGTACGGCAGCAAATTGAACAGCATTTAAAATCGGAAGAGGTTTTCTTCGAGGTTTTCGCCAGATGGTTCTGGATATCGGTTCTCATCGGTCTGGCGGGCTGTCTCGTGGGCTCCGCTTTCTATCAAAGCGTGTTCCTGGCGGCCGCTATAAACAGCGCAAGGCCCTTTCTCATTTATTTTCTTCCCCTGGGCGGCCTTGCCATAGCCTGGCTCTATAAATTTACCCGAACAGAAGGGGAGTCCACCAACGACATAATAGATTCAATCCTTCTCGGCAACAGAGTCCCCCTTGCTCTCACGCCCACAATTTTCATCTCAACCGTCATAACCCACCTTTTGGGCGGCTCCGCAGGCCGTGAAGGGGCAGCTCTTCAGATTGGAGGCAGCATAGGCTGCAACATCGGAAGGCTTGTTAAGCTTGACGAAAAAGAGGAGCGCATCGCAATTCTTTCCGGCATGAGCGCCGTATTCTCCGCTCTTTTCGGAACCCCCATAACGGCAATTGTCTTCGCTCTGGAGGTTTGCTCCGTGGGAATAATTCACTATTCCGGGCTTGTTCCCTGCGGAATTTCCGCTCTGGTTGCCTTCGGTCTGACGAAGCTTTTCGGCATTGCGCCCACAGCTTTCACTCTCCCGGCTTTTACCCACGGGGCTTTTCCTCTCATATGCGTTTGCATTCTTTCCGCCTTCTGCGCTGTTTTAAGCACTCTTTTCTGCAGAGTGATGCACCTGTTCTCTCATCTTTCCGCCAAGCATCTGCCTGATCCATATCTCAGAGCATTTACCGGAGGTCTGCTGATTATAGCCTTAACTCTGCTCTGCGGCAACCGGGATTACAACGGAGGCGGGGTTAATGTTATCGTCAGAGCAATTGAACAGGGCTCTGCCAGACCATGGGATTTTGCCTTTAAAATTCTTTTCACCGCAATAACCCTTTCTGCTGGTTTTAAGGGCGGTGAAATAGTTCCCTCCTTCTTCATAGGCGCAACCTTCGGCTGCGTTCTCGGTCCGCTCCTTGGGCTTCCTGCAGGCTTTGCTGCAGCGGTTGGGCTTATCTCCTTTTTCTGCGGAGCCGTCAACTGCCCTCTTGCTTCAACCATTCTCTCTATTGAGCTTTTCGGCTCTGAGCACTTAATTTATTTTGCCTCTGCCTGTTTCATTTCATACATGCTCTCCGGCTATACCAGCCTTTATGAAGAGCAGAAAATTATCTATTCCAAGCTGAAGGCGGAATTTATTAACAGAAAAGCAGAGTGATACAACATATTGTGTTCAAACAGTTACAAAGCGATAAAATTTTCAAAATATTGTGTTTTTCTGTTGACAAGCGGGCGCTCCTAATGTAGTATTAACACTGCACGAAAAATTAAGGAGCCCCGCTTGTTTATTTCAGGTCTTCAAAAACTAACACTGCTTGACTATCCCGGTCGTGTCGCCTGCACGGTGTTCACCGCGGGATGTAATTTTCGCTGTCCCTTCTGCCACAATGCTTCTCTGGTTCTTCCGGAGCAGCTCGGCAGCAGCATCGGCGAGGATGAGGTGCTCAGTTTTTTAAAAAAGCGTTCCGGGGTTTTAGAGGGCGTTGCCGTAACCGGCGGCGAACCGCTGCTCCACCTTGAGCTCATTTCCTTTCTTGAAAAGGTTAAAGCCCTCGGCTACAGCATTAAGCTCGATACCAACGGTTCCTTCCCTGAGCGTCTTAAGGATGCGGTGAGCTCCGGTCTTGTGGACCGTGTTGCCATGGATATTAAGAACTCCCCCTCGCTCTATCCGGAAACTGCAGGTGTGGCCTGTTTGGACATGGCCGCTGTTGAAGAAAGCAAGGATTACCTGCTGTCCTGCGGTGTGGACTATGAGTTCAGAACCACCGTGGTTAAGGGGCTTCACAGCGCAGAGAGCCTTATTGAAGCTGCAAAATGGATCAGCGGCGCAAAAGAATATTATCTTCAGCAGTTTAAAGACTCGGGAAATATAATTTCAAATCAGGGTCTTTCCTCCTTCAGCGAAACAGAAATGAAAGCTCTTGCCGCAGCCCTGGAGCCCTATGTTCCGGCAGTGAAGGTTAGGGGCGTTTGAACAAAAGCTAAAAAAGCACAACAGAAACGGAGAATCAGCATGTATAATCAGGTAACAAAAAGAGACGGCAAAATAGTCGATTTCGACATCACCAAGATTGCCGACGCCATAAGAAAAGCCTTCGAGGCAACTGACACGGAATATAACGACTCCGTGATTGATTTTCTCGCTCTCAAGGTCACTTCAGATTTTCAGAGCAAAATTGCCAACGGCAAAATCGCTGTTGAAGACATACAGGACAGTGTGGAATCAGTCCTCTCAAGAGGAGGTTATGAAACCGTTGCCAAGGCATATATACTCTACCGCAAGCAGAGGGAAAAGCTGCGCAACACCAAATCCTCCTACCTTGACTACAAAGAAACCGTAGACAAATATCTCAAGGTTGAAGACTGGCGCGTTAAAGAGAATTCCACCGTCACCTATTCAGTCGGCGGGCTTATTCTCTCAAACTCCGGCGCCATAACCGCAAACTACTGGCTCAGCGAGGTTTACGACGATGAAATAGCCGCTGCTCACAGAAACTGCGATCTGCATCTTCACGATCTCTCCATGCTCACGGGCTACTGCGCAGGCTGGTCCTTAAAGCAGCTTATACAGCAGGGTCTCGGAATCCCGGGAAAGATTAATTCTTCACCGGCAAGCCATCTCTCCACTCTCTGCAACCAGATGGTCAACTTCCTGGGAATCATGCAGAATGAATGGGCAGGAGCGCAGGCATTTTCCTCCTTCGATACTTACCTTGCCCCCTTTGTGAAGATTGACAATCTCTCTCAGAAGGAAGTGAAGCAGTGCATCCAGAGCTTTATATTCGGCGTGAACACTCCCTCCCGTTGGGGAACTCAGGCCCCCTTCTCAAACATCACTCTCGACTGGACTGTTCCCCATGACCTTGAAAATCTCCCTGCCATAGTGGGGGGCAAGGAAATGGACTTCACCTATGGCGACTGCAAAAAGGAAATGGACATGGTCAACAAAGCCTTCATTGAAGTTATGATTGAGGGCGATGCCAACGGCCGAGGCTTCCAATATCCCATTCCCACCTATTCCATTACCCGCGATTTCGACTGGAGCGAAACCGAGAACAATAAGCTTCTCTTTGAAATGACCGCAAAATACGGCACTCCCTATTTTTCAAACTACATTAATTCCGACATGGAGCCTTCAGATGTCCGTTCCATGTGCTGCCGGCTCCGTCTCGATTTGAGAGAGCTTCGCAAAAAGAGCGGCGGCTTCTTCGGAAGCGGCGAGTCAACGGGCTCAATAGGCGTTGTGACCATCAACATGCCCAGGCTTGCATACCTTGCCTCTGACGAAGCGGATTTCTACAAGCGGCTTGACCGGCTTATGGACATTGCAGCCCGCTCCCTGGATGTTAAGCGCAAGGTTATAACCCGCCTTCTTGATAACGGTCTCTATCCCTACACCAAGTATTATCTGGGAAGCTTTTCAAATCACTTCTCAACAATCGGCCTTGTGGGCATGAACGAAGCAGGGCTCAATGCAAAGTGGATACAAGCTGACATGACCGACCCACGCTGCCAGGAATTCGCAAAGCAGGTCCTTGACCACATGCGCAACCGTCTTTCAGACTATCAGGAAAAATACGGAGACCTTTTCAATCTTGAGGCAACTCCCGCCGAGTCCACCTCCTACCGGCTTGCAAAGCACGATGTGGAAATCTATCCCGGCATTATCACTGCGGCAGAGCCCGGCGGAACGCCCTACTACACCAACTCCTCCCATCTCCCCGTTGGATATACCGAAGACATATTTGCTGCCCTGGATGTGCAGGACGATCTGCAAACCCGCTACACCTCCGGAACCGTGTTCCATGCCTTCCTGGGTGAAAAGCTCCCCGGTTGGCAGGCCGCAGCAAGCCTCGTGCGCAAAATTGCCGAAAACTACAGGCTCCCCTACTACACGCTCTCCCCAACCTATTCCGTCTGCAAGAACCACGGTTATTTAAACGGCGAGCAGTTCACCTGCCCGGTATGCGGAGAATCTGCCGAGGTATACAGCCGCATAACAGGCTATTACCGTCCCGTTCAGAACTGGAATGTGGGCAAAACCCAGGAATATAAGCAGCGAAAGGAATATAACATCGAAACCTCCAGACTGACCCATGTTGGGCCCGCAGGGTCAGCTGCAGACGGGTGCAGCTGCGAAGAGCCATCTGAGAAAAGCGAAGCTGGACTCAGCGGGAACATTCTCTTTGCCACGCCCACCTGCCCTAATTGCAGAATTGCCTGCAATTATATGGACAAAGCCGGCTTTAACTACAAAAAGCTCTTTGCAGACGAGAACCCGGAGCTGGTTTCAGCCTACGGAGTTAAGCAGGCGCCCACTCTCGTTGTGATTGCGGAGGACGGCAGCTTTGAAAAGTATGCCGGTGCGGGCGCAATAAAAGCCTTTGTTGAAGGAAAATAAGCTTTTATGTATGATGTGATAATAATCGGAGGTGGCCCTGCCGGGCTCACCTCCGCAATATATGCAAAAAGAGCCGGAAAATCCGTGCTCGTGATTGAAAGAGCAGCCTTCGGAGGGCAGATTACCTGGTCTCCCCGGGTTGAAAACTACCCAACTCTCATTTCCGCCTCAGGCAACGAAATCGGAGACCTGATGCTCTCCCAGGCCATGGAACAGGGAGCAGAGGTGGAGCTTGAGGAGGTTGTTTCACTGCGCAAAACCGATGCCGGCTTTAAGGCAATATGTGAAGGCGGCGCTGAATTCTCAGGAAGATCCGTGATAATTGCAACGGGGGCAAAGCCCGCTATGCCGGGTCTTGAAAGAGAAGAGGAGTTCACGGGAAACGGCCTTTGCTTCTGCGCTGTGTGCGACGGGGCTTTCTTCAGCGGAAAAATCGTTGCTGTGAACGGCGGAGGAAACAGCGCCCTGCAGGACGCTCTTTTCCTCTCTGAAAAATGCAAAAAGGTCTATCTTATTCACAGGAGAGCTTCTTTCCGGGGCGAGGCAAGGCTTGTTGAAGCTCTCAAGAAGAAGGATAATGTTGAATTCATTCTTAATGCCTCAATAAACGCCCTTTTGGGAGACTCGGAGCTTAGCGGAATAACATATACTCAAAGCGGTGAAACGAAGCAGCTGGGGCTTGACGGTCTGTTTGTTGCAATAGGGCACCGGCCGGACAATTCCCGTTTTGGCGAATTTATAGCGCTTGATGAGGGCGGTTATGCCGCTTCTCCTGAATCCTGCCTCACGAAAACCCCCGGTGTTTTCGTTGCAGGAGATTGCCGCAGCAAGAGCGTGCGCCAGCTCACAACCGCAGTTGCAGACGGGGCCGTTGCAGCCCTCGCCGCCTGCTCCTATCTTGACAGCTGAGCTATTTTGCAAGGCCTATTCTGCAACGATTTCTTTGAATTTAATCGTTCAGATTTCACTTCGGATATAATCCTTCAGGTAGGGTATTGCAAATTTTACCTCCCCGCGTCTTTCCTGAGTGATTATTCCTGCATCAATAAGCCGTGTTTTGTACCTTTGAGTATAATCAGGTTTCACCTTCAACCTTGCTGTAATATCTGATATTCTGGAGCTTTCCTCGTCAACCGCCATTGCTTTTATAAACCTGATATCTGTTTCAGAAAGAGCATTCACAGATGTGCGGCAAATGTCTGTAGTGAACTCCTGTTTTGCTGTTTGAATTGCCTTTATGACATTTTCAGGCACAACTTCGCCGCTGTCTTCGGCGTATTTGGTTATATAATATCCAACCAACTGCATCATATAGGGCGACCCCTCTGCGGCATCCGCAGCCACGGATATGCATTCATCGCTAATTTGTATTCCCGTCTCCCGGAAAGCTTCTCTGTAATATGTCTCAACATCTCCGGGTTTCAATGGCCCCAGTACTACTTTATTTGCACGGTTCAGAAATGTGAGCACATGATTATTGAGCACTGACGAAACTGCTCCCGGCAATCCAGCCATTGCAATCGCAATATTGCGTCCTTCTCCGACCAGTTCCTGATAAGCTATTATCAGCTCTTTCAGATTTTCATTGTTTCCCTGAACCTCATCAACCAGTATGAGGACTCCCTTATCCTTAGATTCCAGGGCACAGCACAGTTTCGCCAACTTATAAGTAAAGCTCTTTGTCTCATGGTCATCTCTGTCGAACTGCAGCCCAAATGAGAATCCAAGTGCTCCAAAATTTCCTCCTGAAAGTTTAGAGTCGCTCCTGCGAAGGTATGCTTCACCCTCGTCCTGTATTTTTTCTACGATGCGTTCCAGCATGCCTTTTGAAGTCACGGTTGGGGATGCAACAACAAAGCCGTTTTTCTTTGCCTGCTCTGCAAGTTCAAGCAAAAGCACCGTCTTGCCGTATCCTCTCTGACCAAATATAAGCGTAGCCCGCTCTCTACTGCCAACCGGAGAATTTAGCCCGGCAATAAAACTGCTTATTTCTGAGTCTCTTCCAACCAGTTCTTTTGGCTTGTTGCCAAAAGACGGCACAAAATATGTGTTTTTAATCACTGAATCCTTCTCCGTTTTCTATTTTTGTCTATTGTTTTCTTTTTTGTCTATTTATTTCTATTTTGTCTATATCTTATGCCGGCAATCTGCTTTTGTCAAGCAAAAGCAGCAATACACCGGGAGCGCAAGCTTTTTTGCTCCAAGCTGCAAGGAGACTGGAGTTGCTATGAAAAATACGCAGATCGCTTTGATCTGCGTATCTTCTGTTTAGGGGGACTTTTTTACAGCACCTTCTAAAGGGTTACGGGAAAGGATTTGATCCAACCCCACTGGCTTATGAGGTCTCAGCAAATGTGATGAGAACGAAACCTGTTGACAAACCGGACGGAATACCTTATTATTTGTGTAAAAGTCGGTAAAAAATAAATTTTATCCGAGGTTTGCAAAAATGATTTTAACTTTCAAAGAAAGCGTCGCAAAATACGGCAATCAATATCAAACAGAAAAACGGGTTCAGGACGGAGAAATTTTCAGGCTTGAGGCTGGCGTTTATTCCACTGAAAAGTACGTTCCCGAAGAAGCAATTCTTATGAAAAAATACCCGAAAGCTGTTTTATCCGGCGATTATGCGTTCTATTTTCACAATCTGACAGATGTAGCACCGGATGACTTCACATTGGCAACTTCATCCAAAGCTGCCAAAATTCCGGATCCCAGAGTTAAGCAGCAATTTGTCAGGGATGATTTACTTTATTTGGGAGCCAAGCAGGAAATTGTTGACGGATATTCGATTATAGTTTACGACCGGGAGCGAATGCTGATAGAGCTGCTGCGCAATAAACACTGCCTACCCTATGATTATTACAAGGAAATTATTTCCAATTATCGGAAAATCATAATCGATTTAGAGATATGGCGAATACAGGAATATGCCGACATTTTCCCTAAAAGCAAATTAATTCATAAAGCATTGGCGGAGGAGGTTTTTTGAATATGAACCTGAAAGATCTTATAAACGCAAACATAGATAGCGGACTATCAAAACAGTTGGCTTCCGCAAGAGTGTGTCAGGATATCATATTAAAGGCAATTGCCTCAGGACCTCTCAGCCACAATGTTACCATTAAGGGCGGAGTCGTTATGCGGAGTATCACGCAGAATCTACGGCGGGCAACGAGAGATATGGATTTTGACTTCGTGCGTTATTCTCTTGCGGATGCTTCCATAGATGAATTTATAAGAAAATTAAATTGCCTTAACGGGATAAAAATTACACGTGCCGGCGTCATTGAAGAACTGAATCATCAAAGACTATCACGGAAAACGGGTTTATATTGCATCAAAAAGCAGAAGGCAGGCGATGACTTTTCATAAGCACCGCCTGCCTCGTTGGACCACAATAAATCTGGCACAGGCTAAATGTGGCTGATTTTTCTGCTCCTTCAGTCAGAAATTTCCAAATTCGCTTTTATTCTAAGAGCAAGTGCTTCAAATGCCGCGTATCTGCTTTCTTTATCTGCTCCGGGAACGCTTCTGCATTTTCTGATTATGGGAAAGACTTTCTTATACAGCCAATACAAGTGAGCTCCTGATAAAGCGAGAACAGCGTCATAATCATATAACCCTAAATTTACTCCGGAAGCAAAGTGTTCGATCTCTGAAATCAGGGATTTAACTTTTTTATATTCGCTTTTCCTCGCATCAGTTCTTGCCTCTTCAACCAGCTTTTTATAATAATTTTCGGTTGATGTAAGCTCAGAAAGGACATCTTTCTGCAAGGAGTTGAATGCTTTAAGCGTCTCAAGCTTTTTCTCCCGCTCGAGGTTATTCGCCTGCAGTTTTTCCGTCTTATGCTGTATTTTGGTATTTGAGTGAAGCGTTATTAAAGCAATTATAGCTGAAATTGCCGCAGATACAGCGGAAATTACTTCCGGATTTTCAACTATGAATGACCATTCCATTATTCTCCGACCTCAACCCACAAAGCGGGGCGAACACAAGCGTGACCGTCGAGAGCATAGTTGCCATAAGTATAGACGGAACCGACATAAAAGACATAAGCGGCGTAGGAACTGATGAAGCCGGGGGAGCGGAGCCACCACCAGCAGGTGGCATTGCCACCTACTGAATAGCTGCTGCTTGTCCATGCTCCCTGAGCAATTGCATAGGCTGTTGGGACGCACATGCGTTCACTGTCTGATGAGAAATATTTATTTGCCTCTGTTATGCTAAGGAGGAAAACATTATCCTTTGTGTCGTTCCCGGGGCTTGTGCTGTAATCTGGGTTCTTATCGTCTGTCACTGTTGTCTTAAGAATCTGAGCCTGCTCAGCTGTTGAAAAGGCACTATTATAGAAGGTTTCGTTCAGCCAGGTTCTCAAGCTGCAGGTCTCCCAGGTTACCGAAGTATATTCTGTGTTATACTTCCGGCAATCAAGGGCATATTTGCTGATTATAAGGGATTTATCTCCTTCTGTTGCCAGGACTATCCACTCTATATCTTCCTGTCCGTTTGATGTGTTATTGTCCTGCTCGTAAGATCCAAAGGTTACAATGTTGCCTATGGTGGTCCACTCCGCTCTGCGTGCTGCTGCTAAGAGATTTTCGTCTGTTTCAAGCAGCGTGTCAACATCTTTGTAGCCGCTTATCGACTTATACTTTGAATATGCTTCGGCATAATTTCCGGACTCAAGCAGAGCTGTCGCCTGCATATAATGTGTCTCTGTGATCATTTCAGCGCTGTCTTTGTAATCTCCCAGTGCTTCAAAAGCAGCTATCGCTTTCTCATATTCTCCGGCATTATAAAGGCTTAATGCCTGGGCATACGCTTCATCTTTAATTGCCGTATTGCAGAGCTTGATTTGCTCAGCGCTGTCTTTATAGCCATCCATTGCCTTAAAAGCCAATATCGCTTCTTCGTATTCGCCGCTTTCCATTAATGCCACAGCAGAATTATAGTTACTGTTCGGAATTATTACCTTGGTAAGAAGCAATATCACAACGAATATTGCTGCGGCTGAGGCTGCAATTGTGAATATTTTCTTTGCTTTGGCTTTGGCTTTTTCTGC
>R05__coassemble_101_pt1 | contig 47396 bp, 40 predicted proteins | sample R05__metabat2_low_PE_015 | metagenome-assembled genome bin R05 | reverse complement strand
TATTATTTATTCTTTATTCTTTTAGCTGCGTCAGCAGCGCTGTTTGGTGCCGGTGACCCGGGTCGAACGGGCACGCCTTTTGGGGGCGAGGGATTTTAAGTCCCTTGTGTCTACCTATTCCACCACACCGGCATAGCTTTAATAATTTAACACCTAAAGCTCTAACTGTCAAGAATTGATTGCTAATCGGTTCTGGGAATAATCACGCTTTCAGTCTCTCCGGGGTATTGGATGCTGTCTTCAATGTCATAGCCCTGCTCATCATAACGGAAAATTGCAACAAAATCCTCCCCGACATACTGGTAGGCAATGGAATCCCCCGGCTCATATTCATATTCCCCCAGCCCGAAGCTTACGCTGTTTCCGCTTATCAGATAGGTGTAGACAGGGCCGTCTGCAATTTTGCCGCTTTCCTTGGCAGCAAAGCTGTAGGCCCAGAGATTTTCATTGTCGCTTCCGTTCTGGAAGAAGAGCCAGCTGCCGCTTAAATAGGGGTAACACACCTGATATTCGCTGTATTCCGTTTTAATGTCGCTCCCGTCTGTGTTCATGGAGAGGAGCCGGCCTGCGGCATCTGTGAAGTATAGCCTTGAATTGAAGAGCTGAAGATAGAAGCAGTCCTGAGAATAGAGAGTCTCAGGCTTTGAGGAGGCATCCTTCTTCACCCGGCAGATTGTGGAAGCATTTGTGTCTATATCAGTTCGGAGATAGTAGAGCCAATCCCCTTCAAGGACGAGAAACTGGGCATCTGCCCCGGAATCCAGCAGATCCATTTTCTTCATTTTCTGGCTCATACTGTAGAGTGAGGGGTATTCGCTTGAATTTGAATGGACCGTTCCGTAAATCCTCGTGCCGTCTGAGGTGTAGCGGTTGAAGAGCATAAAATTGAGCATGCTTGCAGTTTCTTCCTCGCTGAAATCAACAGGGTCTGCCGCCCTCTTTTCCTCCTCTCCGGAGGATACAAGCTCATGAACCTGAGACACATATTCCGTAACCCTTCCGCAACCGCAGAGGGTCAGAACAATCGTGATTGTAATTATTAAAAGGGAAGTTTTTTTCATGTTATGCATAGCCATAATTTGTTTTATACTCTTTTACTTTCGTTTACTGTTTTGGAAATGTTTTACTGTCCTTTACTGTTTTGAAGAAATTTTACTGTCCTTTACTGTTTTTGTCAACAAAAAACCATCCCCGGCTGAGGATGGTTTTTATGTTTTGAAATTTTACTGCGCAGATTTCTTTCCTGCTGCGTAGGCTGCCATATTTCCGGGGAGGAATTTTGCCTTTCTCTCACCCAGCTCAAGCTTTATGGCCTCCTGCATTTTCTCTTCGGAGACAATGGGCATCTTCTCCATGAGAGCTCCCAGGATTGCAACGTTTGCTCCCTTGGGGTTGCCCACTTCCTCTGCAATTCTCGCACAGTCGCAGTAGACAGCGGTCACATCGTCTCTCTTGCACTTGCGCTCGATTATGGAGGAGTTGATGACAATAACTCCGCCGGGCTTAACGCTCATCTCAAACTTGTCGAGAGAGGGCTCGTTCATGGCGATGATTGCATCGGGACCGCTCACCAGAGGAGAGCCGATCTCATCGTCTGAAACGATTACGGAGCAGTTGGCTGTGCCGCCGCGCATCTCAGGGCCGTAGGAGGGAAGCCAGGAAACATGCTTTCCGTCAAGCATGCAGGCCATTGCCAGGAACTTTCCGATGAGGAGGGTTCCCTGTCCGCCAAAGCCGGCGAAAACAAATTCTTTCGTCATAATTATTCAGCCCCCTTGTCTTTCTTAACACCGAGAGGATAGTAGGGAATCATGTTCTGCTCAAGCCAGTTCATTGCCTCAACAGGGTTCAGGCCCCAGTTGGTGGGGCAGGTGGAGAGAACCTCTATCATGCAGAAGCCCTTTCCTTCAAGCTGATACTGGAAAGCCTTTTTGATTGCCTTCTTGGTTTTGATTATGTTTGCATTGTTGTTAACGGCGCAGCGCTCAATGTAGTAGGCGCCGGGAACCTCTGCGAGCATTTCAGACATCTTTATTGGCGCTCCGCACCAGGCTTCGTCTCTGCCGTATGGGGAGGTGGTTGTTTTCTGGCCAACGAGAGTTGTGGGTGCCATCTGGCCGCCTGTCATGCCGTAGATTGCATTGTTCACAAAAATCGTGCAGATCTTTTCACCGCGGTGAGCTGCATGAACTATTTCAGCTGTGCCTATGGAGGCAAGGTCTCCGTCGCCCTGATAGGTGAAAACGAGCTTGTCTGGGTTGGCTCTCTTTGCGCCGGTGGCAACTGCGGGAGCGCGGCCATGGGCTGCCTCATACATGTCTATATTGAAATATTGATATGCGAAAACCGAGCAGCCGACAGGAGCAACGCCCATAACATTTCCGCCCACTCCGCATTCTTCAATGCACTCAGCAACGAGGCGGTGGATAATTCCGTGGTTGCAGCCCGGGCAGTAATGGAAGGGCTTGTCTGTTAAATAAGGAGTCTTTTCAAATATAACCTGTGCCATTTTATTTGCCCTCCTTCATTTCAAGAATCTTATTAACAATTTCTTCGGTTGTGGGAATCTGGGAACCGTAGTGACCATAGAAGTCAACAGGCTTTGTGCCCTCAAGGGCCAGCTTAACGTCTTCAAGCATCTGGCCTTCGTTAACCTCAACGTCAAGAACAGCCTTCACGCTCTCTCTGTTGCAGCAGGCCTTCATCTCTGCATAGGGGAAGGGCCAAACCGTTACCGGGCGGAAAAGACCCGCCTTAACGCCCTGTGCGCGCAGAGCATCAACTGCAGACTTGCCTATGCGGGCAACCGTTCCGAAGGCAGTGATAACATATTCAGCGTCTTCGGTTTTATATTCTTCAAACATAACCTCGTTCTCTTTGATGAGCCTGTACTGGGCCTGGAGAACCTCGTTATGCTCGGAAAGGGTCTCAGTGTCGATGTAGATGGAGTTGATTTCAGCTCTTGTTTCGGGAGCATCGCCGGGCTTGAAGCCGTTGCAGGCCCAGGGCTTGTTCTCCTTGGTGGGCTTGTAGTCAACCATTTCGGGCATCTCAACAGGCTCCATCATCTGGCAGATAATTCCGTCTGCCAGGAAGAGAACGGGAACTCTGTATTTCTCTGCCTTGTCGAAGGCGAACATCATCATGTTGATGGCTTCCTGAACTGAGGAGGGAGCATAGGTGAGGAGATGGTAGTCTCCGTTGCCGCCGCCCTTAACGCCCTGGAAATAGTCTCCCTGACCGGCCTGAATGTTGCCCAGTCCGGGGCCGCCGCGCATAACGTTGAGAATGACGCAGGGAAGCTGAGCGCCTGCGCAGTAGGAAATGCCCTCCTGCTTGAGGGAAACACCGGGGCTTGAAGAAGAAGTGATTGCACGGGCGCCGGTTCCGGCTGCGCCGTAGATCATGTTGATGGCAGCGATTTCGCTTTCAGCCTGGAGGAAGCAGCCGCCAACCTCGGGCATTCTTGCAGACATGTATTCGGGGATCTCTGTCTGCGGGGTGATGGGGTAACCAAAGAAGAAACGGGCACCTGCTCTTATTGCAGCCTCGGCAATGGCTTCGCTGCCCTTCATAAGTGTTAATGACATGCTCTTTCCTCCTTATTCTCTTTCAATCCTGATTGCCACATCCGGGCAGGTGCGCGCGCAGGAGGCACAGCCTATGCAGGCTTCCTGATTGACTACCTCTGCCGGGTGATAGCCCTTTGCGTTGAGCTTGGTCTTTGAAAGCTCCAGAACCGCTTTGGGGCAAGCCCTTGCGCAGAGTCCGCAGCCTTTACAGATCAGCTCGTTGATTGTTACTTTGACCATAAAACTACCTCTTTTCTATTGTGTTTTATAATACTGATTAATATATTTAAAGCCTCAAAGGCTTTGAATCCAGGAATCCCAGTCTCGGGCCATGTAGGTGTCTATATACATGGGCTTGCCAATGAATTTTTCATCGTGCCCTTCGGCAAGGAACTCGTCCAGCAGGGCCTTTTTTCCGGAGGTGTATGCAACGGGGACTCCGGTTTTCTCCGAAACCTGCCTGAGCATCTCAAAGCCGTCTCTCAGCTCCTCAGCCGTTGTCATCTGAGCAAGGTTAGTGTTGTTTATCATGCCGGTAATCTTGAGGCGGGAGTGAATTTCAATCTCCTCCTGAAGGTGAATCAGCTTTTCAACCGTTCCTGCCAGGGGCCTCCTTATGTTGACAACATTCAAAACCTCAAGAGCGCCCTCCGGGAGATTCATGAAGTCCTGATGGTAGCGCCCAAGGGCCGTTGCGCCAACCGCATCTCCGCCAACGTCGAAAACAACGGTGTCCCAGTCCATGTCGAAGGCGGACTGCACCTCTGAAGGGAGGGAAAGGGTCTCAACCCCTCCGCTGGTGGCAAAGTTGGGAGAAACAAGGCGGATCTCCTTCATTCTTGCAAGGGTCCCCGGGTTGGTGAGGCGGAAATAAGTGTTGACCATGTCAAGGTCTAAAAGCTCGGTCCTCTCCCCTCTTTCCGCTGCCTGAAGGGCAAAGTTCAGAGCCAGCTCCGTCTTCCCGCTGCCGTAGTTCCCTATGAGGACATACATTTTCTTAACTGCCATTTAACCCACCTGCCGAATTCATTTTCATTTTATTGTACCACTTTATGGTGATAATAACAAGTTTAATTTTAATATTCAGAACATCCCAAGCAATCTCATTTCGGCAGCTTTGCCATGAGGGAAGGGCCGTTATCCTTAAGCCACTTGTTCCATTTCCCGTAATCGGGGAATACACGGAGAACCTCGGCATAAAATCTTTCGGAATGGTTCATCTCCTTGCGGTGGCAAAGCTCATGAACAACCACGCTGTCAAGCGCCTCAGGGGGAGCCAGCATTAACAGGCAGTTGAAATTAAGATTGCCCTTACTGCTGCAGCTCCCCCATCTTGTTCTTTGGCTGCGTATGGTAATCCTGCCGTAGCTGACGCCCACCTTCGGAGCATAGTATTTTACCCGTTCAGGAATGATGCGACAGGCTTTTTCTGAAAGCTCCTGCAGCTCTTCAAAGGAAAGCTCATCCCCGGATTCTTCCGCAGACGCTGCCCTCTCCCGTGCCTTCCTCTGGGCGCGGCGAATACGGCTCAGATTTGCGAGAATAATTTTTTCAATTTCGGTATCAGAGAGCGAATAGGGCGCCCTGATCACAAGGCTTCCGTCCGACCTCGGCTGAATTCCGACTGTTTTGCGTCCGCTCCTGACGATTTGAGCGTTTAAGTCTTTTAAATAATCTGCTGCCATTTTAATATTTCCCCAATGCGGTTAAATTTAAAGCCGCCTCATAATCCTCAGGCGTGTTGCAGTCAAGCAGCAGCTTCTCGTCTCCGGTGAAGGGATATGTTGAATAGCCGGCTTTCTTGAGGAGCGCTCTTACTGATGTGCTATCCGTTTGCAGGATGTTCTCTGCGATTTCGGAAACGCAGCTGTCATATACTCCTATTACAGGCTCAATCAGTTCGCCGTGGGAAAGCACGGTTATATGGGCGGTATTTTTCAAATGGCAAATGATGAGTTCCTGCAGAGCCTCAAGGGGAACAAGGGGAGTATCAATCCCGGTAACGAGGCAGCTGGGGCTCTTCGCCTGAAGCAGCCCTGCATGTATGCCGCTGAGGGGACCTTTTCCCCAAAATTTATCAGGGACGAAGCGTGTGCCTTCAAGCTCTGCCGAGTATCCGGAAATTATAATGTCCTCTATTCCAAGCTGCCGAAGCTTATCTGCCTGGTGTTCAATCAGCCTCTTGCCCTTCCAAAGGAGCTCCGCCTTGCAGGAACCCATGCGGCAGGAGGCACCGCCTGCCAGTATTATGGCAGATACCTCTTCTTCACCCCACGGCATAAATTATATCGTATTTTTGACTGTCCCCAACAGCATTCTTTACTGCTCCCAGATTATGGCACACCGCAGCGGTGTAAGCTCTGCCGTTTTCCGAAAAGGAGAGCTCTTCAAGTCCGGAGTTCATGCTCCAAACCCCGGCATCGAAAAGCGCAGCGTAACGGCCGTCTGCCTTAGCCTCAGGAAGCTTCTCGGGCGCAAGTCCTCTGCGTCTGGCAGGATTTACACCTGTACGCAGGAAAATGCGATAAAGCTCTCTTTCATTGATGAAATAATCCGCCGCTCCCGTTTCAAGGGCTTCTGCGCTGCCGGAGTTGCGGCAATCCACATTATATAGCTTTGTATCGGGATGATTTTCCCGCATATAACTGCCGAAGATCTGCTGAGGGCTGTTATAAAACAGGAAATGTTCCTTAAGCTCCGGGTAATTGGAGCTTAAAAAGAGCTTTGCGGCATAATCCCCAGCCAGAATTATGCAGCTGCCCTTTGAGGCTGCCAAAGCGCTGTCAAGCATGTCGGCCGCCTGACTGCGGGACGCATTGCGGGCATATTCTGCATCATACACATGATCTATGCCGATTTTTTTGAGCCCGTCGGCAAGCTGCTCAAGGGTAATGCTCCCTTCAGAGAGACCGAACAGCTTTTCAAGAGGAGCAGCAACATCTGCAGTTACCATGGCCGCGGTTTCTGTTTCATACTGATGGGCCATATAAACAGCTTCATCCTTGTGTTCCTGCATATAGAGAGCGCCGGTTGGGCAAACATCAACGCAGCGCCCGCAGCGTATGCAGCCGTCTGCAAGAAGAGAAGTCTTCGCACCAACGGTCTGCCCCTTTTCTGTTTTTATCATGCCAAGTATACCCACGCCCTGAGTTTTGCATATATCTATGCAGCGGCGGCATTTTATGCACTTGTTCGGGTTGCGGATTACGCTGCCTGTGGAATCGTCGATCATGAAATCATGTTCACGAATTTCAAGGGGCAGCTCATCTATGCCGAATTCAAGGGCCTTCTGCTGCAGCTCGCAGAAACCGTCTCTCACGCAGTCGCAGAAATAGCAGTCTTTGCAGAATTTAGCGTCGAAGTCCTTGGCCTTTGTGGAGCCAATACGCAGGCAGTGGTGGCAATCGACTGTGTGCTGCCTGAACATTTCCTGAAGCAGCGCTTTGCGCTTGGCGAAAAGCTCCTCGGAATCGGTTGTGATTACCATGCCCTCTCTGACCTTTGTTGCGCAGGCAAGCTTCTCGGAGGCTTCGCCCTCAATATTGACCATGCACAGTCTGCAGGCTGCCTTCGGCTTCATGCCCTCATATGCGCAGAGGGTTGGAATGTATATGCCGTTAGACGCAGCGGCCTCAAGAATAGTGGCATCCTTGGGAACCCGGCACTGCTTACCGTTTATTTTAATTTCAACATCCTTCATGGCTTATCCTCCTCAAACTGCTTCCACCCGGCAGGGTGTGTATCTCCAGATGGGGTTGCCCGTAAGCTCGTCAATATCCTTGTGGGATGTGAGCACATTCACATGCTCCCCAACCTTTTTCCCCTCAAAGGTATATCCGAAATGGTGAGGGATGAGAACATATCCTCGGGCTGTCTGCCAGCTGTATTCAACAGGGATCTCAAGCTCACCGCTCGCCGTGGAAACCCGGACTGTCTGCCCGTTTTCAAAGCCCATTTCCTTTCCGTCCTCGGGGTTCATTGCAAGAGTATAGGGGCGGCGATATTTATAGGTGGCAGGATTCCGCATTGTGGCATTGTGCCCGTCCTCGGAATGGCGCCCGGCTGAGAGAATGAAATTGCAGCCGTCTTTAAGCTTCAGCGCCTCCTCCTCGGCTTCGGGGGTAATGCGCTGTATATACCTGTCAATTTCAATGCACCAACTGTGGAATTTCCCGTCTTTGTGGGCAATATGCTTCTTAATCTGGGTTTCCGGCTCGTTCATACCAATAACATATCCCTCCGGGTGGGCATCAACGGCAGCAAAGGCCTCGTCCATGGCGCACATGTCCTTCAGCATGGGTATTCTGCCGAGAAGGGGATATTTTTTCAGATCAGGCTTAAAGCCGCAATGTTCAATATATCCCTTTCCGACTATTGGCCCGGTCAGCATGCCGGCCCAGCTTATGGCTCTTGCGGCAGAGCCCATGGCCTTGCCGAGAGTTATGGCTATAACGCTTGCAAGCTGGTCAAAATATTTTATATTGCCGGCCATTGTCCAGCCGACGAGCTTCATGAAATAGCTCATCCTGTCCCCTGTTATAACAGCCTTTTCTGCCGCTCCATACAGCCACTGGGGAAGCTGAGGCAGATAGCCCATGGCCTGAGTGAGCTCGGCAAAGATGAGCACATCCTCCCGCTGCTCGCCCTCCGGCAGCAGCACCTGTTTTCTTGACTGGAAGACGATTTCCGGGAAATTAAGAGTGAAGGCATTAAAGTCTCCGCCGCCCTCAAAAAGGCTTGTTCCGGGAAGCACATAGTCTGCAATTCGGGTCACCTCAGTTTCCTGGCAGTCGATTGCCACCAGCAGTTCAAGGGAGCTGAGCGCCTTTTTCATCATGTTTGAATCGGGATAGCTGCGGAGGGGATTTCCCATTGAGGTGAACATTATTCTGATCCTGTCTTCATTGTCTCCGAGAATTTCGTCAGGAATAATGCCCACGGGGAAAACATCCAGCACCGGGAAGGCATTGGTTACAGGGGCTCTCCAGGTTTTGGGATTGTTTTCGTCAATTGTTTTGCCCCGCTCTATCACGCATTCCGGAACAATACAGCCTCCCGGCATGAGACATACACCGCAGACTATCGTGAGCAGAATCGCAAGATAGCTGTTAAGAGTGTTGTGCCGGCCGAAGAACAGACCCAGATCCTGATGCATGCCCCATTTTTTTGTTGTGAGGATTTCGGCAAAAGCCTCGGCCTGCTGCCGGGGAATTTTGCATACCCGAAGGGAACCGTCAATGTCAACATTCTCAAACCAGGGTCTTGTTTTTTCCCAGTCTGCCACATGCTCGGCAATATATTCCTTCTTTTCCCAGCCTTTTTCAAGAATCAGGGCAATCAGAGCCCTTAAAAACAGAGAGTCTGTACCCATGGCGGGCATAATATGCATGTCTGCCATCCTTGCTGTTTCGGAGAGCCTCGGGTCTATAACAATAACCATTTTGTCGGGATTTTCGGAAAATTCCCGGCAGACCTCCCTCGCTCCCTGAATCTGGTGGGACACATAGGAATTGGAGCCCCAGTATATGATGACCTCAGAGCCGTTTCCGTCGTCAGGCTCCAGGAAATGCATCTGATCCCCTAAAATTTTTCCGTGGCTCCACCAGTTGCCCATGAATTCAATTCCAATGGGATTAAACATGTATTGAGAGCCCACTGCCTTCAAAAGGGGCTTTGCCGTTGCATAGGGCGTCTGGGCAGAACCAAGGGCGCAGCCAAGAATCGAAAAGGAACGGGGACCGTGTTCGTTAATAATGGCTCTGGTCTTTTCACCTATCTCCCTATAGGCCTGCTCCCAGCTTATCCGTTCATAATGGTCTCCCACTTTTTTCTTGGGATACAGTATTCTGTCTGAATGATGCTGGAAATATTTGACTGCTCTGCCCTTTCTGCAGCAGTAACCGTGGGTTCGGGGACTGTCTTTATCCGGGCGGACATTTATAATCCTGTTATTTTCAACCTCAAGCTCGAGACCGCAGCTTAACCCGCAGTTGTTACATTGTGTTTTTTTCCATACGCCCATTTGTTTCCCTCCGTTCATAGCATTTCGGCTTTGTAAGTATATATTACCATATTTGATTAAGAGCTCAAGATGAAAACGAAACTCTCTCTGCTCTTTTTTGTATATATTATTTCGAGATAATTTTATCTTCGTTTATGAGCACGAGCCCGCTTTCCCCGGCAATATCAAGCATGCGCTGAGTAAAGCCGCTTTTGCTGAACAGCCAGATAGGGTGTGAGGGAAGAGCCTTCCAGCGAAAGAGCGCTTGAAATTTTGGAAAGCTTATGGTTACCGTCGGCAATGGCCTTGATGACGGAAAAATAGTTCACCGCTGTCATGGACTCACTTTTTAACAGAAAGTTCGGCTCTTCATAGAGAAAACCGCTTTTTGACATCACATTCTCTTTTATCTGAGGCAAAAGCTCCCGTTTGTCACTGAAAAATTCCAGATACTTGGGCACACCGCCGGTAACAGCATATTGCTCAACGGCTTCGGCAAAGCTCAGCTCCTGCGCTGCATACACATCAGTAAATGGCAGCGGGGCAATATGCATCTGAGCAGTTCTGCGACCATAGAGAGGGCTGTCGTAGGAAAGGGCATGCTCCTTCATCATGCCGATGAGTGAACCGGAGAGGCTGCGTGATTACAAAGGGGATATAGTTACAAAAACATTATTTTCGACACGGGTAATGGACATATTGTTCTATACTGATTAATACATATCCTCAATAGTCACTATCTCCGTCATCATGTTCTTATTCTCCAGAACCCATCCTGTAACTCCTGACAGAGAAAATATAATATAATTTACAACCCGATATGGAGAAACAAGCCTCGTGCGGTCGCACAGGGTCTCATATTCTTCTTTTCCGAAAGGCGCATTTCTGAATTTACACTCTCCGATAACCGCCGTTTTTTCTTTATCGTCCACCGCCACAACATCAATATCGGCAGGGCACTTTCTCAATGGATCGCTGCCTCTCCATTTTCCTATGCGCACCGGAGTAATTCCCAAAGTGCCTTCCATTCCACTGCAAAACGCATAATCCCGGCACATGATTTCGAAAATTCCTCCCATATAATCGTGCAGAAGAGGTTCAACTGAGCTGGTGTAGTATTGTTCTCCATAATACCGTTCAATTGCTGCAACACCTTTTGGGACAAAGCGGAACCAGAACCGAAACATTCCATCCTCAAGAAAATACTGAGTAAGCTTTTTATTCTTCTCGTTAAGAATCGGGATATCTTTTCGTATGATACGCACGCTCTCAAGCTTTGTCAATGCCTGTGAAACTCTGGCTGTATCAAAGCCAGTTTTATCTGCAATTTCAGTAAATTGAACAGCTCCGCTACCTATGGTGCTGAGTATTGAATAATATAGGGAAACATCTCTGAATTCCTGCCGTAAAAGATTTTTAGGCTCCTCGTAAAAATATCCTGCAGGGTTAAAAAACTGATTTGTTATATTTTCTTTCAGCGTGCGGCTCGGATCAATCACAGAGAGATATTTGGGAATCCCCCCCGTAATACCATAAACAACTGCCTTCTCTTCCGGTGTATAATCAGGTATGAACCGGGATGACATCCTGTAATCAAAAGGCTTAAGATCAATCTGACCGGTCCGTCTGCCGAACAGCGGTGACTTTTCTCCAAGCACCTCCTCTTCCATGAAGGTAATGGAGGAACCGCACAAAATCAGCATCACATTGAGCTTTTGCCATTCCCGGTCTATCTCGCGCTGCAGGATTGATGAAAGCTCCGTTGCGCTTTCTGCCATATATGGATATTCATCGATTATGATAAGCTGCCTGTTCTCGGCCCCTGCTTCTTTCAAGCAGGCCGTCAGATATGCGGCAGCATCTGAGAAGCAGGAGAATTGCATTTCAGGCATCTGAGGCTGAAAGTGTTCACGTATCGCGTTAGTGAACTGGACAAGATTATCCTGAGCTTTGCCTTCAATGCCCGTATAAAACAGAGGTTGCCTGTCAGCAGAGAAATAATTCAGCAACGCAGTTTTTCCGACACGCCGTCTGCCGTACAGCACCAGCATTTGGAAATTTTCTTTATTATACATGCTCTCCAGCGTCTTAAGCTCGTTTTCTCTCCCAATAAATTCCATTCTCATTCTCCTAACATATTTACAGATTACTAATTTGCACATTAGTAATCTGTAAATAATATATGCTTTCCCATCTCAGATGTCAAGCGTTTTATGATTTCCGATTTCTTGAAGCTCTGTCTTAACCGTTGTGGCATTTCCGGTTCATCAGCTGCGTTCAAGGGCAAGAAGACCAGCTTTTTTCTCAATGCCTCCGGCATATCCCGTAAGGCTGCCGTCAGCCCCCACAACGCGATGGCAGGGAACAATCAGGGATATGGGATTGTGCCCCACAGCGCCTCCGACAGCCTGAGCAGACATTTTTGCTCCGCCCCTCTGCTGCGAAAGAACGAGGGCTATCTCGCCGTAGGTCATTGTTTTTCCGAAGGGAATTGTCAGCAAAATTTCCCAAACCGCTTTGCGAAAGGCTGTTCCGTTCATCAACAAGGGCGGTGTAAAGCCCGGGTCTCTGCCGGAAAAATAGATGTTAAGCCATTTTTCTGCCTCTTCAAACACAGGGAGCTTATCGTTTCTGAGTTCTTCCTTTGCAAAGTCCGCCGGGTAATATTTCTGCCCTTCAAACCAGAGTCCGGAAAGGGACCTTCCGTCGCTGGCCAGGGTAATTCTCCCTAAAGGAGAAGCGTAATGGCTCAAATAGGCAGAATTCATTGCAGCTCAGCTATCTGCAAACCTGTCTATACAGCTGAAGCATTCCTCCATCATATCATCCATGATGGTTTTAACCGGAAGAACATCGTGAATAATGCCGGAAATCTGCCCGATGGTGAGCACTCCTTCATTAAGGTCTCCCGTTTCAAAGGCTTTTTTAAGCCTTCTTCCGGAGGCAAGGGGACCCACTGTTTCTATTCCGGCTCCCTGCTCCTCAAGCTCCTTCACCTTAACGGCAAGTCCGTTGTTAAGAACCCTGGTTGTGTTGGTGAAGCTTCTTAAAACGATGGTTGTATCGGTTTCGTTCACATTCTCGGCAACGGCCTTTTTAAATTCCTCCACGGCGGGCGCTTCCTCTGAAAGGAAAAATCTCGTGCCCACCGTGACGCCCTCCGCTCCAAGCATCAGTGCCGCTGCAAGCCCTCTGCCGTCGCCTATGCCTCCTGCGCAGATGACAGGAATGTCAAGAGCGTCAACGCAGGCAGGGCACAGACTCATGGTGCCAATGTCATTTTCGCCTATGTGACCTGCCGCATCAAAGCCGTCTATTATAACTGCATCGCAGCCTATGGACTGGGCCTTCAGGGCATGCTTCACACAGGTGCACTTGTGGATAACCTTAACGCCGTACTGTTTGAATGCGGGCATAAATTTATCGGGAAGTCTGCCTGATGTTTCCATTATGCGGATTCCCTCCTCTATGCACACCTTCACATATGAAGGATAATCCGGCGGGGCGAGAGAAGGCATGAGCGTAAGGTTAACGGCAAAGGGTTTGTCTGTCAGTTCCTTTGTTTTTTTAATTTCTGCTCTGAGTTCCTCCGGAGAGGAGAAGGTTGCAGATGACATGACTCCCAACCCTCCGGCATTTGAAACCGCTGCAACAAGCTCCGCCCTTGCAAGCCATTGCATGGCTCCTGAAAGGATCGGTCTTTCTATGCCAAGCATTTCGGTAATTCTTGTTTTTATGGTTCTTTTCATGACATTTTCCCCGTTCAGAAATATTTTTTCTCTCTCCAGTCCCAGATATGGGCGGCCTTGGCAGCCTCTTCAAGCTCCTGCCTGAAATCGGGATGGGCAATATTTATAAGCGCCTCTGCCCGCTCCCAGGAGGTTTTTGCTCTGAGATCGGCTATACCGTATTCGGTAATTACATACTGGCAGTAGCTGCGGGGAACGGTTACGATTGTGTTGGGCGCCATATAGGGTACAATTCTGGAATGAAGCTTCCCCTCCTTGTCGGTAAAGGTGGAGGAGAGGCAAATAAGCCCCTTGCCCCCTTCGGAATGGGCAGCAGCTATGAGAAAATCCAGCTGACCGCCGGTTCCGGAAATCTGCCTGTAGCCGGAGGTTTCAGACGCCACCTGCCCGAACAGATCAACCTCAAGGGCATTATTGAGGCACACCATATTATCGTTGGAGGCTATGATGAAGGGATCGTTGGTGTAATCCACCGGGGCAATCATGCACTCACTGTTACCGTCGAGAAAATCGTAGAGCTTTTTGGTTCCGGTGGCAAAGGTGTATACAATTTTGCCCGGGTCGGTCTTTTTATATTTTCCGGATATGCAGCCTCCCTCATACATGGAAACATATGCATCGCAGAGCATCTCGGTGTGAACGCCCAGATCTCTGAGCCCTGACTTGCCTATAAGCTGACCTACAGCGTTCGGCATGGAGCCTATTCCAAGCTGAATGCAGGAGCCGTTTTTCACAAGACTCACAACAAGCTCTGCAATTTTTGCGTCAACCTCCGTTGGAGGGGCCGTGGGAACCTCAATAAGAGGACTGTTAGGCCCCTGGACGAAGGTATCGATTCTTGAGACATGAACCCTTGAAGCCTCATCGCTGAAGCAGCGGGGAACGCTTTCATTGATCTCTACTATAACGTGCTTTGCAGCCTTGAGATATTCCGGAGTTATGGAGGATGAAGTGCCAATGTTGAGATATCCCTCCTCGTCTGGAGGACCCATCATAAGCATTGCAACATCAATGTCTCCAACGAGCCCGTTGCGGATTGTTGACGGGCCCTGATGGTAATTCATGGGGATGTAGCGGCAAAGTCCGTAATCACCCAGCTTGCGGCTGGCAGGAGAAAAATGCCAGTCGTTATACATGACATGCTCCATTTTTTTATCAGCCATAACCACTGCCGGCGGGAAGGGGCAGGTTGTGGACCTGAGGAGAACATTCTCCACCTCTCCGATGCGCCTTGACAGTGCCTCGTCCAGGTATCTGGAGGCCATGACAAATTCACCGTATACAACGGCGTCTCCGCTTTTAACAATACTGACTGCCTCTTCAGCAGTTTTAAATTTTGAATAGTAATCTTTCTGCCAATCCAAGCGGGGGTACCTCCGTTATATTTATCTACCCTTGAATTCCGGTCTCCGTTTTCCGAGAGCAGCAGCCAGCCCTTCTGCACAGTCATCAGTCTGAGAGGCAAAAATCTGGGATATTGCCTCATAGTCCCTGTTCTGTTCAAAGGTTGCAGAAACAGCATTTCTCAGAACTCTCTTCTGGAGCATCAGTGCAACTGCAGGCCCTGCAGCAATTTTTGCTGCGGTTTTTGCCGCAACGGCCATGAGCTGGTCTGCCGGCACCACAGAATTCACAAGTCCCAGGGACATAAGCTCATCTGCCTTGAGAGTTTTTGCGGAGAAGAGGATCTCGCAGGCCTTATTGTAGCCAACGCGCTGAGTAAGAAACCAGGTTGAGCCGCTGTCCGGGCAGAAGCCCAGCCCGGTGAAGGAGAAGCCGAAGGACGCTGCATCGGAGGCAATAAGAATGTCGCACGCCATTGCGGTGGCGATTCCCGCTCCGAATGCCGGCCCGTTTATGGCAGCAATAACCGGCTTTTTGACATTATAGATATTCCTCACCATGTCCGCAGTGGAGTCCACATCGTATATGGCGCGGAGTCTGTCTCTGTTCATTTCGGCAAGCTCCGAAAGGTTCCCTCCGGAGGTGAAGCCTCTGCCCTCTCCCGTAATCACAACACAGCGGACATTATCATCGCTTTCAGCTGCGGCTATGGCACCATTAATCTCCAGAACGAAATCCTGGGTATAGGAGTTAAGTGTTTCCGGCCGGTTAAAGGTTATCCAGGCAACATTGCCGTCTACCCTGTAAAGCGGAGTTCTGTTTTCGTTTTCCATGGGAGACTCTCAGCAGAAGGCTGCCTTTGCTTTGAGAACTGCCTCGCACTCAGCAACCGTATCCTTCAGTATGGCTTCGCAGCTCTTGATTTCGTGAATTCTTCCGATGGACTGGCCCAGCATAAAGGCTGCACCCTCACGGTCGCCGGAGGCGAGAGCTGCACGGAGCTTCTTTCCTGACATGGCTCTGATAATGTCTGAGGGGTTGGCCTGATCCTTTTCAAGCTGCTTTACCTGCTCCAGAACGCTGTTCTTTACACCGCGGGCCTGGAGAACACTGCCGCAGAAGAGCTCAGTATCGTTTTCGTTAAGCTCAACTATCCAGTCCTTTATATTCTGGTGGACAGAGCACTCTTCTGATGCCATGAATCTGGTTGCCATCATAATTCCGTCTGCACCGAGGCACAGGGCTGCAGCCATGGACTTGCCGTCAACCATGCCGCCGGTTGCAAGAACAGGAATGCTCACGGTTTCGGCAACCTTAGGAAGAAGAACTGAGGTTGCAACATTATCATTAAGGGGATGCCCGCCCTCTTCAACGCCTGCAACTATGACGGCATCATAGCCCAGCTTTTCAATCTTTGCAGCATGCCTGACAGCGCCCACCTTATGAGTGATTTTGGTTCCGGCTTCATGGAGCATAGGGATATACTTGTTGGCAAAGAAGCCTGACACCTCAATATTCGTCACTCCCTCCTCGGCGCATACACGGAAGAAATCATCGAAGATTTCCTCGGTAATCCTGAAGGACTTCATCAGAGTAATGTTGACTCCGAAGGGCTTGTCTGTGAGGGCTTTCACCTCTTTGATTGCAGCGCGGAGCTCTTCACCGGAGAGGAACTGGTCTGCTGTGATGCAGCCCATGCCGCCTGCATTGGATATTGCAGCGCAGAGCTTTGCATCCGTTACCCAAAGCATTCCTCCGCAGATAATAGGATATTCAATTCCAAAAAGCTCGGTAATTCTTGTTTTCATATAAGCCTCCCATTTAATTGTTTTTATTTAAATTTAAATTATACAAGTTCGAATATTCCGGCAGCGCCCATACCGCCGCCGATGCACATGGACACAAGGCCTCTCTTCTGGCCCCGGCGCTTCAGTTCCTCAACAAGCTTGATTGTGAGATAAGCTCCGGTGCAGCCGAGAGGATGGCCAAAGGCTATTCCTCCGCCGTTTACATTGACTATGTCCTCATTGAGACCAAGCGTGTCAATGCAGGCAAGCGACTGGGAAGCGAAGGCCTCGTTAAGCTCAATAAGCTCAATGTCATCAAGGGTGAGCCCCGCAATTTCAAGAGCCTTGGGAATGGCCGCAATGGGACCCTCGCCCATAAAGCCGGGGTGAACTCCCTTCACGGCATAGCTCACGAAACGGGCAATGGGAGTCATCCCGTGCTCCCTTGCAAACTCCTCTTCCATAAGAATTACAAAGGCTGCTGCATCGTTCATCTGGGAAGAGTTGCCTGCGGTAACACAACCGCCCGCTCTGAACAGCGGCTTAAGCTTTCCAAGCCCCTCAACCGTCGTATCTGCTCTGACGCACTCATCGGTGTCGAATATGATTTCTTTATATCCGGGGGTTCCGTCTTCATTTTTTGCCGGAACCTTGGCCTTGACAGGAATAATCTCGTTTTTGAACTTACCTTCGGCTATGGCCTTTGCAGCTCTCATGTGGCTGCGGCAGGAAAATTCATCCTGTCTCTGGCGGGAGATTCCGAATTTGGCAGCAACATTTTCCGCTGTGATTCCCATTGTGTCAAAATTGTCGGGATAAGAGCCGAAGCTTGCGCTGTCCGGGATTATGGCAACGCGGTGCATCTGAACCTTGCTCATGTTCTCAACGCCTCCGGCCACAATGCACTTTGCCTGCCCTGCCATGATGGCATTGGCTGCAGTTGCTATGGCCTGAAGCCCGGAGGAACAGAAGCGGTTCACTGTCTGGCCGGCAGTTGTGAGCGGGAAACCCGAGCTGTCTGCCACGAGGCGGCCCAAATTAAGCCCCTGCTCAGCCTCGGGAATTGCGCAGCCACAGATAAGATCCTCTGCAAGAGCAGGATCGAATTCAGGATATTTTTCGAGTATTCCCTTGAGGACCTGAGAAGCATAGTCCACGCAGCCGGTATATCTGAGACTGCCCTTTATTGCTTTGGCAATTGCGCTGCGTCCGTAGGCTACTATAACTGCATTTTTAAGTTCCATTTCATCATCCCCCTGCATCAGTTTCTGACCGGTTTTCCGGTTGCAAGCATTCCCTTTATTCTTTCAAGGGTCTTTTCATTGCGGCACAGCTCCATGAAGTATCTGCGCTCAAGAGTGAGGATATCCTCCTCTGTGATTTTCTCTCCGGCAAGAGCATCACCGCCGGTGAATATTCTGGCGAGCTTTTCCACAATGACTCCGTCATACTCGGTCATAAAGCGGCCGTTAAGCATAACATGAACCGTTGCCATAAGGTGGGTATAGCCGCTTTCGCCTGCTGCAGTAACGGTCCCTTTAACCGGAGGCAGCCAGCCGCAGTCCGCAAGGGCGATTGCCATGGTCTTTGCCTTTTGCATAAGAGCAGCGCCCTTCGGCACTATAACATCTCCTCTGCGGAGATATCCGTTTTTGAAGGCCTCCTCTGCGCTCATGGAGAAGCTGGCCTGGGCCACGGGAAGAACTATTTTATCCAGGGCGGGAATAATTGCTCCCATCTGGCCGTATTCAAGGCCTTCGGTCGCTCTGAAAAGGAGCTCCGCGCAGCCACCGCCTGAAGGAACAAGACCCACACCGATCTCCACGAGGCCGGCATAAAGCTCCTGCTGGGCAACAACTCTGCCTGCATGAAGAACCATCTCTGCGCTTCCGCCCAGTGCCTGGCCCTGTGCTGCAACAACAACGGGCTTTTTAAGGTATTTTATGGCCATATTTCCGTCCTGGAAGGCCTTGACTCCGGCCTCCAGCATGTCCAGCTGATTGCTTTCTATGGCACCGGCAACCTGCATAAGGTTTGCGCCTGCGCCAAAGTTTGCTCCCTGGTTGGAAACTATCATTGCCTTGAAGGCGCTGCTCTTTTCCACCTCTTCAGCGGATGAAAGAAGCATTTGGGCCGCCGGAATTGTGTATGTGTTGGCCTTGGTCTTGAGAGTGAAGCAGGCAACGCCCTCTCCAATGTCGAGAAGGGCTGCATCCTCATTCTCCATTACGAGCTTATTTTCCCTGTCTTTTACGGAAATGTATATGGATTTTCCTGCTGCAGCGGTGTAGAAGGCTCCGTCCTTTGCGATTTTTTCAACAGCCCATTCAGGCGGCTCCAGCCCCTGTTTTTTCATGAGATCAAGAACCTTCTGCGCACCTATAATGTCGCACTGCTCGAAGGGGCCCTTTACCCAGTTGTAGCCTCCGCGCATTGCGGTGTCGATGTCTTCTATGCTGTAGGCGATGTTATCCTTCACCATCATGGCAAGCCACAGCGGCTCAAGGAAAACCTTTCTCACAAAGCCGCTTTCGGGCAGGTCTCCGAAAAGAAGTGCTCCGAGACGCTGCTTTTTGTCTATCCCCTCAAGGGACTCTATTTTTGCCTTCTCAAGAGGAACATATTCCTTTGCATTATAGTCCCACATATAACGGCTGGTGCCGGAGGCTGTTTTTTCCTTTTTGTAGAAGCCGCTGCCTGTCTTGTTTCCAAGGTATCCCTTTTCAAAAAGGTCGAAGAGGATTTCGGGCTTGTTGCGGTAGGGTTTTTCAAACTCAGGAACGGCTGCAGTGTTCATGTATTCTGTGGTGTGAACGCATATGTCAAGCCCAACCATGTCCAAAAGCTTGATGGCTCCCTGCTTCGGTCTGAAAATAAGGTCTCCCGTGAGGGCATCGGCCTTTGCAACCGTGTAGCCGAATTCCGAAACTGCATTCATTGCGGAGGTCAGCGCCATGGAGCCTATTCTGTTTGCAATGAAGCCCGGGTCATCCTTGCAGATTATGGGGCTCTTTCCAAAGCGGTCGTTCACAAGGGCGGATACCGCCTCCACATTTTCCTTTTCTGTTTCGGGATGGGGAATAAGCTCAACAAGATCCATGTATCTAACCGGGTTGAAAAAGTGTATGCCCATGAAACGCTTCTTCATTTCCTCGGTCAGAGGCTCCGCAATGTCTTCAATGGATATGTTGGAGGTGTTTGTGCCGACTATGGCGCTGTCGCTGCAGTTGGCAAAGATGTATGACATGGTGCTCTGCTTGACCTTGAGATTTTCGGCAACAGCCTCAATGATCAGGTCGCACTGGCTGAGAAGAGCTGCGTCTGCATCCATATCTGCCGGTTTGACCCCTGAGCGGATGCGTTCAGGGCAGGAGCCCTTCATCTCTCCCTTTTTTACTATTGCATCGATCGCCTGGGCGGCTCTTTGGCTTCCGGAGACCTCACCCTTTCCGCGGACAAGCAAAAGCACATCGAGCCCTGCTCTTGCGCCTGAGGCTGCAATTGCGGCTCCCATGGTTCCGGCGCCGACTACAGCCATTTTTCTGATTGTTTTACTCATTTATACCCCTTTCATATATATAATTCATTAAATAATTTCAAAACTGATTGGACCACTTTAGAAATATATCACATCGCTGTTTTATTTTCAATAGAAACACATTCATTTTTTAGTTCAAGTATCTATTTTTTGTAAAATTTACTGTTGTATTTTTGTGGATATTGTTTTATAATTAGGCTTGAAGATTTTTGAATTTTCAATGCGGAGTCATCCGTTCTGGTCAAACCACATACCGGAGGGATTTATGCAGCTTGGCGTTATAGAAGTACCCACTCTCAAGGAGCTGTTCGTTAACAAAATAAAGGAGCAGATACTCTCCGGAAATCTTTCCGTTGGCGAAAGTCTCCCCTCCGAGCGGCAGCTTGTTGAAGAGACCCACATCAGCAAAACCATGGTTCATGCCGGTCTTGTGGAGCTGGAGCGGATGGGTTTTGTTGAAATTCTTCCCCGCCGGGGCACCGTGGTTGCAAATTATGCAGAGACCGGCACGATGGACACTCTCAAAGCCGTCATTTCCCACAACGGCGGAAGAATGACCGCCTCCCAGACGAGAAGCTTTTTAGACGCAAGAATCGCAATTGAGGGCTCCGCGCTCAGGCTTGTTGCCGAAAATGCCACTGAGGAAGACATGGCATATCTCGAAGAAAAGCTTGCTGCAGCCGTTAAGGCAGCGGAAAGGCTACCCTTCGATTCCGCAGAGCTTGCCGAGGCGCTGTTCAATTTTCAAAGAGCCGTCTGCCTCAAAAGCCAAAATGAATTTTTTCCCCTCCTCTACAACGAATTCAAGCCCATCATAATGAGCTTCTGGGCTGAATCCATTAAAACCTTCGGTGCCGAAGCAAATGTTCATTTGGCTTCAAGATATCTTGACTATATCCGCCAAAGAGATCCCGACGGCGCCTATAACAGGCTGCTGAGGAGCGTTAACGAGTACTTAAACTGCTGTTTGCAGCAATAAGTTATATCAAAAAATTTTTTTACAGGAGGAACACACGTGAGCGAATATCTTAAGGCTCTGGACGAGGCCGCAGCCAGAAATGCTGCCCTCTTCCGCAAGGTCTACGACAAGGAAATCCCTGAGGAAATCGAATATGAGGACAAGCCCCTCAAATGGTGGTTCAACCACTGGGCAGAAACCTATCCCAACAAGAACTATGTCATGCTTGAAGACCTCAAGCTCACATACGCATACTGCAATGATGTTTCTCGCCGCTTTGCAAATGCTCTGCTTGGTCTTGGCGTAAAGAAGGGTGACAGAGTTTCCATCATGGCTCCCAACGTGCCCCAGTATCTGCTTGCAATGCATGCTCTTTGGAAAATCGGCGCAATCGAGGTTCCGGCAAACGGGCAGTACACCGTTCCCGAACTGAAGGTTCAGCTGAACGACTCCGGAGCTGAAACCGTTGTTGCAATGGCCGCCTTTGCTCCCAAGGCGATAGCTCTCATGCAGGATCCTGAGTGCTGCGTGAGACAGGTTGTTGCCTTCCAGCTGCCCTCAGGCGCCGTTGAGCTGCCTCAGGTTGAAGGTCTTTACGACTTTAACGCCCTTGTCGGCTCCAATCCCAACACCGAGCCCGACATTGAAATCAGCATGGATGACCCTGTCCGTCTCCAGTATACCGGCGGCACAACAGGCGTTCCCAAGGGCTGCGTTCTCACCAACAAGATGGTTTACTCCATGGGTCTGCGCACCGCTATCTGGACGACCCGCAACTTCACCCTTGTTCCCAAGGATGAGATCATCACCTATGCCGCAATTCCCCTTAACCATGTCTACGGCTTCAACGCCAACGTGGGCATCACCATCGTAAGCGGCGGCTCCATTGTTGTTGTTCCCATTCCCAAGGGAGAGGCTCTTCTCAAGGGCATAATCATGTGCAAGCCCAACATCTTTGCTGCCGTTCCTGCAATGATTATCGGCCTCACCAATGCCGCTCCTGTGGCCAACAAGATGATAGACATTTCCTGCCTCAAGGGAGTGTTCTGCGGCTCCGCCCCCTGCCCGGTTGCCATCATTGAAAAATTTGAAGAGCTCACCGGCGCAAAGATTGTTGAAGGCTACGGCATGTCAGAAACCTCCAACATTCTCACCATCAACCCCATGGACATCCGTAAGGCCGGCTCCGTCGGCGTCGGTGTTCCCGATACCGACCTGGTTGTTGTTGATGCGGTCGACGGAAAGACCGTTGTTGAGCCCGGCACCGGCGCAACAGGCGAGCTGATTTGCCGCGGTCCTCAGGTTATGGCAGAATACTGGAACAACCCCGAGGCAACAGCAGCCACCATTAAAGACGGCTGGCTCTACACTGCAGACGTTGTCGAGATGGACGAACAGGGCTTCATAACCATTAAAGACCGCAAAAAGGATATGATAATCGTTAACGGCTTCAATGTATTCCCCCGCGAAATCGATGAAGCAATGTTTGCAAACGAAAAGGTTCTTGAGGCATGCGCGATAGGCGTTCCTCATCCCACCAAGGGCGAGGCTCCCGTGCTCTACACCGTTTTGAAGGAAGGCCAGACCATGGATGCTGAGGAGGCCGAGAAATACCTCCGTCAGTCCCTGGCTCCCTACAAAATCCCCGTAAAATACGAATTCATTGATGTCCTGCCCAGAACAGCTGCCGGCAAGGCAGACCGTAAGGCCCTGTCCGCAATGTACAAAGAAAAGTACGGCGCCTGACAAAACCTCAGGAGGATTCAATAAATGTTATTTGAAGGAAAATATTTCCTGTTTGACATTGTAAAGGGAATTGGAACACTCACCCTTAACAAGCCGCCCTACAACATCTTCGAAGCCGGCTTTTATGTGGAGCTGTCGGAGGTTGAGGATTTCATTGAAAAGCAGGAAGGCATTCGCTGCCTCATAATCAACGCAAACGGAAAATGCTTCTCTGCCGGAATCGACCTTAACTATCTGCAGAATGTCAGCTCTCAGTATGTTCTCGATCACCTGCCCCATCTTCAGAAAATTTACTCCTTCTGGCAGGAGCAGAACTATCCTGTTATCGCTGCAGTGCAGGGCTTATGCACAGGCTCCGGAATGGAATTCATCCTAGGTGCAGACATAAGAATTGCTTCAGAGGATGCCAGATTCTCTCTGCCCGAGGTGCAGCTGGGTCTTTCTCCCGATATGGGCGGAACCTCCAGGCTCACAAAGCTTGTTGGTCTTGGGCAGGCGAAGCGCATTATCATCGGCGGAGATGAAATAGCTGCAGAGGAGGCCTTGCGCATAGGCCTGGTTGAGATCGTGGTTCCCCTTGAGGAGCTCAACGAAAGAGCTCTTAAAATGGCAAAAACCATAGCCAGGTCCCCTGAGGCCGCTGTGCGCTTTGCCAAGAAGGGCATTAACATCACCGATGAATGCGGGCTCAGAGCCGGCCAGGTCTTTGAGCAGGCGCAGTCCACTTATTGCTGCGGCACCGAAGAGCTCCAGCAGTGCGTTGCCGCCTACAAAGCGATGATCGCCGCAAAGAGCGCGAAGAAACAGCAGCAGTAACATCAAACAAACAGTTTCACATACCGGAGAACATCTCCGAAGTGTGAGTCGAAAAAGCACCGGGGTCTCCCGATAAAGGAGACTCCGGTGCCTTCCTATGGATAAATGGCAGGATTGCGGGCGAAAAAAGTTTTTTACACTCTTTTTTATTGGACAACTTAAAGAAATGTGTTATCATATTACATGACTTGGAATATTTAACTTAGATCGGCGGTTTTAATATTTAAAATGACAAACAACATACCCGACAGGCTTATGAAGGATATAACAGCGGCCGCGCAGAAGCATGGTGTGGAAAAAATCATTCTCTTCGGCTCACGCGCAAGAGGCTGCCACAGTGAAAGGAGCGACATTGATCTGGCAATTCAGGGTGGCTCTTTTAACAGTTTTTACAGTGATATAACCGAAAACTCTCATTCTCTGCTTATGTTTGACATTATTGATTTAAGCAAAAATATTTCCGCTGAATTAAAGAATGAAATTAATATGGATGGGGTAATAATATATGAAAAAGCTTGAAAACTTTTCAAACTGCCTTGAAGTTCTAAAATCTGCCGACTTTAACTTTGCTGAAGATAACAACATCTACAGGACAGGCGTAATCGGGCAGTTCAACATAACCTTTGAGCTTGCGTGGAAGGCTCTGCAGGCTGTTATGAGACTGCACGGAATTGATGCTGCCGAAACAGGCTCCCCCAGGGAAATACTGCAGCTTGCATATAAAACCGGTTTTATAGATGATTCAGCCGTATGGCTGTCCATGTTAAAAAAGAGAAACTCAGCCGCCCACATTTATAACGAAGAGGAAATTGATGAGACCTTGCTTCTTATAAGGAGCTGTTTTATCGAAGCATTCTCAGCTTTAGAAAAGGTTCTCACCGAAAAGTTCAAAGAAGCGGAAGCCTGATATTGTTTTCTCAGGTGCTGCTGTTATATACGCAAGAAAAGTGTTTGTAAACATTATTTTTTTAAAATTTTAGTGTTTGCAGATATTAAATCAAGCAAAAACACCGGGGTCTCTACGAAGGAGACTCCGGTGTAATTTAATTTTATCTGCGTGGGGAGCCGCCGCGATTTCCGCCGGGGCCACCGCCATGATTTCCGCTGGGGCTGCCATGATTTCCGCCATGACCTCCTGCTTGATTCCCGCCGGGGCCGCCGCCATGATTTCCTCCCTGCTGCTGCATTGAGTGGGCGGGCTGAGCCTGCCTGTCAGGCTTGCGGATTGTTCTTCTGCGGGGCTCCGGAGGGAGCTCTATTTTCCTGCGGAAATTTCTGCGGTACTCCGGGGGCTCAGGCTTATATCCAAGGTGAAAAACTCTTTCAAGGAGAGAGGGCTTTTTATAGGTTCTGTATGACTTGATTCTGTTTGCAACCGTGATGGCTCCAATGACTGCCGCCACACCGGCGAGCAGCTTCCCGTTACTGTCGAACACGGAGGAAACGGCTTTGGAGGAAAGGTCCACATATTTTTCGTTTTCATCGGTTATTGAAACCTGCATGCCATATTCCGTGTAGAGCTGAGCGACTGTTGATGCCTCCTCCATTGTCAGGTTTTCGCCAACCACCACCGGTGCCATGCTCACAAGATTGCCCGATTCAGAATCGGTGTAGCCGAAAACATCTTCAAGCAGGTCCCCCGCTTTAACGGCATCGCAGCTTCCCTTTGAAACGAGAACAAGATTGTAGTTGTTGGTTTCGCTGGCGGCCGCCGAGGCCTTGTTAAGAAGAGAAACGGAGGTTGTTGCCGTTTGAAGGGAGGAGCCGCAGTAGGGGCAGAAATTAGTTACTGAAGCAAGCTCTGCTCCGCAGTTTGGACAATACATACTTTCACCATCCTTTAAAGTTAATTATTACTGCTGCAATGTTAATGCATTATTTTCACAATGTCAATGTTTTTAAGCGAACACGCCTATGCTTTTGTAGTCTGCTCCCTCCTCGCATACATATGCCTCAAGAAGCATATTGAGCCAGTCAGAGAGAGTTGTATCAATCAAATCGTTTTTCGCCAGATATCTGCTGTATAATTCTCCGGTGCCGCAAAACAGAACAACATGGGTGCCGGTATAGCTTCCGTTATTGTCAATCACTGCAGAATCTCCGGTTTTCCTTTCGGAAGAAAAGAGCCAGCTGTCTATTCCGTCCACCATGTCTTCCTTTGCAATGTTTTCATACAGTCCGCCGTCTTCAACGGAGGATGTGTCGTCGGAATATTTCACAACGAGCTCCGCAAAGCTTTCTTCGGTCTGCTCTCCGGAGGTCCATTCCTCATAGATCTCCTCAGCCTTTTCATGTGCCGCCAAAATGGCCTCGTCGGTATAATTGCCTTCTTCATCGGCCTCGGCAAAAACGAGTATGTGCCTCATGCTCACCGTTACATAGTCATTTTCTCCCTCTTCATATCCCATCTCTGCATAGTGCTCATCAAGCTCTTCATCTGTATATGTGAGGGAATCGCTGTATGCTGAATAGGCCTCCTGAGCCAGCGCAGTCTGCCGGAGATAGCTTGCGTACACCTCTTCGGTGATACCTTCGCCGTAGTATTCAGAAAGATATGCATCAAGGTCGGAAAAGCCATTTTCATTCGCATATTCCAGCAAAGACTCAAGCTCCTGCCCGACGGCATCCTCCCCGTCCTGGCTCAGTGAAAGCCCATTTTCCTCGGCCCAGCTGCAAAGCGCAACGGTATTGAGCAGGTTGCTGCAGGCATTTTCCTGGAAATATCCCTGCCAGGTACCGTCTGATGAATAATCGCAGCTCTGTTCGGAAAGCGTTGAAATTCCGGCGGAGCTGTCCAGCCCGTAGTACAAAGCATAGTCTCCGTAATAGCTGAGGAATGATGCATATGCATCCGCATAATAAAGATTCAGAAATTCCGCTGAGTAGCGGGAATCATTAATTAAATATGCCGTTTCACGCTCCGAAAGTTTATTCTGATTTTTAACAACCTTAATTTTCACGGCTGCCGATTCATTTCCGCATGTAACTGTTACTTTTGCCGTGCCGGACTTCAGGGTTGAAAGCGTGCAGGTTTCTCCCTCGCTGTCATAAATTCTAACAACGCCGGCATCGCTGCTTTCCCAAAGAATTTCCCCATCATAATCAGCAGGAGAGATAACTGCCGTGAGAAGAGGCGATTCCTCCCCGTTGATAATGGTTAGCTCAGTAACAGCTTCTCCATTAACTGCAACAGTAACAGACTCAGCCGCTGCTGTTCTTGAGGCTCCGCATCCTGCCATCAGAGCCATGGACAAAAGCAAGGCCGCAAGAGAACCAACTTTGATTAAAGATTTGAAAGTCACTTTCTTGAAAGAGGCGAAGCTCATTTTTGCTCTTTTAAAATTTTTCTGCATATTAAAATCCTTTCAGAAGCTTAATTTTATCAAGGATTATTATAATGCATTTGCTTGAAAAAAAGCTGAAAGAGTGCCGTTGACGAAAAATTGAATATATTTTAAAATAATTGAAAAAACAAAGGCAGTGGAATAAAAATGAAAATACTCAAAAAGTTGGAAGAGAAGGGCATAAACCGGGAAATGCTGAAAACGACCTCTCCCGCAGTGCTTTTTCAGCTGCTTAAAAGCAGCGCAGGGCAGAGCGTTTCCGCAGCTGATGAACGCTGCACCAGATGCGCGAACAACTGCCCCCTTTCAAGCCCCAAATGCAGCCGGCAGGAGGAGAAATAAGCTGCAAGCTGCAAGGAGAGGCGGAGCAAGCTCCGCAGCTTGCAGCTTGCAGCTTTTTATGTTTATCTTCCGCCGTACATTCTCTGATAATAATCCCTGTATTGGCCGGAAATTATGGTCTCCCACCAGTCGGTATTCTCAAGATACCAGCTTATGGTCTTTTTAATTCCTTCGGCAAACATGGTTTCAGGGAGCCAGCCCAGCTCGGAATGAATCTTAGCCGGGTCTATGGCATAGCGCATATCGTGACCCTTGCGGTCTGTGACATAGGTGATGAGAGAGGCGGCGTTCTCGGTTTTCCCCAGAGCATCCAGCTCTTTGCATATGAGCCTGACAATGTCTATATTGCGCATCTCATTGTGGCCGCCTATGTTATAGACCTCTCCTTCCCTGCCGTTGTGGATGACAAGGTCAATGGCCTTGCAGTGGTCTTCAACATAGAGCCAGTCTCTCACATTGAGCCCCTGGCCGTATACCGGCAAGGGCTTTCCCTCCAGGCAGTTTATTATCATGAGGGGAATGAGCTTTTCAGGGAAGTGATAGGGGCCGTAGTTATTTGAGCAGCGGGAAATTGAAACAGGAAGGTCATAGGTCCGCTTATAGGCCATTGCAAGAAGGTCTGCAGCCGCCTTGGAGGAGCTGTAGGGCGAGGAGGTGTGGATGGGGGTTTCCTCGGTGAAGAAAAGATCAGGCCTGTCAAGGGGAAGGTCTCCGTAAACCTCGTCGGTTGAAACCTGGTGATAGCGGCGGATACCGTATTTGCGGCAGGCATCCATGAGCACGGAGGTTCCTATTATGTTGGTTTGAAGGAATATTTCCGGGTTTTCAATTGACCTGTCAACATGGCTTTCGGCGGCAAAATTAACCACCATATCCGGATGCTCGTTTGCAAAAAGGTCATAAACAGCCTCTCTGCTGCATATGTCTTCCTTCACAAAATGGAAGTTTGATTCCTCCATTATGGGCGCAAGGGTTGAAAGATTTCCTGCATAGGTCAGCTTGTCAAGGCAGATTATGTTATAGTTAGGATGGGCCTTTCTCATGTGGAATATGAAGTTGGAGCCTATGAAGCCCGCTCCGCCGGTTACCAAAACAGTCATTTTCAATACCTCAGCTTTCCCTCTGCCACTGCCTTAAGATGGGCCCCGTAGGGGGATTTTCCATATCTTGCGGCAGAGTCAAGGAGTTCTTCTTTGTTTATCCAGCCCTGCTTATATGCAATTTCCTCGGGAGCCGAAATGACCACAGACTGCCTGCTCTGCAGCATGTGAACAAACTCAGCCGCCTCAAGAAGGCTCTCCATTGTTCCGGTGTCAAGCCAGGCAAAGCCCCTGCCCAAAAGCTGAACATCAAGAGATCCTTCGTTAAGATACATTTCGTTGAGAGTTGTTATTTCAAGCTCTCCCCTCTTTGAGGGCTTCACTTCCTTTGCCTTTGCCGAAACTCCCGCAGGATAGAAGTAGAGCCCGGTTACGGCATAATTGCTTCTGGGCTCGGCAGGCTTTTCTTCAATTGAAACAGCCTTTCCCGCCTCATCGAATTCAACAACTCCGAATCTCTCCGGGTCAGGCACATAATAGCCGAAAACGGTTGCCCGGGAATTGATTTCCGCATCGGTCTTGGCCGCTCTGAGAAGGGATCCGAAGCCGTTGCCGTAGAAAATATTGTCTCCCAAAACCATTGCGCAGGCATCCTCGCCTATGAATTCCTCGCCTATTATGAAGGCCTGGGCAAGCCCGTCGGGAGAGGGCTGAACCGCATAGCTGAGCTCAATTCCAAACTGGCTGCCGTCGCCCAGAAGCTCTTTGAAGCGGGGAGTATCCGAGGGGGTTGAGATTATGAGTATGTCTTTAATGCCGGCAAGCATGAGAGTTGAGAGGGGGTAGTAGATCATGGGCTTGTCGTAAACCGGGAGCAGCTGCTTGGAGGTTACCATTGTGAGCGGGTAGAGGCGCGTTCCCGCGCCTCCCGCCAATATTATTCCCTTCATCATAGGGCGTTGGTCTTTGAAACCAGCTTTGAAAGATCCACATATTCTGCGGAATCGGTTATGGTTTCATCCGTTTCGTCTTCAAACTCTCTGTACATTGCAAGGCCGGTTCCTGCAGGAATCAGCTTGCCTATTATAACATTTTCCTTCAGACCCACAAGCTTGTCTTCCTTGCCCTTTATTGCGGCATCGGTGAGGACCTTGGTTGTCTCCTGGAAGGAGGCTGCAGACATCCAGCTGTCTGTTGCAAGGGAGGCCTTGGTTATTCCCAGGAGGAGCTGAGTCCAGCTTGCCTTTGCCTGGCCTTCTGCAAGAGCTGCATTTGCTTCCTTGGCAACGGAAATGTCAACCGTGGAGCCGGAGAGAAGGTTGGTATCGCCGGAATCTTCAATGCGGACCTTGCGCATCATCTGGCGGACGATGACTTCAATATGCTTGTCGTTAATGTCAACGCCCTGCTGACGGTAGACCTTCTGAACCTCGGAGGTGATGTAGGAGCGGACGCCCTGTCTGCCGAACTCATCGTCGTCAGTTCCGCGGATTGCAAGAACATCGTGGGGATTGAGGGCACCGGAGGTGAGCTCCTGGCCCTTGTCTACATGGTCGCCGTTGTGAACAAGTATTCCTGCGCTGTGGGGAACGGTGTATACGCAGGTGGCTCCCTCATCGCTGTTGGTTATGGTTATTGAATACATAACGCCCTTCTTGGCCTCTTCAATGGTCACATTGCCGGAGATTTCGGAAAGGATGGCCATCTTCTTGGGCTTTCTCGCTTCAAAGAGCTCTTCAACACGGGGAAGACCCTGGGTGATATCGTCTCCTGCAACACCACCGGTGTGGAAGGTACGCATTGTGAGCTGGGTGCCGGGTTCGCCTATGGACTGGGCAGCAATAACGCCAACCGCTTCTCCTGCATTAACAGGAAGGCCGGTTGCAAGGTTTATGCCGTAGCACTTGGCGCAAACGCCGGTTTTTGCCTCGCAGGTGAGAACGGAGCGGATATACACCTTGTTTATGCCCCGGGCTTCAAGAAGCTTGGCATCTGCGGGCATGAGCATATGGTCCGTGTCGAAAAGGAGTTCGCCTGTGGCGCTGTCTATTATGGGAGCCGCAGGGAAACGCCCGTGGATTGCGGTTCCGAAGTCTTCAACCATCTGGCCCCTGTCATAAACGGCGGAGGCCCAGACGCCCTCTGTTGTTCCGCAGTCGGGAAGGCGGATTATAACATCCTGGCAGACATCAACCATTCTTCTTGTGAGGTAACCGGAGTCTGCTGTACGCAGAGCGGTATCTGCCATACCCTTTCTGGCGCCTCTTGTTGAAATGAAGTATTCCAGAACGCTGAGGCCTTCACGGAAGTTGGACTTGATGGGGATTTCAATTGTTTTACCGGAGGTGTTTGCCATGAGTCCGCGCATACCTGCCAGCTGACGGATCTGATTCATGGAGCCACGGGCTCCGGAGTTTGCCATCATGTAGATGGGGTTATATTCGCTGAGACAGTCTGACAGGGCCTCTGTAACTTCCTTGGTGGTTTTCTCCCACTCGCTGACAACGAGACGATAACGCTCATCGTCTGTTATGAAGCCGCGCTTATACTGCTTCTCAATTCTGACAACCTCTTTCTCCGTTTCGGCAATCATGAGCTTCTTCGTGTCGGGCACAGTCATGTCTGCAACGGAGATGGTGATGGCGCCCTTGGTTGAATATTTGTAGCCAAGAGACTTGATGGAGTCCAGCACCTCGGCGGAGATTGTGAAGCCGTGGATGGCTATGCACTTGTCTATAATCTTGCCAAGCTCCTTCTTGCCCACCTGGAAGCCGATTTCGAGATTGAACATTGTTTCGGGGTTGCTTCTGTCAACATATCCAAGGTCCTGAGGAATGGATTCGTTGAAGATGATGCGGCCCACGGTTGTGTCTATAACCTTCTGCTTTTCAACGCCGTTGACTGTTTTTGAGACTCTCACTCTGATTGGAGCATGAAGGCCTATTACGCCCTCATTATATGCCATAACAGCTTCTGCAGTGTCTCTGTAGAGACGGACGCTTCTGAAGGCAGCTGTTTTCTTTCCCTCTGCCTTGAGAGCAAGATTCTTTTCATAAAGCTCATCTCCGGAAACCACTGCTCCCGCTTCATAGCCGGAGTCTCCCGGCTCGGAAATCAGAACCTCCTCTGCGCCCTTCTCTGCAGAGCCGATGCGCTCCATTGTGAGATAGTAGGAGCCGAGGATCATGTCCTGGGTGGGGACGGTTACAGGGTGACCGTCCTGAGGACGGAGCAGGTTGTTGGCAGAAAGCATGAGTATTCTCGCCTCAGCCTGGGCCTCTGCGCTGAGAGGAACATGGATTGCCATCTGGTCGCCGTCGAAGTCTGCATTGTAGGCTGTGCAGACCAGAGGATGGAGCTTAAGGGCTCTTCCTTCAACCAGCACCGGCTCAAAGGCCTGAATGCCCAGACGGTGAAGGGTGGGCGCGCGGTTGAGAAGAACGGGGTGATCCTTTATTACATATTCAAGAGCGTCCCAAACCTCGGTCTGCTGGCGGTCAACCATTTTCTTGGCGGACTTGATGTTGTTGGCAAGGCCGTCCTGCACGAGCTTCTTCATGACGAAGGGCCGGAAAAGCTCAATTGCCATCTCCTTGGGAACGCCGCACTGATAAATCTTGAGATCAGGGCCAACGACTATAACGGAACGACCGGAATAGTCAACGCGCTTGCCAAGAAGGTTCTGGCGGAAGCGACCCTGCTTGCCCTTGAGCATGTCGCTCAGGGACTTGAGGGCGCGGCTGTTGGCGCCTGTTACGGGGCGGCCTCTGCGGCCGTTGTCTATGAGAGCGTCAACCGCTTCCTGGAGCATGCGCTTTTCGTTGCGGACTATTATGTCGGGAGCATTGAGCTCCATGAGCCTTTCAAGGCGGTTATTGCGGTTTATTACCCGGCGGTAAAGGTCGTTAAGGTCTGAGGTAGCAAAGCGGCCGCCGTCAAGCTGGACCATGGGGCGGATTTCCGGGGGGATAACGGGCAGAACGGTTATTACCATCCATTCGGGCCGGTTGCCGCTGACGCGGAAGGCCTCAACGCATTCAAGGCGCTTCACCAGCTTTGCCTTTTTCTGCCCGGAGGCATTTGCAAGCTGAGCGCGGAGCTCCGCTGCCAGCTCTTCGCAGTTTATTCCTGCCAGCAGCTCACGGATTGCCTCTGCGCCTATTCCGGCTTTGAAATCATCCTCATATTTTTCACGCATGTCGTGATATTCCCGCTCTGTGAGGAGCTGGCACTTCTCAAGGGGCGTATCACCGGGATCTATTACTATGTAGTTTGCGAAATAGAGAACCTTTTCCAGCATTCTGGGGGTAAGGTCGAGCATGAGGCCCATTCTTGAGGGTATGCCCTTGAAATACCAGATGTGGGAAACGGGGGTTGCAAGCTGAATGTGGCCCATGCGCTCGCGGCGGACCTTGCTCTTTGTCACTTCAACTCCGCAGCGGTCGCAGACCTTGCCCTTGTAGCGGATCTTCTTGTATTTCCCGCAGTGGCATTCCCAGTCCTTTGTGGGCCCGAATATTCTTTCGCAAAACAGACCGTCTTTCTCGGGCTTAAGGGTTCTGTAGTTTATGGTTTCAGGCTTCTTTACCTCACCGTGTGACCAGGAGAGAATCTGTTCAGGGGAAGCAAGGCTTACTTTTATTGAATCGAAAGGCGCGTAGCTCATTACATATCCTCCTCTTCATCACTGTATTCTTCGTCAACATTTTCAATTGTGAAGCCCTCGGCTTCAATTTCTTCATCTGATGCCGCATAGAACTCGTCTTCAACATAGCCGCGGATATCATCGTCTTCATCATCCTTGAGCTCAACCTCTTCTCCGGCTTCGTTGAGAAGGGTTACATTCAGGCAAAGTGACTGCAGCTCCTTAACAAGAACCTTGAAGGCCTCGGGAATTCCGGGATGGGGAATGTTGTTGCCCTTGACAATGGCTTCATAGGTCTTCACACGACCGGTGACATCGTCAGACTTAACAGTGAGAATCTCCTGGAGAGTGTAGGCTGCGCCGTAGGCCTCCAGGGCCCAGACTTCCATTTCTCCGAAGCGCTGGCCGCCGAACTGAGCTTTGCCGCCCAGAGGCTGCTGAGTAACCAGGCTGTAGGGGCCTGTGGAACGGGCATGGATCTTGTCGTCAACAAGGTGGTGGAGCTTGAGGAAGTAGACCCAACCGACGGTTACGTCATTATCGAACTTTTCGCCGGTGCGTCCGTCATACATTTCGCTCTTTCCGTCTTCACGGAGGCCTGCCTGGCGGAGGGTTTCACGTATTGTTGCTTCATTTGCACCGTTGAACACCGGGGTTGCAACCTTCCAGCCCAGGGCCTGAGCCGCATAGCCCAGGTGAACCTCAAGCACCTGACCGATGTTCATACGGGAGGGAACGCCCAGGGGGTTAAGCACAATGTCAAGAGGGGTGCCGTCGGGAAGGTAGGGCATGTCTTCTCTGGGGAGAATGCGGGAAACAACGCCTTTGTTTCCGTGGCGTCCGGCCATTTTGTCTCCCACGGAGATTTTTCTCTTCTGGGCAATGTATACGCGGACAACCTGGTTAACGCCGGGGTTCATTTCGTCTCCGTTTTCACGGTAGAACACCTTAACGTCAACTATTATTCCGGACTCGCCGTGGGGAACCTTGAGGGAGGTGTCTCTCACTTCTCTTGCTTTTTCGCCGAAGATTGCCCGAAGGAGGCGCTCCTCAGCGGTGAGATCGGTTTCTCCCTTGGGAGTCACCTTTCCGACGAGAATGTCTCCGGCGGTTACCTCTGCGCCTATCATTATGATTCCCCGGTCGTCAAGATATTTAAGAGCATCTTCACCAACGCCGGGAATATCTCTTGTTATTTCCTCGGGGCCCAGCTTTGTGTCTCTTGCATCGCATTCATATTCCTCAACATGGATTGATGTGAACACATCCTCCATGACAAGGCGCTCGTTGAGAAGGATTGCGTCTTCATAGTTGTAGCCTTCCCAGTTCATGTAGCCAACGAGAATGTTTTTGCCAAGAGCCAGCTCTCCTTCGGAGGTTGAGGGACCGTCGGCAAGAACATCTCCCTTTTTGAAAACATCTCCCGCGGAAACTATGGGGCGCTGGTTAATGCAGGTGCCCTGGTTTGATCTGGAGAATTTCACCAGCTTGTGGGAAACGGGACCCAGGTCTGCATATTTAACATGAACATAGTTTGCATCAACCGCAGTGACAATTCCGTCGTCCTTGGCAACAAGGCACACACCTGAGTCAACGGCGCATTTGTGCTCAATTCCGGTTGCAACTATGGGGGCCTGGGTCGTCATGAGGGGGACTGCCTGGCGCTGCATGTTGGCGCCCATCAATGCACGGTTAGCGTCGTCATTTTCGAGGAAGGGGATCATGGCCGTTGCAATGGAGACCATCATCTTCGGGGAAATGTCAACATAGTCAACCTCTTCACGGTTAACCTCGATTGTGTCGTTCCTGTGGCGGCAGGTTATGCGGGCATTGAGGAAAACTCCGTTTTCGTCAACCGGCTCAGAGGCCTGGGCAACCTTGAATTCGTCTTCCATGTCGGCAGACATGTATACGATTTCATCCGTCACGCGGCAGCTTCCCTTTTCAACCTTTCTGAAGGGAGCAATGAGGAAGCCGTATTTGTTTGATCTGGCATAGGAGGCCAGGTAGGAAATGAGGCCAATGTTGGGGCCTTCAGGAGTCTCAATGGGGCAAAGGCGGCCATAGTGACTGTAGTGAACGTCACGCACGTCGAAGGAGGCTCTTTCTCTGCTCAGTCCTCCGGGGCCCAGAGCGGAAATACGGCGCTTGTGGGTGAGCTCGGAGAGGGGGTTTGTCTGGTCCATAAACTGGCTGAGAGGGGAGGAACCGAAGAACTCCTTGATGGCTGCAGTTACAGGGCGAATGTTTATGAGGGACTGAGGAGTTACAACATCCAGGTCCTGAAGGGTCATGCGCTCACGGATAACTCTTTCCATGCGGGAGAAGCCTATGCGGAACTGGTTCTGAAGCAGCTCGCCCACTCTTCTGACTCTTCTGTTGCCCAAATGGTCTATATCGTCTCCGGAACACATGCCATAGGCCATGCAGTTGAGATAGTTAACGGAGGCAAAAATGTCGTCTGCCACTATGTGGCGGGGGACCAGGTCTTCCGCGCTTTCGGCAATGAGCCTCTTGAGAGCTTCAAGGTCTCCCCCGGACTGCTCAACGAGCTGATCCATGACTATTTTGCGAACCCGCTCTTTGATTCCGAGAGCTTCCCCGTCTAAGCCGAGACCGTATCTGTCAAGGCTGACCATGCCGTTGCTTATGACGCGAACCCTTTTGTCTTCAATTTCAACCCAAAGGGCGACAACGCCGGAATCTGCAATTTCCATAGCCTTCTGCTTTGAGAGCACCTCGCCCTCTTCGGCTATGACTTCTCCGGTGAACGGGTCTACAACCGTTTCTGCCAGCTTCATGCCGGAAATCCTCGGATAGAGGGAGAGCTTGGTGTTATATTTGTAGCGGCCCACGTCTGCAATTTCATATCTGTGGGTATCGTAGAAAAGGCCGTTGAGAAGGGACTCTGCGGATTCAACGGTGGGAGGATCGCCGGGACGGAGCTTTTTGTAGATCTCGAGGAGGCATTCCTCTCTTGACTGGGCTGTGTCTTTGTTTATTGTGGCAACAATTCTTTCATCCTCGCCGTATATCTCTTGGAGAGCGGCATTGGTGACAGCTCCTGCAACAGGATTGTCTATGCAGGAGAGCCAGGTTGAGCAGTCTTCCGGATTATACTGGCCCATAGCCTTCAGAAACCAGCTTATGGGGAGCTTGCGGTTTTTGTCTATACGGACGTTGAACTGGTCTGCAATGTCTGTTTCATATTCCAGCCAGGCGCCGTGGTAGGGGATTATCTGGCTGGTGTAGGTGCTGTTCATTGCCTTGTCTGTTTCCTGGTCGAAATAAACGCCGGGAGACCTGACAACCTGAGAAACAATAACTCTCTCTGCGCCGTTGATTATGAAGGTGCCCACGTCTGTCATGATGGGGAAATCGCCCAGGAAAATCTCCTGCTCCTTGATTTCCTCTGTCTCCTTGTTGCGGAGGCGGACTCTGACTCTCAGGGGAGCTGCGTAAGTTGCATCTCTGGCCTTGCATTCCTCCTCGGAATATTTTGCGTCTTCACGCTTTATGGAGTAGTCAATGAAGCTGAGCTCAAGATTTCCGGAATAGTCAACAACAGTTCCGACATCTCTGAAAACCTCCTTCAGACCGGTCTCCAGAAACCAGTTGTAGGAATCCCGCTGGATCTCCAGCAGGTTGGGCATTTCCATAATTTCCGGAGTTCTGGCATAGCTCTTTCTCAGAGTTCTGCCATACAGAACATCTTTTGGCATGAATATTTCCTTTCTGAACGCCCGGATGAGTTTGCAAATTTTCTATAAAGCTCTTGAATTGGCCGGACATTCATGTTATAATAAACTTGTTGATGGTGGAGGAATGCGTGCATTTCTCCATTTACACATAGCAAGTCATTTTACTACTTTCAACCACCATAAGTCAAGAAATATTTTGTTAATAATGAAAAAAAAGCATGTCATATTAATACTTTTAGCAGCTGCTGCCGTTGGCATTCGCCTCGGCTTTTTTTCTTATGAAACCGACGACTATCTGAATTTCCTCTCCCGCTGGGTGGAGTTCTTCAGGCAGAACGGAGGCTTTGCCGCGCTGAAATACAGCGTTGGGAACTACAACATTCCCTATCTCTATTTTCTTGCGGCTTTTTCATATCTGAACATAAACGATCTCTATCTGATAAAGGCTCTCTCCTGCCTTTTCGATTTTCTCCTTGCCTTTGCCGGGGCAAAAATCGTTTATGAATGCAGCGGCAAAAAAAATGCAGCCCTCGGCTGCTTTTTCGCTGTTCTGTTTCTCCCCACCGTGGTGATAAATTCCTCCCTCTGGGGGCAGTGTGACAGCATATATGTTTCCCTGGCTCTTCTGGGGATTTATTTTGCCTTGAAGAACAGGCCCTGCCTCTCAATGGTTTTCATGTCTCTCAGCTTCGGCTTCAAGCTTCAGGCCGTGTTCCTTCTGCCGGTCTGCCTGCTTCTTCTCATAATGAGAAAATACCGCTGGTATCATTTTTTCATTTTCCCGGGGGCATATTTCCTTCAGATTCTGCCTGCCGTTTTAATCGGCAGACCCATTAAAGACGCAGTGATGCTCTATTTTGACCAGCTGGGGACCGTGGGCTCCGCCCCCAACTACAATGCCCCCTCCCTTAACGCTCTCACCGGGGGCGAGGGCTCAGTAATTGCGGCCTTTGCTGCAATGGCAGTTATAATCCTGCTTGCCTTCATCTTGAGGAAGCGGCTTTCACTCAGCAGCTTTCTCATTCTCTCCTGCCTTATGGTGACGGTGATTCCCTTTCTCCTCCCCCACATGCACGACAGATATTTCTTTGCCGCAGATGTTTTCTGCCTTGTTCTGCTGTTTTCTTCTCTAAGGGACGCCGTCCCTCTGGTTTCTGCCTGCCTCTGCCAGCAGTTCGCCTCACTCATCTGCTATCTTGCATATCTGACAGGGCATTACCTGCGCTTCGGCAACGGCTGGCTGCTTAACTCAAAGGGCTCCGCCGCCATTCTCATTGCCCTTGCGGTTTATCTCATTATGTTTGTGCTTGAGATCACAAAAGCGCCTCCGGCAAAAAGGTGACGGCGGCGCTTTTAATTTTGGTTTTCCCTTTTCACGAGCGAATATCTGCAGCCGCAGTACAGCTGCCTGTAGAGCCCAAGCCTTGCGCTGAGCTCCTGGGAGCGGTTTTCGCCGTTGCGCTTCTTAAAGTCTGAAGGGAGCCAGCTGACGCCGTATTTTTCCCCGAGGCTCTCCCCTATTGCGTTAATTCTCACTGCGTCCTTGTGTCTTGAGACGGTGAGGGTGGTGCAGAAACAGTCGAAATTGAGCTCCTTTGCCTTTTTTGCCGTTTCCTCAAGGCGGAGCTCAAAGCACTTTGCGCAGCGCTCTCCTCCCTCCGGGGCAGCCTCAAGCCCCTTTGCGACAGCTTCAAATTCCTCGTTTCTCCAAAAGCATTCAATGACCTTCACTTCTTTTGAAAGCCCCAGCTTTTCCAGCATTTCATTGAGGGTTGCAAGGCGTTTTTCAAATTCGGCTTCCGGATAGATATTGGGATTATACCAGAGGAGGGTTATTTCAAAATGCTCCTTTATATATTCAAGAACCCCTGAGGAGCAGGGGCCGCAGCAGGCATGGAGCAGCAGCGTCGGTTTTTTGCCGGCGCTGCTTTCCATTATTCTCTCAAGCTCCCGGGCGTAGTTTCTTCTGTTCATTTTCCCAAAAGAGAGAGTATTACATTTGCCACAGGGGCAATTTTTGTTTTCCCGAATCTCCAGAGGGCCGCCATGAGGGAATAGCCCCTGAAATTGTTTTTCAGGAGGAGCCTTGCAAGAAGGAGATAGCTGCCGTAATCGGAAAGCTCCGGCTCGGCGTCTATTACACTGAGCTTGAAGGCTCTGAGCTTTTCAAGCCAGGCGCTCTGCTGAGCAGCGTCCCTGATTGCAAAGGGCTGGGTGAGATAGGAATAGATGCAGACCCTTGTGAAGGCGGCAAGATAGCTCCTTGTTTGAGCAGGAAGGCTCTTCCACTCCTCTGAGCGGAATTTTTTCAGCACGCTCAGGGTTACAAGCTCCCGATTGTCCATGTGCTTTGCCATGGAGCCAAGGCTCATGCTCTGGCCCGCTCTGCCGGTTCTGTAGATATAAACCGGCTCCTCCTGGGCAAAGGCGGTTTTCGCATGGGCAATGGGGTACATTGCAAGCTCGGAATCAGTGTAGAAGCATTCGTCGATCTCAATGCCGTTGCTCTGAAGCAGCTCCGTTCTGAAGGCAAGGGAATGCATCCAGAATTCAGAGCTCACTGAAGACAGCAGCTCCTCAAGGGGGAGAACCCTGTTGAAGACAGTGCCGGAGGGCATATGGGTTTTGCGAATGGAGCCGGTGCTCTCATTCCAGCTGAGGGAGGGGGCAATGAAAAGATCTGCCTCGTGGAGGGCCATGTTCTCAAGCATTTTTTTAAGACCTGCGGGGGCATACTTGTCGTCGCTGTCTAAATTCTTGAAGTATTTTCCCTTTGCCTCTTTTATTGCCAGATTGACCCCGGAGCCCCAGCCACCGTTGGCCTTGTTTATTAGCCTGACTGTGTCCGGGTATTTCTTCTCATATTCAAGGGCAATTTCAGCGGTGCGGTCCTTGCTGCCGTCGTTTATCACGAGGATTTCAAGGGAGCCCGGAAGGAGCTCCGGCAGGAGGGAATCCAGGCATTCGGCTATGTATTTTTCAACATTGTAGGCAGGGATGCCTATTGTCAGCAATTTGTTCATGCGGTCTTCCTGTTCAAAATTCTTAGTACTGCAGCAGTTATGCAGGAAAATTCATATAGCCTGTTCATTTCCCAGGCTCTGAGCATAAGGCGCACTGCCGCTCTTATGACGAGGGGATGACTTTTAAGGCGCTTTGCCTCGGAAGAAAAGATGAAGGGATTATCCAATGCATTCGGGAAGAAGGAGGAAATGTAGTCTCCGCAGTCCTTGCAGAGCTTTTTCCTGAATTCACCGTTGTAGGCTCTGAACATATATTGGGTTGTGAGGAAGCTGGCAATGTTCCTCAGGGCGCAGAATTCGAAAAAGCTTTTCTCCACTCCCTTCTTTCCGCTTTTTGAATATATTGCAGCCGCCTGCCTCATCCCCTCAAGAGGGGGCGAAGGCTTTATTCTTCCGCTTCTCACTCCCGAAACCGCAGAGTCGCTCCTTATTCTGTGGAAATAAAGGACTCCGTTCACAACGGAAAGCTTCTCCGCAAGAGCATTGGTCAGCATGCAGAAGGGAGCATCCTCGGCATAGTTCTCTCCTTCCACGAAGCGGATTCCGTTATTTTTCAGAAGAGATTTTTTATAAAGTCCCGCCCATACAGTGTAATCGAAGTTATGCACCAGGCCCGGGGCATATTCAATGGTGTTTTCCGCTGCGCAGGAGGTTCTGAGAGCCTTTACGCTTCCGTCTTTAAATTCAACGAAATTGCATCGCACAACATCAGCATTATCTTTTTCGGCTGCGGTATAGAGCTTTTCAAGATAGCTTTCGGCAATGAAATCGTCTGCGTCAAGGAAGGCTATATATTTCCCCCGGGCAGCCTCAAGCGCTGCATTTCTGGCGGCGGAAACTCCTTTGTTTTCCTGCCGAAGGAGAATTACTCCCTTGTGTTTTTTTATTTCGGCAGCTGTGCCGTCTGTGCTGCCGTCGTCCACAATGATTATTTCAAGGGGCTTCAGGCTCTGTTTTTCAAGGCAGAGGAGCAGCTTCCCAATGTATTTTTCAACATTATAAGCCGGGATTATAACCGATATTTCAGATTTCATTGCTTTTCTCACTCCCTGCATAGAGCCTTGAAAGGGCTTTTGCCACCGGCTCGGGCCAGAACCTTCTGAACATTTCAAGGTCCTCCGAGCTGCGACCGGTGTTTTCTATTACTCTGCTGGTTTCGGATTCGGCATGTATTCTGTGGAGCATGAGGGGCTTGTTTGAATAGGCAAAGCTGCCCTCAAGCCTTGAAAGCTTCTCCCATTCCTGCCAGTCAAGCCCCGCCTTCAGCCCCGCTTCAAAGGGGAAGCGCTTCATGAGGGCGGAAACATAGGTCACAGAGGGGCAGCATATGCTGTCTCCAAAGGCGAGAGACATTCTCCTTGCCCATTTTTTCCCGGGAAAGAGACGCATGGGCAGCCTGAGGAGCTTTTTAACGTTGAGGAGCCGGTTTGAATAAACCTCCTCCTCTCCCCGCTTCTCCCCGTAGTTGCTGGAAAAAAGGAGGGGCGCGGAGACCGCATTCATCCCCCGAAGCATTTCCGCGGTGTATTCAGGGAGATAAATGTCGTCCTGGTGGGCAAGGGTGACAAGGGGCGTTTTTGCGCAGGAAAGGGCAAAGTTCCAGTCTCCCGCAATGCCCTTTTCCCCGGCATTTACGAAAACCTCAAGGCCGTATTTTTCCGCAAGGGAGCGGATGTGTTCATTGGGGGTTGAGGTTGAGATTGCTGCGGCAGTGGGCACAAGCTGGTTTTTCAGAGAGAGAATGCACTGCTCAAGGTATGGGCTCTCCCTGAAGGCGCAGATTATGAAGGAATGGTCCTTGGGAAGATATTTCATTTTCCGCTCTCCAGCTCTCTTATGCGCTTTTCAAGAAGGGCAATCTCCTGAGTGAGACAGGTTACCTTTGAATTGAGCTTTGAAACGATGGAGGTTATTGAAACAAGAATTATTATGATGCAGAAGAACATTATTGCAAAAAGAGCATTCACAGGCAGCTGAATGCCCAGAGCCGCCGTGAGGGCAACGAGTATGCCCGGCCAGAGGGCGAGAAGGAGCATAACAAGCCCTGCGAAAAACCAGAGCAGGGAATATTTCAGGCTCAGACTCTTTTTCTTCAGAAGAAGAACAAGGAGAACAAAGTAGAGAACTATTGCCCCCAGCATGGCAAAGCGAAGAGTTGAAGTTATCATGGCCTTTCCTTTCTGTTTGAAAGCCTCAAAAGCACGAGAGCCATTGAAACCTTTATCATGTAGTAAGCGCTTTTAAAGCCCCCTATGGAGCTTTCTCCGCTTTCTCTTGAGCGCATTTCCACAGGCACCTCCGTTATTCTTGCGCCGGAAAGCCCGGAGAGCAGCAGCGCCTCCGGCTCCGGATAGTCCTGGGCATAGTCAAGGGCGAAGAGGTCTATGAGCTTTCTGTTGACCGCCCTCATTCCTGAGGTTACATCGGCAACCTGAACATTTCCCAGCAGTTTTATGAGCCTGCTCAGGAATTTTATTCCGAAGCGGCGCATTGCGCTTGACTGAAAGCCTGCTTTTTCAACAAAGCGTGAGCCTATTGCAGCATCTGCCTCTCCCCTTTCAAGGGGAGCAGCAAGAGAGTTGAGATATTTTGCATCGTGCTGCCCGTCCCCGTCGAACTGGACGGCAATATCATAGCCCTTTTTGCGGGCATATATGTAGCCCGTCTGAACGGCGCCGCCTATTCCAAGATTAACGGGAAGGTTGATGTGGGGCACGCTCAGGGCTTCCAGTATGCTTTTTGTTTTGTCTGTTGAGCAGTCGTTAATAACAACAAAGTCGAAATCGGGGGCGTTGGCGCGCAGGTCTTCAACAACATTTTTAATGTTTCCCTCTTCATTGTATGCGGGAATTATGGCAAGCTTTTTCATTTCAGGCTCATTGCTCTCCTTTCAATGAAAATGTGGGTTAAAATGGCAGGAACGAGGGCAGCGGGCAGGGAAAGGGCAAAATTGAGAGCCGGGCTCATGGGCCCTCCGCCGAAGCTCCGGACAATCAGCTGCTGAACGGGAAAGCCCCAGAGATAGAGACAGTAGGAAACATTTCCCGAAGAAGCAATTCTGCTGCTGCACTGGCAGGCGCTGAAGGAAAGGTATAGAACAAAGTAGGGCTCAAGCAAAAACGCTCCAACGAGAGGAAGCCGAAGAGCGCAGAGGAGCAGAAAGCCTGCAAGGGCTGCAGCTGCCAGGGGAAGGGAAAATTTTATTGAATCCCAGAGAATGTAATAAAGCATCCCCATGTAGAACATAACAGCGACCTCCGCAGAGGTTCTTATCAGCTCGGGCAGGAAAAGCTCGGCAGACAAAAGGGCAGCTGCGGCAAAGGGGAGGGTTATGAGCGCCCTCTTTTTCTCTGAAAGCCCAAGGGCAAAAAACAGATAGCCTGCAATGCAGCAGAGCAGCTCCAACGGCATTGTCCACAAGGCGCCGTTAACGACCTGACCGTATATGTTCTCTTCAAAAACCCCGGGGAGATTGTGAACAGGAATGAAAAAAGCATTCAGGAGATATTTCCAGGTTTGGGGCGAACGGAAATAATCAGCTGCGGAAAGCTCTGAAACGAAGGCTCCTGCCAATATGCAGGCCGCCACAACGAAGCCCAGGGCAGGCATCATCCTTTTGAGCCGCCTGCGCAGGAAGGAAAGGAAGCTTGTTTTCTTTGCCCGGGACAGGGTTTTTGCAAGCATGAAGCCGCTTATGAGGAAAAGAAGTTCAACCGCCAGGGCGCCGAAATCAAAGCTGCCCCTGCTGAGAAGCGCCACAGGGTCTCTGTTTTCGCAGCCGGAGATGTAGAAAGAATGGCTGATAATAACCATTACCGCCGCTATAAATCTTATCAGCTGAATATTATTGCTTTTCGCATCTTTCGATATCATATTTTTACATTATATCATAACAGACCACTTCATTGAAGTGGTCTTAAGGAAAAATTGTTTTCAGATCAGGGGAAATTTTCAGTCTGCAGGGCGGATTTCAAGGGCAATGACTGAAGACTTAAGACTTAAAACTTAAGAAATAATAATAATACAAAGCGAAAATCCCGCCGCTTGCGCAGCAGGATTTCCGCTTTGGCGCAGGGAGCAGGATTCGAACCCGCGTGGACCGCAAAGCCCTAACGGTTTTCAAGACCGCCCCGTTATGACCACTTCGGTATCCCTGCGTATCAAGCTTAATATTTATATCACAAGCCGTGGCTTATGTCAAACAGAAATTTTTAGCACTCTCTGGTTGAGAGTGCTAATTCTTAACAATCTGTTCATGCATACTTTCTTTTTTGGTGTATTATATAATCAAAATTGAGAAAGGATACAATGTGTTATGGATCAAAGAAATTTTACTCAGAAATCAATAGATGCAATTCAGTCAGCCCAGGCTCTGGCCTCAGAAAGCTCCAACAGCTATATTTACCCGGAGCATCTGCTCTATGCTCTCATTAATCAGGACAAGGGGCTGATTCCCTCCCTGCTTTCAAAATGCGGAGCGGACTGCGGCAGCGTTCTTGAAGAGCTTTCTTCGGTTATTGCAGGCTTCCCAAAGGTGGGCCAGGGGGCCGAGGTATATCTCTCCTCAGAGGCAAACAGAATACTGACAGCTGCGGAAAAGGCTGCAAAGTCATTAAACGATGAATATGTGAGCGTGGAGCACATAATGCTGGGCATATTCGCCTCTCCCACCCAGGCAATCAAACGCATTTTCAGCGACCACGGAATAACAAAGGGCCGTTTCAACGAGGAGCTTGCAAAGGTGAAAACCTCCCCCGTCACAAGCGACAATCCTGAGGATTCCTATGACGCTCTTGCAAAATACGGAACGGACCTTGTTCAGAGGGCCCGCAGCAACGAGCTCGACCCTGTGATCGGGCGGGACAATGAAATCAGAAATGTTATAAGAATTCTTTCCCGCAAAACGAAGAACAACCCCGTTCTCATCGGTGAGCCCGGCGTGGGCAAAACGGCGATTGCCGAGGGGCTCGCTCAGCGCATTGTCAGAGGGGATGTGCCTGAGGGCTTGAAGAGCAAAACCATTTTCTCTTTGGACATGGGAGCCCTTGTTGCAGGCGCAAAGTATAGGGGCGAATTTGAAGAACGGCTTAAGGCAGTTCTTAACGAGGTTAAAAAGAGCGAGGGGCAGATAATTCTCTTCATAGACGAGCTCCACACCATTGTTGGGGCAGGGAAAACCGAGGGAAGCATGGATGCCGGCAACCTTCTCAAGCCCATGCTCGCAAGGGGTGAGCTTCACTGCATAGGCGCCACGACTCTTGATGAATACAGGAAATATATTGAAAAGGATGCTGCTCTGGAGCGCCGTTTCCAGCCGGTTCAGGTTGATGAGCCCTCCGTTGAAGACACCATCTCAATTCTCCGGGGGTTAAAGGAGCACTATGAGGTGTATCACGGGGTGAGAATTCACGACAATGCCCTTGTTGCAGCTGCAACCCTTTCAAACCGTTATATAAGCGACAGATTCCTTCCTGACAAGGCAATAGATCTTGTTGACGAGGCCTGCGCTCTCATCAGAACCGAGATAGACTCCATGCCCTCAGAGCTGGACGATATCAGGCGCAAAATTATGCAGCTTGAAATTGAGGAGATGGCTCTCAAAAAAGAGGAGGACCGCCTCTCAAAGGACAGGCTTCAAAAAATCAGCTCGGAGCTTGCCGAGCTCAAGGACTGCTATAACGAGATGCTCGCCCGCTGGGAAAATGAGAAAAGCGGCGTTGAAAAGCTCAAAAGGCTGAAGGGCGAAATTGAGCAGATGCATTCAGACATTGAAAATGCCCAGCTGAACTATGAATATGAAAAAGCGGCAAAGCTCAAATATTCAGATCTGCCTGCTCTTGAAAAGAGGCTTGCGGAGCTCAGCGCAAAGGCCGCCGGCAGCGCAGACGATAATCTTGTTCACGACACGGTAACCGAAGAGGAAATTCAGGGCATAGTCTCAAAATGGACAGGCATCCCCGTCTCCCGCCTTATGGAGAGCGAGAGGGAAAAGATACTCCATCTCGACGAATATCTCCACAAACGCCTTGTGGGCCAGGACGAAGCCGTTCAAAAGGTGACCGAAGCCATTCTTCGCTCAAGGGCCGGCATTTCAGACCCCAACCGGCCTATAGGCTCCTTCCTTTTCCTGGGTCCCACGGGCGTGGGAAAAACGGAGCTTGCCAAAAGCCTTGCCGAATGCCTTTTTGACGACGAGAAAAATCTTGTTCGCATTGACATGACGGAATATATGGAAAAATTCTCCGTTTCCCGCCTGATAGGCGCGCCTCCGGGATATGTGGGCTATGACGAGGGAGGCCAGCTCACGGAGGCAGTCAGACGCAAGCCCTACAGTGTTGTGCTTTTCGACGAAATTGAAAAGGCTCACCCTGATGTTTTCAACATTCTCCTTCAGATTCTTGACGACGGCCGCATAACAGACTCCCAGGGCCGCACGGTGGATTTTAAAAACACAATCATAATCCTCACATCAAATCTGGGAAGCTCATATCTTCTTGACGGGATTGATTCCGAAGGGAGCATAAGCAGCAGTGCGAGAGAGGCCATTATGGCTGAGCTTAAGCGGAGCTTCCGTCCGGAATTCCTCAACCGCCTTGATGAGATAATCCTGTTCCGCCCCCTGACGAAGGACAATCTCAACGGCATAATCGACATTCTCATAGCTTCGCTGCGGAAGCGCCTGGCCGAAAAAGAGCTTGACCTTGAAATCACCGCCGGAGCAAGGGAGCTCATAATAGACCGGGGTTATGACCCTCTTTACGGTGCAAGACCTCTTCGCAGATATCTTCAGAGCAGCGTTGAAACCCTTATTGCAAGAACCATCCTCAAGGGAGATGTTTCCTCCGGTTCAGTCATCACCGTTGATGCTGAGGACGGCGAGCTGTTCTGCCGCTGAAAATCTCTTTTTCTTCCATTTTTCTTCATTTTATATTATACTGTTCACAAATGGGCAATGACAATTCTTTCATTTTATGATAGAATTCCTTCCCATGACAGGAGATGATTAAATGAAAAAGATTTTTTCCCTCGTAATTGCTGCCGTCCTTCTGCTCTGCGCAGGAGCCGCTGCCTTCGCCGAGGAATACACCTATTCCGCAGGAGAACAGGTCAACGCCATTGTCTATACCTGCAACCCCGGAGAAACCATTGACGGAGTCATAAGCTGCTCAGGCACTGTTCCGGCCGGTCTTGATGTTTCCCACAGCGACAACACGATTACTCTCACCGGCACCCCCGTGATTCCCGGCTCATATTCCTTCGTTCTTTCCTTCAGAACCTTAGACGCAGACAGCAACCCCTATTCCTATAGCATAAGCGTGAACATAACCGTGGGCTCTGTTGTGGCCGGAGCGGAAACCCCTGCCCCGGAGCAGACTCAGTCAGCAGGGGCGCTCCCCCTTGTCACCAAGGACCCGACGGGTGAAAGCGTAACTGCCGGGGAAAAAGCCGTGTTCATTGCCCGGGCTGACGATGCCTCCTCCATCACCTGGCACATTGTCAGCACGGGAGGCACGGATTATCTCGCCTCCACCTTCTCCCAGGCCTTCCCGGGAATAGGAATTTCAATAACCGAGAACAATACCCGCCTTACTCTCACAAACGTTGATTTAACCATAAACGGCTTCACTGCGTATGCTGAGTTCAGCAATGCCTCGGGCAGCGTTAAATCCGCCTCGGCGAAAATTAATGTTACCGCAGCCACTCCCTCCCCGTCTCCCACCGCGTCTCCCACCCCAGTGCCCACAGCAACAGCTGCTCCCGTTCAAACCGCCGCGCCCACCGAGACCCCG
>R05__coassemble_76_pt1 | contig 51434 bp, 36 predicted proteins | sample R05__metabat2_low_PE_015 | metagenome-assembled genome bin R05 | reverse complement strand
ATGTTAAATAATATGATTTATCTTGGATTTTTCTTTCTATTTTTTGATTGTTTGAATCTGATACTACTCCGGAAAGACCTTGTCTTGAGACTGCTCTATCTACTACCTTAGTATTTGTTGTAAATCCTATTGATTTAATTGCATCCTCATTTATCTGTCTTTGTGCCGTTGGAACCCTCATACCTGCCTTAGAACCTGCTCTCGAACCTGCTCTCATATTTTTAATTATTTTATATTAAATTTTATTTATATATTTAAGCAGTGACAAACAGCCTGTCTCTGCGGCTTTTTCCCCCGATTTCGGAGATTTTGCCCTTTCCTTTTCCTCTGAAGGAAATAACATCATTCTCCCCCACCGCGGCGTCGGTTTTCTCGCAGACTCTGTAGTTAAGGCTCACAAGTCCTTCTCTGATGGCCTGGGCCGCCGAGGTTCTTGAAACAAAAAACATGTCTGCCGCCACTGCGTCAAGCCTGAGGCTTTTAACCGTGAAGGTGACTGCCTTGGTCTGTCTTTCATATTCCGTCAGCTCCTCAAGCTCTGCTCTGCAGGCTCTCACGCTTGTTCTGCCTGCTCTTTCAAGCTCTGCTGCAATCAGCTCTGCAACCGTGGGGAGGCACAGCACATAGGCCTCATCGCCCTTAACTATTATGTCTCCAAGCCGGTCTCTGCTTATTCCAAGAGAAAGTATGGCCCCCATATAATCTCTGTGGGAGGGAACTCCGAAGAAGCTCTTGATTTTTATGCAGGATATATAATCTGAAGGATTAACATCTTCCTGGCTCATCCACTCCGGCAGGAAAACCGCAATTTTCCTTTCCGCTCCCGAATATCCGCCGATAAAAACAGCATCGGGAAAGCTTCTTTCGTTTTCAATAATCTCCGCCGGAGACATGAAAATTCCGGAAACAGGGCTGCAGGATTTTTCGCACTTAAATCTGTAGTCCTCAAGTCTTTTTTTAATGTCTGTTTCTGCCATCGCATAACCTCTGTTGAAACTTTTTTGAAATTATTTTTAAAAACCTATTGCAATTTTTAACATTTTGTAATATATTTGTAATCAAGTTATGTTAATCTGATTATCGGAGACTTGATTATGACCAATCAGGAATGTATTAAGCTTTTTGAAACCTATCTCAAAGATGAGAAAAACGCCTCCAAAAACACGCTTGAGTCCTACATGAGAGACATTCGCCAGCTTTCCGAATTTCTTGAGGAAAGCTGCGGCAAAAGTCTTGCAGCTGCAAAAAGCAGCCAGCTTGAGGATTATATAGAGCGGCTCAGAGCCTCAGGGAAATCGGTTGCAACGGTTTCAAGAGCCATTGCCTCAATTAAGAGCTTCTACATGCAGCTGTGCATAAAGCAAGTGATAAAAAACAGCCCTGCCACCTCCCTCTCCCCCGAGAAGTCCGAAAGCAAAATTCCGGAAATCATGAGCCACGAAGAGGTTGACCGTTTCCTCAGGCAGCCCAAGTGCATCGACGCAAAGGGCTACAGGGACCACGCAATGCTTGAGCTTCTGTATGCAACCGGCATGAGAGTCTCCGAGCTGCTTGACATGAATCTTGAAGATGTTAGTCTTGACCGGATGCTGGTGAGATGCGGAGAAAGCAGACCCCGCGTTGTTCCCATTCATTCAGCTGCGGTCTCTGCTCTGAGGGAATATATTGATTATGTCCGCCCGCAGATGGTTGCTTCTGAAGAAGAGAATGCGCTTTTCGTAAACGTTCAGGGGGAAAGAATGTCCCGCCAGGGGTTCTGGAAGCTGATTAAGCTCTATGCCAAAAAGGCAAAAATCGATAAGGACATAACTCCCCACACTCTCCGCCATTCCTTTGCCGCCCACATGATTGAAAACGGCGCAGATGTTCACTCCGTTCAGGAGCTTTTGGGGCATGTGGATCTCTCTTCAACAAAATTATACAGAAATGTCATAGCGCAGGCATAAATATTAAGGAGGAAAAAATGAGCATTTTAAGTTTTGCTGCCGCCGCAGGACTCGGCGCTGCAGCTGTAAAGGTCAGCGAAAGGGTTAGGGAAAAGAACCCCGAAGGCAAGCCCGGCGTCAACGATTACATTGCGGAAAGCAAAATCCTTGCCGATGAGCTTATTGAGGCCGGAAGAGAAAAGGCTCCCGAAATCAAAAACACAGTAAACGAAACCGTTGAAAAAGTCAAGAACGCAATAGACATTCTCAAGTAAAAGCAGAACCCGCCCCTTACCCCGGCGATTGAAAAAACCACTTCTCACGAAGTGGTTTTTTCATGTAAGCAGGCGCTGATTTTAATACAAAATGCACAACCCTTATTTTCAATCGTTAAAAAGTGCGAAGGGGTGTGCACTTTTTAACGATTTGATTCAGCGTACAGTTTATTAGCCGGAGACGATTACAAATGACAACCAAAGTGAGATTTATCGGTCTGACTTCGTCATTTATATTCAATCTCGTTTGCGTCAAAAAACCAGCCATATTTTTCATATACAGCATCCGGCCACTGTTCAATTCCAAGCAAAGTCCACAACTCCTTGACGGCTTGCGTGTCCGGTTCTCCGTAATCGTAGAAACCGTTGGCTGTTCGATACAGATCCTCAACTAAATCAAGCTGAACGCTGCAGCAGGCGCCGCTTTCTGTTTCAAATACAAGAAGAAAATCACCGTTTATATTGTATGTCTGCGGTTCGTACTCCAGCTTACGGGCATTCTCAATAATGTCAGCAAGAAGAGCAATCTTTGCACTATCGGTTTGCCGGTATATTTCAGACCCGTCAAGCACTAACAAAACAGCAATAAAGTTGTCCCTTAAGGCTGCGAAATCATCAAATGATTCACCATTGTAGGAATTTCCGGCAAGAGAAGGAGTCGAAATAATCTCTAACAGGTCTCCTGTGACAGCATCAAACACAAATTTTTCAATAACGGTTCCGCTTTCCTTTTCATAGGTCATATAAATAATCTGCCCTGCTTCTTCATCGTATGATAATGAGCGAACATAACGGATTCCGTTTTCAAGGTATTCTTCGGTCCCCAGCCAAAATGGATACGCGCCAAGATTCTTGTCACAGCAAAGCTGATTGGAGACATCGGCACTTACGCCTACATCGGTGAGCAGCCTTGCATTAAGATCACCGTACTCTCCGATAACAGCTTCCCGCCCGATGCTCTCAAGATACGCTTCAGCATAACTCTGCTCCTGGTTCTTCAACTCATCATAGGCATTATCTGAGTGAAGCGCTGCTGAACGATACTTTAACGGGAACATTAGCCTTATGCTCTTTGTATATTCAGCGCCATCACGCGGATACTCTATTCCAAGCAGTTTGTACTCCTCACCGCTGTTTTTCTCGAATGTCAGAACAGCAGGAATAACACCGGAGCCAGATACCTTGATGAACATATCATTCTGAAAACCATAGTTACCGTACATGATCAGTGAATATACCTTCAGCTCGTTGCCGGAGATGCTGCAGCCGAGAACCTTATGCCCCTCACCGGAGCACTCACCATCATAATATCTGCCCACATTATCAGAAAGAACAGCTTCTGCGACAAGCGGAGAAATCACTTCGTTTGAAAGGACCGTAGTTCCGCAAGCAGAAAGGGATATTGACAACCCAACTGTTACCACAAAAATCAGAATTACTGAGATTACTCTTTTCATTTGTTTTTCTCCATACAAATTAGAGTATACCGGTTTATTTTCCCCAATCCTTCCAGGAAAGATACCGAACTCCGTTGATATCACAAGAAATATTGCCAAGATAAAGTACTTGTGGTTCCGTATCATCCGATCTCATTTTAACATATTGCCGAAGGTTAGAGGAGAGCTTCTTTTCGGTATCACTATTGCTTTTTATTTCCATCGCAAAGGAGTGCTTCCAATCAGCAACAATGTCGACTTCAAAGCCATTTTTGTCTCTATAAAATGTAAGATTGGATTTTTTAGCTGAATTAAATCTTGATTTCAATAATTCCGAAATAGCAGCAGTTTCCACAACAGCGCCTTTATGGTCATTCAGCAAGAGCTCCTCTTTGGAATCCAGCCTTAGTAAATAACACATCAGCCCCGGGTCAACAAAATATAACTTTGGTGTTTTTACGATTGTTCGTCCGAGGTTATTGGTGTCTGGTTCTAAGAAATGAATAATATATGACGCTTCCAGAATGGAGCACCAGCTTTTGACAGTTACCGCCGAAACACCAATATCTCTGGATATTCCATCGTAATTTACCAGTTGACCACTGTAAAGCGCACAAATCTGAATGAATTTTCTAAAAGCTCTCAGGTTTGAGGGATTAATCTGGTCTTTAACATCCAAATCAAGATATGTGTCAATGTAGTTTTCAAACCAATCGTCAACAAGAAAGTGTTTCTCGGGATCATGAAGCGGAGGATACAGCCCTTTAAAAAATAAGTCATATGGATCATCGGGCAGCATGTCTTCGTCGGCCAATTCCTGCATAGAAAAAGGCAGCAGCTTTAATATGCCAATTCTGCCGGCAAGGCTGTCGGTTATATTTTGCTTTAGCCTGAACTGGCTTGATCCTGTCAGAATATATTTTCCCGGTGTATATTTTCCTGAATCAACCGCCAGTTTTATCGCATCAAATATTTCCGGTACCTTTTGTGCTTCATCTATAATCAAGCCATCCGGAAAAGCCCTTATAAAGTCACCCGGATTTGATTTCGCAAGTTCCCGATAGTATTTATCATCAAAAGAAATATATTTTTTCTCAGGGAACGCTGCTATCGAAAGAGTAGATTTACCGCTTTGCCTTGGACCTGTAACTGCAATAACAGGAAATTGTTCTGCAAGCCGTATCAATGCGGAATAAGCTTTACGATGAATCACAGGCTCACCTCCTTAGGATAACACAAAGTATACCATCAGGATATTCCAAAGTCAACAATTAGGATAATATAAAGTTTTACTTATGGAAATTATAAAGTGTTGATTTTTCTCCTCCTTTTGACCCATCGTTAAAAAGTGCGGCCGGAAAAGCAAAAAATCCGGCCCCGGAAAGTGCTCCGGAGTCGGCCTAATATGTTGCGGTTTTTGATGAAATATTGCCCCATACGCCGCAGCATATTTCATTTGCCCGCCAGGGCAAATTTCAAAAACCACTTCTCACGAAGTGGTTTTTTCATGGTGGAGATAAGCGGGATCGAACCGCTGACCTCTTGAATGCCATTCAAGCGCTCTCCCAGCTGAGCTATACCCCCAAAGCGAGAGAAAGTATATCAGATGTTGGGGCAGTTGTCAAGCAAAATTATGCGTTCCGGATTTATTTTTCCGGAACGCATATAAGCCTTTAAATCAGTTTGCCGGCTTGAGAATGAGGTTTACAAGCCTGCCTCTCACGCATATGGTTTTAACAATCTGCATGCCTTCGAGATATTTTTTAATTTTCTCGTCTGCGCAGGCTGCGGTCACAAGAGCCTCGTCATCTGCATCTGAGGGAACAATAACCGAGGAGCGAAGCTTGCCGTTAACCTGAACTGCAATCTCCTTTGTTTCGTCCACTGTTTTTGCCTCGTCATAAACGGGCCAGGGGTTCTGCATTGCCATTTTGCCGGTTTCAGCCGCAAAGCCCTCCAGTTCCCACATTTCCTCAACTATATGAGGCGCAAAGGGACTGAGCAGAAGCAGGAGCTGCTTAAGGTCTCCCTTTGTGAGTCCCTTTTCATAGAACTCGTTAACAAGGGTCATGAGCCCTGCAATGGCAGTGTTCATCTTGAGATTTTCAATGTCTGAGCTGACCTTCTTGATGGTCTTGTGGATTGAGGACTCGTTCTTCTTGGAAATCTCCCCGCTCTCTTCAACACGGTCCATAAGGTTCCAGACTCTGTCAAGGAAGCGCTTGCAGCCGGAAACCGCCTTTGTCTCCCAGGAGCAGGACTTTTCAAAGTCGCCTATGAACATGATGTAGAGCCTGAGGGTATCTGCCCCGTATTCATCAACTATATCGTTGGGGTTAACAACATTACCCCTGGATTTTGACATTTTGATTCCGCCCTCGCCCAGGATCATGCCGTGGCTTGTTCTCTTCTGATAGGGCTCCTTTGTGGGCACGGCGCCTATGTCATAGAGGAACTTGTGCCAGAAGCGGGAATAGAGAAGGTGCAGCGTGGTGTGCTCCATGCCGCCGTTATACCAGTCTACCGGAGACCAGTATTCAAGGGCCTCCTTAGAGGCAAATTCCTTGCTGTTGTGGGGATCCATGTAGCGGAGGAAATACCAGGAGGAGCCTGCCCAGTTGGGCATTGTGTCGGTCTCCCGCTTTGCAGGGCCTCCGCATTTCGGGCAGGAGGTGTTGACCCAGTCGGTCATTTTTGCAAGGGGTGATTCGCCGTCGTCAGTGGGCTCATAGGATTCAACCTCGGGCAGAACCAGAGGCAGCTGCTCTTCGGGAACAGGAACCCAGCCGCAGTCAGGGCATTCAATCATGGGAATGGGCTCACCCCAATATCTCTGGCGGGAGAAGACCCAGTCTCTGAGCTTGTAGTTAACCTTTTCTTCCCCCAGCTTCTGCTGGCCAAGCCAGTTTATCATGGCAGGGATGGCCTGCTTAACCGTCATCCCGTTGAGGAAGCCGGAGTTCACCATTATTCCGGTGTCGTCCTTAAGAGTGAAGGCCTCTTCCTGAACGTTCCCTCCGGCAACCACTTCGATTATGGGCAGATTGAAGGCCTTTGCAAAATCCCAGTCACGGCCGTCGTGAGCAGGAACCGCCATGATTGCGCCGGTTCCGTAGGTTATGAGAACATAGTCTGCAATGAAGATGGGAATTTCTTTCCCGTTCACCGGATTTATTGCGTTAACGCCCTCAAGGCGAACACCGGTTTTTTCCTTGCTCAGCTCTCCCCTTTCAAAGTCTGATTTGCGGGAAGCCTCTTCAACATAGGCCTGCACTGCCTCATAGTTGCTCAGGCTGTCCTTCCACTTTTTAACATAGGGGTGCTCCGGAGCCAAAACCATGTAGGTTGCGCCGAAGAGGGTATCGGGGCGGGTTGTGAAAACAGTGAGATCGTCCCCTGCGGTTGTGGCAAAATGAACCTCTGCGCCGGTGGAGCGGCCTATCCAGTTTCTCTGCTGAATTTTGACTCTTTCAATAAAGTCAACATCATCAAGGTCATCTATGAGGCGCTGGGCATATTTTGTTATTGCCAGCATCCACTGGCTCTTCTCCTTGCGGATTACATCCGCTCCGCAGCGCTCGCAGACACCGTTGACAACCTCTTCGTTTGCAAGAACAACCTTGCAGCTTGTGCACCAGTTAACCGACATGGTGGCTTTATATGCAAGGCCTTTTTTGAACATCTGCAGGAATATCCACTGAGTCCATTTGTAGTATTCAGGGTCTGAGGTGTTGACGCAGCGGTCCCAGTCAAAGCCATAACCCAGCATCTTCAGCTGGGAGGTGAAGGTTGCAATGTTGTTTTTTGTTACAACCGCGGGGTGAATATGGTTTTTTATGGCATAGTTCTCAGTGGGCAGGCCGAAGGCATCGTAGCCTATAGGGAAGAGAACATTGTAGCCCTCCATCCTCTTTTTGCGGCTGACTATGTCTATGGCAGTGAAGGGCCTGGGATGACCCACATGGAGCCCCTGCCCTGAGGGATAGGGGAACTCGATGAGCCCATAGAACTTGGGCTTGTCGCTGCCGGTTACAGCGGCATAGGGCTTTGTTTCCTCCCAGCTTGCCTGCCATTTCTTTTCTATGGCTGTAAAATCGTACTTCATGTTATGTTAACCTCTCCATTAATTTTTCTGTAACGTCCTCGCTGTCGCTCCATAGTCGTTCCAGATTATAGAACTTCCTTGCCTCCTCCTGGAAGACATGGACAATGACCGAGCCGAAGTCCATGAGGACCCAAATGTCGCTGCGCAGACCCTCTCTTCTCACTGGGGGCTCCCCTGCCTCGCTGAGCTGCTTGTCCACCTCGTTGACAAGGGCCTTAATGTGGGTTGAAGAGGTTCCGTTGCAGATTACGAAATAGTCTGCAAGAACCGTTTGCTCCGCTGTTTTAAGGATTTTAATGTCCTTTGCTTTTTTGTCGTCCAGCGCTTTGGCTGCGACAGCTGCTATCTGTTCCGGTGAGAGCATATTACACCTCTATAATAATTTCGGGCTTCAACTGTATCCTTATAGGGAACCTGCCCGTTATTTTCAATTTCTTCAAGGCTCATCTCAAGGGCGAGAGCCATTGCCCCGTCAATATCCTCGTAGGCAAGGCTTCTCAGAGCCTCAAGCCCTTCAAAAGCTCTTGTGGGCTCGATGTAGTCCGCAAGATAAATAATCTTTTCAAGAAGGCTCATTTCCGGCTTTCCGGTTGTGTGAAATCTGATTGCAAACTCAATCTCCTCACTCACGCCGAAGCGCTCCCTTGCAAGGGCTGCGCCGGTTAAGGCGTGGAGCAGCTTTGGGGCTTCCCTTTGGCCGCTGTCAAGGACTATACCATAACAGGAGCACATTTTCAACTGCTCTTCAAAGCTCAGCTTCTTGGTGCAGTCGTGAAGGAGGGCTGCAACAGACGCAGCCTCCCTGTCTGCCTCCCAGCGCTCTGCAAGCCTGAGAGCTTCACTCTCGCAGCCGAGAACATGGGGAATTCTTCTCTCGTCAAGAAGGGAAAGGGCCTCAGCTCTTAATTCTTCAGAAGAGAGCTTCATTTCTTTTTCTTTTCGTTCTTCTTTTTATTTTCCCGGTATATAACAAACTTTGTGCCGATAACCTGAACCGGCTCTGCCTTAAGAGCTTCGCAAAGCTCCTCGCAGGCTTCTCTGGGGCTCAGCAGGCAGTTTTCCTGAACCTTGCATTTAATCAGCTCCCGCTTTTCAATAACCTCCTCTGCCGAGGAGAGAACTGCCGGGGTTATTCCGCCCTTTCCGATGAAAACCACTGTGTCCTCAAGGGCTGCCGCAGAGCGCAGCTCTGCTCTTCTTTTAGTTGTTATGGGCATTTAAATACTCCTTAAGCTCTGCTGAAAATATTTTCATTGCCTTTCCTCTGTGGGATATGGCATTTTTTTCTTCAAGACTAAGCTCGGCATTGTGCCTTCCTCCGGCGCAGTCCGGAATAAAAACCGGATCATAGCCGAAGCCCTGCTCTCCCTTGGGCAGCAATGCTATCTTGCCTTCAAGCTCTCCCCTTGCTCTGAGCGCATCTCCGTTGGGGAAGGTGCAGCATATACAGCTGACAAATTTAGCGCTCCTGTCTTCAACGCCCTGAAGACGGCCAAGAAGATAGGAATATCTGGCAATGTCCGGAGCCTCGTGCCCCAGACCATAGCGGGCAGAATATATTCCTGGCTCTCCGCCCAGCGCATCAACCATGAGCCCCGAATCATCCGCAACGGCCGCCTCGCCAGTTGCCTCGGTGACGGCTGATGCCTTTAAATAGGCGTTTTCTTCAAAGGTGGTTCCGGTTTCATCAACCTCGAAATTGCAGCCTGCCTCTCTCTGGGAAATGAGCTCAATGCCCAGTTCAGCGGCCATTGCTCTGAATTCCTCAAGCTTGTGAGCATTATTGCTTGCAAGTATAAGCTTCATTTAAAAAGTGCCTCCACAAAGGTTTTATAATCAAAGGGCAGAAGGTCGTCAATCCCCTCGCCCACTCCAACGAACTTCACGGGCAGCTTCAGCCTGTCGGCAATGGCAAAGACAATTCCGCCCTTTGCGGTTCCGTCAAGCTTGGTGAGCACAATGCCGGTGAGCCCAGCCGTTTCAAGGAACTGCTCGGCCTGAATGAGCCCGTTCTGGCCTGTGACCGCATCGAGAACCATGAGAGTTTCAACAGAGGCCTCAGGAAGCTCCCTGTCTATTATCCTTCTTATTTTTGAAAGCTCATTCATGAGATTCTGCTTATTGTGAAGACGGCCCGCAGTGTCTATGAGAACAATATCGCTCCCCCTTGCCTTTGCGGCGCAGATCGCATCATAAACGCAGGCTGCAGGGTCGCTCCCCTCTTCATGACGCACAAAATCGGCCCCGGAGCGTTCCGCCCAGATTCCAAGCTGCTCGGCTGCAGCGGCTCTGAAGGTGTCTCCCGCACAGAGAAGAACCTTCTTCCCCTCTGAAACAAATTTTGCTGAAAGCTTTCCAATGGTCGTGGTTTTGCCAACGCCGTTAACTCCCACCATGAGGATGACCGAGGGCTTTGTTTCAAGCTTAAGCTCCGGGTTTTCCGTTGAAAGCATTTTCCCCAGAAGCTCAATAAGCCCCTCCCTGGCCTCGCTGCCCTTGCGGAAGCGTCTCTCCCAGGTGAGCTTCTTCATTCCTGCAACTATTTTTTCCGCAGTTTCAATTCCGGTATCGGAGAGAATCAGAATCTCTTCAAGCTCATCATAAAAATCCTCGGAGTCGGGGGCATAGTTCTGAAACAGCTCTTCCAGCTCTGCCATATTGTTTCTGGTCTTTGAAAGGCCGGAAAACATTTTGTCAAAAAATCCCATAAATCAGTCCTCCGCATTTTTTCTTGCCTGCTCAAGATCAAGCTCCAGCACAGTTGAAACGCCCTTTTCCTGCATTGTAACTCCATAAAGCATGTCAGCCTCCTCCATTGTGCCCCGCCTATGGGTGATGACAATGAACTGAGTCCTTCCCGAAATGCCTCTTAAATACTCGGCAAAGCGGCTCACATTCGCCTCGTCAAGCGCCGCCTCAATTTCGTCCATAATGCAGAAGGGGGTGGGTCTCACCTTGAGAATTGCAAAATAAAGAGCAATGGCCACGAAGGCCTTCTCTCCGCCGGAAAGGAGTGAAATGCTGGTGACATTCTTTCCGGGAGGCTGAACCTTGATTTCTATTCCGCAGTTGAGAATGTCGGCTTCATCCTCGAGTCTGAGCTCTGCCTTCCCTCCCCCGAAGAGGTCGCTGAAGGTTTTGCGGAACTGCTCGTCTATAAGACGGAACTGAGTGATGAAAACCTCCTTCATTTCATTGGTGACCTCTCTTATGATTCCGAGAAGCTCACGCCTTGCATCGTCTATGTCACGGCGCTGTGAAACGAAGAATTCATATCTCTCCCTCACCCGCTCATATTCCTCTATTGCTCCGAGATTAACGTTGCCCAGAGCTGAAATGTCCTTCCGCAGGGAGGCAATTTCCCTGTTGAGCTTTGCCAGACTTTCAACCTCAAGTCTGATTTTCTCCGCAGATGACCAGCTGAGCTCATAGCTGTCCCAAAGTCTGTCTGTCAGCTGCCGCTCCTCCATCTCCGCAGAGAGCTTTCTCTGCTCAATTCTGGCGCAGCTGCGCTCAAGCTCCGTTATCCTGGCAAAGACCTCCTTGGTCTCTCCCTCGGCCCTTGTCCGCTTTCCTTCAAGCTCCAGTCTCTCAGAGGCAATTCCGGAAATTTCCTCTCTGATTTTCTCTGCAGCTGCAAGGGCGCCGGAATACTCCTCTTCCTTTTTGGAAATTTCTTTTTTAAGCAGACTTATTTCAGTCTCGCCCTCTTCAAGAGCCGCGCGCCTCTGACCGGAGTCTCCGCTTATGCTGAGAAGGAGAACCCTGAACTGCTCTGTTGAGAGTCTGAAGGATTTCTCCTCAGCCTCCAGGGAGGACTCCTTTGAAAGAATTTCAGTCCTGTCCGCATTGGCCATGTCAAGATTATATCTCAGACCGGAAAGCTCTGTTTTGAGGGCATTTAGCCTCTGCGCGCAGTTCTCCTCCTGAGCCTTAAGCTCGGTCAGCTTTTTCTCAAGCTTTTCCTTTTCATTGGCTCTCGTGAGAATTCCGCTGCTCTTTGAGCTGCTTCCTCCCGTCATCGAGCCGCCGGGATTGATCTGCTGCCCGTCCAGGGTGACTATTTTATATATGTCGTTATATTTTTTTGAAATTCTTATCGCGTCGCTCAGAGCCTCAACAACAATTGTTTTCCCCAGCACCGACTCAACAACCGCCCTGTATTTTTCCTCAAAGCTCACAAGCTCCGAGGCAAGACCAACAAAGCCGTATTCGCTTTCAGGGCAATTACTGAGAGCGGAAGCTCTTATTGTGTCGAGAGGGAGAAAGGTTGCTCTTCCGGAATCTGTCCGCTTGAGCATTTCAATTGCAGCCCGGCCTGCCTCCCGGCTGTCTGTTACAATGTGACCTCCTGCTGCTCCGAGAGCCGTCTCAATTGCCAGAGCGCACTCCTCATCTGAGCGCAGAAGATTTGCAAGGGGCGCATGTATTCCCCTGAGAGTTCCCCTACCGCTCTCCTTCATAACAGCTCTCACTGCCTTTGAGTGCCCTTCGAATTCCTTCTCCATTTCCCGGAGCATGTTAATTCTTGAGGCAGTAAAGCGAATGTCGGCTGAAAGGGAGGAGGCTTTTTCCGAAAGCGCATCAAGATCTCCCTCCCTTGAAGAAATCTTCATTCGGCAGCCCGAGAGCACATTTTCGTTTGCCGCCCTCTCTTCCTCCGTGCTTTTTCTGAGAAGGGCAAGCTCCTGAAGCCTTTTGCCGTTTTCTTCAAGGTTACGGCTTATTTCTCCGGCCCTCTCCTCCTGGGAGGAAATGTCGCTCCGGAGCTTTTCCATGGCCTCAAGGCGGCTCTGAACCTTTGTTTTAAGAACCTGTATGCAGGAATCAATTTCGGATGCGGCGTTTTCTGCAGCGGAAAGCCTCTCCCTGGCCTCCTCGCTCTGTTCATCCTTGCTGTGCATGCGCTCGCTCAGACTCTCTGAGGAAGCATAGAGGGAATCAAGGTCTGAACGGGCCTTGTCGAGCTCGCAGGAGGCCTGCTCATATTCAAGCTTAACTGCCTCCTCCCTCTCACGCACTCTGTCGAGAGACTCCATCCAGGCGGAAACCTCTCTCACCTTAAGCTCGTCTCTTAAAACGAGATATTTCTTTGCGTTCTCGCTCTGGTGCTTCAACGGACCCACCTGAAGCTCAAGCTCTTCAATTTTGTCGTCTATTCGGAGGAGATTCGCATCGGTTTTTTCAAGGCGGCGCTCCGCCTCCTCCTTGCGGTAGCGGTAGCGGGATATGCCGGCGGCCTCGTCAAAAACCTCTCTCCGGTCTGTTGATTTGGTTGAAATAATTTCTGCAATTCTGCCCTGACCTATGACGGAATAGCCGTCTCTGCCGAGGCCTGTGTCCATCAGAAGGCCGTTGACATCTTTAAGGCGGACCTGCTCCCGGTTAATCATATATTCGCTCTCGCCGCTGCGGTAGTAGCGGCGGGTAATCTGAATTTCGGCGCTGTCAGAGTCGAAAATGTGGGCTGAATTGTCTATTATGAGGGAAACCTCAGCAAAGCCCAGAGGGTTTCTCTGAGCCGTGCCGCCGAATATAACATCCTCCATTTTGGAGCCTCTGAGAGTCTTAGTGCTCTGTTCGCCCAAAACCCAGAGAACTGCGTCTGAAAGATTTGATTTGCCCGAGCCGTTGGGACCGACAATGGCAGTCACATCCTTTTCGAATGTGAGCCTTGTTTTGTCCGGAAAAGACTTGAAGCCTTGAATTTCTAAAGCCTTAAGATACATTCACACCTCAAAAAATGAACAGTAAAAACGATTTATTATAACCTATTTGCCGATTATTTTCAATTCGTCAAGCGCATATTTTTCTTTTAAATATTCCAGATTGCATCTGTGCTGACCGATTGCCTGGGAGAGCCTGTTTTTGGGCACAATGATTTCAAGGCTTTTTTCCCCGGAGCTTCTCACAAGCTCCTCAAGCTGATTACGCATTATCCTGCTCTTCACAAGCTCGCCGAGAGCCGGGTGATAGGCTCCGGCAACCGCAGCGCCTCCGGAAAGCTCCTCCGTGGGATTGAGACCCAGCCTTATAACAGGAATTCCGGCCTCTTCAAAAATCGGGAGTATTTCGCTGCACCAATCAGTTGCCTCTTCCACGCTGTGCTCTTCATATTTTCCCCTCTTCCACATTTCGTAAAGAGCAGTGTCTTTAACTATGACAGTGGGATAAATCCTAACTCCGTCCGGCCTCAGGGCGGCAATTCTGCGGGCGGTCTCAAGGGATTTTTCCTTTGTGTCTCCGGGGAGGCCTGTCATCATCTGGAGGATAAGCTTAAAGCCTCTCTCCTTAATGAGCAGAGAAGCCTTTTCAACTGCCTCCGGACCATGCCCTCTGCCGGAGAGACAAAGAACCCGGGCGTCCATGCTCTGGGCGCCCAGCTCAATTGTTTCAACTCCGTATTCTTCAAGCCTTGAAAGAGTTTCGTTGTCTATTGCATCGGGGCGGGTTGAAAGCCTTATGGTGTATCCCCTTCCGGCCCGGAGCAGCTCCAGCTGCTTTTCAACGGGGATGGCAGTGAAGGAACCGCCATAGAAAGCGAGCTGGCAGTCCTCAGGGGCGCCTTCAAGGGCTTTTTTAACATCCTCTTCCGTGGCAGGCTCAAGAGAACCCGAAATTCTGTTCTGATTGCAGAAAACGCAGCTGTGAGGGCAGCCCAGATGGGGAACAAAAACCGGAATTATGCTCTGTCTTGCCATTTTTTCAGCGCTGTCTCCGCAGCCTTCCGTTCAGCCTGTTTCTTGCTGGCTCCCTCTCCGGTTCCCAGCTCCTCCCCGTTAACAAGAACCCTCATGCAGAAGGTCTTGCAGTGGTCCGGTCCCTTCTCCCAGAGCTCCTCATATCTGATTTCGGCTGCCCCGCCCTTCTGAACCAGCTCCTGAAGGGCGCTTTTGGGATCCTCCGGGGCATCAAAGTCTATTTCATTGAGAATGAATTCCTTAACAAATTTTCCGGCGCTTTCAAGGCCGGAATCAAGATATACTGCGCAGATAAGGGCCTCCATAACATCCTCAAGCAGGGAGGGTCTGAATCTGCCGCCGTTTCTCTCTTCTCCTGCTGAAAGAAGAATATATTTCCCCAGGCCGATTTTCTCCGCCGCAGCGCTGAGCCCTGCGGAGCAAACTCTGTCGGAACGGAGCCTTGTCATTTTTCCTTCGGAAATCACGGGGTTGAGAGAGAATATATATTCTGCGCTTAAAAAACCGAGAACCGCATCACCTAAAAATTCAAAGCGCTCATAGCTTTCGCAGCCCTTCTCGTTTGCATAGGAGGCATGGGTCAGGGCCGTGAGCATCAGCTCCCGGTTTTTGAATTCATATCCTATTTTTCTTTCAAGCTCAGTCATTTTCCTCTTTAAGCTTCATAAACTGAATATTATCTTCAATCTCCTTAATAATTCCGCTCTCGGCAAAGCTCTTTGCCTGGCGTATGGCGGCAAAAATCGCGGCTGAATTAGATGAACCGTGGGCCTTTATAACCGGCTTTGAAATTCCCACAAGGGCAGTTCCGCCCACCTCGTTAACATCCATAGACTTTTTCATCTCTGCAAGGTCCTTCTTAAGAACGGCTGCAGCCAGCTTGTTTTTGCCGGAGGCATAAAACACTCCCTTGAGGGATTTCATCATGAATTTAATCACTCCCTCAGTGGTTTTCAGGAGCACATTTCCCGTGAATCCGTCGGTCACAACAACATCAACATCTCCGGAAAAAACTGTCGTCCCCTCAATGTTGCCTATGAAGTTTATTCTGCCCTCCTCATGGGCCTTTTTCAAAATGGCAAAGGCATGATGCTGAAGCTCTCCGCCCTTTGTATCCTCCGTGCCCACATTGAGAAGCCCCACTCTGGGATTTTCAATTCCCATAAGCTTTTTTGCATAAAAGCTGCCCATAAAAGCGAACTGGAGAAGATATTCCGCGGTGCATTCAACATTTGCCCCGCAGTCAATGAGCATAACTCCGTGCTCTCCGGCAGGGAGAACCGGAGCCATAGCAGCTCTTCTGATTCCTTTAATTCTTTTAACAGTGAGGGTTGCGCCGGTAAGCAGGGCTCCCGTGGAGCCGGCTGAAACAGCTGCATCGCCCTTCCCCTCGGCAAGAAGCCTGAGAGCAACTGCCATTGAAGAATCCTTCTTTCTTCTTGTTGCGGTTGAAGGATCATCCTCCATTGTGATTACTTCGGTTGTATTAATTATGTCAACCTTTTCACCCTCCGGAATCAATGGCCTGATAAGCTCCTCGCTTCCGGTAAAAATTATGTCAACCCCGAGCTCTTTTTTTGCACGGAGCGCGCCTTCCACGGCGCAGAGAGGCGCATTGTCTCCTCCCTGGGCATCAACTATTATTTTCATTGCAAAAAACCTCCTTTTGGAGAATTATGTCAACCATTTCAAGGGACCTGCGGGAAATTTCCGCATTTTTGTTTCTCTTTCCCTTAACCCTTCTGTCAAGCGGGGTTATGAGCCCAAAGTTTATGTTCATGGGCTGGAAATCGCCCACGCTTCCCCCGGATATATAGGCTGCAAGGGCTCCCATTGCAGTTTCAGGGGGAAAATCAGCATGTTCAAGGCTGAGAATGTCGCATGCTGTTTCTATTCCTGCAAGCATTCCGGAGGCGGCAGATTCAACATAGCCTTCAACCCCGGTCATCTGCCCGGCAAAGCGGACCCGGGGAAGGCTTTTAAGGCGATAATATCTGTCTAAAAGGCGGGGAGAGTCAATATAAGTGTTTCTGTGCATAACCCCATAGCGCAGAAATTCGGCGTTTTTAAGAGCGGGTATCATGGAAAACACCCTTTTCTGCTCAGGCCAGGTCAGGTGGGTCTGAAAGCCCACCATGTTATATAGAGTTCCCTCCGCATTATCCTTCCTCAGCTGAACAACAGCATAGCTCTCCTCGCCGGTTCTCTCGTCAACAAGACCAACAGGCTTCAGTGGGCCGTAACGCAGAGTATCAACTCCCCTTCTGGCCATAACCTCAACGGGCATGCAGCCCTCAAAAACCGAGCTGTCTTCAAAGCCGTGGATTTTTGCCTCCTCAGCGGAAACAAGCTCTGAAACAAAGGCCAGATATTCTTCCTTGGTCATTGGGCAGTTAACATAATCTGCCGTGCCCTTGCCGTAGCGGGAAGCAAAAAAGGCGCTGCCCATGTCAATACTTTCAACGGAAACTATGGGGGCAACCGCATCGAAGAAATGAAGCCCCTCTCCCCCGCAGAGCGCTTCGATTGCAGGGGTTATTCCGTCGCTGGAAAGGGGGCCCGAGGCAATAATAACGTCTCCGTCAGGGATTTTCCTAAGCTCCTCATGAATTATGTTAACCTTTGGGTGGTTCTCCAGCTTTTTTGTGACATAGGCGGAAAAGCCCTCCCTGTCAACAGCGAGAGCTCCTCCTGCAGGAACCCTTGTTGCGTCAGCCGCATCCATGATAAGAGAACCTGCCCGGCGCATCTCCTCCTTGAGAAGGCCAACCGCGTTTGTAAGCTCATCCGATCTCAGGGAATTTGAGCACACAAGCTCAGCAAATCCGGCTGAACGGTGAGCAGGGCTCAGCTTCTTCGGCTTCATCTCATAGAGAACAACATCTATTCCTCTTTCTGCAAGCTGCCAGGCAGCCTCCGAGCCTGCTAATCCGGCTCCAATAACAGTTACCATAATTCGGTTTACTTTTTATTCCCCTTATTTTCGTTGCTTTTATTTCCGCTGCTTCTGCTCTTGTAACCTCTCTCCTCAAGAGGCACAAAGGCGCTGCATTCCGGGTTTTCGCAAAATGTTCTGCTCTGGCCTCTGCCGCTTTTTTTGAAAAGAGTTTTTCCGCACCGGGGGCAGAATTCCTTCGTGGGCACATCCCAGGTTATGAAGCTGCATTTTCTGACTGAATAGCCTTCGCAGGCATAGAAGGGAGCGGCATCTCCCTCTTTAATCTCAACAATCTTCTTTCCGCATTTGGGGCAGATGTCACTTTCCGGTTTTTCGGCGGACCTGAAGCCGCACTCTGCCTTATTTTCTTCGCAGGCATAATATGCGTTGCCGTTTCTTGAGGTTTTTTTAATAATTCTTCCGCCGCAGGAGGGGCACTTCCCCGGCATCTCAAGGGTTATGGGCTTGGTAAAGCTGCAGTCAGGAAAGCGGGGGCAGGCGAGAAAATAGCCGAAGCGGCCCTTTTTCTTAACCATTTTTGCCCCGCAAAGCTCACACACTTCATCAGTCTCAATATCCGGCACCTTGATTTTAACGCCTTTTGTGGCCTCCTCAGCCTCCTTGAGCTCCTTTGAAAAGCCCTCATAGAAGGAGGCAACAAGCTCCTTCCAGGCAACTCCGCCATTCTCGATTTTATCAAGCCCGGCTTCCATGTCGCTGGTGAAGCCGTAGTCAACAATATCTTTGAAATGGTCCTTCAAATAGCCGGTGACCACCTCTCCCAGAGGCGTTGGAAGGAGATATTTCCCTTCCTTGGAAACATAATCATGGGAGCTTATGGTTGAAACGGTGGCGGCATAGGTTGAGGGTCTGCCTATCCCCTTCTCCTCCAGGGCTCTGATGAGGGTTGCCTCGGTATATCTTGAGGGGGGTTGGGTGAACTGCTGCTCAGCGTTCATTTTAACAAGGGCCAGCTCTTCACCCTTTGAAAGCTTGGGCATGCTGTTTTCAATTTCAGCGCTCTCCTCGTCCTTTGCTTCTTCATAGAGAGCGGTGTAGCCCTTGAAGATTATCCTTGAGGAGGCGGCTTTGAAAACATGACCGGCGCAGCCTATGTCTGCGCTGACTCCTGCATATCGGGCATTTGCCATCTGGCAGGCAGTGAAGCGCATCCAGATGAGTCTGTAGAGAGAGTACTGGTCCTTATTAAGGTCCTTGCGGACAAGCTCCGGGGTTAACATAACATCTGTGGGACGGATGGCCTCGTGGGCATCCTGAGCGCCGGCAGAGGTTTTATAGCTGCGCTTTCCGGAATAGTATTCCGGGCCGTATTTTCCTTTAATATATTCGCCGGCAGCAGCAAGGGCCTCATCGGAGAGGCGCAGAGAGTCTGTTCTCATGTAGGTTATAAGGCCGGTTGAGCCCCTTCCGGAAATTTCAACCCCCTCGTAGAGCTGCTGGGCAATCATCATGGTGCGCTTGGGAGTCATGTTAAGGCGGCGGGAGGCCTCCTGCTGAAGGGTTGAGGTTATGAAGGGAGGCGCAGGGGACTTGCCCTTTTCGCTCTCTTTAATGTTAAGAACGCTGAAGCTCCTTCCTTCAACCGCCTGGGAGATTTCGTCAACCTCCTCCTTTGAGCGCAGAACACGCTTTTTTTCGCTGCCCTCCGGGCAGAAGTATCTGGCGGTAAATTCCTTTCCGGAGGAGTTTTTCAGCTTTGCGTCGAGGTGCCAGTATTCTTCCTTGTTGAAATTTCTTATTTCCTCTTCCCTGTCTGCAACCATTCGCACTGCCACAGACTGAACCCTTCCTGCGCTCAGCCCGTATTTGATGGAATGCCAGAGCATGGGGCTCAGCTCATAGCCCACCAGTCTGTCAAGCACTCTTCTGGCCTGCTGTGCATCAACAAGATTGATGTCTATTTCTCTTGGGTTCTGAATGCTCTTCGTAACCACATTTTTGGTGATCTCATTGAAGGTGACTCTCTTTGCCTTTTCATCCGGCAGATTAAGCAGCTCCTTGAGATGCCAGGAAATTGCCTCTCCCTCGCGGTCAGGGTCGGTTGCCAGATATACAACCTCCGCTTCCTTCACATCGGCCTTAAGCTCCTTGATAAGAGACGCCTTATCTCTCACGGGAATGTATTTGGGTTCAAAGGTTTCCATGTCAATTCCCATGTTGCTCTTGGGCAAATCGCGCAGATGACCCATTGAGGCCTTAACCTTATAGCCCCTTCCCAGATATTTTTCAATTGTTTTTGCCTTTGCAGGGGACTCAACAATAACAAGCTTAGACATTTATTGCCCTCTCTTTTGGGTTATTTTTTAATTTCAAAACCGGAAGCGGATTTAACAAGAATTCCTTTAATCTGCAGCATGGTGATGTTCTGCAGAACGTCGCTGACGCTCAGAGCCGTCCTTGCAATAATCTCATCTGCGCTCCTGCAGCCTCCGTTAACAGCCTTCACAATCTCCGTTTCTGTCCTGTTAAGGCCGGCTGTTAAATCTGTTATGTCAATATAATGGTCAGTTTTTTCCTTGTCAACTGTTTTTTTGCTTTCCTTCGCTCTCGACTCCACCGGCACATCTCCTGCCGTGAGTCTTATTCCGGCGTTAAGCTTATAGGGGAATTCCTCTGCAACCTCCCAGCCCCTGGTCACAAGCTTGGCTCCTTCCTTAATGAGCTTCAGAGTACCTGCGCTGTTTGGGCAGTCTGCATTGCCGGGCACGGCGAAAATCTCCTTTCCCTGGTTAAGGGCGGTTTCAACAAAAAAAGCCGTTCCGCTCTTTTCAGGCGCCTCAACAACAACCACTCCCCCGCTCAGGCCCGAGCTTATTCTGTTTCTCTCCCGGAAAAAGGCCCTGCAGGGCTTTGTCCCCTCAGGATATTCGGAAACCAGCGCTCCGTTTCTCAAAATCTCCTTTGCAAGCTCGCTGTTTTCGTTTTCAACGGGAATTCCCAGAACCGCTATGCATCTGCCCCCTGCAAGAAGAGCTCCCTCCGCAGCAGCCATATCAATCCCAAGGGTGAGGCCGGAAACAACAATTCCCCCGCATTTTGCAATTTCATAGGAGATGTTTCTGCTCATCTTAAGCCCGTAGGGGCTGGCATATCTGGTTCCTATAACGGCAATTGCAAGCTCCGAATCAACATCCGGGAGCTTGCCTCTCACATAGAGAGCCTTAGGAGGAGCTTCAATGTTTCTCAGAAGCTCCGGATAGGCCCTGTCTTCAATTTTTATAACCTGAACCTCTGAGCTCACCTGCTCATCTCCCACATGCAGATTGAAGCCGCAACCGCCGCATTAAGAGACTCAGCCTTATCGCTCATGGGAATGATTATTTTCCCGGCGCAGCTGTCTAAAAGCTTTTTTGAAAGGCCGTGTCCCTCGCTGCCAATGGCAACAGCGCAGTTCTTCAGCGAAACTTTAGTTATGTCAACCGAATCGGCTGCCAATGCAGCTCCGTAAACGGGAAGAGAGGGCAGGCAGCCAACCTTCACTCTCTGATAAAAAACCGCTCCCATGCTGGCTCTCACGGTTTTGAAGCTGCGGAGCCCGGCGCAGTCCCCAAGAAGATATACGCAGTCAATATCGAAGGCATTTGCGGTTCTTATGACCGTGCCCACATTTCCCGGATCCTGAACATTTTCAAGAATGATTGCGCTGTGCTCCTCAATTTCGGGGAAGGGCTTTATGCGGGCAGTGAAAACCGGCCCGGGTGAGTTCTTCATGGGGGCGGCATAGTCAAAAAGCTCCGCAGGAGCATAGAACTGCCTTGAGCAGACCTCAAAGCTGCCCGGAGCTTCCTTCCAAAGCAGAGAGGTGATCTCCGCTCCGGCTTTAACCGCCTCTTCAAGCATTTTTTCCCCGCAGCAGAGGAAATCCTCCCCCCTGTAATCCCGGAGGGCTTTAATATATTCGTTTTTTCTCGATGTGATTTTTTCCATGTCAGTCAAGCTTTGTTTTTTCAACATCCAGCATCTCAGAAAGCAGCTGCTGGGGAAGAATATTGTTTTCGTCTTCAATCAGGTCATTTGAAACATACATAAAGCCGTTCTTAGTTGGCATTACGGTGAGAATGTGGCGGAAGGCGCAGTCCGTTCCATACCAGGAGTTCACGGCGTCAACGGTCATGGTGACAGAGCCGTCTGAATTGTAGCTGTAGTCAACAACCTCCGGCTCCGGAGTGCGGGGAGAGACATTGTAGTAATCCCGGTTGTAGCCCAGGAAGAAATAGCCTCCGGCGGAATAGGAAAAGTCGGAAATGGCTTTAAGGGTTGAAGGGTCAATCGAAAACCAGGTTCTCACCACGGTTTCAAAGGTATCAGTCGGCACAACGTAGAGGCGTGTGTTGTTATATGCTCTGTAATAATTGCGCACATTATAGGAGGAGAGCATATCGGTTCCGTTATACATGGCAAAGAGATAGGCATAAAGGGAATTAAAGTCTATGGGCCCTAAATTTGCGTTGCTCCAGTCGGTTATGAAAAGGTTGTTTTCAAGATAGCCTATGGGCTCAACATAGCGCGCGCAGAGGGCGGAGCAGGTTTCATCCCTGGGGACGACCCTGAGCATTGTGTAGCTGTCGGTATTCTTTTTCTGGTTCTCGTCGAAATCGGAGGTGTTTCGGGTATATATGAGCCAGCCCTTTTCCGTGTAGGTCACTCCTCCCACGCTGTAGCGCCCCTCGGAGAAGGTTCTGAAGGAGCCGTCCTCCTCCCAGTCCCCGGAAACCCCGTATAGATGCCACACGCCGGACTCTCTTGAAAGAGTGAAGGCTGACATGTGCCCGTCTGAATAAATGTCAACATAGCTGCCGCTCACATTTGCCTCGGAAATATAGGTGCTTTTTCCGAATTCATCAAGCGCTTCCCAGCAGCTCATGGAGTAATCTCCGAGGTAGTCTCTTGCGGTAATGCCCGCCTGGCCGCAGGCGGTAACCATTTTGTAGACATCAGAGCTTCCAAGGGAAACATTTACGCCTCCGCCCTTGTCTGCGTTAAGATATATTTCCCGGCAGGCATCTGCTGCGGATGCAAGGGTATCCTTCAGTGCGCTGATAACCGAAGAATCTGCCTTTGAAAGGGAATTATATTCCTCGTCGGCAAAATTGTTCATGGCGGCCCCGTCTGAAACACCGATGCCGCTGTATTCTCCGGCGGAGTAGGTTATGCCGTTGCCCGGATCGATGATTTCCGGAACCGAGGAGGACTCTTTTTTTCTTCCGCAGCCCCACAAAAACAGAGAAATAAGCAATAAAATGTAAATTAGAAATTTTTTCATGTTGCAATTATAACTCATTTATTCTATAATTACAAAGCTTGATTAAAAATATTTAATTTTAAGAGAACTACAGAAAGAGGAAGATTATATGGAAAGCAAAAACATCCGTAACGTAGCCCTTCTGGGTCACGGTAACAGCGGCAAAACGAGTCTTGCCGAAAGCATGCTCTATGTCACCAAAGTAACAGACCGTCAGGGCAAAGTTTCGGACGGAAACACCGTCTGCGACAGCGATGCAGAAGAAGTCAGCCGCCAGATATCCATTTCCCTGGCAATTGCGCCAATCAGCTTTGCAGGCTGCAAAATCAATCTTTTAGACTGCCCCGGTTTCTTCGACTTTGCAGGAGATGCTCTCTGTGCCATCCGCGCTGCAGAGTGCGGCGTGATCCTCTGCTCTGCTAAAGACAAGCTCACTGTCGGAGCCGAGCGCAGCTGGAAATATCTCAGAAACGCCGGAAAGGCCGTTATGTTCTGCATCTCCAAAACCAACGAGGAACACGGAGACTATTTTGAAGCCCTCGCAGCACTCAATGCAAAATACGGCAGCATAGTCTGCCCCGTAACCATCCCCACGGGAGACGGAAAGGGCGTTATAGACCTGGTTCACAATGTGTGCTATGTAACCAACGGCGCCAAGACCGAGAAAAAGGAAATTCCCGCAGAAGATGCAGCCAGAGCCCAGGAGCTTCGTGAGGCTCTCACAGAGGCAGCTGCCGGAGCAACCGAAGAGCTTATGGAAAAGTTCTTCGAAACAATGGAGCTCTCCGAGGAAGACATTATCGCCGGCCTGAAGGTTGGTGTTGCCGAGAGAAGCGTTGTTCCCGTTTTCGCCTCCGATGCCATGACCAATGTCGGAACCGAGGCCATGCTCCAGGGCATTGCAGACTACTGCCCCGCTCCCGAAGAGAAGGCCGCTCCCACCGTGGGCTTTGTCTTCAAAACCATTTCCGACAAATTTGGTAAATACTCCCTCGTCAAGGTTATGTCCGGCAAGATCGATGCAGGCATGACTCTGCGCAATCAGAGAGCCTCCTCCAACGACAAGCTTGGAAGAATCTACACAATGTGCGGCAAGAAGACCACCGAGGTTGAATCCGCCTGCTGCGGCGACATTGTTGCCGTCGGCAAAATGGACTGGAAAACAGGCGATATCCTTTCAGACAGCAAGGATGAAATTGAAATTGCCCCGATAGACATTCCGGAGCCCATGTATTCAATGGCAATCTCCCCCAAAACAAAGGGGCAGGACGATAAGGTGGCAGCAGGCCTCACAAAGCTCAACGAGGAAGACATTTCCTTCACAGTCGTCAACAACCCCGAGACCCATCAGATGGTCATCTCCGGCGCAGGAGACATTCAGATTGCCGTTCTTCTCAACAAACTGAAGAATCTCTACAATGTTGAAGCCGAGCTTCTGCCCGCAAAGGTTGCATACCGCGAAAAGATTAAGAGCAAGGTTGAAGCCCACGGCCGTCACAAGAAGCAGTCCGGCGGTTCCGGTCAGTTCGGTGATGTGTGGGTCCGTTTTGAGCCCCAGGAAGAGCAGGACGACATGATCTTTGCCGAGGAAGTCTTCGGCGGCGCCGTTCCCAAAAACTTCTTCCCCTCAGTTGAAAAGGGTCTGCGCAATGCAGTTGTTAAAGGTGTTCTTGCCGGCTATCCCCTTGTGGGCCTGAAGGCAACCCTCTATGACGGCTCCTACCACCCGGTAGACTCCAACGATATGGCCTTCCAGACTGCCGCCCGCCTTGCATACCAGGAAGGCATTCCCAACGCCAAGCCCACCATTCTTGAGCCCATCGGTCAGCTCTTCGTCACCATTCCCGACGAATTTCAGGGCGCCATAATCGGAGACATCAACTCCAAGCGCAGAGGCGCAATGATGGGTTCCATGCCTGCTGAAGACGGCATGACCACCATCGAAGCCGAGGTCCCCATGGCTGAAATGACAACCTACACCATAGACCTTCGCTCCATGACTCAGGGCGCAGGCACCTTCACCTGCAAATTTGTCCGCTACCAGGAAGCTCCCGGCAATGTTCAGGAAAAGGTCATTGCAGAGGCCAAGGCAGCAGCCGAAGAGGAATAAATGAACGACCGTTTGTCAACGGTTAAAAACTTCATATGGGCGCTGTGCATACTCGTTTCCTCAGTCTTCCTTTTAGTGGGAACCATGATAGTGGTTTTCCGGAGATATGACGGGGAGAAGGTCTCCTACGGGATGACCCTTTCAGAGAATGCGGGCGCCGGAAAAGAGGAGGCCGCCGGTGAAGAAATCATCGGGGCTTCTTCTTCGAGCGATTTGGGCAGCGGCAATGCCAGAGGCACGCTCAACACTCTTAGCAGCACCGAAGATGCGGGCGAGAGCTACCTTGCAGACGACGGCGTGATTTTCCTTGTGGACAGCACGTTTATAGGCCTGCGTTCAAAGGGTATCATCTCCTCCTCCCAGGTCTGGGGGACGGAGTCAGGCAGCCTTTCCGTGGACTCTCTGTCCACCCAACTCATAAGCTTCCCCAATGACGGCAGCCAGATAACCCCTGCCAGCGCAGCCATGATCTCAAAGCCCCGTGTTCTCTACATTGGCATTGGGACAGACGGCCTTGCCAAAACAGATGAAAACAGCTTTGTTGCCGCCTACGATGCTCTTATAGCCGGCATACAGTCTGCCTCCCCGGAAACCGTAATAGTCTGCATGGGGCTCTGCTCCGTAACCGAGGATTATTCCGGAATAGACGGTCTTTCAATAACAGTCATGTCAGACGGGAACGACTGGATTCAGCTTGTCTGCAGAGATACGGGAGTTTACTATCTTGATGTTTCCGAAAATTTAGGAGACGGCTCCGGAGGCCTCCGTGCATCCTACTGCGAGGCTAACGGAAAATCTCTTAATGCAACGGGTCTGGGTGTTGTGCTGCAGACAGTCCGCACCCACGCTGTTCAGTAATTTTTAAAATAAAAAAGAACTTCCTTTTTGCGGAAGTTCTTTTGCTGTATATCAGATGATAAACCCGCCGTCTATGCCCAGAACCTGGCCCGTGGCATATTCGGCCTTTGCAAGAAAGGCTGCAGCCTCTGCAATCTCCTCCGGTCGGCCCAGCCTCCTGAGAGGAATTTCATCCGAGAGCATATCAAGGGTTTCCTGCCCCAGAACCTGCACCATGTCTGTGTTTATAACGCCCGGAGCAATGCAGTTAACTCTTATGCCCGTTGGCGCAAGCTCAGCTGCCAGAGACCTGGTGAGCCCTATTATTGCGTGCTTCGTGGCGCTGTAGCATACCTCGCAGGAGGCTCCGTGACTGCCCCAGATTGAGCTTATGTTTATAATGCAGCCTGAGTGCTCATGGAGCATGTGGGGAAGGGCGCACTGAATGGTGTTGTAGCAGCCGCCCAGATTAACGGCAAACATCCTGTCCCACCTTTCCCGGCTTATGTCCTGAAACTGCATCTGCCCGGCTATTCCCGCATTATTCACAAGAAGATCTACATCGCCGGTTATTCTGAACATTTCCTTCACGGCGGCTCCGTCTGCCACATCGCATTTTATTGCAATTGTCCCCAGTTCCTCGGCAATGGCCAGGGCCTCGCTCTCGTGCTCAATGTAGTTTATGAAGACTTTATAGCCCTCCGCATGCAGTCTTCTTGCAATTGCAGCCCCTATTCCCCTTGAGGAGCCGGTTATGAGAGCTTTTTTATCCATAGAGCTTTTCCTCCATCAGCCGCCTTGAACGGGCGGAGAGCTGAGCCGTGCTTGAGGAGGCAACCTCCTCCGGGCTTATGGTCTCAAGAATGTCAATGTAGATGTGGGTCCTTCTTTTGAAAATGTTTTTAAACACCTTGTCTGTGTTCTTTGAGGCGCAAACAACAATCGGAACTCCCGCCTTCTTGGCAATTTTGAAGCAGCCGGCTCTGAAGGGCAGCATGCTCTCTGTTTTGCTTCTGGTCCCCTCAGGGTATATGCAGATGGAGCACAGGTCCTTCTTCAGATATTCTGCGGCTTTGTTCACGGTTTTGAGAGCTTCCCTGTCGTCCTCACGGTCTATGGGGAGGTAGCCGGCACCCCAGGCAAGCCTTCCGATCACCGGAAGATTCATGTTTGAGGGTTTTGAGATGAAGGAAATGTTTTTATCTCTCAAACCGGTCACCATGCTTAAAGGGTCAAAAAGGCTTTTGTGGTTGCAGACAAGGAGAAATCTCCCCTCAGGCAGCTTCTCCTTCCCGGAAACATGAACCATTGCCCCTGCCATGCCGCAGGCCCAAAGGCAGAAGGCCGTGCAGGCTCTGCGGTATATGCTGCGCTGCACCTCTATGGGAGCCTTTTTCGCTGTGAGAGAGATTGCCGCCAGAACGGCAAAGAAAAGAACATTCAGGGCGAGAAAGCCCAGCAAGATAAGCAATATAGCTTTTAAAATCTTAATAATCATAGCCCCTGTATTATAACACAAAATTAAGCTTTTCTGTCATGTTCATATTTTTTTAATTATTTATACACAATTTAATATTTATTCCCCGGCTAAAGTGATTATAATAGACAACAAAGAAATAAAGGAGGATTCGCCATGAACGAAGATTACGAGGTCCTTACCCCCGACGGGGAAAAGAAGAAAAAAAAGAAAAAGGGCAAGGCCTGGAAAATCATTCTCATAATTCTGCTCAGCCTCATAATTGCAGGGCTGGCCTTCCTTGGCGGAAAGAGCATCTATAACTCTCTTGCTCCGGCCTATGAGGAAAACGGCTTCAAGGGAATTATTGCAGAAATTTTCGGCATTGAAAGCAGCAGCAAAGCAGTTGCGATTGAAGCAGATGACCAGGAAGAGACGCAGCCGGTTAAAGCCCAGCCTGCAGAAACGCCTGCAACAGCTCCTGAGGAAACTCCGGCCCCTTCAAAGGAAACGAAAACCGCCGAAAACGAGCTCTCTGCAGCCGATCTCTACGAGGCGAATGTTGACACCACCGTTGCAATCACAACCAGCATTTCCCAGAATTACTGGGGGCAGACAATTCACGGCGCTGCAAAGGGCTCAGGCTTCTTCATCAGTGAAGACGGATATATTCTCACAAATTACCATGTTATTGAAGATTCAGAGTCTGTTACCGTTGCAACCTACAGCGGTGAGGAATACAGCGCAGTTGTTATCGGCTGCGACTCCACCAATGACATTGCCATTCTCAAAATTGAGGGCGAAGGCTTCCATGCGGCAACCTTGGGCAGCAGCGATGAGCTGCGGGTTGGCGATGAGGTTGTTGCAATAGGCAATCCTCTGGGAGAGCTCACCTTTTCAATGACAAAGGGCTATGTCAGCGCTCTCAACAGGCCCGTAACCCTTTCCTCCAGCCAGACTCTCAACCTCATCCAGACTGACTGCGCAATAAACTCCGGCAACTCCGGCGGTGCCCTTTTCAACATGAAGGGTGAGGTAGTGGGCATCACAAATGCAAAATATTCCTCTTCCTCCTCCTCGGAAGCAAGTGTTGAGGGCATCTGCTTTGCTATCCCCATTGACAGCGTGAAAACAATTGTTAAATCAATAATTGAAAACGGCTATGTGCTCAAGCCCTACATAGGGGTGAGCGTCGGCAATCTCTCAGACCAGACAATGCTCGCCACAGGGCTTTCCGGAGGCGTTTTGGTTGGAAAGATTGTTGAAGGAGAGGCAGCGGAAGAGGCAGGTCTCCAGGTTAACGACATTATCCTCAAGGCAAACGGAACCGAGGTCACCTCAAGCTCTGATTTCGTAACAATCGTGGGTGAGCTTGAAATAGGCGATGAGCTTGTTCTTGAAATCTACCGTCAGGGAGAATTTCTCGAGCTAACGGTTATAGTGGGCTCAACTCAGACGAGCTCCGAGTATGAAGCTCCTGAAACCTCCGAGAGCACCGGCACCACCGGCGGAGGCTACGGTTACGGCGGCTCCTACGGCGGAGGCTACGGTTACGGCGGCTCCGGCGGTCTGAATGACATTTTCGGTTCCCTCTTCGGCTGGTAAAAATTCAAAAAGTCACTCCCGTGGAAACCCGCGGGAGTGTTTTATTGAAAAAATGCGGACCGCACATCACCAATTCCAATCATATCTCTCAATATCATCCTCCGTCAGCTCTTTGCCGACCTGAACTTCTATGATGCGGAGCCTTGTATTTGCCTTTATGCCGTGCTTTGTTTCCGGCTTAATTACTGCCGAATCGCCCCGGCCTATTTTCCTGCTTTCGCCGTCAACAACAAGCTCACCATCGCCTTCAACAAAGGTCCATATTTCAGTTCTGTGGTGATGCAGCTGATATGAAATATGCTGCCCCGGAAATATAATCAATTCTTTTACAAGCGAGTTAGCTCCATCTTCATGAATGCTGTAGTTGAGAACCTTATATTCTCCCCATATTCTGCGCTCACACATAGGTCTTTGAGCTTCAACATAATTTTTTAAGTCGGAGCTGACTTCTTTATCTGCAACAAGAATTCCATCCGGTGTTGCTGCAACAACAGCATTGTTAATTCCCAGAACAACAAGAGGAATACTCAATTCATTGACAACATGAGTGTTTTCACACTGCGCTGCTTTTGCATTGCCCCCAACCGGCTCCTCCATTGCCTCAGACAAAGTGTTCCAAGTGCCCAAATCCTTCCACTGTCCGTTAAATCTGATAACACTCATGTCAGATTCCTTTTCAACAACAGCGTAATCAAAAGAAATTTTCTTCAAATCTGCATATCTGCTGCACAGCTCATCATAGTCGGATGAGTTGAACTCATTTTCTGCTATTTTAAGTACATAGCCCAGTTTGAAGGCAAAAATGCCTCCGTTCCAAAGGGCTCCCTGCTCTATATAGCTTTCAGCTGTCTGCTTATCCGGTTTTTCTTTAAATTCTATTACCTTTGCATAATCATCCTTACTCTCCGGAATGATATATCCGTATTTTTCAGAAGGATAAGCAGGCTCAATTCCCATAAGCGTGAGATTACTTTTTCCTGCAGCATTGCTTAATTTCTTCAAGCATTCAAAATAATCTTCATTTACATACGGATCCACCGGGCACACAACCACAGCTTCTTCATCACCCGCTCCATTCTTCTTCAAATATGAGCACGCCAGAGCAATTGCGGGGAATGTATCTCTCCTGCAAGGCTCCACGCTTATTCCGACATCATCTCCAAGCTGGGCTTTAATTTGCGGAATCTGATTTTGTGATGTGGCAATAGTGACGGTTGCTTCTCTGTCTGTCGCTTTTATCATGCGGTACATTCTTTGGGCCATAGACTCATGCGTGCCGTCTTCTTTTTTTAATATCTTTAAAAACTGCTTTGAACGAACCTCATTTGACAACGGCCAAAGCCTTGTTCCGGAGCCGCCTGACAGCAGGATAACATTCATGTTCCTAACCCCTCTTTAATTCTTGAAGACTGTGAAAATCAATACTTTCAAACTGTTTGACAACCCATATTTTTCCTTATATAATTTAATTGTAATATGAAGGCAATAATTTGGCAAGCATTATTTGCCTCAGATATACTAACCGGTATTAACAATTATAAAAAGGGAATAATCACCATGAGCAAGCTTGAAAGCATTAAAGAAAAGCTGAGGCCAATGCGACAAAGCAGGATAGGAAACGCTCTTTTTTTATGCATGAAATTTATTTATATTTTCATCACTCAGGAGCCTGTGGCTGCTGTTAAGGCCACCATAACTCATAATAAAAAAATGAGAACCATGCGGCTTGAAGCTAAAATCCAAATCGAGGAGCCTCCGGCTCCTCCTCTTGTTGAGGGAATGCCCTACAACAGCTATTATGAGAACAATATCGACTTTTCCGCTCATGATACAGCCGTTAAAGCCCTGGCCTTTTATCTTCCCCAATACCACAGAATCCGTGAGAATGATAAATGCTGGGGAGCAGGCTTTACTGAATGGACTAATGTTAAAAAGGCTCAGCCAAGATACAACGGCAATTACCTGCCCAGAGTCCCCCATGGGGACATAGGTTATTATAATCTTCTTAACCCTGAGGTTTTGAAAGCCCAGGTAAGGCTTGCAAAGCAGCACAAGATATACGGCTTCTGCTTTTACTATTACTGGTTTTCAGGAAAGCGTCTTTTGGAGAAGCCTGTTGATCTTTTTCTCGAAAACAAAGATATTGATTTTCCCTTCTGCCTCTGCTGGGCAAACGAAAACTGGACCAAAAGATGGGACGGAATGGAACAGGATGTTATTGTTGCGCAGCAGTATCTGCCGGACGATCCCGAAAAATTTATAGATGACATATCTGTATATTTTAAAGATGAGCGATATATCAGGGTAAACGGGAAATTTTTAATCCTCGTGTACTCTCCGGGAGGCACGAAAAATATAGCAGAGATTTTCACGCGCTGGAGGCAGCATGCCAGAGAAACCGGAATCGGGGAACTGGAAATATGGACCTGTCAAACCTCCAATAATACTGCAGAGAGCTTAAATATAGAGGACTATATAGATGCAGAGGTGCAGTTTCCTCCGCATAATCTTTTTCTTGATAACAAGGCTGCTTCTGTTCCCGGGCTTCAGGGCAGCCCTCTGGGAATATATTCATATCATAATGCGGTCATGGCGGCTCTTGCCGGAAATGAAAACGGCTGCTCCGAAGGGAAAAAGCTGCACAAAACCTGCATGGCGGGCTGGGATAACGCCGCCAGAAGGGAAAGCGACTGGGTTTCGTTTTACGGTTATTCAACCCGAGATTTTTATTCCTGGGCAAGATATATCGCAGAATACACGAAAACCAGCTTCACCGGTGACGAGCGGATAATGTTCGTTAATGCCTGGAACGAATGGGGAGAGGGTACATACCTTGAGCCTGATGTTAAATACGGCTACTCAAACATTAACACATTTTCAAGAGCAATAGCCGGTCTTCCCTATATTCAGGACATTGAGGTAATAACTGGCAGAGAGCAGGTGGATTTGTCCTGCATTTCCCGTCTGAAAATTGCGGTTCAAGCCCATATATATTACACTGACACACTCGATGAAATTGTTCAGGCGTTAAAAAACATTCCTGTGCCTTATGATTGCTATATTTCCACAGACGCTCCGGCAAAGACTGCCGGAATACAGAAAGCGGTTAGCAGCTGCGGTGCAAATAACATTTATATTGAAGTGTTTGAAAACAGAGGCAGAGATGTGGCACCCTTCCTCCTGCAGCTCGGCGGAGTCTATAAAAATTACGACCTTATATGCCACATTCATTCAAAAAAATCCGTATATACTTCCTTTGGAGACGGATGGCGAAAACATCTGTTAAAAAATCTTCTTGGATCAAAGCATTATACGGCCTCCATTCTCAAAAAATTTCTTGAAGACCCGGAGCTTGGCATAGTTTTTCCCGAGACTTATCCTCTCGTTAAAAGCTATGCTGAATGGGGAAAAAATGCTCCCGCCTGCCTCAGCTTTGTAAACAGGCTTGGAATTTATGAATACTTCGACACGGAGCCGGTCTTTCCCGCAGGAAACATGTTCTGGGCAAGAACCGATGCAATAAGATATATATTTGAGGAAAATCTCACAATGGAGGATTTCCCCGAGGAGCAGGGCCAGCAGGATCTGACAACTGCTCACATGTTAGAGCGGATTTGGGTTCCGGTTGCTGCAGGCTCGGGATATAAATATAAAAAAACAGTCAACTGCGAAAGCTCCACCGAAAATTACAGGGACTGTAGGCGTCTGGCTATTTTTGCCCATTATGACAGGCAGAATGTTATTTCCGATTCTGATTTTGAATATCTGGCAGCGTTGAAAAAGGTTGCTCAAAGGCTTATATTTGTGAGCAACAGCGCTCTGAATGCGAATGAAACAGAAAAGCTTGCTTCTGTGGCTGATGCCGTTATCCTTCGCGAAAATCATGGATATGACTTTGGAATGTGGAAGGAAGGGATCCTGAGTCTTCCTCCGGAGGAGCTTAGAAGCTTTGATGAACTGATAATAGCCAACAGCAGCTGCTTCGCCCCTGTTTATGACCTGCGAAATGCTTTTTCAGAAATGGAGTGCCGGGACTGCGACTTTTGGGGGATAACAATGTTTCCTGAATATGCCGACGGTTCATTTATCAATGAAGATAAAATTGATGAACATATTCAGTCCTACTTTGTTGTCTTCAGGAGTCCCCTGCTTTCAGACGAGTGTTTCCTTGAATACTGGAGAAACCTTATTCCCCGTGACACAAGAATTAAGACAATCGCATCCCACGAAACCAAAATGACAAAGTACTTCAGAGAAAGGGGTTTCAAAGCTGATGTCCTGATTACTGAATATGAAGGGCTGTCCTGCAATGATGTGACTATTTTTGAAACAAAGCCCTATCAGATGCTTCTTCTCGGCAGCCCGTTCATCAAAAAGCGCAGCCTTGAATCGGCCCATTGGAGCGAGCTTCAAAGCTGCAGCCCATTCAGCAATTGTTTTAAGCGCGAACTTCAGCGGTCTTCCTTATAATCAAAACCACGCGTTCATCAACGCGCGGTTTTTTATTTCACAAATCAAATTCATCTTTTATGATATTCACCGCATTTTCAAAGGAAAAAACCTTTTTAACATAAGCAGAACCCCTTCTGCTGTAGTCCGCAAGCAGCTCCTCATTGTTATACAGCTCAATAATTGCCGCAGCCAATTCTTCCGCTGTCTCCCTTATTACAATTGCATTTTCAACATCCTCAATGCCTTCAGCTCCTATAGGCGTTGTAACAACGGGAGTTCCGTAGCGCATGGCCTCAATAACCTTTCCCTTAACGCCGGCTCCATATCTCAGCGGTATAACAGCAAGTCTGCAGCTATTGTAATAACCTTTAAGCTCATCGTCTGTTACATATCCTTTAATCTGAATGTTTTCAGACTGCAGATTCAAAATCTGCTCCGGTGGATTTGACCCCAGCACATAGAATTTAAGCTCCGGCATGGCTTTTAGGACATCGGGAAGAATCTCCTTTGCAAACCACATAACAGCGTCCACATTCGGGCGATGATTAAATCCGCCCAGAAACATTAGATTTTTTCTTTCACCGGCTGAAAAGCTGCAGGGTTCAAAATCCTCATAAAGATAAAGAGGTATGGCTTTCACGGGTATTGTTGAGTCGGCTTCTTCTATAATCTGCTTTTCCACATAAGAGGGATAATAAACCGCATCCGCCTTTCGCATAACTTCAAACTCAATTTTTCTGTGATGCTTGCTCTGCTTAAGGTGTTCGCTGTTTCCGCTTATTTCATATTCCCTTTTTTCCCTGAGAAAATGCAGGTCGTGGCCGAAATATACAATTTTTGCATCGGAATATTTTCGTATTGTGTCGATATATTTATCTGACTCATCAGGCCTGTTGAGAAACACATGGGTGAAGTATTTCCCATTTTCCTTCAGAAACTGCTTCCAGTTCAAACAATAGTAATTCCCATACAGCACATGAATTCCCATCTGCTGCAAAACAGTTGTATATGGCTGGGTCGGATGATAATCGTTGGGAATGAATGTGATCTGGAAACCCTGGTTCACGAAAAGCTGAAGATATGTATATGTGAATCTCTCGCCGGCATTTGTGTCAAATCTTGGGACACGGCTGTCAATCATCAGGAGGTGTTTTTTCTTCGCTCCTCTGTCTCTTGCAAGAAACACACAATTTCCGTTTTCAAAATGTTCCTCTTTCAGAACATCCTTCCATTTCTCATAAAACTTGGTCCTGTTCACCTTCATTTGCTTTTCATGAACAGAATTCTTTTCCTTGCCGTTGGAAACGCTTTCAAAATGAATTACCTCTGAAAGGGGCTGATACATAACCTTGTAGCCCCGGGCCCTCACTTCAAATGCAAGATCAGTATCTTCATAATATGCAGGGGCAAAGCGGGTATCAAAGCCTCCGATGTCCTCCCACAAGGTTTTTTTAATGATTATGCATGCGCCGGAAACATAATCTGCCTCTTTAAGATAATTGCAGTCAGGGTCGTCAATCGCTTTTGTGCGGCCGTAATTCCAGGCATCGGCTGCCCTCCACACAATGCCGCCTGCTTCCTGCAGACTCCCGTCAGGCATAATGAGCTTAGAACCGACCAAGCCCACATCCTCCCGCCTGATAACATTCAAAAGCTGCTTCAGCCAGTTTTCCTGAACCTGAACATCATTATTAAGGAAAAGGATATACTCCCCTTTTGCTTCCTTTGCGGCTCTGTTGCAGTTATTCACAAACTGCAGATTATTTTCGTTGTGAATAACATTAATTCCCGGAGCATATTCCTCCATATTCTTTGTTTCGTCTGTTGAGCAGTCATCGGCAAGGATGATTTCATAGGGAATATCCTGAGTGTTTAACAGAATGGACTGAAGGCAGCGATAGGTATATTCAAAGCAATTAAAGGCAGGTATAACAATTGAAACAAGGGGTGAGCTTTCCTCTTCAAAATTCAGTTTCTCATAGCTTCCAATCTGCAGAATCTGCAGGGAGGATTCAGACCCCCTAACAGCACAAGCATAATAATCCTTATGTAATTTTGACTTAATGAAATCAAGTGTTGCTCTGGCAGGCTTTGTTATCCTCCAAAATTTTGAATTTTGAATTGTGTCAAGGCTCTGCTTCGTTTCCGCAAGCTCTGCTTCCAGAGCGCGAACCCTCATCTGAAGATATTCTTCATTCGTCATTTTATGATTTTCTGCTTGCCTTTCTGTTGTTATTTCGTCTCGGTTTTATTAAAGCTCGTCCTCCGGCAGCTCGCCCTGTTCATCGTTGCCTGAGGGCTGGGGCACCGGCTCCTCGGGCACATCAGGTGAAGAGACGGGCTCTTCAGGCGAATCCGGAGAAGGCGCGGGCTGCTCAGTCTCTGAATAAACAACGGGCTCCGAAGGGGCAGCTGTCTCTTCAATTTCATCTTCCGGCAGCTCAAGGGCTGCAGTCGGCTGCGCTTCAGCTTCTTCAGCCGGCTTAACTGTCTGGGCAGCGGGCTGCTCCGTTATTTCCGCCGCCGCAGGCTCATTTTGAGTCTGCCCGCTTTTTCTGCCTGCGGCAAAGCCCAACAGCGCTGCAAGCAGCAGAGCTAGTATAATTATTAAAACTGTTTTTTTGTTTTTCACATCAAACCTCTTTAAGCTGTTTAAATCTCGTCCTCGTATCCGGTTTCGCCTTTTTCATTTTGCTTGCCGCTTGTGCAGATAACATTTCCTTTGCCAAAATTAAGCACGGTGAGCTCCGCTTCTTTAAATTCCATTTTATTTCTCCTCATTGAAGTATGCTGAAGCTTTATCCCCGTAGTTCACAAGGGCCTTGCAGAGCTTGCCTATTTCTTCGTTCTCCCAGTATTTTGCAGCGTAAGCATAGGGTGAATAGCTTACCTTTGCGGTTTCATTTCCGTCAGTTATAACAAGTTCAACAGCTTTATTAAGCTCATAGGACTTTATGCCTGAAACGGTTATTGAATATCTGCCGTCGCTGCCCTTAAGCGGGGTATAACCCGTTTCTCCCACTTTAAAGGTTAAGCCTTCAACGCTTCCCGTGAGATAGAACTTCACGGAGGTTTCTGAGCCCAGAATCAGCGATGCCTGATATGTTGTAATTCCGCTTACGGAGCCTGTTACTGAGGCCGTTGCACTCGGCTTGTCAGCAGTTATTTCATTATTGGGATTATGGGCGCTGTTGGCAAGATTTGAAGCGTCTGCTTCATAGTTCTTTTCAATGCCGCCTTCCCAGTAGGTTTTGCCGTTGAAATAGAGCTGGGCATTGGCGCCGTAGTCAAGGGCCGCCTTGCAGAGCTCAACCAGCCCAGAGTCGGTGGATTTGTCGATTGCGTTGAGGAAATAACGCTGAACGCTGTAGTCAACGGTTTTAACGGTTTCCCCGTTATATTTCACAACTATGGTAACCGGCAGAGTCATCTGATAAGAATAGGCTGAGCAGAGAACCATTCTGTAACGGTCCTTTCCGCCATCGTAATCATATTTTTCAATGCTGCTCAAGTTGAAGGTCTTTTTGCTTCCCTCAAAGCTTGCTTCAACGGTATATTTATTAACCTCGGCTTTATCCGTCCCTGCTTCCACCTTGAGATAGAAGTTAACATCAATGTTGTCCCTCAGAGTAAGGGTTGCGGAGAAGGTGGCTGAAAGAGGGAAGGCTCCGTCGGTAATAACAATTCTTTCAGTAACGCTGCTGCCGTTGTATGCGCCGCTTTCAAAAACGGCTTTTCCGCTTCCTGCCGCCAGCACAGCGGGACCTTCGCTGTTTGTGATTGTGCCGCCGGCTAAAGTCACAGTTCCGGAGCTGATCTTAATAGTCGCTTCGCTGTTGGCAGAGCTTAATTTATAACCGTTGAGGTTCAGAGTGACGGAGCAGTCCTTGCTTAAGCTGAGCTGCCCGGAGCCGAGATCAAGGTCTGCAAGGAGGAGAACAGTTTCCCCTTCTGAAGCTGCGCTTATTGCTTCAGCCAAAGTCACATAGCAGACTCCGGTATCCTCAATTTTTGCCGCAGCCTGGGTAACGCTGTAGCTTGTTCCGTAGCTTTGGTCCTCCACGGTTTCAATCACGAAGTCCCCTCCTGCCTCTTTAGCTGCCTCTGCAGCCTCATCATAGGTGTCATAGGAGGAGGTTTCGCCGTTAATCAGAGTTACCGTTGCCGCAGACTTGGAAACAATGCGCCAGGGGCTGAAATTGCTTGAGGAGAGCTCAACATAGTAGCCGGAGGCGCTGTCTCCCAAAACCTGATAGGCTCCCAGAAGGGTTTCAGTGTCATCTATTGTGTGATAAACCAGAACCTCCTTAGTGGTCACCGTCTCCGGAACCGGCAGACGGAAAGAGATGCTCCCGCTTATGTCGCTGTTTGGAATTTCAAGCCAGTCTTCTCCGCTGAGATATTCCGGGGTTACATCGAAGCGCATTTCGGTGACTGCCCAGCCTGTCCCCGTTTTCTCCGAGGCCTTCACGGAAAGGGAGTTAACGGTAACCTTAACCCTTTTCTGCAGGCTGTGGGCAGGGGAGCTTTCTGAAAGGCTGTTCATAATGCCGGTGCCTGAATAGGTGCTTGTGTTTGTGTTGGCAGAAATGGAGGAGGAAATGCTTTCGAGAACCGTTTGACCGGTAATTCCCGTGACGGTTCCAAGCTTCACCTCTGCAGCTTCTCCCAGCTGAGGAGCCGTTTCGGCCTCAGGCTCGGCAAGTGCGGGGATCACCTCACCCTGCTGAAGAACAGCATTGCAGGAGGAGCATACAGTATCCCCGCTGTAGCCGGAGGCATAAACCGTTGCCGCTTTTGCGCCTTCAACCTGGGTTTCACCTGAATGATTTTCGGCAGCAATTGGAATTGTTAATGAATCAAGATAGATTTGAGTATTTCCATCTGCATCGGAAAATAGAGTTCCGCAGACTGGGCACTCATAGTGTTCATTAACTCCCTCGCTGCAGCAGGTGGCTGCCTGCGCTGGAACATAAGTTATTTTGCTGTGAGTATGGGGAGCAGTCGTCACGCAGTGGCAAACAGTGCAGTGAACGGCGCTTCCTTCTTCAATCTCTGTTTCAGGGGTATGAGCTGTTTTTTCAGAGGCTGTTCCGCAGACGGCGCAGAGCTGCCAGTGGCCTTCGGCATCATAAACATATTCGCCTTCTTTATAGCTGTGGCCTGCTGCGGGGATCTCCTCCCCTGCCGTAATCAGCTCTCCGCAGACGGAGCACACAACATCTCCCGTGAAGCCGGCTTCGGTGCAGCTGGCTTCCTTTGAGTTCACTCTGTTTTCCGCAGGAGTGTGTCCGGCGGGAATAACTGTATCTGCCAAGGTTATTTCCTCAAGCAGGTCGGCTGTTTTCCAAAGCTTGCCGCAGTCAGGGCCTGTACACTGCCAGTATTCAATGTTTCCGTTTTCAGTGCAGCCTGCAGAAACCGCCTCAACCTTTTCGATTGTGTGGATGTGTTCCTCGGTCCATTCGGCAAAGAGGGTTGAATCTCCCGTGAGATTGAAGGATACTGTTTCCCCTTCCTGAAGGAGAGCCCTTTCCTCTGTTTCCCCGGTTTGAAGAACCAGAGAGGCCTTTGAAAGCTCTGTCTTCGTGCCGGAGATGCCGCCCTTCACGGTGCAGACACAGGGAGCAAGAGCAACAAGATCGCAAACGCCGTTTTGGCTGTTGTCAATAACGGATTTAACCTGCAGCTCGTCTCCTGCGGTTGCCCTGAAGGTGAGGGTTTTTCCGGAGGGGAGATATACAATGTCTGAAGAGTCTGTATCGGTAAGGTTCACAGTGCCGTTGGCATAGATTCCGCTGCCCAGAGCTGCGCTGTTGTTTCTTATGTAGCCGCCGGTGAGATTGGCAGTTCCGCCCCAGAGATAGAAGACACCGCCGTAGTTCTTTGCGGAATTGCCTGTGAAAATGCAGTCGGTTGTTGTGATTGTGGGATAATAGCTGTGTTCAAAGTCGTAGAACACGCCGCCCTTATCTGAGGCATAGTTATTTGTGAATTCGCAGTTTATGAAATTGTATTTTCCAGAGGCATAGGTGCAGACTGCGCCCCCCTTAATTGCCGAGTTGCCAACAAAGGAGCAGTTGGTAACGGTGTTTGTGGAGGGACCGCCGAAGAAGAGGGCGCCTGCAACACTTGAGTAGTTGTTGCAGAAGGAGGTGTCGGAGCAGTTGAAGGCTGCCGAGCCGCTCATTGAGAACACGGCGCCTGACCATGTCTCGGATTTGTTGTTTGAAAATTCGGCGTTTGAAAGCTGGGTAGTTGTGTTGGCATACATCATGAGAACGCCTGCATACCTTGTTGCATAGTTGCCCCTGAAGCTGCCTCCGCTTATGTTGAGGCCCGCTCCGCTGCCGGAAAGAAGGATTGCTCCGTCTCTTGAGGCGCAGTCGTTAATTTCAACTCCTGAGCCTATGCTTATCATGCCCTTTGCAGACTCATGTAGCACGCTGCCCTGGGCATCCTTAATATATGAAACATTCTGAATTGTGCAGCCGTTATTAAGATTTACCTTGCCTGTGCCGGAGAGGGTTATGGCAGGGGCAGTGCCCTCAATGCCGGAATTCACAATCCCTCTTTGAAGCACGGAATCAATGCTGCCCTCCCAGAGGGCTCCGCCGTCGAGAATAATATTTTCAAGGGTGAGGCTGCCTGTTGTTACAGAGAACATGGTTCCTGTGTAATTTTCTCTTTTCAGGCTGAAGCGCTCTCCCGCGCTGCGGACGGTGAGGACCTTGTCTCCCACAGAGATGAGCTCGGTGATGGCGGCATTGCCATAGAGCAGGAGCTCGTCGCCGCTCTGAGCCTCGCTGAAGGCTTCAGTGAAGCCTGAATACTGTTTCAAAGTTCTCCCGTTCACAACGGGACAGCCTTCTTCAAGCACAAGCACACAGGCCGCAGAGGACTTAACATGCTCCCCTGCCTCCCCTGAGCTGTCAAGCACCCAGGCATCGGCATAGTAATAGCCTGTTTCCGTTGGCAGATAGGAGGTTCCCGTTGCGCCCTCAAGGAGAAGGTCTCCCTCTCCGGGGGCGCTTCCGTTTGCGCATTTATACCACTGATAGCAAACCGTTCCGCCCGCAGTCTTTGCCTCTGCGTTCAGCCCCTGAAGCTCAGAGCCTGAATATGCGGTGTAGCCCTGGGGCTGAAGAGTGAAGACAGCGCCGGTATGCTCCACAGTGAGCTTGAAGCTGCAGGAAACCTGAGTTTCCTTCCAGGTCAAGGTTACGGTGTAGTCCTTTGACTCGGTGAAGACTGTTCCCTCTTGGGGCTCAATTATGCATTTTTCGCGTATCTCGGCCGCTTCCAGGCGCCAAAGGGTTCCTGTTTCCTCATCCTCTGCAGTAATCTCAAGGCCGTCTAAATTGAGAGTCTCGTCGAGAACATAGTCAGTGTCTGAAGGCATTGCTGAAACTGTGAGCTTCTCCGGTATGAGCTCATTTTCTTCAACCTGAACCTTGAAGCTGCCGGAGAAAAGCTCTCCGCAGGAAACATTAACCGAGATTTCTCCCAGCTTGTCGAAAATGAGCTGCTGCCCTTCCTCCTCGCTGCAGTCAAAGGAGAGCTGCCAGGTGGGAATATTAAGGCTGTAGCCATTTTCTTCATTAAGGCAGGAAAGACTTATGTTTTCGGTGTTAAGAGTCTCTCCCCTCTTATAGCTCAGCTTTGCCCCTTCTGTGAGTATATTCCAGCTGTAGGAAGAGGTATCTCTTTTATCTTCAAAGAACTGAATTTCCCTTGCTGAGGCAAAGCTGCCTCCGCCGTTTGTAACCTGAACCTTAACATACTTTGCATAGACATTGGGGAAGTCTATGGTCTTCATGTTGTTGTTATATGCAAGATTACCCTCCGCAGCCTTATGCCAGTCTGTTCCGTCCAGGCTTACCCAGATCACATAGGAGCGGAACTGGCCGTTTGAGCTTCCGTCTGAACGGGGCCAATAGTTAATGCCGCTCAGAATCACAGGCGCATTGAATTCATAGGAAACATAGCGCTCAAGGTCGCTGTTGGCAGTCCAGTTGGTGTGCCAAAGGGTTTCGAAGATGCCGTCTGCTGCATAGGCGGCCTTATTGTTCTGGTTGGCCTGCTCTGAGGAGTAGCCAACAAGCCTGAAGCGGGAGACGGAGATGTAGCTTCGTGAGTCAGGCAGGTTAAGGTCTGTGAAGGTATATTCCCCGGAGGCTGCGCCCGGCAGGTAAACTCCGGTTGCCGCCTTTCTGAGCATGACCTTGTCTCCTGCGGAGAACATTTTGTCTTTCGGAAGAGTCTGCCAGCTTTGGCCTGAATCCGTGCTGTATTCATAGCCGCTCACTGCGTTGACAAAACGCTTTTCATAGTCATTATAGCCCACGGTTCCCGCTGCGGCACCGGCTAAAATGTCTATCTTGAAATAGTTGTCCTCACTGTCTGCAAGGCCCATGAGAAGAAGCTTAATGTCGTTCTCGGCGGTGATTGAGGCAAGCTCCTCTTCCGTGAAGGAATAGACAAGCAGACCCTTTTCATCCGGAGTTATGGCCTTATATTCAGTCCAGCTTGCGCCGCCGTCAAGGGTATATTTAAACTGGACAGAGCTGTATCGCTCGTCAAAAACCAGCTTGCCTGCATTCTCCCCGTCAAAGGAGAAGGTGGCAAGGGTGAAACTTGTGTTCCCCAAGAGGGCAGAGGCAACCACTCTGCAGGAGCTTGCCGCATTAGACTCCGTGTTCTTTTGGGCAGAGGCCGTTTTAAGAGTTGAGCTGAGGGCAAGCTTTATTGCAGCGTTCTGAGCCATCTCCTCTGAGCTTGAGGCAATGGCATCTGCCTTTTTGATGATGAGCTGGCTCAGGTCATAGAGCGGCAGGGGGAAATAGGGCATTGCCTTGCAGAGTCTTGTTTCAAGGGCAAGAAGCTCTTTCTCTGTGACTCCCTCCTTCGCAACCGTCAATGTGATGAGGTTATACCAGGCATCAAGATGGTAGGAAAGATGACTCAGCGCCTCCTCGCAGACGGCAATTTTTTCATCTGCCGTTGATGCCGGCTCAAGCTTTGTGAGGATGAGCTCTGCGTCAACATAGTTTTCATAGTCGTTCATGGCAGCCATTGCCATTGTCGCATAGGGGATCTGGTAATAGGAATTCCAGGTATCTGAGGCGGTGCCCCAGGCAAGGGGCATGCGCTCCCCTTTTTCAGACTTGCTCCAGCCGGAAACATCGTTTCCAAGGGCCCAATAGTTTTCAAGGCCGTTTGTTGCATAAACATATTGCAGATAGGCAGCATGCCCGGGCTGGCCGATTACTCCCGAGGGAACTCCCATGCAGGCGCAGATGTTTGCCGCCGTTTTGGAGATTCCGCCGCAGACGGAGCCCTCTTCAAAAACCTGCCAGAGGCAGACTCTTGACTTGTCTCCATAGGGCATGTTGAACTTTTCAAGCTCATATTTTTCGTTCCAGGCATCGTAGTTTTCGGCGCTGTAATATTTGTCCAGCCCGTAGTTATAGCCAAAGGTGTAGGTTATGTAGGAATAGGGAGAGGCAATAACCTTTCCCTTTGTTTTCTGAACATAGGCATTCAGCCAGGGGATTTCGCAGTCGTAACACTGAGTGTTGAGCACCCAGCGCATTTCTTCAACATTCAGCGTGTCGAACACAACAACTCCTCCGGCTTCGTAAAGGTCGTTATTCTGCCGGAGGGTTTTGAAAATTTCATAGCGGGTAACGGCATCTGAGGTTCCGGAAATGTTCTTTTTCCAGTCCGTAATGCCGTTTGCATGGGTGAGAGAGAGGGTGATCATCATCCGCAGGCAGAGATCTCCCATGGTCTCCCCGGAAACCGAGATGGAGGTTGTGTCTGCCAAATCCTCGCTGTGGGCAGAATAGAGCCTGCAGAGAAGTTCAAGAGAGGCTGCATATTTATTGCCCTCGGGAGCGCCGCCGCCCACATAGAGCCTCATAATCTCGGCGCTGCCGAAGAACCAGTCGAGGCATTCGCTATATTTTGAATCTGCATTGCTGCGAAGGTTGTTGATTGCGGTTTGCCCTGCCTTGCCGGTTATGTAGGAAGCGAGATATTCTTTGCTGTTAACCTCTTCAAGGACAGACACCTCCGCCGGAGCTTCAGCTGCCGGCTCCTCTTCCTCCGCATAGGCAGAAAGGCAGGAAGGGCACAAAATCAGAAGCGCAAGAAATATTGAAATCAGCCGTTTTAAAAAAGTGTTATTCATGAAATCACCGCCCTCGCTTATATTTTAAATTAATTTTATCTGCACACAAATGCGTTCCATTCCTCTTCACGGAGGTGGGAAACAATTTCAAAGCCGGAGTCTTTCAGAACCTTTTCAATCTCCTTCTCTCTGCCGTCTATAATTCCGGAGCAGATATACACCGCTCCCTCAGCCATGAAATCTCTCACCTTCGGCGCGAGCTTTTTAATCACATCTGCAACTATGTTTGCAAGCACAATATCATAGCCGGAGCCCAGGCTCATAATAAGCCCCTCATCTGAAAGCACATCTCCGGAAAGCGCAAGCAGCCGCTCCTCCCCCAGACCGTTAAGCTCTGCATTTGAGCGCACAACTGCAGGGGCCATAGGGTCAATATCAACGGAAACACAGCTCCGGCAGCCCAGATTAAGGGCGCCTATGCCAAGAATTCCGCTGCCGCAGCCCAAATCCAAAACTCTTTTGCCCTCTCCCGCAAAATCCCCCAGTGACCTGAGGCACATTTTCGTTGTTGCATGGCTGCCGGTTCCGAAAATAAGCCCCGGGTCCAGAACAAGGGGCGTTAGGTCGGAGGAGTAATTTTCCCTCTCCCACTCCGGGATAACCGCAAAGGGACCGATTTCCATGGGCTTGTAGAACTCCCGCCAGTTGTTTTCCCAGTCACTGTCCTGCACAACGGAGCATTCAAGGGAAGGATAGATCCCCAGGAGCTTTTTAAAAAGGGCAGTCCCCTCTTCGTCGTCGTTCACATAGAATTTTATGCGGCTTAAATTCTCATATTTTTCCGCAAGGGCCTCATCCACATAGTCCCAATAGCGTGTGTTGTTGGCGAGGAAGCTTTTGAAATCCTCCCCGTCTTCAATTATGAAACCCTCAATGCCCAGCTCTTCAAGCTCTTCGCAGCGAAGCTCAATCTCCTCCGGCGTTGTGTTGAGAACAAGCTCTTTATATCTCATGATTTCACCTTCCTTTAAGGGAAAATGGTATGAAAAAAGAGCAGGGTACGGGAATCGAACCCGCCTCCTCAGCTTGGGAAGCTGATATACTACCGATGTACTAACCCTGCGTGTGGAAAGAGTATAGCACAAAGAGGAAAAATTGTCCACAGAAAAAAAACGGGGCGGAGAACCTTTTTAAAATTCTCCGCCCCGTGAATATACTGTTATTTTTTCTGCTTTTTTTCCTCATACATGAGTCCGTCCGCCCTCACAAAGACTGACTGAACAGTTCTGTCAATCTCCGGGTCATAAACCGCCAGCCCCGCCGAGAAGGAGGCGGCACCGCTTTCAATTGTGGCTTCATTCACGAAGCCGGCTGACCTGTTCCTCAGCTCCTCCATGAGAAGGAACTTCTTTGCATAATCTCTCCCCGTCAGCACGGCTACGAATTCATCTCCTCCGATGCGGTAAACTGCGCTGTTTCTGAAGGTTTCGCAGAGATGGGCGCAGGCATTAATTATGTATCTGTCTCCATAGCCGTGACCGAAGCTGTCGTTAACATGCTTGAGATTGTCAATATCCAGCATGACAATGGCAAACTCTTCACATATGCCCGATGAAATGCGCTTCTGGATTGACTCGGTCATCTCGTTATAGGCGTTTTTATTGAGAATTCCGGTGAGCGCATCTCTGTTGGCTCTCAGATTTGCAACACTAAGCTCGCTTTTGAGCTGCTCATTCTGCTTCTGCATAATGTCCAGCAGAACCTTACTCAGCTGAGATATGGGAACCGGCTTTGTGAGATAGTCGTTCATGCCGGCATTCACTGCCTCCTCCAGCACTTGCCCCGAGGTCTCCGCTGTCATGGCGATTATTGGGATTGTTGCGGAATCTGCCCGGGTAACTGCTCTTATGCGGCGGGTAGCCTCAATTCCGTTCATTTTGGGCATCTCAAGGTCCATCAGAACGGCGCTTATGCTGCCCGGCTCCGAGTCAAGAAAAACTTCAAGGCACTCCTTTCCGTCCTCTGTCTCTATAACGTTTGCCCCCTCATTAACAAGAAGCTCCCTTGTGATTTCCCTGTTGATTTCATTATCCTCCGCAACGAGAATAGTGAGACCCTTCAGACTTTCCTTAAGGGTCTGGGCGGAAATCGACTCCGCGCTGATCATGGAATAGGGATTGAGAGCAAAGCGTTCAAACTCATCCTTGCACATGGAGAGGCAGGTTTTCATCTTTTCCGAGAATTCTCCGCATTCGCCGCTCATAATCATTCTGTATGCAATTGAGGCGCTGTATGCTCCCTTATATATTCTTTTTGAAACAAGAGCATCAAAAACATCTGCAACGGAGACAATCTGGGCAGAAATCGGAATCTGGTCTCCCTTTAGTCCGTCCGGATAACCTCTTCCGTCCCACTTTTCGTGGTGCCAGCGGCAAATTTCCATTCCGGTTTCCAGATATTCCCTGTTCCAATCCACAGGGGCCTTTTTCAGAAGCTCGCAGCCCTTCACGCAGTGGGTCTTCATGAGCTCAAACTCTTCGGGGGTAAGCTTGTCTGGCTTGAGAAGGATGCCGTCTGAAATCATGATTTTGCCCACATCGTGCAAAGCGGAGGCGGCGGATATAATCTTCACTCTCTCCGGTGTGAGCCCATATTCGGGGCAAAGCTCCATAACCGTTTTTCCAAGAATGTAGGACAGGACCTTAACTCTTTCAATGTGTTCTCCGCTCTCCATGTCTCTTGCTTCAACCACGTTTCCTATGAAGGTGATAATCTCTTCGTTGATTTTTGAGAGGCTGCGGTTCTTTTCCTGAAGCTCAAGGGTTCTGTCGTTTATTTTTTCTTCAATATGGCGCTCTCTTGCAAGAGCTTCCCTGGTTCTTGCGTCAACATCTGCAATGCCGCAGATGAAGCCCACCACATTCCCCTCTTCGTCTCTGTCTGCAGAGAATTTAAGCTGCCAGTAGCGAAGGTTATCTTCTATCACTGCCTTAAAGCGGACATAATATGCGCTGCTGCTCTCAATTCCGCTTAAGATAAGCTCCCGCCTTGTTTGGGAAATGAATCTTGCTCTGTCCTGCCGGCAAACGAAATTGTCTGCCATTAAATCGAGCCGGTTGTGAAAGCTGTATTCCTCAGTCCAGCCGGGGATCAGACCGGGCAGAATTTCACCCTGCCTGAAAATCTGGGCCACATCCCTGCTCTTGTTGAGATTGAGAACAACATATTCAACCTCCTCATAGTCAGCCGTCAGCTCGTTGACAATTGCAAGGCGGCGCTCATGGTCCACCTTTTCGCCGGGGCAAAGAACCTTCATCTCCAGCTTAACGCCCAGAAGCTCAAGCAGACTTTTGAATTCCTCAAAGGCCAGGGTCTCATTTTTAAGCTTTTTGTGAAGATTCTGAGAGGACTGCCCGCTTCTTCTGGCAAGCTCTGCCACACTCACTCCAAGCTCGGCGCAGAGGGATTTTATTGTTTCGGAAAGATTCATTTCTCACGCTCCAAAATAATAAACTTCGGGATTAATTATAAACCCCAAAGTTTAAAATTACAACACTTTTTTGTTTTCTTTTAATAAACATCAAAGATTATATGAGTTGAGATATCTCTCCTGCTCCTCCGTGAGAACATCTATGGACTTGCCCCAGGCAGCAAGCTTTCTCAATGCAACCTCCCTGTCAATCTCCGGGGGCACATCAATCAGCTTTTCCTTCAGCTCGCCCCTGTGTTCAACAAGGTATTTTGCGCTGAGAGCCTGGATGGCAAAGCTCATGTCCATAATCTCGGCGGGGTGCCCGTCGCTGCAGGCGAGATTCACAAGCCGCCCCTCGCCCAAAACATAAATCCATTTCCCATTGGGCAGCTTATAGCCCTTAATGTTGTGGCGCATATCCTTTGCTTCAAGAGCAAGCTCTCTCAGGGCTGCCATGTTAATCTCAGTGTCGAAATGGCCTGCATTGCAGAGTATTGCTCCCTCCTTGAGAAGAGGGAAATGCTCTTTGTCAATAATGAAGTCGCAGCCGGTAACGGTAACGAAAATGTCTCCCAGGGGGGCTGCCTCCTTCATGGGCATAACATCATAGCCCTCCATAATGGCCTCAAGGGCTCTCACAGGGTCAACCTCGGTGATTATAACCCTGGCGCCCAGTCCCTTGGCTCTCATGGCAGTGCCCTTGCCGCACCAGCCAAAACCCGAAACCACAACCACCTTTCCCGCAACAATCAAATTGGTTGTGCGCATAATTCCGTCCCAGACCGACTGGCCCGTGCCGTAGCGATTGTCAAAAAAGTGTTTGCAGGAGGCATTGTTCACTCTCACCATCGGGAACCTGAGGGCCCCGTCCCTGTTCATGGCCTCAAGGCGGATTATGCCCGTCGTCGTTTCCTCGCAGCCGCCTATAACCCCGGGGATAAGCTCCCTCAGCTCCCTGTGGAGCATGTTAACAAGGTCTCCCCCGTCGTCAATAATAATGTTGGGCCCGTTAAGAAGAACCGCCCTAATGTGGGCAAAATATTCCTCTTCGCAGGCTCCGTAGCGGGCGTGAACCTCAACCCCCCGGCTCACCAGGGCAGCAGCAATGTCATCCTGGGTTGAAAGGGGGTTGGAGCCGGTGACGAACATCTCTGCTCCCCCCTCCTGCAGGGTGAGGCAGAGGAGGGCGGTTTTTGCCTCAAGGTGAACCGAAAGGGCAATTTTAACTCCTGCAAAGGGCTTTGTGAGCCGGAACTCCTCCTTCAAAGAGGCGAGCAGGGGGCAGTTTTTCTCAACCCATTCAATTTTTTGCAGACCGGATTCCGCAAGCTTTATGTCTTTAATTTCCGAAGGCATTTTCAGGCGCTCCTTAAAAATATTTTTTTCTGATTGTAAAATATTTTAATTGCTCTGTCAATCTGCTTTATTTTATGGTATTATGATTTAAGAAAAATTCGGAGGGGCAGATGTATAATTCTTCCTTCACTGTTGATTTAAACGTTATAAAGCGGAACTATCGGGCAGTTTTGTCCTCCCTCCCGGGGGGCTGCAGTGTGATTCCCGTTCTGAAGCGCGATGCCTTCGGCTACGGGGCTGCAAGGGTTTCTCAGGCCCTTCTTCAGGAGGAACAGCGGCCTGAAATGATAGCCCTGGCTCACCCCTGTGAGGGTCTGGAGCTGCGAAGGTCCGGGGCAGACTGCGAGCTTTTAATTTTGGGAGCCTTCCTTCCCTCCACTGCCGCTTTAATAAAAGACTGCAGCCTCCAGGCAACTGTTTTCACTCCCTCTCAGCTTGAAGCCTTAAACAGTCTCGCCTCTCCGGGCAACAGGATAGGCATTCAAATCAAAATCGAAACCGGGCTCAACAGAATAGGAGTTCGCCCCGGAGAAGAGCTTTCAAAGCTTCTTGCAACTTTGAAAAGGGCGGAGAAGCTTGAGCTTAAGGGAGTTTATTCCCATTTTTCCGATTCCGAAAACTACGGAAGTCCTCTTGCCGGAAAGCAGCTTGAGATTTATAAACGAGCCGTTGAGCAGATTGAAGCTGCAGGCTTTGAAATCCCTTTGAAGCACATGTGCAACAGCGCAGCCTCCGAATGGTTTGAAGAGGCGTTTTTGGATGCTGTGAGAATAGGCCGCCGGCTCTATATGGGCAGCAGAGACCATGTTGATCAAATCGAAGAAACCGGAACCTTCAAAACCGAAATTGTCAACCTTAAAACCGTTAAAAAGGGAGAGAGCGTGGGCTATGACGGGGCCTATGTTCCCGCAGAAGACACTCTGATTGCAACCCTCCCCATAGGCTACGGAGACGGGCTGCACATGGGCCTTCCTGCCGCAGGCGCTCCCCTCCTGATAAACGGGCAAAGGGCAAGATATGCTGCAATCTGCATGGACCAGTGCATGGTTGATGCCGGCGGAATAAGCTGCTCCGTCGGAGACGAGGCGGTTATTTTCGGCAGAGCCTCCGGCGGGGAATTTCTCTCCTCCCAGGAGGTTGCAAAACATATTAACGACGAGGGCGTTCTGCTCACCTCTTTTCTCGGCAGCAGGGTTGAAAGGATATACCAATGAGTTCTCAAAGAAAAATTTATTTCATTCGCCATGCCCATCCTGACATTCCCATAGATGAGCGCTGGTGCGTTGGCAGCCGGGCAGACCTTTCTCTCAATGCTTTGGGAAGGATGCAGGCCTGTCTTCTGGCAAAGGAGCTTGAGAGCGCAGACTTGACCGGCGTTTACTGCAGCAGACTTAAAAGAGCCCGCGAAACAGCCTCCTTCCTCTCCCCTGATTATGTCTGCTTCGGCGGGCTCGAAGAAAAGGACATGGGCGACTGGGACGGGCTCAGCTTCGAGCAGATAAAAAACGACTGGCCCGAAATTTATGCTCTCCGCGAAGAAGATATGTCTGTAACTCCTCCGGGAGCCGAGCCTGTTGAATCGGCAAAATACCGTTTCCGGCAGGGCATTGAATTCGTGAAGCTCCTCACAAAGGGAGACATTGCCCTTGTTTCCCACGGCGGCGTCATGAGAGACTTCTTTGGAAACGAGAAGCTGCCCTACACCGGCTATTTCATAACCGACGAAAATTTTAACATAATAAGCGAAAACCGCTTGCCCCACCCTGACATGACTCCTCAGCTCTGCCTTGAGCTTCAGGAGGCAGCTGAGCTTCTTCCCAACATAAGAGCCCACTGCATCTCTGAGGCAGCCTTTGCCCTTGAAATCGGAAAGGAGCTTAATGCTCACGGCTTTGAGCTTGACCTTAATCTAATTGAATGCTCCGCCCTCCTTCACGACATTGCCCGCCTTAGCCGGCAGCATGAGAAGGTTGGTGGCAGATATCTGAGCATTCTTGGCTATGATGAAATCGGCAGCATAATCCGCCAGCATGATGAGCCCGAATCAGAGGAAATCAGCGAAGCCACCGTCCTCTTCATTGCAGACATGAACACAATTGAAGACCACCGCTGCAGCGTTGATGAGCGCTTTGAATACAGCTATACTCGCTACCTTCTCCCCCGCTATGAGCAGATGAAGGAGCTTGGAATTTTAGAGGTTCATGCCCGCAGGCGTGAAATGGCTATTCGAATAAAGGAAAAAATAAATAACATATGCGGAAAGGAGCTTGTTAAATAATGGCCAACACTCTCGACTATCTCTCCTGGCGAGGAGATCTCAACTTTGCAGCCTCACCCTTCAGCGAAATAGATTCCTTCATAATCTCCCAGCTCTCAACCCCGGATTACAGCGGAATTGTCCCTTCAGATGGGGAAAGTGTTCCCCTGCCGGAGGTTGTTGAGAAATATTTCGAAACCCATGTTGACGATGTTTCAACTTTGGGGGTGCTCCAGTCAACCTATGTTTTGCCCATGCTGAGAGCTCTTCCCGAAACTCCCCGCTTCAGAGATGCCCGCCTGTCCTTCGCAGTTAACCGGGTGAGACAGGAGAATGAGGAGCAGTTCTGCGCCGTAACGGTTGAACTGCCCGACGGCTCCTCCTGCATATCCTTCCGCGGCACGGACGACACCATAATTGCCTGGAAGGAGGATTTTAACCTTGCAACAAGAGCTTCCGTTCCCGCCCAGAAGGATGCGGCGGAATATGTTGAGAAGGTGGCTTCCCTGCGGGACGGAGAAATCAGAATCTGCGGCCATTCAAAGGGCGGTAATCTGGCAGTTTATTCCGCATGCTCCGTGAATGCTTCACTAAGAAACCGAATAAGCAGCACCGTGAGCTATGACGGGCCTGGCTTCAATGCTTCCTTCCTTGAAGGCGAGGGTTATCTCTCAATGAAGGATAAAATAACAACCGTTCTCTCCCAGAATTCCCTGGTGGGCACCCTTCTTGAAACTGCCGGAGAGCCTCTCATTGTAAAGAGCGACAAAGCCGGTCCCATGGCACACGATGGCTTTTCCTGGCAGGTTTTGGGCAATTCCTTCGTGAGAGAGCCGGCTCTGAGCGAAACCTCCATCTTTTTCAAAAGAGTCATGGCCGAAACTCTCGGCTCCCTTGAAACCGAAGAAAAGCAGGCCTTTGTCGACGAGCTGTTTGACACTTTGCTTTCAACCGGAGCCGTCACCATAACCGATTTAACCAACTTCACCCCCCAGCAGGTTCTTGAAATGGTGAAGAACCTGCACGACGGAAAGAAAATCAAAAGCTTCGGTCGGGCAGTTGCCGAGCATATGCTCAAAGACACCGCCGAAAAAATAAAGGTCCCTGAAAT
>R05__coassemble_70_pt1 | contig 52937 bp, 52 predicted proteins | sample R05__metabat2_low_PE_015 | metagenome-assembled genome bin R05 | reverse complement strand
TGGTATTCATATAGTCCGGCATTTTGAGGTCCAACCAGACCTGTGCCACAATGAATACCACGGCACAGAGAGCATAGAGCCACTCTCTTTTCTTGAGGTACCTGAGTAATTTGAACATTTTCCTTCCTTTCTGTTGACAGAACGGTGAATTCGTAATATAATATGTTCTGTCAATGATACATTGTGTATCATGCGAGCGACAGTATACATATTTTCAAGTTAAGAGTCAACAGGTCTGAATAAAATGAGACAGAAAGAGCGGTATTTGTATCATGATGGAAAATGAAAGCTATTCGGTGAAGCGTGAAATCAAAAAAGCGGTGATGGAACTGATGGCGGAAAAATCCTATATGGAAATTACGGTTACTGATATTGTAAACAGGGCGCAGGTGGCAAGAGCCTCATTTTACAGAAACTATAATTCCATTTACAATGTGATTGAAAGCATTGCCGAGGAGATTGTAAACGATTTTGTGGAGGATGTTATCCCCGTGTTATCCGGCAGCGATGAGAGAAGACACAGAGATTTTCTCTTCAACTATTTTTATGGCTTAAAGAAGCTGCGGAAAAACACCTTGCCTCTCCGCTTTGAAAATCTGTCCGTTCTTTTTACCGAGCTTGACAAGAAAGCAGAGCAAAAAATCCGTATACATCCTGCTGAAACAATTAAAGATAAATACAGCGTAATCGGCAAATTCGGTCTTATAAACAGCATTACAAAAAAGTGGCTGGACAGTGGAACAAAAGAAACACCGGAGGAAATGGTGGACTACATCATGTCATTTATTACATCCTTCTGACAGCTGCTTTTTGCTGCCGTTTTCAGCATTTATGAATACGCTTGACATTTTGACGCCTTTCATCTGTCTGATTTTCCTTGTGCTTGCGGTTGAATCTTTAATCATTCAATTGAAGTCAACGACACCGAACCCGGATACCAGGAGCATTTTTTCAATTAAGTGAGGCTAATCGGAGATGCTTGTGATATGTAACGAAATAAAATAAGGCGAAGCAGGGTACGGTTAGAGCCGTGCCCTTTTTTAACAAAAAAACTCATTCCCGAAAAATCAATACTTTTCATCTTTTGGGAATAGGGTTATAATACCGGTGCGGGGTGTTGAGCATGAAATGTGTTTAGACTGTAAAAAATGCCACATAACAAAAGGAAACCGAATATGAAGGCCTGCTTCAATAATGACCCGAGCTGCAGATTTTATGGTCAGGCCTATTATTTTGCTTTAAATGACAAATAATTGTTAAAATTATTGAGAGAATAAATTTAGATTTATAAGGAGATTTTATTATGAACGAAGAACGGGATCAGTATGTAAAAGTATGTCCATATTGCGGGGGGACTGAAATTATAAGGGGCTATCAAAGCGCATACGCTTCAATAATTGCAGTCAGAAACAGAATCGGAGGCTGCGCCTTATATCATTCTGTCTGCCGCAATTGCGGAAGTGTTTTGCGGTCCTATGTGAAGGAGCCCGAAAAAATGCTTAAGAAGAAAGACAGAAAAGAAAAATAAATCCCGGTAGACCTTGTGGAAAATATACGCATTGCCATGTATTGGGGCATACCGGAGCTGAAAAAGCTGGAGTGTATGATATCAGAAAAATGGGAGGCCCTGGGCAACAAAGAGAAGCTTGAGTTTTTCATTTGGGACTGTTATGCCTGCCTGCCCCCTGAGGCTGATATCTACTGCTATGACAGCCTGGCATTTAACGCTTTGATGGAAGAGGATATTTTAGGGCGTATGGAAGCTTTCAACACCGACTATGCCTTCCCCTGGGTGACGGCTTTGCCCGGCTGCACCGAAGGGCTCTATGCTGCCCCCTTTTTCATCTGCGCTGATTTTCTGATTGTGAAAAACAGCCGCAAAGCTGCCTATGAAGGAAAAACTCTTATGGAAATCAGCGAGAGTATCGCTGTGCCGGTGAAGGGCATGCTGCCTTCATACTACACGAAGGAGGCCTGCTCAAGAGGAATCGCCAAAACCCCAGACATTGAAAGCCCGGAGCTTGAGGTCGATGAGGAAATCATGGCTCTTCTTCGTCACATAATCGGGCTTTCAAAGGAAAGGGATTTCAGGCTTACCGGGCTTGACACTTTCAACAGCAGGAAATATTATTCTCAAGAGGAGACGGGAGCCCTGTATTTTTCCTCGGAAACACTTTATGCCATCAAAGCAGCAAGCGAGGATGTGAGCATTATGCTGCCCCGTTCCGGCGAAAATCTGAATTCAGCCTTTTATATAGATTATATTTCAGTGGGAAAGCATTTGTCCGGCGAAGAAAAGCGGAAATGCCTTGAGCTTATAGGCCTGATGACTGGAGAAGAAATTCTTTTTGCCCATTCAGACAACGGAGGAAGGCCGATTTATGATATCCCGGCAAATCAGAATGCCCTTCGGAGACTTGCCGAAAAATATCCTTTGTATAAAAGCCTGCTGAAATCTGTTGATGACAATGGCAACATCCCAGCTTTTTACGACGCATCCTTTTACACCGAAAGGTTTGCGCTGTGGGAGCGTTTTAGCAGCTGGGCAGAGGAATGTATGAGGTGCGAGGTGTAAGGCGTAAGGTGTGAGCTGCAGGGTGATGTGAGTTATACGGAAGAGGCTTGTTTATAGACTGGGCGGACGATGAATGATATTTTAGAAAGGATATGGAAATTAAATGACTAATGATAGTTGTGATTTGTTTTTAGATGAATGCTTATATTCGGGTGCAACCGTTTATGGCCGCGAGTTCTTCTTTAATCCTGACGGCAAAAAACAAGTCCTTCTCGTTAGTAATGAGTTGTCTTTCACCGGTGCGCCTATTGCTTTAGGAGCATTTGCAAATTCATTAAAGAAAACGGGGGGAGTATTACCTGTCCTGGTATCATTCTTTGATGGTCCATATCGCGGTGAGCTTCTTGAAAATGGAATCACAACGATAGTTATTCCCCGTGACAAATGCCCGGAATTTGTGAAAAAAATTAGAAGACAATTTGATTTAATTATTTCAAACACACTTTTAACAGCGAATATTGTTAATGCGTTAAATGGCACTGATACTCCTGTTTTTTGGTGGATCCATGAAAACAAAATGCAGTATGCATCTGATTGCCTTAAGGATGTGCCTGATTTTTTGCTTCCGAATGTATGTGTGGCTGCAGTTGGTAAAAGGGCGAAGGCCAACTTGTTAAGATATAAACCGAATTTTAATGTGAATGAACTTTTATATTATATTGATGATTCGGAAAGAGAGAATAAAGTTTATAATCTTGGTGTAAATCTGAATGGTAAAACAGTTTTTTCTGTTATTGGATCTTTATTGCCAACTAAAGGGCAGGATATTTTTTTGGATTCGATAAAGTGGTTAGATGAAAAAACGCTCAGTAAATGCTATTTTGTGGTTGTGGGAAAAAGTTTTTCAGATGATATTTTGAAAAAGCTGAAAAGAATAATTGAAATTTATCCTGAGAATATATCTTATATAGAGGAAATATCGCACAAGGATATGCCCTCATTTTATGGTGCAGTGGATTGTGTAATCTCAACTTCAAGGGATGACGCAATGCCCATAGTTATAACGGAAGCAATGAGAGAAAATAAGCTTATTATTGTTTCGGAAAATATAGGGCAAGCTGATTTGATTAGGGAATACAATGCCGGCCTTATATATGAAAATAATAGCAGTAAGGAGCTTTCAGAAGCAATAAAAAAAGTAATAAATAATTCATCTGATAAATTTGATTTGATGCGATTAAATGGTCGTAAAATTTATGTAGAGTTTTTTACGGAAGATGTTTTTGCTTCTAAAATAAAACCTCAATTAGACTTTGTTATCTCGAATAGTATAAGCAAAAACATTTTGAAAAGAATAAGTGACAGCTTACATGATGAAAAAAATGAAATTACAAAGCTTGATGATGAAATTCATAAGCTCAGGAATGATAATCAGATCCTTTTAAACTCCACAAGCTGGAAAATAACGAAACCCCTCAGAATGTGCGGAGATGTAGAAAAGTATATAAAACATAATCTCAATAAAAGTACTATAAAAAATGCGATTAAATTTTTGGCTAAAAATGGCATAAAAGAAACGACTTTAAGAATTAAACACCATAAAATTTGTTCATGTACCTATCAAGATGTCTCTAATAGACTCATTTTTTCCCGATATGTCTTGAAGAAACAAAGAAAGACCTGTTTTCCACAAGAGATAACAATAAGCATCATTACCCCTTTATATAATACTCCTGAAAATTTCCTGAAAGAAATGATAGCTTCAGTACAGAATCAAACATATTCAAAATGGGAGCTTTGTCTTGCTGACGGCAGTGATAATGAACACACTTATGTTGAAGATATCTGTAGGGAGCAATGCAGCAGAGATAAAAGAATAAAATATATTAAACTTGAAGAAAATCTCGGGATTTCAGAGAATACTAATGCAGCAATTAAATTAAGCACAGGTGAGTATCTTGCTTTACTTGATCATGATGACCGCTTGCACCCGTCAGCTCTTCATGAAGTTATGAAAGCTATTTGCAGCGGTGATGCTGATTTTATTTATACCGATGAATGCTTATTTACTGATACTCCGGAAGATGCTCATGCTGTGCACTTTAAACCCGACTTTGCGCCGGATAATCTTCTTGCAAATAACTATATATGTCATTTCTCTGTTTTTTCAAGAAAAATACTTGAAAAAACCGGCGGATTCAAAAGTGAATATGATGGGAGTCAGGATCATGATTTTGTTTTGCGTGCAACGGATGAGGCAAAATGTATTGCGCATATCCCGGAGGTGTTATACTTTTGGAGAGCTCATAAAGAGTCTACCGCTTCAGTAAATAGTGCAAAGCCTTATGCAGCCGTTGCAGGGCAAAAAGCAGTCAGAGATTACCTGACAGGACATGGGAAGCATGTTAATGTAACAAGTGCAGATGTATGTCCGACAGTTTATCGCATAGAATATGAGTTCACATCACATCCCAAGGTTTCTATTATTATTCCAAACTGTGAACATACGGATGTACTGAAAAAATGCATCTGCTCCATTTTAACTAAAACAACATATGATAATTTCGAAATCGTAGTAGTTGAAAATAACAGTAAATCAAAAGAAATATTTAATTACTATGATAGTCTTGAAAAGGAATATAAGAATGTTAAAGTAGTGAACTATGATGAGGGATGCAATGATGAATTTAACGTATCGTCAATTTGTAATTTTGGAGCGGGTGAGTCTGATGGAGAAATTCTTCTGTTTTTAGATAATGATGTTGAAGTTATTACTCCGGAATGGATTGAAGAAATGCTTATGTATGCCTGCAGACCTGATGTTGGAGCAGTTGGGGCTAAACTTTATTATCCGAATAATACAATTCAGCATGCAGGCATACTTCTTGGTTCGAGGGGCGTGGCAGAAAATATTTGTCAACATGAACCAAGAGATCACGTCGGATACATGCTGCGTCTTTCTTATGCCCAAAATGTAACTGCAGTTACAGCTGCATGCTTAATGCTGCGAAGGAGCGTCTTTGATGAAATTAATGGATTTGATCCTGAATTTGCTGCATATAATGATGTGGATATCTGCACAAGAATTCGTAATAAGGGTTACCTGAATATTTGGACCCCTTTTTCAGAGCTATACCATCATGAAGCTTTAGACAGGGGCAAGGACTATACCACTGAAAATAGGGAAAGATATGCAAAAGAAGTCAGATTATTCCAGGAACGCCATAGTGACGAATTGAAATACGGAGACCCATACTACAATCCAAACTTCAAATTAGACGGAGCAAGCTTTTTTCTAAAAGGTATGTCTATTCAGTATGAAATAAGATATTTTAAACATGAAGAGCTTATTACCTGAGAGAACTTCAGCTCCCGTCAAGGAGCGAGAACTGGGAAAGGAGCATGGTGTTGAATCAACTTTATATCGATAATATATTTTGCGAGGATTATATTTCTTGCCTGAATAAAAATTATATCTGCGAAGATAAACTCAGCGTAAGCTGTGTGGATAACTGTTTTGTGGTTCCTTTTCAATCAACACCTACCGGAAGCCCCTATGGAAACGGGGGCTGTTACGATGATCAGCTTAATTATGTGAAGAGCTCCGGAACCTATGCCGAGAATCTGCTTGTTGAACCGGAATCTGTGAATGATGCCGAATGCGATTATGTTGACGAAACCGTGATCTATGCCGGGTATTTCATTAAGCATTGGGGACATTTCATAGTTGATTTTTTGCCAAGAATGTGGTGGCCGGCCCTGCATTATAACGGTGAAAAGATTATATATCTGAAAAACGGTGATGCAGCTATAGACGGGAATTTCATGGAGATGCTGAAAATTTTTGGGATTGATCCGGATAAAATTAAAGCCATTGAAAAGTCCACTAAATTTAAAAAGGTCATCATTCCCGAGCTTGCGCTGCAAAGACCGGATAAAATATACCGGGAAGCATTGCTGGTAAGAGACCGGATTGTAAAGAATGCGGCTCAGTGCTGCAAATACGATAAGGTCTATCTTACCCGAAGAAGCTTCCCGAAAGCAATCGATTCGGAATTCGGAGAGGAGCAGGTCGAAGAATTTTTCAGAGATAACGGATTTAAGGTGCTTTCACCGGAGCTGCTTCCCGTGGCGGAGCAGGTTGCACTCTTCAGTTCCTGTCCCAAGATAGCGTGTCTTTCCGGAACAATACCACATAACATATTTTTTGGTAATTCCGATACCGAACTGATCATTGTTAATAAACTGACCCGTATAAATACCACACAGCTTATGCTGAATCAGCTTTGCGGAGCGAATGTTACCTTCATTGATGCTTTCATTCAGCTTCTGCCTGTGAGTCCCGGTGCAGGACCTTTCTGGATGCTTATTAATGACAATATGCGGAAATACGCACAGGACCATGCAATGGTATTAGCCGAAAAGCCAATCGATTATACAGATATCCTGATCAGGTACTTCCTTGTTTATAACAGAATCTACACCTATCCATTGGAAAAGGGAGGCGTGATTATGGGATCTCCGCTGCCGCTTGACGAGGGGGCGGAAAGGAAGGATATCTTTTCCTATTACAGGAACAAACTTGGGAACATAAATATCGACGCAAGTGTTAGAGTCGACAGCGGAGAAAACACAAAAAAGCTTGAAAGAAGGCTGAAAAAGGAAAATGCCATTAAGAAATGCAGAAGAAAATGTAAGGACATTTTACGATCATTAAAGAGACGCCTGATATTAAAGAAAGAACAGCTATGCGTTGAAGCGTGAAGTCGGTATTGATGCAGCAGTTTATGGTCTGCTTAAGAGGTGACGCATCAAGGTGTAAGGTGTGAGGTGTAAGGAGGAGAGAATATGAATGCGGCATTACATCAGATTTTAATAATTTTCATTGCTATTGGGGCAGGCTTCTGCTGCAGGAGGCTAAATGTTATAACGGAGGAGGGGAGCGCAGTGCTCTCCAACATTGTTGTGAAAATAATTCTTCCGTTCTATCTTTTCAGCGCAATCGCCGGTGCGGAAACCGAGGTTGACGGCGGGGGAGTGCTGCTGGCGGTTCTTCTTTCCGCAGGAATGTTTCTGCTGAGCGGCCTTGCCGCTCTCTTGGTGGTCCCCCTTCTTAAGGCCCCTAAGGAGGACAGGGGAGTATATCTTTTCGAAACCATGTGCGGCAATGTGACCTACATAGGAATCCCGGTCTGCGCAGCGGTGCTGGGTGATAAGGCCGCCTTTTACGCCTCCCTCCTCAACATTCCCTACAATCTCATCTGCTTCTCCCTGGGAATCTTCCTGCTTTCCGGGAAGGCCTCCCTTAAAAAGGCTCTCAACCCCGCTTTCATATCAGGAGTCCTGGGGGCGCTGGTTTACGGCTTCAAAATCCCCATGCCCTCAATCATAACAGACGGCTGCGCCTTCATAGGTCAGGCAACCTCACCCTGCGCCATGCTGGTTATTGGCTCGGTGCTGGGAAGCGTGCCCACAAGGAACATTTTCAACGAGTGGAGGGCGGTGCCCTATCTTTTCCTCAGGCTTGCCGGGCTCTCTGCTCTGACGGCCCTGCTTTTGAGCTTTCTTAATGTTGACTCTGTTCTCAAAGGGGTTCTGGTGCTTATGGCCGCAATGCCCGCCGCAACCAATTCAACCATGCTCTGCACAATCTATGGAGGCAACAGGGAGCTGAGCGCAAAGCTTATCTTCCTCTCAACTGTTCTGAGCGCAGTAACCATTCCTCTTGTCAGCATGCTGCTTCTCAAGCTTCTCTGAAATGGCAAAAAAGGAAGAAAACCACATAGAGCTCAGTTATAAGGGCACCTCTGCTGCCCAGAGGCGGTTTTTCGAAAACGCAGAGATTGAGAAGGGCGCTTTTCACCTTTGCGATTCCACCGGGCATATTAACGGCCAGGGGAGATTTCCTTTAAGCTGCATGCGCTTCGGAAGAGTCAGCGCCGGGGGAACCGCCTGCGAAATCATTGCCGTATATAATGTTCTGGCAGACCTTAAAAGGCCAATGAAGCTCGCCGAGCTTATTTTCTGCGCCGAGGCTCTGGGTTATCTCTTCCTCTTCGGAGCCTTCGGAACCAAAATTTCAAAAATAGGAGCCCTGCTTGAAAAGCTGGGAGTTCCCTTTGAAAGAATCAAATGCAAAGATTTCCTGAAGGGAGATTTTGAAGAGGGCTCAATTTTTATCGTTACCGTGAGAAACAACGCCCGCCTTCCGGTCTCCTCCCTTCACACCTTTGAAATTGTGAAAAAAGAGGGGCAGTGGCTTGTTTATAACCGATTTAACGAGAGCGAGAGCTCTCTTGTATATGGAAATCTTAAAGACATACTTATAAACGGGAATACAACTGCTGCCTATTATTGTGTATACCGCATTTTATCGGAGAGACAGTGATTATGAACATTTCAAACGTATTTTCCCTTTTGGGAGGAATAGCCCTCTTCCTTTTCGGAATGAATCTCATGGGGGACGGGCTGAAGCACGCAGCCGGAAACAAGCTTGAGCTTGTGCTCTACAGGCTTTCGGGAACCCATATTAAGGGGGTTCTTCTTGGAACGGCAGTTACCGCTGTGATCCAGTCCTCCGCAGCAACCTCTGTCATGGTGACGGGCTTTGTAAACTCCGCAATTATGACGCTTGATCAGGCAATAAGCGTTATTCTCGGCTCAATATTGGGCACAAGCATCACCGGCTGGATAATAGCCCTTTCCGAGCTTGAGAATGCAGGGGGCTGGCTCAGCCTTGTCTCCACTGCCACGCTCACAGCTGCTGTTGCGGTTGCCGGAATTATAATGCGCATGACGGCGAAGGGCTCAAAAAAGCTTCACATAAGCTCAATACTTTTGGGCTTTGCGGTTTTAATGTATGGAATAAGCGCAATGAGCGGCGCCGTTGCCCCTTTGAAGGAGAGCCCGATTTTTGCCTCTGTTATGCTGAGACTTTCAAATCCGCTGCTGGGCCTTTTAGCGGGAATTGCCCTTGCTGCAGTGCTGCAGAGCGCCTCTTCTGCAACAGGTCTCCTTCAGACCCTTTCGGTTACCGGTGCTGTCAGCTTCTCAGCGGCCTTTCCCATTCTTCTTGGCATTAATGTGGGAGCTTCGGTTCCGGTTCTGCTCTCCTCCGTTGGGGCAAAGGCAGATGCAAAAAGGGCATCATATTCCTATCTTCTGTTGAGCCTCTTCGGCTCTCTGGCAGCAGGCGCTCTTTTTTACCTTCTCAAATCCTTCCTGAGCTTTGCTTTCTTTGGCTCAGCTCTTGATTCCTTCGGTATTGCCCTTGTAAACTCAATTTTCCGCCTTTCGTCGGTAATTCTGCTCTTCCCCTTCATAGGTCTTCTTGAAAAGCAGCTTAACAGATTTGTTAAGGATGACATAGCCGAGGAGGGCTCTGTTATTCCGCCTTTGGAGGAGCGCTTTCTTTCCAACCCCGTTGTTGCCCTGAAGCACTGTTATGATGCGGTTGCTTCAATGGCCGGCGTTGTTTCAAGGAACCTTTTCGGTTCTATAAACCTAATCGGTAATTTCTCGGAGGAGGGCTTTAAGCTTTCTCAGCAGAGAGAGGATATTGCAGACCGCTATGAAGATAAGCTCGGAGCATATCTTGTTAAGCTTGCGGGAAAGGGCCTTAATGCCGGGCAGTCCGCTGAGGCTTCAAAATATCTCCACGGAATAGGAGATTTTGAAAGAATTTCAGACCATGCCCTGAATATTGCAGAATGCGCTTCAGAAATTGCAGAAAAGAAAATTGAATTTTCCGCGGAGGGGGCAGAGGAGCTTGAGGTTCTTCTTGCTGCCCTGAAGGAGGTTGTTGAGCTTTCCTTCCGGAGCTTCCTGGAAAACAATCCTTCAGAGGCAAAGAGGGTTGAGCCCCTTGAGGAGCTTATAGACAATCTCTGCGATGAAATTAAGCTCCACCATGTTGAGAGGCTCAAGTCCGGAGACTGCACAATTGAGCACGGCTTCGTTTTTAACGACCTTTTAACAAACATCGAGCGCGTCTCAGACCACGCTTCAAACATTGCCCTTGCAGTTATAGAATTCAATTCCAAAGCCTTTGACGCCCATGAATATATTAACAGCCTTAAGGAGCTTAATGAAGAGAGCTTTGCAAAATACTACGATGAATATTCAAATAAATACTTTTTAAAAAAGAATTAAAAATTTATTAATATTTCAGCGTCATTTTAAATGTAATATATATTCAAGCTTTTAAAAATTGGTGACGTGATGCTGAACAAATTCCTTTCTTTTTCTCTGAGCGCGGTTCTGCTGCTCTCCTCTCTGACGCCGGGCTTTGAAAGCGGGAGCTTTAACGAGCTTTCAGGCGGAATAATCAGAAATGAATACCGGAATGAATATTTCGGTGTTTTAATTTCCATGCCCGCCGGCGGATACGAAAACAAGCTTGAATACACAAAGGAATACAGCGCCGTCTCAGGCTTTGAAGAGCTTGATGAATATCTTGAGGAAAATGGCAGCTACCCCCTCCTTGACTACAGCTACAAAATAGGTGATTCGGAACGCTACGTCCTCCTTGAGGTTTATTCCGGAGCGGATTATGCAAGCTCTGAGGAGCTTGCAGAGAGCATATATTCCAATTCCGCCGATTATTTTTCCGACTCTCTGGGCTACAGCCTTGCCAAGGCCTGCCAAGACTGCATATATCTTTCAAGCTATGAATTCCCGGGCTACAGTATCTCCGGCAGCTACCGCAACGAAGACTTTTCGGTGAGCGGACTTATAATCCGCTCCGGGAGCTATCTTTTGGACTGTCGTGTGGCTGTATACGGCTCAAAATACTCCTATTCCGCCCTGACTCAAACGCTTGAATACACCGCCTCTCCCATTCTCAATGCAATAGAAGAGGATGTTTCTGCCTGGGAGGATGTTAAGGCAGTTGTCTGCAAAAGCAGCTTTGCCCTGGGCCTTAATTCCAAAGGAGAGGTGCTTGAGGCAGGGCAGGTCCCAGGCTGGATGGATTTTTCCGGTTGGTCAGGGGTTAAAAAGCTTCTTGTAAACGAACAGGGAGCAGTTGTAGGCCTCAAGGAGGACGGAGGAGTGCTTCTCTGCCTTGAGCAGGAGGATGAAGAGCTTTCAAAGGAGCTCCTCTCCTGGACAGAGCTTAAGGACCTTCGAACAGACGATGAAAGCTACCCATTTCAGTTTGAGGGAATTAAGGAAAACGGGGAATATCTGGAATATGTTTATCCGGGGATGGAATGGAACAGCGTTTCCGTTTGCGGCCTTGAAAGAATAAGCATTGCCCAGCCCGCCTCAACTCTTATTTATGCGGTAGACTATGAAGGAAAGCTCCTTGTGGGGGGAGATGCAGCAGAGTATTGTTCTGACGGCTCCTTTGAAATGAGGCAGCTTGAAACAGGGTCAAAAAAGATAAGTGATATTTGCGCAGATTTTTATTCGGCAGTTCTTCTCTTTGAAGACGGAACGGTTTCCGCCTGCGAGATTGGGGAGTTCCTTTTTGAAGAGCTTCCGGGCTTTGAAGAGGTTTCTGGCATAGCCTCCTCTAACGGAGCCCTTCTTGCCTGGACGTATAGCGGAGAAATTATTCCGGATGAAACGCTTTCCTGCTGCATTGATTTTTCCTGTTTTGAAGGCATTGCTTCAGCAGATTTATATTATGTTTTTTCAGACTATTATTCCGGCTCCGCAAGAGGTAATACAAAGAGAGACGCTGTGTGCTATGCAGTGGGCATTACGGAAGAGGGAAACGCTCTTTTCAGCGGCGGCTTTTCCAGCAGCTCCCTTGATTATTAAAGGAGATTAAAAAATGAAGCTTAAAAAGAATTTTATTGTTCACGAGGTTGCGGGGGAGACTGTTGCTGTCCCTCTTGAGGGAAGTTTTCGCGGCGTTGTAAAGGCGAATGAAACGAGCGCCTTCATTATTTCCTGCCTCAGGGAAGAAACGGATATAGAGGAAATTGCTTCAAAAATGGCAGAGGAATACGAGGTCTCCCCTGACAAAGCAAAGAAGGACATTGAGCGGATCATAGCTCAGTTGAATGAAATCGGCGCAATAGAGTAAATCAGCGCCGATTTCTCTTGCATTTTAATCTGATTTTTATTAAAATATAACATTATGAAAAACCCGGTTTTAGCAAGATTTTTTGCCGTTGTTCTGGCAGTGATATCTTTAATATCAATTTGCTCCGCAGCATACAATCTCAAAAAGGTTGAGAAGGCCACGGCTGCAAATGAGGAAAAATATGAGCTGCTCTCCTCGAGAATCAGCTCCTATGAAGAATACTCAGAAATCCTTGAGGGAGCTGAGCCCTATTCCCTTCAGCTTGAAGCTTATGAGCAGAGAAAGGCCGAATATGACTCTCTTTCAGCTCAGCACAAAACAGACCTTGCAGTTTATTCTGCCACAAAGGGAGGAATAGCAGAGGCGAAGGAAACTCTTGAAGAAACTCCCGGTCTTCTTTTAACTGCAGGCGCAACCCTTCAGCAGGGTCAGCAGCAGTTTGAAGAAAAAAAGCAGCAGTTTGAGCAGGCAAAGGCAGCCATAACCGCTGCCGGGGGAGAAGAGGGAGTTGCCGCAGCCATTGAGGCGCTGAAGAGCGCAATTTCAACAATTGAAGCGGGCTTTGCCGCTGCTGCCGAAGCAAATGAACAGCTTGCCATGCTTAAGGCCGCAATAGATTATGCTGCCGATGAAGAGGAGAAGGCAGCCCTCCAGGCCCAGTATGACGGGGCTTATGCAGCCTTTATATCTGCCTGCCGGGAGGCAACTCCCCAATATGCCCAATGCACCTCTCAGCTCTCCCAGCTTCAGACCCTTGCTGCCATGATCCCCCAGCTGCCGGAGCTTGAGCAGCAGCTTGCCGCTGCGGAGGAGCAGCTTATGCAGGCCCAGAGCCAGCTGCAATACGGCTGGGACGCCTGGAGCCTGGGAGGTGTTGAGCTTGATAAAATGGAAAAGGAGCTGCCAGAAACAAGGGAGACCCTTGAGGAGGAAAAGCTTCAGCTTGAAAAAGAAGGAATTGAGCTTGCAGAAATAAACGAAGAGCTGGAAGAGCTTAAAAGCAATGAAAAGCACTTAAGCTCTCTTGAAACCCTGCTGCTTTCAAACACGAGAATCAAAGCTGCGGTTGAGGAAGGGGAGGAGCTCCTTTCCGCTGCCCGCGCAGAGCTTGAGCGCTTCGGGGAAGAGCTTAAAGAAAGCGATTTCCTCGCCCGCCTCACAGACTATCTGCTCATTGCAGCCGGTGCCTTTGGTCTTGCTGCTCTGCCTGCAAGCTTTGAAAAATTAAAATCAAGATTCTTTCTTCTTTTCCCTGTGATTTTATATGCGCTCTGCTGCGCAGGAGCGGAATTAATCAGTCTGAGAGCCGGAAACGGGCAGAACTATGTTGCCATATGCGCAGGAATAATCGGGCTTATTCACCTTTTAATAATTATTCCCAGGGAGAAAACAACTTGAAACACAGGCTCAAAAAATTAATAATGCTTTTGCTTACGGCAGCGGCTGTTTTTTCGCTGCTGCCTTTTTATGCCTCTGCAGAAGAGGATTCCGGAGATGATTCCGACTCAGTCAGCACTACAGACTGGATGTCTAACCTTCCGGATGAATGGCGCATAAGCGAAATTAACATTCCCGGCACTCACGACAGCGGGACAAAGGTTGTCAGCGGCACAATAGATCCCGTAGCCATGATGATTGCCAAATGCCAGGATTATAACATCGGCGAGCAGCTCAACATGGGAATCCGTCTGCTCGATATTCGTATAGATGGCAAAGCCGGCACATACACCTACCTTTCAGACATTAAAATTTGCCACGGTGAAGCCGACTGTATGATAGATACAACTTTGAGGTCCGATGTAAAGCTTACTCTTGGCCATGTTCTTGATTACTGCAACAGCTTTTTAGACGCTCATCCCAGGGAGACCGTTATCATCATGATATCTCCGGACCGCGGATCAGATGATGAAAAATACGCCGCAATGAAGCTGATAAGTGATGAGGTCCCTCATGCCGGCTATAGTCACCAATGCGTTTATTACACTGCCGGAGACACAATCCCAACCTTGGGCGAGGTTAGGGGAAAGGTTGTTTTTCTTAACGATTTCAGAGAGGGCAGAACAACAACCGCCTATGAAAATAACTACAGCCTCAAAGACGAACAGGGCAAAAAAATGTATTACAGCAAGGAGGAGCATTCCGAGGCAAAAAATAAGCTTGTGAAAAAAGCCTTTGCAGATGCTGAAAAAACAGCTCAGGACTTTTTCACCATCAGAGGAGACGGAACCTTCAAAAGAGAAAACGCCACATATGAAAACCTTCCCGGAAAGGAAGGAGAGCCTAATGTTAAGCTCATTTTCTCCTCGGCAAATCCCTGCCAGAGCCAGGAAGATTTTTTTGACACAGATATCCCTGTGCCCTATCAGATAGCCGAATATCTCAACTCAGCTCCTGAGGAGCGCATAGGAGACAGAAGAGATCTCACCGGGGGAGTTTACGGCTGGTTGGCCAAAACCAGCTCCGGCGGCGGAGAAATGAAATATAAAAGCTGGATTGCAGGAAAGCGCTACGGCTGGATTTTGATGGACTTCCCCATAACTCAGTCCATCAACGGAATAATATCCACAAACAAACCCACGCTCTACAAAAACAATGCCGTTTTCAACATAGTTTGCGACTGGGACGGCATCGACATAAAAAACCGCAGCTATGTCATTAAAGATAGAAATACCGGCTTCATATTAAACAGCTTAAGCTGCAGCTGGGAATCGGATACCCAGCTCAAGGTGAGCAATCTGCCCGTATGGCTTTTCAACGGCAAAAAGACAGAGCCCGTTCTAAGCTTTGAGCTGCCTGAGGGCTGGACCGCCGAAACGGTTTATATAGAGACCCTTGCCGACGGCACAGATAAATATGAGGTCAGGCTTACTCCTCCTGAAGTAACCCTTAATATATATTGGGACTGCTTCCCCCAGGCAGAACACAGCGAGCTTTTAAATAAGCTTGAGTTTAAAGCTTATTTTAAAACATTTTTCATAAAAGAAGAGCCGGAAATCCTCTCCTCCTCCATTGTTTCCGACGATGACTTTCAGTCTGAAATAAAGCTTCGCCTGTCAAAAGCGCCGGCAGATAGTCAGATAGTTCAGATAGCTCTTACAGGGCCGGACCAGGAGGGGCTCTACCGTTATGACCCGGACACTGACTATAAGGCCTGGGACAAGAGCAATTTCGACTTTACCCTTCATGCCAGCGGGGAATACATGAGCATAAGCGGAACAATCAATTTTGCCGATTACGAAAATAAATTCAATTACCGCCCCGAGACTGACAGCGAATTCTGGCACAGCTTCTATCTCACAGGAACCTGCGAGGGAGCTTACACTGTAAAAAAATATGTTAATTTTCCCGTTTCCGAAAGAGACAAGGCCTCATTTGCCTGGCAATATGATGTTCCAAAATATTCTCCCTCCGGAGAAGAACTGAGCTGGAGCATTGAAAGCTGCCGGTCGATAGAGGGCTATAACCGTTCCTACTCCGCTTCAAACCTTGATGTAACCTACACTCTCCAACCCTGGCACTATGTGAAGGTGCTCTGGAAAAATGCCGAGGAAGCCCAAACCAACTACAGCGACATTAAGCTCTGCCTCTATAAAGACGAAACAAGAGAGCTGATTTATTGGACCTGGCTTGACGCCGGTGAGGACTGCGAAGAAAATCTCGGCCCCCATGACCCGGACTGCACCTACACCTTTGAAATTGAAGGTCTTCCCCGCAACTGGGAAGTAACCCGCTCCGAAGAGGAAGACGGCATATGGGTTATTGAGCTGAGCTACAGGCAGATCACAACCTATGCCATTGAGGTGAGCGGAGGCTCGGCAGATGTTAATTTTGCAGAGCCCGGAGAGATTGTGACCATAACGTCAGATACGCCTCCCGAAGGAATAAAGTTCAGCCATTGGTATTTAATGTCTTACAAAACGGAGCTGAAGGATTACAAAAGCCCGGTAACAACCTTTGAAATGCCCTTTGAAGATGTTTATGTCACTGCCTGCTTTGCCCAGCTTGAGGAGCATACCATAACTGTTATATCCGGTTCTTCCAGTCAGGAAAAGGCGAAGGCCGGCACAAAAATCAGCATCACTGCCGGTCAGCCTCCTGAAGGAAAGCTGTTTGAAAAATGGGAAGTGGTCTCCGGCACCGCTGCTATCACTGACCCTTCCGCAGAAAACACAAGCTTTATCATGCCCGATGAGGCTGTTACTGTTAAAGCCGTTTATAAAGACATTATAATTCCGGTAACAGACTATGCTGTAACAGTTTACAACGGTTATGCGGATAAGCAGAGAGCCAAAGAGGAGGACGTTGTAACTCTCACGGCTCAGGCTGCTCCTGACGGCGCTCGGTTTGAAAAATGGATAGTTGTTTCCGGATATGCGTCCTTTGCAGACGAAGCATCTCCCGAGACCTTCTTCACCATGCCCCCCTGCGATGTTACGGTTCAGGCCTGCTACACCTCCTTTGTCCCTGAGGTGTATTATGATATTGCCGTTGAAAACGGAACTGCAGAGCCTCAGTCCGCCTGCGTTGGCACAAGCGTTATAATCACAGCGGATTCCGCCCCTGACGGAATGCGTTTTGACAGATGGGAGGTAGCGGAAGGGGGAGCCCTTTTAACAGATTCCTCCTCTCCGGTAACAAGCTTCATAATGCCTGAAGCCGATGTGAAGATAACTGCTGCTTATGCCCCGGTCACCTATGAATATTCCGTCACAGTCATAAACGGTAGCCCAAGCAAGGAAAAGGCCACCCCCGGAACAGCTGTTTCAGTCACTGCCTGCAGCCCGCCTGAGGGCAAGGAGTTTGAAAAATGGGAGGTTGTCTCCGGCAGCGGAGCCGTGCTCGATAATGCCTTCTCTGCCTCAACAAGCTTCACAATGCCCTGGGATAATGTTACCCTCAAGGCCGTTTATAAAACCATAATAATTCCCGACCCGGAATATAATATAACCGTTTCAAGCGGCAGCGCAAATTTCTCCACTGCAGCCGCCGGGAAGACTGTGAGAATAACAGCATACACCCCGGCTCCCGGAACATATTTCACCGGCTGGACCTGCGTTTACGGGGATGTTAGCTTCGTCAGCAGAACCTCTACAGTAACGAGCTTCACAATGCCTGATAAGGATGTTTATGTAATGGCAAACTATGCCTCTTACATCCCAATCGTAACCCCAACCCCGGTTCCCACTGCAGTACCCACTGCCGAGCCCACTGCCGAGCCCACTGCCGAGCCGACTGCCGCTCCGACTGCTTCTCCAACTGCTGCTCCAACCTCCTTATCCCCGGTTCCCTCGTCTCCTTGTAGCTTGGAGCCTGAAGCTTGCAGCTCTTCTTCCTCTTTCCCTTGGTGGATCATCATCCTCCTGATTGACAGCGCATTAATAGCAAGCCTTACCCACGCCTATAGAAAGCAAAAATAAAACCGCCGAAAGGCGGTTTTTTAAATATATTGATTTATCGTCAGCTTTATAATAAAATGCAACAGGAAAAATAATTTTGTTGAGATGATTGCATATGTGTGACTTGGAATTTTTTAAATCAAGAATAAAAGGCGGGCTTGAAAATTATGAGCCGGAGTATACCAAATGAGCATTCCCATCAGAAGAATAACAGACAGGCTTGACGGTTTTTTGAATAAAAAGGATTACCACGCAGCAGAGCAACTCCTCTTAAGCTGGCTTAATGAGGCCCAGGAGGAGAAGGATCTGCCTGGAAGGCTTGCTCTGCTCAATGAGCAGATTGGGCTATACAGGAAAATCGGCAGGGGAGAGGACTGCCTGAAGGCTATAAGCGCTGCCCTTCAGCTTGCGGGTGAAAGCAGCCTTGCCAACAGCTTGGCTGCTGCAACAACCTTTCTTAATGGGGCAACAGGATATAAGGCATTCGGCTTTGCGGAAAAGGCCCTTCCGCTCTATGAGCAGGCGAAGCTGCTTTATGAAGAGAAGCTTGACCCGGAGGACAGGAGGCTTGCTGCCCTATATAACAACATGGCTCTTGCTTTGGCAGATTTAAATAAATTTGAAGAGGCGGGCAGCCTTTTTGAAAGGGCAATAGAAATTCTTAAGCTCAATGAAAATTCAGAGGGGGAAATTGCAATCACCCTTCTTAACCTGGCAGATCTTGCAGCCGCCAGGGACGGACTGGAAGCTGCCGAAAAATATATTGACAGCTGCCTTGAGCAGGCAGAGCAGCTGCTTGATGAGGAGCATTTGCCAAAAGACGGATATTATGCCTTTATCTGCGAGAAATGCGCTCCCGTGTTTGATTATTACGGCCGCTTTTTAACAAGGCAGAAATTGGAACAGAGGGCAAGGGAAATTTATGAACGGACTTGAACTGTCCCGGAGCTTTTTTGAAGAATATGGCAGACCCATGCTTGAGGAGAGCTTTCCGGAGCTGATGCCCCTTCTGGCAGTGGGCCTTGTGGGCAGCGGCTCCGAGCGCTTTGGCTTTGATGATGAAATCTCCCGTGACCACGATTTTGAGCCGGGCTTCTGCATATTTTTGCCCACGGAGGATAGGCTTGACAGACGAAGCGAGTTCCTTTTGGAAAGGGCCTATTCAAAGCTGCCGAAGGAATATGAGGGGATAAAACGGCTGAGAATGTCTCCTGTTGGGGGGAATAGGAACGGAGTTATGAGAACTGCCGATTTCTATTCGGAAAAAACCGGCTTTCCGGACGGTGGCCTTTCAACAGAGGCCTGGCTTACAATTCCGGACGAGGCCCTTGCCGAGGCCGTTAACGGAGAGGTTTTTTACGACGGCTACGGGGAATTCACCGCCATTAGAAACAGAATAAAAAACATGCCGGAGGATATCCGTCTTAAAAGAATTGCGGGAAACCTCCTGCTCATGGGTCAGTCAGGGCAATATAATTATTCCCGCTGCCTTAAACACGGGGAACATGAGGCGGCTCAGCTTGCCTGCGGCGAATTCGTTAACTCCGCCCTCAAGGTGTTTTTCCTTTTGAGCGGCAGCTATAAGCCCTACTACAAATGGAGCTTCCGGGCCCTGCGGCAGCTGGATGGGGGAGAGGAGCTGGCAGATAAGCTTTCGTTCATCCTCCAGTGGAACAGGATGAATGAGGCTGCTGATGAAAGGAAGCTTGAAATGATTGAAGAGGCTTCTATGCAGACGGTTGAAAAGCTGGTTTCCTGCGGCATTACAGACTCCCGTTCCCTGGAACTGGAGGAGCAGGCATATCTTCTTAACAACAGAATTGCAGACAGCAGTCTTCGCAATCTGCATATTTTAGCTGCGGTTTAAACCATGAGAGGGCAATAACCTCTTGAAAGCTCATTTTAAATCTGATAAAATTAAGAGAATACATAATTTATTAGCTGAGGAATTTTTATGAATAACAAAAAGAATCTGCTGAAATATATATTCGGAGGAGCATTTGTTGCATTGATAACAGCGGCCATTGTTTTGCTGATTGTTTGCATGCAGAATGCAATCGGAAACAACCTCCTCGCCCAACAGAGCAGCAACCTGCTTGAATCCACACGCTATGCCCTTCAAAACAGCGAGCAGCAGAGATTCATGGTTGAAACAGTGACGGAAAAGGAATGGCAGGCAAGGGTTGACTGCGTTGCCGCCGTTTACTGCATTTATGAAGAAGAGGTTGAAGGGGAGCTCCGGGAGGTTTATGAGGAATATGCAGCCTCCCTTGTTGACTATGACGAGGCCATTGATTTCTTTGCCGTTAACGAGGATAAGGAGATTTTCCTCTCCACCAACCCGGATTTATACGGCCAAAAGCTTGATGTTTATTCCTTCTATCCTGACATAAATTTCAAGGTCTATTCCTCAGAGTGCGACCAGATTGAGGATTATGCCATCTTCATCATTTGCGACGGGGATGTGATGGCAGAAAAGGTTGATGCTGTAACTGCCAATCAGACCTGCTTTATGGCTGCCGATGAAGAATTTGAATCTGTTTTTTCCTTTGCCATTAACAGGGACGACGGCATCATTTACTATCTCAACGTTAACGGAGAGGATTATTCGGGCATGAATTATGCCGAAGCCGGAATCCCCGTGAAAATTTTCACCGAGGATGAGCTGGAGGAATGCTCCATCTTCGACGGGGAATATACTGTTAAAGCCGAGGATTTCGACTCTGAGATATACGGAAACCTGAGAATCTGCACCGCCTTTAAAAGAGACCAGACCCGCTATCTGCAGCTTGTGAACTGGACCATTTATATGACGGTCCTTGCCTGCATACTTGTTGGCTGCTACTGCCTTTTCCTGCGGCAGGATAATAAGAGCAGCAGAGGGCAAAAGCTGGGAATGGCTCTCCGGCTTGAAGCCATTGCTCTTGTTTTTATCATGGGTGTAACTCTGCTTACCCAGACCCTTAACGGCCTTTCGATTTCAAAATCAGACCTCTCCAGAGATCTGGAGGCCCTCTCCAAAACCGTTTCTGAAGACAATGAAATTGATGCTCTTCAGAAGGAATATATTTCCGAAATGACGGTTGAAACCGTTGAGGTTATGTCTCTGATGTTCAGCACAATCTGCTCAGACCTTCAGGGCTATGACGAGATTCCCCACATCTATTATGATGATGACGCGAACTATGTTAGAGAACCCATTACAGACCTTTACGGGCACCCCCTCAAGTCCTTTGAAAATTCCGATCCTCTCGTGACCCTTTCCGGAGCCTATCTTGGCGCAGACATGCAGGTTATTAACAGAGACGGTTATACCATTGCCTCCAGCGGTAGAAGCTGGCATTACAAGCTTATGGATGAGGAAGAGGAATTCAGAAACGCAATTTATGATGTTATCGACGGGAAAAGCGGTCCCTATGTTAATGTTTCCTATGATGAAAACGGCATTTCAAACGGCATAACCATTGCCCTTCAAACCAGCCTTTATACTCAGGACATAGACGGGGAAACAATTTATTGCGACGAGGAGGACTATGAGCTGCTCCCCGGCGAGGTGGACATGCAGAATGCTGCAATCCTGGTTAATATCAAGGATAAGGACTTTTCCCTTGAAGACTCAGAAGTGAGAGCGGAATCCATAGTTAAGCAATTCGAAATCATGACGGGCTATGACTTTAACCTCTATGAAGATGAGGAACAGCTTGAACATATTCAGGAAAACGGTAGCATTAACCGGTTTAAAAGGGAAGGCGGAACAAGATATTTCATTTATGAAGCCGCTATGGACGAGCTTGGTAAGGTTGTTTCGGTATACATGCCAACTGATGATGTTTTCTACTTCAGAGGCTTTGCAACATTGTTTTACACCGTCTCCACGGCGATTGTTCTCTTTGTCATGGCTCTCCTGCTCACGGGGCTTAAGCCCTATGAAAGCGGGGAGGAGAGAGAGGCCGTTGAGTTTAATCAATACACTAAGATTTCTTACATCCCCTGGAAAAAAAGGTCCCCCAGAGAAAAAACAAGGACCCTCTTCAAAATTCTCATGCTGGCCGCTGTGCTTGCCCTTGCGGCTGAGATATTTGCCATTGGAAAAAGCAGAGACGATTCCTCTGTTATATACTATCTCATGTCAGGCGAATGGGAGAGAGGAATTAATTTCTATTCCATGCTGGCTCTTGGAATCTGCATTTTCTCTGCCCTGTCTATCTACCTGATTGTTTCAGAGATTATTGCAATAATCTCATCAAGGAGAGAAATTTATGAGCAGATAAGATTCAAGGCAGTCCGCTCGATTATTGGAATTGTGCTATTCTGCGGCGCGCTGCTTATTTCCCTCTATCTTTTCGGAATGGATGTTAAGGGAATGTTTGCCTCAGCGGGAATTATGGCCGCAGTCATAGCTTATGCTTCAAAGGATTCAATTGCCAACTTTGTTGACACATTATCTCTCATTTTCTCAGACAAGGTGAGAATAGGGGAGCTTGTGACAATTGGCAGCTTTACCGGCTTTGTGACAGACATCGGCTTTAAAAACACAAAGCTCAGAAGCTACGGAGGAGACATTAAGTATATTCAGAACAGCAGCTTCAAAGACTTTGTGAACACCTCCAGAGAAAACTCAGACGTAATTGTTGAGTTCCAGCTTGACATTAATCAGGATCCTGAAACAATTGAGCAGGTAATAAACAATGCCATCCCGAAAATAAGCGCCGAAATTCCGCATCTTAAGGCTCCCATTAAATATCTCGGAATAAATGCCACAAGCTCCGACGCAATGACAGTCATGCTTTGGGCTTCATGCCATGAAACTGCCAAGGGCGGAATCAGAAGAAAGATGATTGCTGAATTCATTAAGGTCTTCAGGGAAAACGGAGTCAGATTTGCATATCCCAAGCTTGAATACTGGGAAAGAGAATGAAAAATACCCTTGATAAAATCCTCCAATGAGCCAATATAACTCAGAATTATGAGAATGATAGAGCAAGGATATGGAAGGAATATTATGATAATACAATATGAAGCAGTTCCCGGTCAGCCTTTGACCGCAGAACAGAAAGCGGAAATTATAGCTGCCTCTAATATGGCTCCAATATATGACGATGACTGCCCCGAGCTGTCACCGGCCATGCTGAAATCATTAAAGGCAGCTGTAAGAAATCGCAACAGGGCAAATGCTCTTAAGCAGGCATAAGCTTAAGATGAAATATGATGTTGTCCTTTTTGACATGGACGGGACAGTGCTTGATACTCTTCAGGACCTGACCGATGCCGTTAACTTCACAATGGGTCACTTCGGCTTTGAAGAAATAAGTCCGAGGCGCTGCGCATCAATTCTTGGAAACGGCGCAAAATACCTCATCTCTCATGCGGCACCTGAGGCTAATCCCGAAGAGCTCCTTGAATTTTACACTCCCTACTATCAGTCTCACTGCCTGGTTAAAACAGCTCCCTATCCGGGTATAATTGAGCTTATGGAGCGCCTTAAGGGAAAGGGAATTAAAATGGCCGTGATTTCCAACAAGCAGGACGGCGCAACAAAGGAGCTTGCGGAGAGATTTTTCCCAAGTCTTCTGGATTTCGCAGTAGGGGAGAGCCCAACAATAAAGAGAAAGCCTGACCCTGCAGCCGTTCTTGCCGCAATTGAGCATTTCGGCGCCGAAAAGGAGCGCTGCGTTTATGTTGGAGACACCGAGGTTGACATTCAAACCGCTGCCAACGCCGGGATTGACTGCATTGCAGTTTCCTGGGGCTTCAGAAGCAGGGAGGAGCAGCGGGCGGTAGGAGCCTCGGTTTTTGCGGACAACCCGGAAGAAATCTACAATTTGGTAACATAACATGGTTAACATAAATACAGAACAATTCGCCATCTACAGGGAAAATCTTCTTGAATGGAATAAGGTGATGAATCTCACGGCAATAAAAGAGCCGGAAGAGGTTAACAGCCTCCATTTTTCAGACAGCTGCGCTCTTCTTGGTTTTGCCGACTTTAAAAACAAGTCTGTTATAGATGTTGGCACAGGGGCAGGCTTCCCGGGCTTGCCTCTTAAAATTGCAGAGCCCTCAATTAAGCTCACCCTGCTGGACTCACTTGATAAGCGCATTAGTTTTTTGAAGGACTGCTGCAATAAGCTCTCTTTTGAGGATGTTATCTGCATTCATGCCAGGGCAGAGGAAATTCCCGAGGGACTTAGAGAGAGCTTTGACATTGCCGTTTCAAGAGCAGTTGCCCGCCTTAATGTTCTTTCAGAGCTTTGTTTGCCCTATGTTAAGCCAGGAGGATGCTTCATTGCCATGAAGGGTCCGGACTTTGAGCAGGAGCTTGAGGAGGCAAAGCCTGCAATAAAGCTTTTGGGGGGAAAGTGTTCTGCCTGCGAGCTTTATACCCTTCCCGGAACCGAAATTACCCACAGCGCAATAATAATAAAAAAGCACTCGGAAACCCCTTCAAAATTCCCGAGACGCTTCGCCCAGATTAAAAAATCACCGCTTAAATAAGCGGTGATTAAAATTTCTATTCAGCGGGGGAGAAGTCTTCCTTGCCTACTCCGCAGAGCTCGCAGACGAAATCCTCGGGAAGCTCTTCCCATTTAACGCCGGCTTCCTCTTCGTTGTATTCCCAGCCGCAAATATTGCAGACATATGTCATTTCTTTTGCTATCCTTTCATAAGCTCGTCGGCAAGAGCTTTAATTTCCTCAAGGTTCTTTTCGCTCACACCGGACATTATGGTGACGCTGTTTTCGGCAAAGCTGAGATTTTTGCAGTTTTCAAGCATTTTTTTCATTATTGACTTTGCCTGAGGAGCCCAGCTGCCGTTTTCAATGAAGGCGATTTTCCTGTTGCGGTAGCCCCTTTCGGTGAGATGGAGAATGAACTGCTTCATGAAGGGGAAAATGTCTCCATTATAGGTTGTGGTTGCAAGAACGAGGGTTCCGTAACGGAAGGCATCTTCAACATCTTCATAAATGTCTGTCCTGGCAAGGTCAAGAAGCTCAACCTCCGGGCAGCCTCTGCTCTCAAGCTCCTGGGCAAGGAGGGCGGCAGCCCTTGCAGTGTTTCCGTATACCGAGGTGTAGGCAACAACTATTCCCTCGCTCTCCACCCCATAGGAGGACCAGGTGTTGTAGAGCTCAAGATAGTAGCCAAGCTCCTCTTTGAGCACGGGGCCGTGGAGGGGGCAGATTGTTTTGATTTCAAGGGCGGAGGCCTTTTTCAGCAGGTTCTGAACCTGGGCCCCGTATTTGCCCACAATGCCGAAATAGTAGCGCCTTGCTTCGCAGGCCCAACCCTCAGGGTCTTCAACATCGTTTGCGCCGAACTTTCCAAAACCGTCTGCCGAGAAGAGAAGCTTTTCGCTCCTCTCATAGGTAACAATAACCTCAGGCCAGTGCACCATTGGAGCAGCGATAAACTGAAGCTCATGCTGCCCCAGGCAGAGAACATCCCCCTCCTTAACGACCAGGCATTTATCATCCTTCTCAATGCCGAAGAAATTCTTCATCATGACAAAGGCCTTGTCTGAAGAAACGATAACCGCTTCTGGAAAGGCCTCCCTGAAGAGAAGAATGTTTGAAGAATGGTCCGGCTCCATGTGCTGAACAACAAGATAGTCAGGAGCCCTGCCTCCCAGAACCGAGCGGAGATTTTTCAGCCATTCTTCGCCGAAGCGACGGTCTACAGTATCCATGACGGCAATCTTTTCGTCGAGAATGACATATGAGTTATATGCCATGCCCAGAGGGACTTCAAACTGCCCCTCGAAAAGATCTATTTCATGGTCGTTAACGCCGACATATTTAATGCTTTCAGAAACAGTCATTTTATGAAATTATTTGCCGAAGTAGCGCTCAAGCAGACCTGCAAAGGCCTTGCCGTGGCGGGCCTCGTCTCTTGCCATTTCATGTACTGTGTCGTGGATTGCGTCAAGATTATATTGCTTTGCAAGCTTTGCAAGCTCAGTCTTTCCTGCGGTTGCACCGTTCTCGGCTTCAACACGGAGCTGAAGGTTCTTCTTTGTGCTGCTTGTTACAACGTCGCCAAGGAGCTCTGCAAATTTTGCTGCGTGCTCTGCCTCTTCAAGGCCGGCCTTCTCCCAATACATGCCAATCTCGGGGTAACCCTCTCTGTGAGCAACCCTTGCCATTGCCAGATACATGCCAACCTCGCAGCATTCACCCTCGAAATTGGCCTTCAGGCCTGCAATAATCTGCTCTTTAACATCTTCAGGAACGTCTGCGCCGAACTGCCTGCCAACGCCAACAACATGCTCCGCTGCCCAGCTAAGCTCAGCCTTCTGCTCTGTGAACTTTGAGCCGGGAACCTTGCACTGGGGGCAGAACTCAGGGGGCTCTTCTCCTTCGTGAACATAACCGCATACAGGGCAAACCCATTTTTTCATGATTTTAATCTCCTTTATTTTTAATAATAATTATTCCTATTAAGGACGGCTATATAATAGCACAAAATATTCTTCTTGTGAAGTCTCTTTTATTTATTTTCTTTTTGTGTTAAAATGAACCATTATGACTATAAGGATATTTTATGAACAGCAGAAATACTATTCAGAAAAAGCTTGTCCTTGATACGGTGAGGGAGCTTGGCTGCCATGCAACGGCTGAGGAAATATACAATAAGGCTGTTACTGTTCAGCCTAAAATCAGCAAGGCCACGGTCTACAGAAATCTCAATCTCCTCTCGGAGAGCGGAGAAATCCGCCGCATAGAAATCCCCTCCGGGGCAGACCGCTTTGACCATCGCACAGACCGGCATTTTCATGTTCGCTGCGTGAGATGCGGGGCCCTTGAGGATGCGGAGCTGCCCGCCAATTTCAATGCTGCAGAACTTATTAAAAATGCTCACGGCTTTGAAATTTTGGATTACGAAATAATATTTAAGGGAATCTGCCCTGCATGCAAGCTAAATAATGCTTGACAGATTGGGTTTCCCGTATTAGAATGGCAACAACCTTAAGAAAGGCGGCAGGCAAATGTTTGTTGAAAGAACAGGCAAAATGATGGTCTCCATGCGCATGATGAACATGTGCATGATGATGCATGGGAAAATTTGCCTGTCTGCTTCATGAGCTAAGCTGTAATCACAGTTCCGGAAGCTTTCAGGCTTCCGGGATTTTTTTTGGAGTTAAACATGATTGAACTGAAAGACCTGGGAAAAACCTACAAAACCTCGGAAAAGGAGATTGTCGCTTTAGACGGAATCAATCTCACCATCAGCGACGGGGAGATTTTCGGAATCATAGGCCTGAGCGGCGCCGGAAAGAGCACCCTTGTGCGCTGCATCAATCTTCTTGAAAAGCCCACAAAGGGAGAAGTCATAATAGACGGGATGAGCTTAACGGAGCTTTCCCGCAGCGAGCTTCTGAAGCTCAGGAGAAACATCGGAATGATATTCCAGGGCTTCAACCTTCTTGAGCAGAGGACCGTTTTGAGAAACATAACCTTCCCCCTTGAAATTGCCGGCGTTGGCAGGGAGGATGCAAAAAAGAGAGCAGAGGAGCTGCTTGAGCTTGTTGGCCTGCAGGACAGGGCAGAGAGCTATCCCTCCCAGCTCTCAGGCGGCCAGAAGCAGAGGGTTGCAATTGCAAGAGCCCTTGCAAACAAGCCCAAATATCTTTTGTGCGACGAGTGCACCTCCGCTCTCGACCCTAACACAACCCGCCAGATATTAGACCTGCTTAAGGAAATCAACGAAACCCTGGGGGTGACCATTGTTGTTATAACCCACGAAATGAAGGTTATAGACAGAATATGCACCAGCGTTGCAGTTATTGACTCAAGCCACATTGCAGAGGTTGGCCCCGTTCAGGAGATCTTCACCAATCCCAAAACGAAAATCGCCAGAGATCTCATTGTTCCCAAAGAGAGCAACTTCTTTGAAACAGCAGGGGGCAGAAGAATACGCCTCACCTTTGACGGGGAGGAGAAAACCAACGAGCCTCTCATCTCAAAAATGGTTCTTGAATGCAAGGCCGCAGTTAACATTCTCTATGCAGACACAAAATTTTTCGAAGGCGTTGGCTACGGGCACATGGTGATTGAGCTTCCCAACGATGAGCACGAGGCCGAAAAGCTCACCGTCTGGCTCACGCAAAACAACGTTAAATGGAAGGAGGAGATTTAATCCATGTCTGAAATGTTCTATAAGCTCTGGGAAAACGGCCTTATCCAGCTCGGAATCTGGGAGACCGTGTATATGACCCTCATATCCTCCTTCTTTGCCTATGTTCTGGGGCTCCCGCTGGGTGTTGTTCTTAACATAACAGATAAGGGCGGGATTCACCCAATGCCCAAGCTTAACAGCGTCCTGGGCTTCATTGTGAATTTCTTCCGCAGCATCCCCTTCATCATTTTGATGGTTGCAATGCTTCCGGTTGCAAAGTTTGTTGTTGGCACAAGCCTGGGCAACAAGGCAGTGATTGTTATGCTCATAATTGCCGCTGCTCCCTATGTTGCAAGAATGGTGGAAAGCTCCCTCAAGGAGGTTGACGCAGGGGTTATTGAGGCTGCCCAGTCAATAGGCTGCAACAACTTCGAAATAATCACAAAGGTGATGCTTCCGGAATCAAAGCCCTCCTTAATAACAGGAGCCGCAATTTCAATAGTAACCATTTTGGGCTATTCCGCAATGGCGGCAACCCTGGGCGGAACGGGCCTTGGCCAGATTGCCATAATCTATGGGCACCAGCGCTCCAATCCGGACATAACCTGGCTCTGTGTTTTCCTCACGGTTATAATTGTTCAGGTTATCCAGGTCGCAGGCAGTAAAATCGCCCTGAAGACCGACAAAAGAATAAATAAATAATTAAAATAGAAAGGTAAGAAAATCATGAAAAAAGCAATTTCTCTTCTTCTCTGCGTTGTCCTCGCCCTCGCGCTCTTCACAGCCTGCGGCAAATCCGCCGAAGACAAGGTCATTAAGGTTGGCGCAAGCGCAACTCCCCATGCCGAAATCCTTGAGCAGGTTAAGGATGTTCTTGCACAGGAAGGCTATGAGCTTGAAATCGTTGTTTACGATGACTATGTCCTCCCCAACACCGCAGTTGAGTCTAAAGAGCTTGACGCAAACTACTTCCAGCATACCCCCTATCTCAACAGCTTCAATGAGGCCAACGGAACCCACATTGTCTCCGCTGCTCTCATCCACTATGAGCCCTTCGGCATCTACTCCGAAACTGTTGCTGACCTTTCCGCTCTCCAGGCCGGCGCAACCATCATCATCCCGGCAGACGATTCCAACGAAACCCGCGCTCTTCTCCTCCTTGCTCAGGAGGGTCTCATCACCATTAACGAAGGCTTCACAGTTGAAACCGGCATTACCCACCTTGATGTTGATGCCTGCGGCTACAACATAGTTCCCGTTCAGGCAGACACCGTCCCCGCCCAGCTCAAGAGCGCAGACGAGGGAACCATTGCAGTTATCAACGGCAACTATGCTCTTGAAGCAGGCTACACCTCCGCCGACGCAATGGCTCTTGAAGATGCCTCCGGCGACGCAGCCCAGTACTATGCAAACCTCATAGGCGTATACGAGGGCAATGAAAACAGCGCCAAGATTCAGGCACTGGTGAAGGCAGTTCAGTCTGAAGCAGTCAGAACCTTCATTGAAGAAACCTACAACGGCTCCGTTGTTCCCATCTTCTGATTTTTAGCTTGACGGTTTTTGCCCGATGTGTTATTATCATCGGGCAAAAATATTTGCTGGTGTAGCTCAGCCGGTAGAGCAGCTGATTCGTAATCAGCAGGTCGGGTGTTCGAGTCACCTCACCAGCTTAAAACCCCCGTTTGGGGGTTTTTTTAAAAGCTGAGATAGGGAGCAATTATGAAGAAAAGAACAGTCATAATTTTTGCGGCGGTGCTTGCTGCGCTGCTTGCAGCCTCCATTTTCGCATGGATATGCCTTTCACCTCAGGCTTCTGAGGGCTCAAAGGCAATCACAGTTAATGTTCATCATCTTGACGGCAGCGTGAAAAGCTTTCAGCTTGAAACAGATGGGGAATTTGCTCGCTCTGCTCTGGAGGCAGAGGGAATAATTGCCGGGACAGAGGGCCCCTATGGGCTCATGGTTACCACTGTTGACGGGGAAAAGGCTGACGAAGGCCTGCAGCAATGGTGGGGTTATGAGATTAACGGGGAAACGGCAATGTATGGAGTTGAAAGCCAGATTATTAATGACGGAGATGTTATTGATTTCAGCTTAAATGAAGGCTACTGAAAAAAAGAGCAACAAAATTAAGGAGCTTGCGGAGCTTGCGGTTATCTGCGCAATTATGACGGGGGGCAAGGAGGCGCTTAACGCAATTCCCAATGTTCACCCGCTTATGCTGCTGATTATACTCAGCGTCAGGGCTTACGGAGCAAGGGCGCTGTATCCGGTTACGGGCTTTGTTATTATTGAGTCCCTGCTTTACGGCTTGAATATCTGGACAGTTTCCTATCTTTACATCTGGCCTCTCTATGCTCTTGCTGCCCTGCTTTTTAAAGACTGTGAATCAGAGCTCTTCTGGGGGATTTATGCAGGCCTTTGCGGCTTGCTTTTCGGCGCTCTCAGCGCGCTGCCGGTGCTGCTGCTCTCAGGGCTTCAGGGGGCTGTTGCCTATTGGGTTGCAGGGATACCCTATGACATTATTCACTGCGTTTCGAATTTCGTTATTGTTTTCTCTCTCCTCAATCCACTCACTGCCTGCTTATCGAAGCTCCATGCCGGTAAATTTTGACTTGACATTATTTTTCTCTGTGGTAGAATAATAAAGCTTTACGGGGTGTAGCGCAGTTGGTAGCGTGCTTGGTTCGGGACCAAGAGGCCGGGAGTTCAAGTCTCCCCACTCCGACCATTCAGCCAACGGAAAACCGTTGGCTGAAACTATAAATATGACAGGCGGTGCAATATGACTTTAAGAAAATCAGAAGACGGATGCATACTCACTGTTGCTCCTCAGGGAAGGCTGGATTCTGCAACCTCAGGCGATTTTGAAAGCTTTCTGCAGGAAAGCTTTACCAAAGAATTTGAAGAGCTTGTTCTTGATTTTGCGGAGGTGGATTTCATCTCCTCTAAGGGGCTGAGAGTGCTCGTTTCCCAATATAAAAATCTTCAGGGCAGGAAGATGAAAATAATTAATGCAAATGCCACTGTAGTTGAGGTGCTGCGGCTTTCCGGGCTGCTTAAATATTTCGCTGTTGAATGAGCTTCAGAGTTTATGCAGCGGATATTGAACCGCTGTTTGAACCGGAGCTTTTCAGCCTTGTTTATGGGCGGGTTTCCCCGGAAAGGCGGGAAAAGACCGACAGGATGAGGTTTCAAAGGGACAAATGCCTTTCCTTGGGGGCGGAGTATCTCTTTCTGTGCTCCTGCGCTGATTTTGGGCTTGATTATGCCTCATTGCGCCTTAAAAAGGGGGAAAATTCCAAGCCTGAAATTGAAGGCTCTTCACTGCAGTTTAATCTTTCTCATTCGGGAAAGAGGGCAATGTGCATTATGGGGGAGGGCAGCTGCGGCTGCGATGTTGAGCAGCTGCGGCCTGTGAAGCTTGAAATTGCGGAAAGATATTTTGCCAAAAGCGAATATGAATATTTAATTAGCCTGCCTGCGGAGTACAGGGAAAAGGCTTTTTACCGGCTCTGGACTCTTAAGGAGAGCTTTCTGAAATGCACAGGGGAAGGTCTTTCGGGGGGTTTGAGCAGCTTTTCCCTGAGCCAAGATAAGCTGAGCCTTGAGCGGCCTGCCGGCAGGGGAGACTTCGGTTTTTTTGAATTTGATTTTAATGACGGCTATGCATATTCATGCTGCGTCGAAAAGGCTGATGATGAAAGGATTTCCGGGAATGAAGTCAGATGGGAACGAATTGAGCCTTGCGGAAGAGCTTTTTCACAATAACGAGGTTAAAACAAACCGCATTGCTTCCTTTGCGCTTTTATTCACAGGCATTCTCTATATTATGGTTGCTGCGTTTGACAGATTCACTGAAGACACAGGCGGAAAAACCGCGCAGGCAATTCTTCTTACCTTCGGAGTTATTTCGGTTCTGATGTTTATTCACGCGGCAGTGTTTAATTTTGATGAGCCAGGAATCAAAGATATTATTCTTGTTGGAATTATAATATGCTCAGGCGCAGTTTTCTTTTTATATCCTCTCAATGTTACATTTTTGGAATTCGGCCCCATTGTTATTGCCGCTTTATATTATGACAGCGGATTTGTTAAAAGAACGGCAGTAATCTCCTGGCTGGTTTATTCAATCATGCTTTGGGGAAACGTTGTTTTTGACGCCCTCAGTCCCTCCCTTAAGACCTTTCACAATTTCATGGGAATCACCCTTTTTGAATACCCCTTGGATGTCCTCACCTCCCGCTATATTCCCCATACCCTCACATTTGTTCTGACCTCGGCAATCTGCTTCAAAATCACTTCAAGAGGCAAGGACTACGTTAAAATCAGGGCTCATATGGACTTTGAAAATGCCAAAATGGAGGCTGAGCTTAAAGCGGCAGAGGAAATTCAGAAGGCATCGCTGCCTGAGCCGGAGCTTATTTGCGGCAGAGGAGTTCTCAGCGCCTATGTTAAAACTGCAAGAAACGTGGGCGGAGACTTTTATGACTATTTCAGGGCAGGGGATGAGCTGATTTTCCTTGTGGCCGATGTTTCAGACAAGGGAATGGGCGCTGCAATGTATTCCACAAAGGTTAAAAGCGCAGTCCGCCTTGCAGTGAGCTGCAGCAGCGGCCTTGAAGAAGCTTTGCAGAGGGCAAATAACCTCCTCTGCGAAGATAATCCGGGAAACATGTTCGTAACTCTTTTTGCGGTGAAAATAAATCCCTTCACGGGAGAGGGCAGCTTCGTGAACTGCGGCCACAATCCGCCCTTTCTTCTTAAAGCGGAGGGGAGCATTGCTGCTCTTGAATTTGAACCGAACCTTATTTTAGGCGTTTTCCCGGACATTGATTTTTCCTCCCACAGTCTGAGCCTTTCCCCTTCAGACAAAATTTTTGTTTATACAGACGGAATAACCGATGCTGTTAACAAAAACAATGAGAGCTTCGGCTGCGAAAGGCTGGCTGAAACTCTGAAATCAGCTCCGGGGCAGCCGGAGGAGCTTGTTGAAGAGGTTTTAAAGGCCGTGAACGAATTTGCCGGAGCTGCAGACCAGTTTGACGATATGACGGTTCTTTGCTTCGGAATTGAAGAAGCCTGAAAGAGGAAAACTCAGGATTGCAATTTATATGCGCATGTGCTATTATGGTTTCATCTTCAGGGCGGGGTGAAAGTCCCCACCGGTGGTTACAGTCCACGAGCTTTTGCATGAACGGGTGAAATTCCCGTACCGACGGTTAAAGTCCGGATGGAAGAAGAGGCATTTATTCAACATATCCTGCCTGAAGATTAATTCTTCAGGCTTTTATTTTTCCGGAGGAGGATTTCATGAAATCTCAGAAAATGTCAACAAAATATGTTGCGCTGATTGCAATGTTTACTGCCGTATCCTATGTGCTTGTGCTTGTGAGCAAGATTATTCCGAATGTTGCAGGCTTTCTCAGCTATGAACCGAAGGATTCAATTATTGTTATTGCCGGCTTTATTCTGGGGCCAATGGCAAGCTTCTTTATTTCGCTGCTGGTTTCCTTCATTGAAATGCTGACAATAAGCACAACCGGCCCCTACGGGCTGCTGATGAACATTGTTTCAACCTGCGCCTTTACTGTTCCGGCGGCAATTATTTACAAAAAAATGCACTCAAGAAACGGAGCCCTGGTGGGGCTTGTTTCAGGAGTTATAATTATGGTTGCCTGCATGCTGATCTGGAACTACACCATAACTCCCTTTTACATGGGGGTTGACAGGAGCGTTGTTGCGGGCATGCTTATGACTGTGTTTCTTCCCTTTAATCTTGTTAAGGGGGGAATGAATGCAGCCCTGGCCATGCTTATTTATAAGCCCCTTGTTTCCGCCCTGAGAAAGGCAAAGCTTGTTGAGGAAAGCTCATCAAAGGCAAAGCCGGTTTTCTCTCTGGGGCATCTGATTGCAATTGTTGCCGTTTTGCTGACCTTTGTGTTTCTCTTTTTGGCTATGGCGGGGATAATGTGAGATTTTAGAGTTTAGAGTTGAGAGTTGAAAATTGAAAGGAAAAAAATTCTCATATTTCTGCTGGTTCTGACGCTGGCGTTTATTTGGGGGAACTCTCTGCTTGACGCCGAGCATTCCTCAACGGGCAGCGGAAGAGTTGTTGAATTTCTTGAAGTCTTCTTCGGAGAAGGAAATGTTTCGGAGCATCTGGTTAGAAAGCTGGCTCATTTTTCCGAATTTGCTCTGCTGGGGGCTGAGCTTATGCTGCTTTTCGAAAAGCTTCCCTTGGCTGCTGCCCACGGACTTTTTGCAGCGGTGACCGATGAAGCGCTGCAGCTGCTTTCAGACAGAAGCGGAGAGGTTAAGGATATACTTCTTGATTTTTCAGGCTCGGTTTGCGGTGCGGCCTTTATTTTGATTATTCTTCTTATTTTAAGGAAAGCTGATAAAAATGGACAAAAGAATTGAAAAAATACTGCCTAAGGTGCAGAAGCCTGCAAGATATTCCGGGGGCGAATATAACCAGATTATAAAGGACAGGGAGAAGGTTGACATTCGCCTTGCCTTCTGCTTCCCGGATACATATGAAATAGGCATGTCTAACCTGGGGATGAAAATACTTTATCAGACAATGAATTCCCTTGAGTTTGTCTGGTGTGAAAGAGCCTTTGCCCCCTGGGAGGATATGTATGAGGAAATGAAGAAGGAGGGGCTTCCTCTTTATGCGCTGGAGTCAGGGGATCCTCTTGACTGCTTTGATGCCCTTGCCTTCTCAATCGGCTATGAGATGGCCTACACAACCGTTCTTGACATGCTCTCCTCTGCGGGAATTCCTCTTCGCAGCGCCGAAAGGGAAGAGCTGCTGCCCCTTGTTTTTGCAGGCGGAAGCGGAATTATCAATCCGGCGCCCATGTCTCCCTTCATGGACCTTTTCGTGATTGGCGAGGGGGAGGAGATGAACAATGAGCTGCTGACTCTTCTCCGCAGGGCAAAAAACGAGGGCTGGAGCAAAAAACAGTTTCTGACCGCTGCAGCTGAAATCAGGGGAGTTTATGTTCCTTCAATCGGAAACAGGGTTACAAGGCGCATCGTGGAGGACTTTGAGCACGCGCCCATACCGGTTAATCCCATTGTCCCCTCAACAGAGGTTGTGCAGGACAGGGTTAATATTGAGCTTTTCAGGGGCTGCATAAGAGGCTGCCGCTTCTGCCAGGCTGGGCATATATACAGACCCATCAGATCAAGAAGCGCTGAGCTGCTGGCTGAAAAGGGCATTGAAACAATAAAAAACACCGGCTATGAAGACATGACCCTCCTTTCCCTCAGCTCAAGCGACTATGGAGAGCTCCCGGAGCTTATAGACAGGCTCATGGAATATTGCGAAGAACGCTCCGTGGGCATTTCCCTCCCTTCCCTTAGGGCAGACAATTTCTCTATGGAAATTATGGAAAGGCTTCAGAGAGTGAGAAAAAGCGGGCTTACCTTCGCCGTTGAAGGAGGAAGCCAGAGGCTGAGAAATGTTGTTAATAAAAACGTTACCGACGAAGACCTTCTCAACACCTGCAAAATTGCTTTTGAAGGGGGCTGGAGCTCCGTTAAGCTCTATTATATGCTAGGGCTTCCAACGGAAACCGATGAAGACATTGTTGGGATTGCCGAAATGGCAAACAAGGTTCTGCATTGCTGGAGAATGCACTCAAAAAACAAAAACAGGGGAGTCAGAATCACAATTTCAACCTCCTGCTTCATACCCAAGCCCTTTACTCCCTTTCAGTGGGAGCCCCAGATTACAATTGAAGAATATCTGAGAAGGGTCAATCTCCTCAGAGCCTCTCTCACTGCCAAAAATGTTGTTTATAACTGGCATGACGCAGAGACCAGCCTTATTGAAGCTGTGCTCTCAAGGGGAGATGAGAAGGTTGGAGCTGTGATTGAAAATGTTTATAAAAACGGGGGAAGGCTCGAGGCCTGGAGCGATTTCTTCTCCTTTGAACGCTGGCAGAGGGCCTTTGAGGAATGCGGCATTGATCCGGCCTTTTATGCCAACAGGGAAAGAGCCTTTGAGGAGGAACTGCCCTGGGACATTGTTGACATAGGCGTGACTAAAAAGCACCTTATTAAAGAGGCTCAGAGGGCAAAGCAGGCAATTCTCAGCCCGGACTGCAGCAAAGGCTGCGCAGGCTGCGGAGCTCTCAGCCTTATGCAGGGAGGAGGAAGCTGCCATGTCTAAAACAAGGCTTGTTTTTTCAAAAACCGGGAGAGCTGTCTGGATTTCTCATCTTGATCTGATGCACACTCTCCAGAGGGCCTTTTCAAGAAGCGGAATAAGGCTGAAATATTCCGAAGGCTTTAACCCCCATCCGATTATGTCTATTGCGCTGCCTCTCTCTGTGGGCATGGAGTCTAACTGCGAAATTCTGGACATTAAATGCGACAACGAGGTTGACATAACTTTGCTGAACAGGGCTCTTCCTGAGGGCATTGAAATCCTACGGGCATATGAAGCGGAGAGGAAGCCCAGTGAGATTAAATGGCTTGAGGTTGAGGGATACTTTGAAGGGAACAGCCCGGAGCTTCTCGGTGAATTCTTTTCCCGGGAGGAAATTATTATCAGCAAGAGGACAAAGAGGGGAGAATCCCGGCTTGATATTAAGCCCATGATTAAGGAGATAAGCTTCTCCGAAGGGAAGCTGCATGCCCTTATTTCTGCCCAGGAGCCAACACTGAGCCCCCAGAATCTCATTGATGCTCTTTCTCAGAATGCGCCTGAGCTTTGCCCCGGCTATGCTAAATTCAGGCGGGTCTGCCTTTATGACAGAGATATGAAGGTGTTTGAATGAAGAAAATTGCGATTTTCCAGGAGGACCTGAATATCGGCGGAATTCAGAAAAGCCTTCTTAATTTTCTCAAAAGTTATGACAGGGAGAGACTTTCTGTTGACCTCTTCCTCTTTCAGAGGGGAGGAAGCTGGGAAAATGAAATCCCCGGGGATGTGAAGCTTATCTATCTTCAGCCCCTTGAGAAAAAATTTAAATATCTCCCCTTTGACATTGCCCTTTCTGCTGCGGACTATGACTTTTCAGAGCTTGAAGAGAATTACGATCTGTCCGTTGATTTCAACTCCTATCAGCCCTGGTGCGCTGCAGCTGCAATTCTTTGCCCGGCGGAAAAGCGGGTTATGTGGGTTCACAACGATGTTGAAATTAAATTTAAAGAGGAATGGAAATACAGAGTTCTCTTCAGGGCAATGAAGGGAAAGTATAAATATTTCGAAGGCTTTGCCTGCGTTTCCGAGGCAATTATTGAGCCCTTCAAAAAAATGAGCGGCCTTTATGACAGGGAATTTTTCGCAATTCCCAACTGCGTCAACACGGAGGAAATCTTCGCAGGGGCTGCCGAGGAACCGGATGAAAGGCCGGAGGAGGGCTGCTTTAATCTTTGCGCCGTGGGAAGGCTCTGCCACCAGAAGGGCTATGATCTGATGCTGGAGCTTGCTGCCGGGGTTTTTGAAAAGAGGGAGGATATGCGCCTCTATATAATTGGAGACGGGCCGGAAAGGGAAGGGCTTGAAAAGAAAATTCCGGAAAAAAAGCTCTCAGGGAAGGTGTTTCTCCTTGGCAGAAAGGAAAATCCCTATTCCTTCATGAAGCTTTGCGACGGACTTGTTTCAACCTCAAGATATGAAGGCCAGGGCATTAACCTTCTTGAAGCAAAGGCTCTTGGTCTGCAGGTTTTCATTCCGAAGAGGCTGGAAAAATATGTTGAGGGGATTGCAGGAAGCGAAGATCTTGAGCGTTCTCTCATTGAGGCAGTTAAAAAGGAAAAAATTACCGATAATCTTTTGGATTACAACAAAAAAACTCTTGCAATGATTGAAGATTTATGTTAATCTACTCAAGCATGTGTTTTATGCAAAACAGGCGGTCCGCTTCCGTGGCATTGTGCTTTGCCCGCCGGTATGAACGTCTATAAAAAGAAGGAAGAAAAATTATGGATCTCGTAAAAGCACTTTCAGAGAAGTACATGAAGCCCGAGCTTCCCGAAATGAACGTTGGCGACACAGTCCGCGTTCTCGTTAAGGTTGTTGAAGGCTCCCGTGAGCGTACTCAGGCATTCGAAGGCACAATCATTGCAAAGAAGCATGGCGGCGTGAATGAAACCATAACCGTTCGCAGAATTTCCTATGGCGTTGGCTGCGAGAAGGTTTTCCCCGTTCATTCCCCCACGATAGTCTCTGTTACAACAGTCCGCAAGGGCCTTGTCCGCAGAGCAAAGCTCTACTACCTGCGCGACCGCGTGGGCAAGAAGGCAAAGGTCAAAGAGCGCCTCTAATAATGCAAAAAAGCACCGCATGGCGGTGCTTTTTCCTTTAATTACTTTTAAAGAAGGGCTCTTGTTAAGAGAGTCGTGAATGTGGTATAATAAAAAAATGAGTAATTATTGGCTTTTAATTTTAATAGTTTCCCAGCCTCTGCTTGATGTTCTTGCCTTCTTCACAGCCTCTGAAAAGGGGACTGCTGCGGGCTATATTCGGCTTGGAATCATGCTTTGCTGCGGCATTTATCTGCTCATAAAAAAAAGAAGGAGCAGGGGAGCTTTAATCTGGGGCTCTCTCTTTGCCTTGGTCTTTATTCTGCACATTGCAAACAGCTTCAGAACAGGCTACATATCCTTAACAAGGGACCTGAGCTATATTTCAAGGGTTGCATACATGCCTCTCATGGCAATTTTCTTCTGCTCCTGCGCAGACGAAAGCAACATAACAGCTCAGATGAAAAAAGGAATTTTGATTAATGCGGCCATTACTGCCTGCGTTATTATTATTTCTTATATCAGCGGTACATATACCTATACCTACGGAGAGGGACTGGGAATTTCCGGCTGGGTGACTGTTGATAACCGCTGCTGCCACAGCGACATTCTTTCAACACTCATGATTTTTGCCGCCTGCTTTGCTCAGGAACGAAGAAGCAAATGGCTCAATGTTCTTCTTCCCCTCTGCATCTTTGCCCTGATGTATACAAACGGAACAAGAGCCTGCTACTACACCCTTTTTGCAATATGCGCAGCTTACCCTGTCTATATCATAATCAGCTCCGCCATAAAAAAAGAATGGCCCGGGGAAAACAGAAGAATTGCCGCCTGCACCTTTGCCCTTCTTTTTGCTGCGGCGATTATTGCTTACCCCTATTCGCCCAGAGCCAAGGAGGAGGAATATAAAAACTCCCACTTCTCAGCGGTTGAGAGCGAGTTTGCCGAGAAGATGGCTGCTTTGGGATATGACATATACAGCATGAGCTATGAGGAGAAAACTCAGGACCCGGTTTTCTATGAGGCTCTGAAGGAGTATTACAATGCCTTCTGCTACGGAGGAATTGAGCAGATTGTTGAAAACTTTGAGCTTGAGGATATAATTGCAAAATATGGGGCAACCGTTGATTCCGGAATTCTCGGAAATACAAGAACCATGAAGCAGAAATATGCCTCTCTGATTTATGACACAACGGACGGGCTTACCCATCTTTTCGGTTTTGAAATTGCCCGGCTGGGTGAGGATATGGTTGTTGACATGGAAAACGACTATTTTGCCATTTTTTATTACTACGGCTTTTTCGGTCTTGCCGTTTATCTTGCAGGAGCCGCATATCTCTTATTCAGGGTTTTGAGAAAGCTTGCAGCTGAAGGGCTTAAGAGCTGCCTTACCGACCTTAATTTCTGCCTGCTGCTCACCCTGGGCATACAGCTTGGGCTGGCTTATTTTTCGGGAGCCATGCTGAGAAGGCCAAATGCCTCCATATATTTTGCTTTGGTAACAGGAATGCTTTATTATGAAACTGAGCGTAATAGTTGCTGCGTATAACGCAGAAAAAACAATTGGGCGCTGCCTCGATTCTCTCCTCTGCGCCGTGCAGGAGGATTATGAGATTATTGTTGTTAACGACGGCTCAAAGGACGGAACCGGAGAAATAGTTAAAGCACATGCAGCGGCTCACCCTGAAATTAAGCTTGTTGAAACAGAAAACGGGGGCCAGGGCAGAGCAAGGAACATTGCGCTTGAAAAGGCTGAGGGAGAATTTATTGGCTTTTGCGACAGCGATGACTTTGTTCTTCCTGACATGTTTGAAAAAATGCTCCTGGCGGCTGAGAGGGAACAGGCAGACATTGCAATTTGCGACTTTTACAGGGTCTGCGGGGAAGAAAAAAATTATGAAAAGGCAGCTCTCCAAAACCATCCTCTTTCTTCCGCAGGCGCTGTTTGGAACAAGCTTTTCAGGCGCGAAATTATTGGAGATGCCCGGTTTGCTGAGGGCCTTTGGTATGAGGATTTGCTGTTTTCCGGCAAGCTGCTTATGAAAAGCAGAAAAACAGTTTTCATTAACGAGGCCCTCTACTGCTATGTTTTCGGCCACAGCTCCACCATGACCAACAGCAACTCGCAAAAAAATCTTGACATTATTAAGGTTGTTGAAGAGCTGAGGCAGTATAACTCTGAGAAGGACCTTGGCGCAGACACAGACTTTCTTGTTATAAATCATGTGCTGCTTGAAGCTGTGAAAAGAGTTGCGGTTCAGAACAGCCCTGAGAGGGATGAGGTTCTTTCCCGGCTTCTTGCATATGTTAAAGACTGCATACCGAAGCTTTCCCGCTGCGGGGCATTCAGAAAAGAAAGCAGAAACAGAAGAATTATTATGGGCCTCCTATACGGCGGTCACATAGAGCTTGCGATGAGGATTTTGAAGATTTGAAGCTTAGTATTATTATTCCGATTTATAACATGCAGGACTATCTCCGGCCCTGTCTTGACTCGGCCCTTTCTTCCGCGGCGGCGGATTATGAGGTTGTTGCAGTTAATGACGGGTCAACCGATTCCTCCGGGAAAATACTGCAGGAATATGCCAAAGACTTTGGCGGGAAGCTCCGCATTGTTTCCAAGGAAAACGGAGGGCTGGGAAGCGCGAGAAATGCGGGCATGGAGGTCTGCCGGGGGGAATTTGTTGTTTTTCTCGACAGCGATGATTTTCTTGCTCAGGGCGCAGTTGATGAAATTCTTTCCGAGTGCGAAAAGAATGATTTCGACATATTGTTTTTTGATCAGGAGTATATAAGCGGCAGCGGAAAAAGCCTTATGCGCTTTAAGGGCTCAAACAGAGAGGGCAGCTTCAGCTTTGAGGAGTTCCCCCAGATTCTTTTTTCAACGCCTAACGCAGGGAATAAAATCTTTCGTAAAAGGCTTTTTGATGAAAGCGGAATAAGCTTCCCTCCAAGGCAGTGGTTTGAAGATGTCAACTCGGTTTACATGCTCTATCCCCACTGCAGGGAAATGAGATATGTTCCGAAGGCCTGGAATGTGCATCTTCAGAGAAGTGGTTCAATAACAAATTCCGGCAACGCAAAGAGAAATCTTGAGATGATTGATGCCTGCTCGGAGCTGCTGGCTTATTATAAAAAACTGGGAATTTTCGAAAAATACTCAGAGGAGCTGGAATACTGCCTGTTCTATAACGAGTTTTTAACAAGCATTGACAGGGTCAATCTTATTGATTACAAAAGCCCTGTTCAGGACGAGCTTAAATGCGCATTTGTTTCCGGCTTTCCCAACTATAAAGAGAACGGCTACATTAAAACCATGCCCCGCAGCCACCGGCTGCTTACCGCTCTTATTTCTGGCGGGCATTACAGACTTTTAAATGCTGTTCTCAAACTTAATGCATTAAGGCACAGAGGCTGAATATGAAAAAAATCAAAGTTAAAAAGAGCAAGGAAGAGCTTCAGGCAGAACGCCTGCTTGACAGCTATGAGTGGATCCAGAGCCTTATGTCGGCTCTCATAGTCTGCGTGATTCTGTTTTTGTTTGTTGTGAGAATTATTGATGTTGTGGGGACCTCCATGTATCCCACCCTTTTAGACGGAGACAAGATGGTTGTTTCAGGCCTGTTCTACAAGCCGAAGAACGGAGACATCGTCGTTCTGAAAAAAGACGAATATAATCCCGACAAGGCCCTGGTTAAAAGGGTTATTGCAACTGAAGGTCAGGAGGTCAACATCGACTTTGACACCGGCGAAATCTGGATTGACGGAGTGCTTCTTGAAGAGGATTACATAGCCGAGCTCACCTCAAACAAGCTTGACTTTATCGGCCCCAAAACCGTTCCCGATGGCTGCGTATTTGTTTTGGGAGACAACAGAAACATGTCTATCGACTCGAGAAAAACAGAGCTGGGAATGATTGATGAGAGGCTTATTTTGGGCAAGGTTTACATGGTGATTTTCCCGGTGGGGAGATTTCAGATTATATATTAAAATGGAAAAGTCAAATATAGAAAGCATTAATATTCAGTGGTATCCCGGGCACATGACTAAAGCAAGGCGCATGATGGAGGAAAACATAGGCCTTGTGGACGCAGTGTGCGAGGTTCTTGATGCAAGGATACCGGAGGCCAGCCGCAATCCGGACATTAATACTCTTGCAAAGGACAAACCCAGGCTTATCGTTCTTAACAGGTGCGACCTGGCTGACCCTCAGGTCACGGCAAAATGGAAGGCTTATTATTCTGCCCTCGGCATGAAGGTTATTGAGACAGACGCTAAGAGCGGAAAGGGAGTTAACCTTTTTGTTCCTGCTCTGAGAGAAATCCTTTCCGAAAAAATTGCCGCCTATGAAGCCAAGGGGCAGGGGGGAAGAACCCTCAAGGTTATGATTGCAGGAATTCCCAATGTTGGAAAAAGCAGCCTTATCAATAAAATCGCCGGTAGAAAGGCTGCTCTTGCAGGAGACAAGCCGGGAGTTACAAGGGGCAAGCAGTGGATAAGCATTGCTGAGGGAATTGACCTTCTGGATACTCCGGGAATTCTCTGGCCCAAGTTTGAAAGCAGAGAGGTGGGCGAGCTTCTTGCGGTTACAAATGCGGTGAAAACAGAGGTTTTCGACGTTGAGGCCCTTGCTGCAAATTTCATGCTCCGCCTCAGAGAATATTACCCTGCTGCCATTACCGAAAGATATAAATTCAGCCCGGAGCCGGATTTGAACGGCTATGAGCTTTTGGAGGAAGCTGCAAAGAAAAGAGGAATGCTCATTTCCCGGGGCGAATATGACATTAACAGGATGGCCATCACTCTTATTAAGGAATATCATGAGGGAAGGCTGGGAAGACTTACGCTGGAGCAGCCGAATGAGTAGGATAGTCTGCGGCGTTGATGAAGCCGGCAGAGGCCCCCTTGCAGGCCCTGTATGCGCAGCGGCGGTTATTCTTCCGGAATGCTTTGAGCTTCCGGGGCTTGATGATTCAAAGAAGCTTACCGAAAAGAAAAGGGAAGCCCTTTTTGAAAAAATCTGCTCAGAGGCAGTTTCCTTTGGAATTGCATTTGCATCGGTTGAGGAAATTGAGAGCCTTAACATTCTCAATGCAACCTTTCTTGCAATGAACAGGGCGATTGAAGCCCTTTCAGTGACGCCGGAGCTTGCTCTCATAGACGGAAACAGGAATTCGGGGATTATCATTCCCTCCGAAGCAATTGTTCACGGAGACGCTCTTGTGCCTTCGATTTCGGCAGCTTCGGTTCTTGCAAAGGTGACGAGGGACAGGCTTATGCTGGAGCTGGCGGGAAAATATCCCGGCTACGGCTTTGAAAAACACAAGGGCTACGGGACGGCTGCCCATTATGAGGCAATAAGAAGGCTTGGTCCCTGCGAAATCCACAGGCCTTCCTTTTTGAGGAAAATGCACTGATATGAAAGACTCAAATTCTCTGGGCTCCTTCGGAGAGACCCGGGCCGCCCTATACCTGAAAAGCAAGGGCTATAACATTATTCAAATGAATTTTCGCTGCAGAAGCGGAGAGATTGACATTATAGCGGCTGACAGGGAATATATTGTTTTTGCCGAGGTTAAGCTGAGGAAGGACGATCAATACGGCTCGGCAGCTGCCTTTGTTGACAAACGCAAGCAGAGAAAAATTATGACAGCGGCAAGATATTACCTTGCCTATAAGGACCCGGGGCTGCAGCCCAGGTTTGATGTTATTGAGGTTTATGCTCCCTTTGGAGAGAGGGGAGCCGTTGAAATCTACCACATTGAGGACGCATTCAGTTATGGCTCTTTATACAATAGCTGATTTTCATCTTTCCCTTTCGGCAAGCAAACCGATGGATATTTTCGGGCAGAGCTGGAGGGAGCACGACAGAAAGCTCAGGGAAAGCTTTGACCTTCTTAATGAGGATGATCTTTGCGTTATCTGCGGAGACATAAGCTGGGGAATGGGTCTTGAGGACTGCCTGCAGGATTTTCTCTTCATTGATTCGCTGCCCGGCAAAAAGATTATTCTGAAGGGAAACCATGACTACTGGTGGACAACCGTGAAAAAGATCAATGAGTTTTTTGCCGAAAACGGTATTGATTCAATTGAAATTTTAAACAACAATTCCTTCAGATATAACGGCATTTCAATCTGCGGAACAAGAGGCTGGTTTTTCGAAGAGGAAACCGGCACTGCCCACGACAAAAAGATACTTGCCCGGGAGACGGGGAGACTTAAGGCCTCTCTTGAAAGCGCCGGAGAGGGGGAGAAGCTTGTTTTCCTCCATTATCCCCCCATCTACAGAAACTACCGCTGCGGGGAAATTCTTGAGCTTTTGAAGGAATATGGCATTAAACACTGCTATTATGGCCATATTCACGGACGGGGCATTCCCTCGGCAGTTAACGGCTGGGTGGAGGGCTGCGAATACAGGCTTGTTTCGGCCGATGCTTTGGGCTTTAAACCATATAAAATATGTTGATTTTTAGTTCATATTCTGTTATTATGACTAAATGCGAAATAAATTAATGATTTTTTGGAGGATTCCAAGCTATGCTTCTCACGAACTCAGAAAAGAAAGAAAAAAGAATCGAATTCACAGTGCTTTCAAGCAACGAAGAATTTGAGAACGCAGTCATCAAAACCTATAATGCGGAAAAGGGCAGAATAAACATTCCCGGCTTCCGCAAGGGAAAAGCTCCTCTTTCAATTGTTGAAGGAATGTTCGGGCCAGACGTTTTTTGGCAGGGTGCTCTTGACGAGCTTATTCAGAGCGCATTTGAAGCCGGAATTGAACAGGGCGAAATTAAAATGATAGGCATGCCCGCCGTCACCAATGCAGATGTGACTGAAGACCGCTGCGCAACCTACACCTTCTCTGTTGAAGCTTATCCCGAGGTTGAGCTTGGAGAATATAAGGGCCTTGAGGTCACAAAGCCCAACACCGAGCTTACGGAAGACGAGCTTAATGCGGAGCTTGAAAACATCAGAAAGCAGAATGCCCGCCTGGTCTCCGTTGACGACAGAGCAGCCCAGATGGGTGACACCTGCAACATTAACTTCGAAGGCTTCCTTGACGCTGAAAAGACAAATCCTTTTGACGGCGGAAAGGGCGAGAATTACGACCTTGAGCTTGGCTCCAATTCCTTTGTTCCCGGTTTTGAAGATCAGATCGTGGGCATGACCATTGGCGAAGAGAAGGACCTTAACATCACCTTCCCCGAGGATTATGTTGAGGACCTGGCAGGAAAAGACGTTGTTTTTGCAGTTAAGCTTAACGAGATTAAATTCTCCGAGCTCCCCGAGCTTGACGATGAATTTGCAATGGACGTTTCCGAGTTTGACACACTTGAGGAATATAAAGAATCTCTCAGAAAAGAGCTGGCAGAGAAAAAGGCAGAGCAGGGAAAGAGCTCAATCCGCAGCGAGGCAGTGACAAAGGCCATTGAGAACATGAAGGCTGAAGTCCCCGAGACCATGATTAACTCTCACCTTGATGCAATTATCCGCAATTTCGCGGCTAACTACGGCCTTTCAGACCCTGATGTTCCAACCGAGAAGCTGGCAGCAATGCTCGGAATGGACGAGGAAACAATTAACACCTCAATCCGTCCCTCAGCAGAATTTGAGGCAAAGCAGGAGCTGCTCCTCAATGCAATTATCGAGAAGGAAAACATTGAAGCCACTGAGGAAGCTCTCAATGAATATGTTAATAAGGTTTGCGGAACCATAGGCGCAACTGCCGATGACCTTAAGAATTACTTCGGCATGGACTACATTGTTTCCGAATATAAAAAAGAGACTGCGCTGAATATTATTGCAGATTCAGCAGTTCCCGTTGAAGAGAAGAAGGCTCCCAAGAAGAGAGCCCCCAGAAAGAAGAAGGCAGAGGCTGTGACTGCAGAAGCTGAAGCCGTGACTGCAGAAGCAGAAGCCGAGACTGCTGAAGCCGCAGAGGTAAAGGCTGAAGAATAATGGCTTTAGTACCTTATGTAATTGAGCAGACCTCCAGAGGCGAGCGTTCCTACGACATTTTTTCCCGCCTTCTGAACGACAGAATCATTATTCTTTCAGAAGAGGTTACGGATGCAAGCGCAAGCCTGATTGTGGCTCAGCTGCTCTATCTTGAGGCTCAGGACCCTGAGAAAGACATTCAGTTCTACATTAACAGCCCCGGAGGCTCTGTGTCTGCCGGAATGGCAATTTATGACACAATGCAGTATATCAAGCCTGACGTTTCAACGATCTGCGTTGGAATGGCCGCCAGCATGGGAAGCCTTCTGCTTTCCTCCGGCGCAAAGGGCAAAAGAATTGCTCTTCCCAATGCCGAAATCATGATTCACCAGCCTCTGACTCAGGGAATGAGCGGCCAGGCAACAGACATTAAGATCCATGCGGATCATCTCATGAAAACAAAGCAGAAGCTCTGCGCGATTCTTGCTGAGAACACAGGCAAGGATATTGCCCAAATTGAAGCTGACTGCGAGAGAGACAATTTCATGTCTGCCGAGGAGGCAAAGGCCTACGGGCTGATAGACAAGGTCATATATAAAAGATAAGATTTGCGCTTGAGGGGAACAATCCGGTTCCCCTTATTGCGCTGTATTCAGGAGTTAAAATGGCAAGAACAGACAAAACAATCAGGTGTTCCTTCTGCGGCAAACCCCAGAGCATTGCAGACAGGCTTATTGCAGGAAACGGCGCATATATCTGCGACGAATGCGTTGCAATGTGCCAGAACATATTGGGCGAGGATGCTTCGGAAAAAGCCTTAAGAAAGCCGGTTTCCGGCTATAACGGGCTTCCTCTCCGCTTTGAAAGGCTTCCGAAGCCCAAAACAATAAAAAATAAGCTTGATGAATATGTTATAGGCCAGGACAGGGCAAAGAAGGTGCTCTCCGTTGCGGTTTATAATCATTACAAAAGAATACTTCATCAGTCAGACAACAGCGTTGAGCTTCAGAAGAGCAACGTTCTTCTTATCGGGCCAACCGGCAGCGGAAAAACTCTCTTTGCCCAGACCCTTGCCCGCATGCTTGATGTTCCCTTTGCCATTGCCGACGCAACAACTCTCACTGAAGCAGGCTATGTGGGCGAAGATGTTGAAAACATCATTCTCAAGCTCCTTCAGGCAGCCGATTTCGATGTGGAAAAGGCTCAGAGAGGCATTATCTATGTTGATGAAATTGATAAAATTTCCAGAAAAAGCGAGAATGTTTCAATAACAAGAGACGTTTCCGGAGAGGGCGTTCAGCAGGCGCTCCTGAAGCTTCTTGAGGGTACAGTTGCAAATATTCCCCCAAAGGGCGGAAGAAAGCACCCTAATCAGGAATTTATTCCTGTTGACACAAGCAACATACTTTTCATATGCGGCGGCGCATTCGACGGACTTGACAAAATAATCGAAAAACGCACAACGAAAAAATCCATAGGCTTCGATTCAGACATTCAGGCCAACAGCCAGAGAGATGTTGGAGAGCTTATGGCCATGGTTCAGCAGGATGATCTTCTTAAGTTCGGCATTATCCCGGAGCTTGTTGGCCGCATGCCGGTGATTGTTTCTCTTGATTCCCTGACAGAGGAAGACATGGTGCGCATACTCAAGGAGCCGAAAAACTCAATGGTGAAGCAGTATGTTGAGCTGATGAAGTTTGACAATGTGGAGCTTGTTTTCGAGGATGAGGCCCTAAAAGAAATTGCTTCCAAGGCTGTTGAAAAGAAAATCGGCGCAAGAGGCCTGAGAAGCGTTATGGAAGCCATTATGACTGACGTTATGTATGAAGTCCCCTCTGAAAGGGATGTTGAAAAGGTCATAATAAAACCGGGCGAGCAGGTTGAAATTATCAGAAAAACAACGGAAGCGCTTTTGAATGGTTAATTCAGTTTTGGAAAATTGCATGATACTCCCCATGATTGCCCTCAGAGGCGTCACTGTATTCCCGGGGCAGCTCTTCAGCTTTGATGTTGAAAGAAGGAGCTCCATTGAAGCGCTCAATGCCTCAGCCGGGCTTGACAGACTCATTTTCCTTTCCGCTCAGAGGGATTCCGAGCAGGATATTCCCGAAGGGAAGGATATTTACCCCGTCGGAACCGTTTGCAGGCTTCGCCAGCACCTGCTGCTTCCCGGGGGCTCTGTCTGCAGGGTTTTGGTTGAGGGGCTTTACAGAGGATATGCCGATGAGATCAGAAGCGGATCAAAATTCCTCAGCGCCGAGATTTATTCCTTCCCGGACAGGGCAGAGAAGGTCTCGGCAAACAAAAAAGAGGCACTCATAAGAAGCGCAATTGAGCTTTTTAATGAGTATATCCAATACACAAGGGAGCTTTCTCCCGAGCAGTTACTGGGCCTTCTTAACCAGACCGAGCCTGCCGGCATTGCCGATTTTATTGCGCAAAACCTTGTTCTTCCTATTGAGGAGAAGCAGGAGCTCCTTGAAGAGCTGCGGCCCTGCAAAAGGCTTGAAAGACTGGTTAAAATCCTCAATCGGGAGCTTAATATTCTGGAAATTGAAAAAGAACTCAACGAAGGCGCCACTGAAGCCATGCAGGAACGCCAGCGTGAGTATTTTCTCCACGAGCAGCTCAGGCTTATTCAGGAAGAGTTGGGAGGCGGCGCCTCGGTTGATGACATTGCCGAATACAGGGAAAGAGTAAAAAAGCTTGAGTGCTCCGAGGAGATAAAGGCAAAGCTTGTTAAGGAAATAAACAGGCTTTCAAAGGAGCCCTTCGGTTCCTCCGAGGCTGCAGTTGTCAGGAGTTATCTTGATGCCTGCCTGGAGCTTCCCTTCGGGAAAAAGACCGATGAAATCACAGATGTTAAAAAGGCGGAAAAAATCCTTGACGCAGACCATTACGGTCTTGAAAAGGTTAAGGAGCGTATCCTTGAATATCTGGCAGTTCGCCAGCTGTCTCCCGAAATTAAGGGAGGGCTCATCTGCCTGGTAGGTCCTCCGGGAACGGGAAAAACCAGCGTTGCAATGTCCGTTGCAAGGGCAACGGGAAGGAAGCTTGTGAGAATTTCCCTGGGCGGAGTTCATGACGAGGCGGAAATCAGGGGCCACAGAAAAACCTATTTAGGTTCCATGCCCGGAAGAATAATGAACGGCATTATTCAGAGCGGAGTTTCAAACCCCCTTATGGTTATGGACGAAATTGATAAATTGGGCTCTGACTACAAGGGAGACCCGGCCTCTGCTCTTCTTGAGGTTTTCGACGGCGAGCAGAACACCAGCTTCAGAGACAATTTCCTTGAAATACCCTTTGATCTTTCAGAGGTTTTCTTCATTACAACTGCCAACACAACCGAAAGCATTCCCCGGGCCCTGCTTGACAGAATGGAGGTTATTGAACTCAATTCCTATACCGACGAGGAAAAGCTCATAATCGCAAAGAAATATCTTCTTCCCAAGCAGAGAAAGAAGCACGGGCTTAAGGCTTCTCAGCTTAAGCTCTCCGATGAGGCAATTTTAAGGCTCATCTCCTCCTACACAAAGGAATCAGGAGTGAGACAGCTTGAAAGGCAGATTGCGGCTCTTTGCAGGAAGACTGCAATGCTGATTACGGAAGGAAAGAAAGCTGTTTCCGTCACGCCTGCCAGGCTTACAGAGTTATTGGGGCCTGAGAGAGTCAAAGCCGATGAGCTGAGACTTGCAGATACCGTGGGCCTTGTGAGAGGCCTTGCCTGGACTGAGGCAGGCGGAGAGGTTCTTGACTGCGAGGCCGCTGTTCTTGAGGGCAGCGGAAAGCTTGAGCTTACGGGAAATCTGGGAGATGTTATGAAGGAGTCTGTCAAGGCGGGGCTTACCTGCATAAGAGCCAGGGCGGAGCTTCTTGGAATTGAAGCTGACTTCTACAAGACAAAGGACATACATGTTCATTTCCCTGAGGGAGCAATTCCGAAGGACGGCCCCTCCGCCGGAGTTACGGTCTGCACGGCCATGATTTCCGCTCTCACCGGAAGGCCTGTTAATCACTGCGTTGCAATGACGGGAGAAATTACTCTCCGGGGAAGAGTTCTTCCCATTGGCGGACTGAAGGAGAAAACAATGGCTGCCCTCCGCAGCGGAGTCACAACAGTCATAATTCCGTCAGACAATGAGAGCGACCTTGAAGAGATTGACCCCATTGTTAAAAGCAAGCTAAATTTTATTTTTGCCAGAACAATAGATGATGTTATTTCGGCGGCTTTTGCGCCTTTTGCCGAAAAGGAGAAGGAATGCCGGCAGTCAACTACAATAAAGTTCAGTTCATCAAATCAGCAGCGGATAAGAAGCAGTTCATAAAGTCTTCTAAAAAGAACATTATTTTTGCGGGCAAATCCAATGTCGGAAAAAGCTCCGTGATTAACCGCATTCTCAACAGAAAGAATTTCGCCAAGGTCGGAAATACCCCAGGCAAAACAATACATGTTAATTATTTTGAAATTGACGGCAGAATTTATTTTGTTGACCTTCCCGGCTATGGTTTTGCAGATGTTTCAAAAAAAGAAAAAGACCGTTGGGCAAACCTTATGGAGCAGTTTTTTGCAGACCCTGATAATATGGACCTGGGCGTTATGATTGTTGATGCCCGCCATAAGCCCACCGGGGATGACATTAACATGGCAGAATGGTTTAAAAATTCCGGTAAGCCCTGGGTTGTTGTTGCCAATAAGCTGGACAAGGTGAAGAAAAGCGAGATTGAAGGGAACCTTCAGCTCATTAAATCAACTCTTTCCCTTGATGAAAGCACCCTTGTCATACCTTTTTCTGCAGAAAAAGGAGAAGGTAAGGAGCTTCTTATTGCACAAATCAATAATATTTGTTAAAATAGATCTATGGAAAACATTCCCAGCTACCGTCTTGAAGGCATAATTCACGAGAAGAACTCCACGGAAGACTTTGAAGGTCCTCTGAGTCTCATACTCGTTCTTTTGCAGAAAAACAAAATCGAAATCCGCGACATTCAAATATCCCGGATCCTTGAGCAATATCTTAGCTTCCTTGAAGGGATGGAAAAGCTTAATCTGGAGATTGCAAGCGAATTTGTTCAGATGGCATCCTACCTGCTTCTCATAAAGTCAAGAATGCTGCTTGCAAAGGATGAAGAGCAGTCTGAGCTTGAGCTTCTTGTGGAGTCTCTTGAACAGCTGAAGGCTAAAGACGCGCTCACTGCCCTTAAGGAGGTTTCTCCTGCAATTCTTGAGGCCTATAAAACCGGCTGCCGTATTTATTCAAAGCCCCCTTCACCGCCTCCTGATTCGGGAGAATATAAGCTCCGCCATGAGCCCTATGAGCTCCTTCAGGCACTGCGCAACGTATTTCTTGGCAGCGCTGAAAAACCTTATGACAGCAGCGCAATTGAAAAGGCTATGCCGCGAAAGATTACCTACTCCGTTAAAACCAAGAGCAGGGCTATTATTTCAAGGCTTAAGCTGAGAGATATGAAGCTTTCCGAGCTGTATTCAGAATGCTCCTCCGCTTCAGAGATTGTTGCAACCTTTGTTTCTGTTCTTGAGCTCTGCAGCCAGGGAACCTTGAAAATCTCCGTGACAAGGGACGGCTCCGGCTATGAGCTTTCCTTTGCAGGCGGAGATATAGACCACATTATAGAAAAGATTGACAGAGAATATGAATAATATTTCAGCCGCTCTTGAGGCCCTGCTTTTTGCCTCCGGAGAGCCTGTTTCAATTCAAAGAATTTCCCTTGTGCTCAAAGTGAGTGAGGATGAGCTTTTGGAGGCCTTCAATGCCCTTTCCAAAGAGCTTTCCGAAGGCGGGCACGGAATAAAAGCAGTCCGCCTGGGGGATAAGCTTCAGCTCTGCACCTCTCCTGATTTCGGAGCAGAGATATCTGCAATTCTTGAAACGAGAAAGCCCCAGGGCCTTTCACCGGCCGCTCTTGAAACTCTTTCAATAGTTGCATATTATCAGCCCTGTACCCAGGCATATATCAGCAAACTGAGAGGTGTTGATTCGGGCTATTCCGTTTCCTCTCTTTCAGATAAAGGTCTTATTGCTCAAAGCGGAAGACTTGATGCCCCCGGCAGACCTCTTCTCTATTCAACGACAGATTTGTTTTTGCGGACAATGGGAATAAGCTCTCTTGCCGAGCTTCCCCCTCTGCCTGATTTGAAAAAGAGCGATGCCATGGAAAAGCTCCTTGATGAAATCAGCCGTCTACAAACAGAAAATAACAATACAGGTGAGGTGATCTGATTGCTTGTGTTAAAAATTCTCGGCATAATAATTCTGATTTTTGTTCTGATTGGAATGATTAAGCTGGGAGTAAGCTTCAACTATGTTGACCATAAGCTGACTCTTGGCGCAATTTTCTGCGGCCTCAAGCTGCAGCTCATTCCGAAAAAGAAAAAGCCTGACAAGCCGAAAAAAGAAAAGAAACCCAAAGAACCCAAGGAAAAGAAGCCGGAAAAGCCCAAAAAGGAAAAGAAGCCCAAAAAGGAAAAAGAGAAAAAGGACATTCCCCTTACCTTCACCTTTGAAGACTATCTCGACATTGCAAAAAAGCTTTTTAAAGGTCTTGGAAAGGTCCCTAAGTGCTTTAATGTTGAGAGATTTCTCATTAATATCACAGTTGAAAAAGACTATCCTTATAACAACGCAGTTAATTTCGTCCGCATAAATGCA